>OGZA01001722.1_pt1 | contig 14336 bp, 10 predicted proteins | sample 1576591 | NCBI WGS metagenome assembly OGZA01 (sample SAMEA3541565, study PRJEB24748) | human gut metagenome | biome: human gut; feature: human-associated habitat; material: faeces | place: China | collected 2012
GTTTTGCGTATTGCACAGCATATCGAACCATTTCTGCTTTTCCGCCCGGGGAACGGGGTCGTCCATTTTGGCCGCCGGCGTACCGGGCCGGGGGGAGAAGATGAAGGTAAACAGGGCGTCGAACTCCACCTGCCGCACCAGGTCCACGGTCTCCATGGCCTCGGCCTCCGTCTCGCCGGGGAAGCCGATGATCACATCGGAGGTCAGCACCAGGTCCGGCATGACCTTCCGGGCATAGCCGATCAGGTCCAGATATTTCGCCCGGTCATAGGGGCGGTTCATGGCCCGCAGCACCCGGTCGCAGCCGGACTGCACCGGCAGGTGCAGCTGATGGGCCACATGGCGGCTTTGGGCCATGGTGTCGAACAGCTTATAGCCGGCGTCCTTGGGCTGGGACGACATAAAGCGGATCAGGTAGTCGCCGTCGATCTTGTCCAGCTCCCGCAGCAGGTCCGCAAAGTCCCAGGGCTCCGGCAGGTCCTTGCCGTAGGAGTTGACGTTCTGGCCCAGCAGGGTGATCTCCTTATACCCCTCCGCCGCCAGCTGGCGGACCTCCTCCACGATCTTCTCCGGGGAGCGGCTGCGCTCCCGGCCCCGGACGTAGGGGACGATGCAGTACGAGCAGAAGTTGTTGCACCCATACATGATGGACACCCACGCCCGAACCCGGCCCTCCCGCACCACGGGCATGCCCTCGGCAATGGAGCCGTGCTCGTTCTCCACGGAGAACACCCGGCCCCGGCGGGTATACACCCGGTACAGCAGCTCCGGGAACTTCCACAGGGCCTGGGGCCCGAACACCAGGTCCACATGGCGATAGCTCTCCCGGACCTTCCGGGCCACCTCCGGCCGCTGGGCCATGCAGCCGCACAGGCAGATGATCTGCTCCGGGTTCTGCTTCTTGGTGTGGGTCAGGGCGCCCAGGGTGCCGTATACCCGCTTTTCCGCATGGTCCCGGATGGCGCAGGTATTCATGACCACGATGTCCGCCCGGGCGGCATCGTCGGTGAACTCGCACCCCATATCCCGCAGCATCCCCAGGATGTGCTGGCTGTCGGCCACGTTCTGCTGGCAGCCGAAGGTGTCCACCATCGCCAGAGGCGTCCGGCCCCGGGCCCGGTGGATATCGTGTATTTTCTCGGTAAACTCCCGCTGGCGGGCCATCTGCCCGTCGTCGAGAAGAACTTGCTTTCTGTCCAATGGAAACCTCCCAGCCGCCCGTTTTCGTAAAATAGGCGGCACTTTCCGAATTTAATAACTTATCATACCACATTTTTCTCTCCGTTACAAGAAAGCCCGCCGGGAAAAATGGCGAAAAATTTGTGTCCCGGGCGCTTTATCTTGTCCATGGAATATGGTATACTGGATAAAATATCGAAAAAACGAGGACATCGCACCATGAGAGACAACGAAACCAGACGGCCCGCCCCCCAGGCGGAGGCCGACGGCCTCATTGAGGGCCGCAACGCCGTGATCGAGGCCCTGCGGGCCGGAACGGCCATTGACAAGATCTATCTGGCCAAGGGCGAAACGGACAAGACCCTGGGCCATATCGCCTCCCGGGCCCGGGAGGCCGGTGTGGTGGTGGTGGAGGCGGACCGGCGGAAGCTGGACGCCATGAGCCGCACCCACTCCCACCAGGGGGTCATCGCCCTGGCCGCCGTCCGGGAATACGTCAGCGTCCAGAACATCCTGGATGCCGCCGCCGCCAAGGGGGAGCCGCCTCTGCTGGTGGTGTGCGACGAGATCTCCGACCCCCACAACCTGGGGGCCATCCTCCGCACCGCCGAGTGCGCCGGGGCCCACGGGCTCATCATCCCCAAGCGCCGCTCCGCCGGGCTCACCGCCATCGTGGGGAAAACCTCCGCCGGAGCCGTCAGCTATCTGCCGGTGGCCCGGGTGGCCAACCTGACCTCCGTCCTGAAGGACCTGAAAAAGCAGGGGGTCTGGATCTTCGGCACCGCCGCCGGAGCCTCCACCGACCTGTACAGCGCCGACCTGAAGGGTCCCGCGGCCATCGTCATCGGCTCCGAGGGCGACGGCATGAGCCGCCTGGTGGCGGAAAACTGCGATTTCCTGGTCAGCATCCCCATGAAGGGGCATATTTCCTCCCTGAACGCGTCGGCAGCAGCCGCCATCCTGCTGTATGAGGCCGTGCGCCAGCGCCGGGGATAACAACGAGGGATCACCATGCGTAATGAAGACATGCGGCCCACGCCGCCGGAGATGGACTTCACCATAGACGATATTCTGGACGAATTCGGCTCGGGTGGGTCCCGAAGGGAGCCGGAGCCTGCCCCGGAACCGGAGCCCATCCCCGAACCCGAACCGGTCTCCGAACCGGAGCCTGAGCCGGAGCCGGCCCCCGAACCGGAACAAGAGCCGGAACAAGAACCACAACCAGAACCTGAACCGGAACCGGAGCCTGTTCCGGAGCCGGAGTATCGCCCGGACGACGAACCGCCCCGGGAGAATCCCCTGGACCGGCTGCGCCGCCGCTTCCGGCAGCGGCAGGAGGACCCGGACGAGCCCCGGGCCGTTCCGGAGGAGGACGACCAGGACGGCGTCCTGCCGGAGCGGGTGCCTTTGAGGGAGCGCCTGTCCGCCGCTGCCCAGTGGGTCCGGGACCGCATCCCCGCCCGGGACCTGGAAAACCCGGACGACGCCCCGGAGGAGCCGCCGGAGCCGGAGCCCACCATGGACGACGCCGCCCGGGAGCAGAAGTGGCAGTGCGCCCGGCTGCACCGGCAGCGTCTGCTGCTGACGGCGCCCACCCTGCTGGCCATAGCCGTGGCCGTCATCGACGGGCTGGACCTGCTGTCCCAGGGGTGGTATGACCACGTCTGGCTGCGCTGCGGCATACCGGCGGGACTGCTGGCCCTGTGCCTGCTGCTGAGCACCCGGCTGTGGCACGAGGCGGGGGAGAGCCTGGGCCATGGGCGCGTCACCGCCCCGGCGGCGGCGCTGGTGTGCGGCCTGGCAGCCCTGGCGGACAGCGCCCAGTGCCTGTTTCTGGGGCAATGCCCGAATCTGCCCTTTGCCGCCCCGGCGGCCCTGCTGCTGTATCTGTGCGCCTGCGGCCAATATTGCGCCGCCCGGGCCCGGTATGACAGCTTCCGCCTGACCCAGCTGGGTGGCACGCCGCCGTATGTGGCCTCCGTCACCGCCGCCGGAGCCTGCAAGCAGCAGGGGCGGCTGGAGGGCTTTTACCGCATGTGGCAGTCCCCGGACCCCGCCGCCCGGTGGCAGCCCATTCTGACGCCGCTGTACCTGGCCCTGGCCACGGTGCTGGCCCTGGTGGCAGCCCTCAGCGGGCACCAGATGAACCGCTTCCTCTGGCTGTGGTCGGCGCTGCTGTCGGCCACGGTGCCCCTGTCCCTGCCCCTGTCCGGGACGCTGCCCCTGTCCCTGCTGTGCCACCGCCTGCACAAAAGCGGCTGCGCCGTGGCGGGCTGGAGGGGGGCCCGGGCCATTACCGCCGCCCGCCGGGTGGTGGTCACGGACGAGGACCTGTTCCCGGTCGGTGTCCTGTCCCTGCAAAAGAAGGGGAAGGAGGGCTCCGTCTCCGCCGCCCTGGGTACGGTGGAGCTTAACGGCCTGAAGGTATACGAGCAGGAGATCGGCGAGGCCCTGGCCTATGCCGAGGCCCTGTGCCGGGCCGCCGGAAGCCAGCTGACGCCCCTGCTGCAGCAGCTGATGGACGGCCAGGTCAGCTTCCGCTACGACGCCCACGACCTGCACTATTACGAGGACGGCGGCATCGACTGCACCGTCCGGGGTGCCACGGTGGCCATGGGCAGCGCCTATTTCATGAAAAAGCGCCGCATCGCCCTGCCCCGGGACCTGAAAATGGAAACCGGTGTTTTCATGACGGTGGACGGCCGCCTGGCGGCCATCTTCGCGGTGAAGTACCTGCCCTCCCGGAACGTGGAGTGGGCCCTGCGGGCCCTGCGCCGGAACCGGGTGACCCCGGTGCTGGCCACCCGGGGCGTCAACATCACCCCCAATCTGCTGAAGCGGAAATTCCGCCTGAACGCCCGGCCCATTTACCCGGGGGTGGCCACCCGGCTGGCCCTGGCGGACCTGACCGCCCAGCCCGGGGAGACCCCCAACGCCCTGATTTATCGGGACGGCCTGCTGCCTATGGCGGAAACCGTCATCGGCAGCCAGCGGATGTGTCAGGCGGTGCGCTGGTCCACCGTCCTCAGTTGGATCGGCGGCCTGTGCGGCCTGGTGCTGTCGTACTATCTGACCACCGCCGGCGATTTCGCCGCCCTGTCGCCGCTGTACATGCTGGCCTTTCTGGTTCTGCTGCTGCTCCCCACCCTGCTGCTGTCGGGGCTGGTGAAGTATTACTAATACTTGTCCAAAATGCGCGAAACCCGCGGGCGGCAAACTCTGCGAGACCTTTTTAATAAGCAAAAAACTTCCCCTGCCATAGGCAGGGGAAGTTTTTGCGTTGTCTGGCAGGGGACCGGATCCCCTTGCTTTTGCGGGGTTACTGGAGCAGCAGCAGGCTGAACACCAGGGTGAACAGTGCCACCGTTTCGATAATACCGATGACAATGAAGTAGTTTGCCGTGCCCTTTCCGGTCTCGCCCAGAGCGTCGGCGGAGGCGGCGGCCACCTTGCCCTGGAAGAAGGCGGACAGGCCGATGGCCAGGCCCGCGAAGATGCCGGTGAACATGGCCAGAGCCGCGTCACAGCCGCCCTCCACGGCGCTGCGGATGAAGTTCATCAGCAGGAAGCCATAGATGGTCTGGGTCAGAGGTGCGCCGGAGAAGGCCACCATGATGAAGGGAGCGGGCTTGCCGTTGGCGTAGCACTTTTTCCACGCACCCACGGAGGCCTGAGCCGCAAAACCGGAACCGAACGCAGAGCCCATGGCGGACAGGCCCAGAGCGCACGCCATACCAATAAATTCGATATTCATAGTTGATCTCCTATCCGTTTATTTTTTGATTTTATCGTGCTTTTTAAAGGGATCGTAAGCAATACCGGCCCACTCCATCCCCAGCTGACCGGAAAACTCCAGCAGGTTCAGGCGGACGCCGTGGACCACCACAGACAGCAGGCCCATGACGATGTTCAGTCCGTGACCGATCAGCAGGATCAGGACGGCGGCGATGACCAAGGGGCCCTTGAAGCCCAAGGCCATGTTGTTGAAGCTCTGGGCGATGGCCAGAGACGCCATGCCCACGGCAAACAGGCGGATGTAGCTCATGATGTTGCCGAAGGCGCTGATGGTGTTCAGGAACACCGTGAACGCGTCGCCCAGGCCTGCCTTGAGGCCCTGGCCGAAGGTTTTGTCCGGGGACATGCCGCCGAACAGCACCACCAGCAGGAAGCCCGCAATGACCACGCACGCAACAGGCATCAGATTCACCTGCTGGCCGATGACCAGGTACAGCACCACGAAATACAGGGCGTCGATGGCGGCCAGCCAGCCCAGGTCCGCCAGCCAGCTCAGGTCCTTCTCCCCCAGCTTGCGCCGGATGTTCATGACGCAGGCCAGCGACAGCTGCACCGTGCCCAGGATGAAGCAGAACTTCATGATGGTGTTCTGCTGGGTGGTGGATTCCACACCGAAGTGGGCGGGATAGTTGGCGAAGGTGGGGATCACCAGGCTCCGGAGCAAGGGCACGTCCATGGCCTGCTCCAGGCCGAACCAGGTGCCTGTCAGCGCGCCCCACACAATGGTGGCGATGGACAGCAGCCACAGCAGCTGCACGGCGGTGGACGCCTTCTTATTCTTCAGGGTCATGACCAGGGCCGCCAGCAGGAACAGGCAGCCGTATCCGGCGTCGCCGATGATCATGGCAAAGAACAGGGTGAAGAAGCCCAGAAACCAGAAGGAAATGTCATACTCCCGGTAGCCGGGAACCACGCCCAGAATGTCGAACACCGGGATCATCAGCCGGGTGACCTTGTTATACTTGACCTTGGTGGGGACCTTGTCGTCATCGGCGGCAGGGTCCTCCATGGCCCAGGCCCAGTGGGCCTGGGCGGCGGTCTTCTTGAAGCCCTCCACCTCCGCCTCCGGGATATAGCCCGTCAGCCACACCAGGCCATCCTGGCTCTGGGACGTGTTGCTGACGGAGGAGTACTCGGCGGCGTTCTGGGTCTTGAGCATCTGGTCGTGGATGCTGGGCAGGTGCCGGGCAGCGTCGTGCAGCTCCGCCTCGCAGACCCGGATGCCCCGGTCGCAGTCCTCCCACTCCTGGTTCAGCTCCTCCAGGCCCTTTTCGGGGATGGGGAACTCGGTGACGGGATACGAGGCGGGCAGGGGCCCGATGGAGGCCAGGGTGGGCATCTTTCCCACCGGGGCCAGCCGGATCACACGCACGTCCGGGTCCGCCGCCAGGGCGGCCGCAGTCTTTTTGTCCGTGCGGTAAATGTGGATATCCAGGCCCTGGTCCCCCAGCGACCGCAGCTCCGCCGGGGAGAAGGCTCCCCATTCGGACAGCCGCTCCGCAGCCGCGTGGACGGCGGTCTTTTGCTCCTGCAGGGCCTTGTGCCGGTCCATGCAGGCGGCCAGGTCCTTGTAAAAGACCTCAAATTCCTTGTCGGACAGCAGCTTTTTTTCCGGCTCCTGTCCCGTGTATTCCTGGAGAAGCATCTCCATCCGGGACAGCTCCGCGAAGCGCTCCAGATGCCGCTGGTCGGCGCTGGCCTTTTCGGCGAAGTGGACGATGCCCAGGGTCCGCAGCCGGTCCAGCAGGGCGGTTTTTTCCGATGCGGCCGCCACAATGTGGACGACCTTCATTTTTTCGATCATCCGCTCACCTCCTGGAGCTTCTTCTTGGCGATCTTGCCCCGCACCACGGCGGAGGTCTGCTGGTCGCCCAGGTAGATGCCGATGACCCGGATGTTCTCCTTGGCCTCGGGGATCTTGACCTTTTCAAACAGGTTCACCCGCTGGGCCGTGGAGCGCAGCTCCTGCTCCAGAAGCTCCACCTGGCGGCGGAGGGTCTTTTCCAGAGCGTCCAGCCGGGCGATCTCCCGCAGGCGCACGGCGGCGGTGTCCACCCACAGGGGATAGTCCGCCACGTCGTATTGGATCTCCTCAAAGCTCAGCTCCTGGAACACCGGAACGGTGACGCCGGCGATGTTCTCCTGGCCGCACACCACATGGTGGGGGCGGATCAGGGTCTCCAGGCGCTTGTCCGCCGGGAAGCTGTCGTTTTCCGCGAAAACGGCCACCCAGTCGTCCAGTCCCGCCACGGCGGCCCGGCGCTGCTGCTCCACCTGCTCCAGCTGGGCCGTTACCTGCATCACCACGGACTGCAGCTGCTGCTTTTTCAGCTGCAGGGTGGGCAGATAGCGCTGAAACTGCTTCAGGCGGTCCTTCTGCACCTTCAATTCATTTTTGGTAAGTTTGACAGCCATAGGCGCACCCTCATTCCACGGCGGACCGCTTGGGCCATCTCTCCTGGATGAGGCTGGTTTTCAGGCCGGTTTCATTGGGCTCGAAGCACTCGGCCAGGATCTCCCAGCCCAGGTCCAGCGCCTCCTCCAGCGGGATATTCACGCTCAGGTCCATCAGCTTCGTTTCAAACAGGTGCCCGTATTTCAGCAGCTTTTCGTCCCACTCGGACATCATGAAGCCCATGGACTTCTTTTCCAGACTCTCCTTATAGGCGCTGTACAGCCGGATCATGCCGTCCATCAGGGCCCGGTGGTCGCTTCTGGTCTTGTCGTTGACGTTCTGCTTCAGGCGGGACAGGGAGCCGAAGGGCTCAATGTGGCCGTTTTTCAGGTAATACTGGCCCTCGGTGATATAGCCGGTGTTGTCGGGCACCGGGTGGGTCACGTCGTCGCCGGGCATGGTGGTGACGCCCAGAATGGTGATGGAGCCCGCGCCCTCAAAGTCCACGGCCTTTTCATAGCGGGCGGCCAGGCAGCTGTACAGATCGCCCGGGTAGCCGCGGTTGGAGGGCACCTGTTCCATGGTGATGGCCATTTCCTTCTGGGCGTCGGCGTAGTTGGTCATATCCGTCAGCAGCACCAGCACCCGCTTTCCGGCCAGGGCGAACTGCTCCGCCACGGCCAGGGCCATATCGGGCACCAGGGTGCACTCCACGGTGGGGTCGGAGGCGGTGTGGATGAACATCACCGTGCGGCCCATGGCGCCGCTCTTTTCCAGGGTGTCCCGGAAGTACAGATAGTCGTCGTACTTCAGGCCCATGCCGCCCAGGACGATCACGTCCACCTGGGCCTGCATGGCGATGCGGGAGAGCAGCTGGTTATACGGCTCGCCGGACACGGAGAAGATGGGCAGCTTCTGACTTTCCACCAGGGTGTTGAACACGTCGATCATGGGGATACCGGTGCGGATCAGCTTGTTGGGCACGATACGCCGGGACGGGTTCACGGAGGGGCCGCCGATGGGGATCATGTTCTCCGTCAGGGCGGGGCCGTTGTCCCGGGGGACACCGGCGCCGTCGAAGATGCGGCCCAGCAGGTGGTCGGAGAAGGACACCATCATGGGGCGGCCCAGGAACCGGACCGGGTCCGTGGTGCTGACGCCCTGGGTGCCGCTGAACACCTGCAGCGTCACCAGGTCCCTGTCCAGCTTGATGACGTTGGCATAGCTGTCGCCCACCAGGGCCAGGTCGCCGTTGCGGACGCCGGTGGCCCGGACCGTGACCACGTTGCCCACGATGGACTCAATTTTCGTGTAAACTTTCTGCATATTGACTCCCCTCTCAACCCGCTGCCTTGCTCAGGTAAAAGTCCTTGAGCCGCTTTTCCTGGGCCTCAAATTCCGGGGTGCGGAACACGGTGTTGTGCCAGTCCAGGAACTCCTGCCGGACCTGGTTGAAGAAGGCGCGGATCTCTTTTTTGTCGCTGAGTGCGAAGTCCCGGGTCAGCACGTCATACAGCACGTTGAACTCGTGGATCTGACGGTCGGGGTCGCAGGCGGCGTCGATGGGATCGAAGGAGTTCTGCTGCAGATACACCGCATCCAGCAGCTCGCCCTTCTGGTATACGATATAGTCCTCGGCGGAGGTACCCTCCTCGCCGATGACCTTCATCATCTGGTTGATCTCGTTGCTGCGCTTGAGGATGCTGCGGGCCTGCTCCACCCGCTCCATATCCACCACGCCCCGGTACTTGGACCAGGAGTCGATGGGGTGGATGGCGGGGTATTTGCGGGCGTCGGACCGCTCGCGGGACAGACCGTGGAACGCGCCCACCACCTTCAGGGTGGCCTGGGTCACGGGCTCCTCGAAGTTGCCGCCGGCGGGAGACACGGTGCCGCCGATGGTGACGGAGGCGATCTTGCCGCTCTTCAGGCGGACCTTGCCGGCCCGCTCATAGAAGGAGGCAATGACGGACTCCAGATAGGCGGGGAAGGCTTCCTCGCCGGGGATCTCCTCCAGACGGCCGCTCATTTCGCGCATGGCCTGGGCCCAGCGGCTGGTGGAATCTGCCAGCAGCAGCACGTCCAGGCCCATCTGGCGGTAATACTCCGCCATGGTGACGGCGGTGTACACCGACGCCTCACGGGCGGCCACGGGCATGGAGGAGGTGTTGCAGATGATGATGGTGCGCTCCATCAGGGAGCGGCCGGTGCGGGGATCCACCAGCTCAGGGAACTCCTTCAGCACCTCCACCACCTCGCCGGCCCGCTCGCCGCAGGCGGCCACGATGACGATGTCCACATCGGCGTTCTTGGCCTCCATGTGCTGCAGAACGGTCTTGCCTGCGCCGAAGGGGCCGGGCACGCAGAAGGTGCCGCCCTTGGCCACCGGCAGGAAGGTGTCGATGGAGCGGAGCTTGGTCACCAGGGTCTCGTCCGGGCGCAGACGCTCCTCATAGCAGCGGATGGGCTGCTTCACGGGCCAGGAGAACACCATGGTCAGCTCCTTCTCCTCGCCGCTTTCGTTTTCCAGCACCGCCACGGTGTCCCGGACGTTGTACACGCCCTTTTCCCGGACGGATTTCACCCGCCAGCCCTGGTCCTTCAGGCCGAAGGGCACCATGATCAGGTGGGTGAACAGCCCCTCGGGCACGCTGCCCACGGCGTCGCCTGCGGTGACGTGGTCGCCGGGCTTCACCAGGGGGGTAAACTCCCAGTCCTTGTTGGGGATGGGGTCCAGATACACGCCCCGCTGCAGGAAGAAGCCGCACTGCTGCGCCAGCTCCGGCAGGGGGTTCTGCAGACCGTCGAACACCTGGGTCAGCAGGCCCGGGCCCAGCTCCACGCTCATCAGCTCGCCGGAGAGCTCCACCTTGTCGCCCACCTGGATGCCGTTGGTCATTTCATAGATCTGCATGCTGGCCGTGTCGCCGTTGACGCGGATGACCTCGCCCTTGAGCCGGTCATCGCCCACCAGGACATAGCCCACTTCATTCTTTCGGACGGAGCCGGAAAAGGTGGCTGCCACCAGATTCCCGTTCACTCCGGTCACATATCCTGTCACTTTGTCCATTTTGATTCTCCTGTTTCGTTATAGGCTGGAAACCTGCTGGCGGATGCTCTGCATCAGGCCGTCGAAGGCCCGCTTGCCGGACTCATACCGGAAGGTCCGCTGCCGCTCCAGCAGCTGCAGCTTCATGGCGTAGCCGTACAGGGCGTGGTCATCGAAGTTGTGCAGGCCGATCATGCCGTCCAGGCGGCGGAATTCCAGGTCCAGCAGCAGCCGCTCCCCCTCCAGGGGATTTTCGGCGTTCACCGCCGCCGTCACCGTCTGGACAATGCCGGCGTCCCGGTCGGAGGGCACGGCGCAGGGCCGGCCCAGTTTCACATTCCGCTGATAGGTCAGCTCCCGGCACAGTGCCTTGTAAAACCCGGCCCACTCCGACAGCAGCGGCCCCTTGTCCGAGTCCACCGTCAGCTCCTCCAGCGTCCGGTATACCCCGGCGCTGACCGCCGAGCGGCACATGGCCAGAAACGCGGCGTAGTCCATGGGAGGCTCCCCCTGGGTCCGGAGCATAGGCAGGCTGGAGATGAGATAGTAGTAGGAAGCCATAGGCCGCCCCCTTACAGGTGCATATCCCGGAAGAAGGGCATGAGCATCTCCGCGATCTCCTGGTCGGAGCAGTCAAAGTATCCGGAGCCGTCCTTGGCGGCCAGCCGGAAGCCTGCGCCCACCTTCTTGGAGGGGCGGAGCTCCAGGCCGTTTTTCAGCTCCTGGGCCAGCTGCTGGCGGATGCCGTCCGTCACCTGACCCACCTCCACGGCGTAGCCGGAAACGTCCTCTCCCTGGAGGGCTGCCTGGATAAGCTTGGCCAGCGTCTGCTGGTCCAGCGCCTTGCCCACGTCGGCGGCCAGGATTTTCTCAAACTCCTGCTGCACCTCCTGCCGGAAGGCCAGAACCGCGTCCCGCTTGGCCTGCTGGGCGCTGAGCTGGGCGCTGTTTTTGAACACCTCGATCTCGGCCTTGGCGTCGTCCCGCAGCTTATCCGCCTGACTCTTTGCGTCGGCGATGATGGCGTCCGCCTGCTTCCGGGCGTCGGCCAGGATCGCGGCGGCCTGCTGATTTGCGCTGTCGATGCCGTCCTTTTTGATGGAAGAAACAAGATCCTGAATCTGAAGTTCCATAATTGATCACCTTCTTGTCTGTATTTGCCTGATAGCACTGCGGGTATGTCCATATTATAATACACGTCCCAAAAAATGCAACACATTTCGGCGAATGTGTCATACAATTTCCTTATACAACGTCCCTGACATATCTACTTTTTTCACTGTTTATGTTTCCCCAGAGCGAACAGTATCATGCAGGGATTTCCTGAATCTGGGAAAATGCCGGCACTCCCTCACTCCTCAAGGCGCAGCAGCCCCCGCTGCACCGAGTCGGACAGGACGAATTTCTTGTCCCCCTTGGCAGGGAAGCGTATCTCCACGATGGGGTCCCGGAAGGACAACACGGTTCCCGGTCCGAAAACCCTGTGGACGGCCCTCTGCCCGGAACGGACCCCGGACGGCGGCAGCGCCGCCTGCTCCCGGGGCAATGCCGCCGGAGCCGGCCGGTCCGGGGCCCTCCAGGCCACGGCCCGCCGGTCCACCATCTGGCCCAGGGTCAGGAACTCCGTCTCGCCGGAGGCATAGGCCACCATGCACTGCCCCCGGCAGCAGGCCCGGATCACGCCGCCGCCCTTTTCGGCGTGTCGATAGTGCTTTCCGCACGGCTCCGTATTCAGGGAGGCGAACACGTCCTCCGGCCCGATGTATTCCCGGGGCAGTTCCCGGCGCAGCTCGTCGGCAAAGGCGGACTCCCGATTCCGGCAGGCGAACAGATACAGCCGGTTCCGGGCCCGGGTCACGGCCACATAGAACAGCCGCCGCTCCTCCTGATACTGGTCCTGCTGCCCGGCGTCCTTCGGCTCCGTCACCGCCGGAAGGATGCCGTCCAGCACGTCCAGCAGATACACCGTGTCATACTCCAGGCCCTTGCTGGAGTGGACGGTGGACAGGATCAGTCCCCCGCCGCAGGGCAGGGAGGGGGCCGACACCAGGGCCTGCAGCTCGTCCAGGCGGCGGCACAGCCCCTCCAGCCCGGTCTCCTGCCGGGCCAGCAGGCAGAGAATCTCATATTTGCCGCCGTCCAGCTTCTGGCGCTCCGCATAGTCCCGGTAGCGCAGGCCGTCCCAGATGCGGCTCAGGCCCTGGGCGGCAGTGTCCTGCAAAAGCATGGGCAGCATGGTCAGCAGGGCAGCGGCGCTGTCCCTGCCGTATTGGGACAGCTGCGGAAAGCCCAGCAGCTCCCGGAGGATGGAGCCTCCGTTGGCCCGGCTTTTCTGGCAGGCGTACTCCGCCGCCTTTTTGGAGATTCCGCCGCCGACCTTGTAGTAAATTCGCAGGAAGGTCTCCGTGTCCGTCTGGTCATGGGCCAGGTCGATGATGTCCCGGATGTCCGCCACGATCCGGTGGGTGAAAAAGGCGTCGTCCATCCGGCGGCAGCGATAGGGTATCCCGCCCCGGGCCAGCAGGTCGATCAGCGGCAGGGCGCTGTCGTTGTTGCGGTAAAGCACCGCCGTCTCCTCCCGGACGCTGGCCGCCATATTCACCAGCCAGGGGTACTGGTCGGCCCGGTCCATGGCGTAGATCACCCGGACGGCAGCGCCGGAGGCCCGGGTGGGGTGGATGGTCTTGGGGCGGCGGTGGTGATTTTTCCGGATGAAGGCGTCCGCCGCCCGGAGAATTTCCGGCGTGGAGCGGTAGTTTTCCTCCATCAGCAGCACCCGGACCCCGGGATAGGTCTGCTCAAACTGCATCAGGGCATCCGGATAGGCGGCCCGGAAGCCATAGATGCTCTGGTCCTCGTCGCCTACCATGAAGATGTTGCCGCTTTTCCCGGCCAGCAGGCGGATGATGGCGTGCTGGATCCGGGAGGTGTCCTGGGATTCGTCCACGCAGATATAGGGGAAGCGGTTCTGAAAATGGGTCCGCACATCCTCGTGGAGCTCCAGGATTTTTTTGGCGTACACCATCTGGTCGTCATAGTCCATCCATTCATTGTCCCGCAGGGCCTTGCCGTATTCCCGGTACAGCTCCGGGAATTTCTCAAAGCCGGTGTCCAGCTCCCCCAGCCGCTCCTCCGGCAGCATCATATTTTTGGCATAGGCGATGCTCTTGCGCAGCTCCTTCACCACGCTCTGGGTGGGGTACTCGCCGCACAGGTCCCGGTACAGGTCCGAAACCAGCTTCGCCAGGGCGCTCTCGTCCTCCGCCAGGATGAAGGGCGGCCTTTTGCCGCAATTTTGGGCATAGTAGGCGATGATCTTGGAGGACACGCCGTTGATGGTGCGGATCTCCGGGGGATGGGGGCAGTCCTGGCCGAACAGGGCGGCAAAGCGCTGCTTCATCTCCCCGGCGGCGGCCCGGGTATAGGTCATGGTGAGGATCTGGTCCGGCGCAATGCCGCAGCAGCACAGCATATAACCCAGGCGGGTCACCAGCACGGTGGTTTTCCCGCTGCCGGGTACCGCCAGCAGCAGCACAGGGCCCTTCACGGCGTGCACCGCCTCCTGCTGCTGGCGGTTCAGCCGGGCGGCATATTTCCGGTCAAAGGCTTCCCGGTCCATGGCGCGCCTCCTTTGTCTTTTATGGTCCGGCATGCATTTTATCACAAATCAGAAGGCTTTACAATCGGCTCCCGCCCCGCCGCCGGAACCGGATTTTTGCCCGCTGGGGAAGAAAATGCTTGCAATCCGCCGGGAAATGTGTATAATAGATGAGCAGGGTGTGCTGCCCTGTTCATATGGGCTTGTAGCTCAGCTGGGAGAGCAAAGCCCATATATTGCAACCATACAATTTTATATTTGGGCCTGTAGCTCAGCTGGGAGAGCGTTCGGTTCGCATCCGAGAGGTCGAGGGTTCGAAT
>OGZA01001723.1_pt1 | contig 14331 bp, 14 predicted proteins | sample 1576591 | NCBI WGS metagenome assembly OGZA01 (sample SAMEA3541565, study PRJEB24748) | human gut metagenome | biome: human gut; feature: human-associated habitat; material: faeces | place: China | collected 2012
CGAATTGTAGGTGGTATAGATGAATTCAGGCAGCGTCAGAACAGCGGAATCTCTTCCGACTCCGTCGTTTTCGGCGTACTCGCCGGTTCCTTCGCCGCCTTCGTAGGGAACTCGCTGAGGATTTCTGTTGTCTGGGTCTGCACGGCCATCAGCGCCAGCGCAATGTCGTGCATCAGGCGATCCACAGGATAGCCGTCCAGCACATCGTCCGGACTGAACTGATTCCCGAACAGCAGGCAGAACCAGCGGATCATCACGTCCATCGCGTCGGTAACGCTGATCTGCTCTTCCTGCGGAATCTCTTCTCCCTTAACGGCGGCGTTAGACAGCGCTACGATTTGGGCATACATTTTCGCTGCGGGTTCCATCTCTCGCAGTGCACGCCCGGAGATGAAATCCACCGCGTATTTCTTATCCTTGAGGGTACAGGTGATCATGGCGAGAACCTCCTATATAATATGAAGGAATCCCCACGCAGCGCTATGCCGCATGGGGATAGGGCTTATTTGTCGCTCGTAAAGACCGGCTCGTATACGCTCTGCAGGAAAGTCACACCTTTCGCCGCGGTAAAGCCGTTTTCCTCCTCGTCCGCAACCGCCTGATACTGATTATCATGGGTTCGGCGAATGGCTGTCCATTCGACTTCGCCGGTCTGGCGCGTGATGGACTTGCCTTCCTTCGTAGCATAGTTTTCGGTCACAGGCTTGGCGCGCACCTTGTACAGCCAGACGTAACGATACTTGTGATTCGCCTTCTCGCTCTTGAAGCCCACCGCGAAATAGGGCGGCTTGTCGGTGGAAGAGCGGATGAGCACGCCATTGGAGTCGATCTTGTTGGCGAAGATCATCTCCTGAATGATCAGGGGCAGATCGGCCAGCTTCGTCTTAAACGACAGTTCGGGGTCGGGATACAGCACATCGCCTTCCTGATCATCGAAATACTGCACGTCCGGATCAGCGTTCTGAGGCGTGATGGACGCCTCGATTGCGCCGGCGACCAGTTGAAGGTCGCCGTAGGTCAGCGTCTCCTCGGTATCCACCGTCAGCGGCGCGATGACCATATTTTTAAGGCCCACCGTAGAGCTTACAGCAGGCGAAGCAGCGGGATTGGGCATGGGATTGTCCTCCTTATTCTTATTCGTAGGAATTTCCAAAAAATCAAGAACGGGCTTCATTCCGAGCCCGTTTTCCTCCAGTGGTCGCATACAGTAGGCATACTGCTTGGGGTAGAGGCGCTTCAAACGCTGATAGCGCGTTTCCGCGCCCTTGGGACGGCGGCAGCTCTGCCCGAAGGGACAAACGTAGCAGCCGGTGCGCGTTTCGAGCGTGGTCGTCAGGCGACCGTCGTCTTTTTCGACAATCTCGCCATAGATCTCACGAGCATAGGGAACGTCGTACTTGCGGATATATTCCAGCACGTCCTGTTCCCGCCAGAAACCCATCGGCTTGGAGTTGGGCTTCTTTGCATTGAATGCATTACAGCCATTCTGCAGATATGCGGCGGTTCGCCGGTCGCTTTCCTCCGCGAGAATCCCAATGAACGGTCTTAGCTCCCTTTCCAGCTTCAGCAGCGGACGTTCCTTCATCCAATGGCAGCACATATCACTGATTTTGAACGGTGCGTCCAGCAGCTTTTTCCACTTTTTCTGCCGGGAAGCGTACCATTGGGACGGCGTGCCGTCCGGATTCTGTCCCTGAAACCGGTGCAATGCCCAGTTGCTGCCCTTCCGCGCGTAATATACGCTTCTCGCGATATCCTTGCTGACCACGGGATAGCCGTATTCCTGCACGATTTCCTGAAAGCGCTTCTCCGGGCGCAGCCAGATGACGTTCTCCACTGAACGGACGAAATTGCGAATCGCAGGGAATTCCAGCCCGGTGTCCACAAAAGCTGCCGGCACCTCCGGGTACAGCGAACGCACCAAATGCAGCAGCACACTGGAATCCTTCCCTCCTGAAAAGGAAACGTAGACCTGCCCGTCCCAATGCTCATGCCATTCGCGGATGCGCTGTAGGCTCATCGTGATTTTCGCTTCCAGTGGAAGACTCTGCCGCTGACGAAGTTCATACAGTTCCATCTCTGATTCTCCTCATACAAAGACCTCATTTCAGTAATTCATCCTTGAGAATCTTTTTCATGATCTGGTACGCCTCGTCCTTTCGCACGTCAAAGGCTGGGCGCACAAAGGGATGCGCCGGAGCGGGCGCAGGGCCGCCATGGCCTTTCTCGACTGGATTGGCATAGTACGCGCCCTTTTCGGAATGCTTCACGCCAATGGTGATGTACTTGCCGCCGCTGCGGGATTTTCGGACACTGTGGGTACGAATGGAACCGTGCAGCGCGCCGGTGATGATTTTGGGATCAGACGCGGCGTTGTGGAGCATCTGCTCCTCGATGGGCTTTGCTCCTTCCTGCAGCGCACGGTTCACGCCCGCGCCGAACTCCAGATTGGACGCCATGTTGGTCAGGTCGTCCTTCAGGTTATCAAAGCCCTGCAGTTCCATCGGCATTTACCGTACCTCCCCAAAACAGGCAGAGAAAAGCCGCATGATACGCGACGTATCCATGCGGCGAATTGATAAGGAAACTTGTTATGAACCTGGGGATTGAGACGAAAGCGCTTCCTGTCCATTGAGCGCCGCCCGGTCTTCTGCGACAGCGACCTGCATCGTTTTCAGCTGTGCAATGCGCTTTTCATCCACATAATGGGTGGCGTATCGGCGTTCGATTTCCGCGTCGCCGCTTCTGCTGAAGCGCAGCGGGATCACGGCTCTGCGCCCCTGCCCTTTCTTTTTGACGCCCCAGCGCTTGTAATAGCAGAAGGATGGCTTCAGATCATGCGTCTGCGCATACACGCGCATCTGGTGCAGCACGAAGGACAGCCGTTTCAGGTTGGCATTGCAGACAGCTTCCAGATACCGCACTCGTCCAAACCGCCAATCCTCATATTTCTGTTTCGGCAGGATGCCCGTGTCGATGAGCACATCCACCGGCGCGGCATATCCGCGCGTCTGAATCTGATGGTACATGGAGCTGTCGATTTTGCCGATCAGCTCTTTCTCATTCATGCGCCGCACCTCCCATCTGCAATTTCAACTATACCACAGCGCGCCTGCAAATGCAAAAGCGGAAGCCGCAGGCGATCCCCGCGGCTTCTGGTTGGATGGTTATTCTTCTTCGGCATCCATGTCCGGTTCGTCGGATTCTTCTGTCTCCGGCTGCTCAGCAGTGTCTTCTTCCTCCTGCTCCAGCGCGTCCTCGATCAGTCCGATGATGAACTGCTTCTGTTTGAGGTTGTTTTTCTTGAGGTATGCCTTCAGCCGCTCGAAGAGTTCCTCCGGGAGCTGGATCGCCATGGTTCTCATATCACCTGTCATTTTTGTTCCTTCTTTCATTTTGTAATAATCTGTGATAAGCTGTTCTACGAATTCGCTGAGTGTCTTGCCGGATTGCTCCTGCTCTAGCCGCACACGCGCGTGGAGGGCTGTGTCGATTTGTGCGCAGAGATTCTTTTTGTCTGCCATTGGGCTTCGTCCTTTCCTTTTTGATTTGCAAAGCAAGCATACTGTAAGCGCCGGAACAAAGCTATTCACAATAAGCAACAAAGAATCGCCGCAAAACGAAGCATATTACAAGCACATCTCGCCGGAAAATGTATGCGCCTGCTGGCTGCGGAACGCCTGCAGCGCCTGTGCAGATTCCCGGTATTCCTCTTCGGTCGGGTCACATCCATTTTCAATGGTATAATCGCGGATCTGCTCCAGCGTCCAGCCCTCGGTGAGCTTCGCCGCCGCACCGCGCAGTTCAAAATAATTGAACACGAACTGCTCCCCGTAGTTGAACAGGCTCGCTGCGGCCGGCTCACCCTGATGCTCTTTGACGAGACGCAGTTCCACATAGGCGGCATCGTAAAGGTCACATTCCTTTTCCGTGCCGTCCTGCTCCAGCTCCTGCGCATACTGCGTCCATTTTTCCATGGCCTGCTCTGTCACGGCTGGCAGCAGTTCCTTGACCATGGTTTCAAATTCATTCTTCTGCATGATGCTCTCCTTGTACTTGGCTCTGCATGACATCAGCCTCCATTGCGGCAACTGCTTGCAGGCTTTTCATAATGAATTCCACGCACGGCACAGGAATGCTGTTGCCGAGGGCGCGGTATCTGGCAGAGTCCGACGCGGACGGGATATCTGTCCACCCCGGTGGGAACCCTTGGAGAAGTTCGCATTCCCCTGGAGTAAGTCTGCGGATGAGCTTCGCATACTGTCGATCCGGTTCTACGACCAGATCCGTCGCATCCTTGGCCTGCCGTGCGCTCTGCGTGCTGGCAATATCATCCTCCTTGAACTCGTCCACGCGCTGGCGCGCAAAGACCGCGTGCCGGTCACAAGTTGTAATCGTGTATGCAAGATTTTCCTGATACCCGCAGCCGTTCCCGCCGTTTTCCGGCTGGCGGTCGATGACGTTGCCGACAATGCAGTAAACCTCGTTTGGCTCCTGCACCAGCGGCGTGTTGCCGCCGCCTGTACCATAGCGTGCTGTGACCGTTGGACTGACTTCGCCGGACTCCCGGATACGGGCATCAACACCATGATTCTCATATACCAAGGGCTGATGTCCCTTTTCGCTGGCGCGAAGCGTGCCGGTCATATTCTCGCACACGTCCATCCGTTGCCCGCCCTGATCGTGCAGGCACATGATGGACGGCATACAGTTTCCGCTGGGACTGCCCTTGAGCGTCGGAGCTACTTCTTCGGCGTAACCAATTGTTCCAGCAGTCGCACCGGCGCCTGCGGAAAAGGAAGCAATGAACGTTTGCTGCTTCATTCCCGGTTGCGCACCGAGCGCACCGGCAATGTTGTGCAAATCGCGCACCTCATCACGCTGGTTTTGTGCAAAGGCAACGGGCTCGTCACTTAGATTCTTTTTCCCTCTGCCGTTCGTCGAGCCAATCAAGCCAGCTTGTATCCGTAAAGCAGTGTCTAATGCCTTCGGCAATGGCTTGCCACGTTCCTCCGCCCGGCGTAGGATTCCGAGACACGCCGCAGTAGTCAAATAGTATTTTTTCGGCGGATGTGCCTGCAAGATCTGCGACAAGAAAGATTCTATGGCGTCTCTGGGCGAGGGCCCAGAATTCCGCAGCCAACACCCGCCATGCAAGGCTGAACGTATCGTCCACTCGTATTGCCCCAACAGGTTTCCAGCGTCCGAAGAGAGGTCGAGGAACTGATAATCCGGGGCGATGTAGTCTAACAATTTCCTCCAGGACAGTCCGGAAATCCTCCCCATGCGATGAGCCTGAGCTGAAGCAGCCTGGAACATTCTCCCAACAAAAGTATCTGGGGCGAATAAGCTTGCCTGTTCGCCCTCGAAGTATGTCTGCATCTCTCATCTCCTTTACGATGCGGATCTGCTCCATAAACAGGCCGGAACGCGCACCGGCGAGACCAGCTCTTGCTCCGGCCACGCTGAGATCCTGGCACGGGCTGCCCCCGCAGATGATGTCCACGGGCGGCAGGTCCGCGCCATTGAGCTTTGTAATATCTCCGACATGAACCATGTCGGGGAAGTGTGTTTTTGTGACTTCGATGGGGAACGGCTCGATCTCCGAAGCCCACACGGGTGTGATCCCGTTTCGCACCGCAGCCAGCGGAAAGCCGCCGATGCCATCAAACAGGCTGCCCATTGTAAGTTCACTCATGCCGCAGCCGCCTTTGCTACGGTTTTTGTGATGTTGATCGCCGTCTGCGCTGTATAGACCGCGCCGGACAGGTTTGCGCGTGTAGACGTATCTAGTCCGAATGCACCCGCGATGCGCGGGATCTCTCCTGCGGAGAGCATCAGCCCCAAGCCGAGCAGCGCGTGTTCATTGAACAGCGACAGCCCCGCGATCAGGATCGTAGCCTGCAAAAAGGCCGTGAGGCAAAGCCCCACGACCTGCTTGCACCACTGGTAGAATCCGTCCAGATATCCGCGCGGGACGCTGAACATATACAGACTGCCGACTGCGATCTGGATGAGCAGGATGCCGCCGCGCTTCAAGTTTGCAAAGAATACCTTGATGACCGCATACGCCATGAGGATGATGCAGAACAGCACCATGATCGGGCTGGTAACCGAACCGAAGCCGCCGACGTGCGTCGTAGCAAAATCTACGAAGTTTTCAACGGTCAGCTCGTCGATGATATTTCCGGCAACCGTGCCGAAACTCGCGCCCGCACCACTGATGGCATATCCAAAATTCGCCTGCAAGGACACGCAAAGCTCATAAAGCCTGATCGGTACAACCGTAAAAAGACTGACCGCCATGAATCCCTTGATGAGATTCATGGCGGTTCCTTTGATGTCGGCCCTGCCGGACGAGTATTCCAGCCCGCATTCCGCGCACGCGACCACGAAGCCGACCGCATACAAAATCCAAGCAAGATACGAGAAAAACAGGACGATGCTCTGCACCCAGCTCATTTCAAACATCTCGGCTCCCATGTTGCCCATCTCTGCAAAGAAGTTTGCAAGGAAGCCGATGATCTGCTTGTAGACCCAGTCCATGATCTGCTCCAAAATCGTGTCGGCTACAAAGTCCCAGATAAACAAGCCGCGTCACCTGCCTTTTCTTTCTGAATTGATCACAGCCCGACGATGCCCCAGATGTAGGTCGGTGCGGTCAGCGTAAAGACCAAACAAGCAAAGAGGATGGCGGGAGCAGTCCATTCAAACTGCCCAGACTTTCGATGTAGGCTAAGTGCCCGGCGCCTTTTTGCATTGCTGCAACAGGTTTCCAAACACTCGCCCCGGAACCGTGCTTGCACCTCTCAGCGCACACGGCTCCCCACTTGTTAGTTCAGTTTGCCTCCATGTAGTTTTTGATGACAGTCCACGCAGAGCGCAATGGTTTTACGATTTTTCGTAATCATCAGCCGCTCCCATTGACTTTTGCCTTTCAAGTCCTTGAGTTTTCTAACGTGGTGCATTTCCAAGTCGCAGCCACATTTGCCGCACAGTTCGCATTTCCGTGCAGCCAACCTGTCCATCAATTTTGTTCTTCCGGAATAAATCACCGTATTCGGCAGCGTGTCCACGCCTGCTGTTTTCTGCATACTTTTCCGCGCAAATCCATCGGCGTAGAACATTCTGGTCTTTGTTTTTCCGTTCTTATCCAGATAGTGCACACCAAAGTTTTTGCCGATGCGCAGCTTTCGAATCGCATCTTTCATGCTGATGCGATATTTTGCGGCAAATGTTTTGAACATACTGTACTGCATGATGTAGCCAAAGGAGCTGGCGTGTGATGCGTTGTTTGCAATGCGATAATAGTTTCTGAACCCGCGGATTTCGCTATTATACTGACTCAGAATCTCCAAATCGTCGTTGTCTACCAGCGCATATCTGGCTTTTGCCACCCAGTTCTCTTTTCTATATACGGTTGTTTTAATATCCATCGCTCTATATTCCATCAGCTTTTTCCGCATTACCTCGCTTGGAAGTTCCAGGCAGACCGTTCCGCTCAGATTCCGGCGAAGATATCCTTTACAATTCCGCTTTGTAGCCTTGGAGCGCCTTACATAGATGTTGTATCCCAGAAAGTGTGCTCGTTTTGCAGAATGCGTAATCAAGGTCTTTTCGTCGGAAAGCTCCAGCTTCAGCGTGTCCGCAAGGAATGCGTGAATACGTTCCTTGATTTCTTTAGCATCTTCCTTGCTCCCGATGACACCGACCAGAAAATCGTCTGCGTACCGAACATACTGGATGCGCTTGAAGCCCTCATCGAAAGGATCTGCGTGTGGAATATGAATACGCTCCTTTTCAATGGCGCGTAGTTGCTCCGCCAATATCTTCCGTTCTTCCTCTGAGTTGCTGTTACGCAGCTTTTTTGCAAGTGTGCCATGCTTCATCGCCAACTTGTAGGAGACCGGATGAATGGCACGCTGTGCCCCCAGATCAAATTCGGCTTTCAGCTTTTCTACAAAGCAGTCCAGCTTGTCCAGATAGATATTTGCAAGGATTGGGCTGATGATACCGCCCTGCGGCGTACCGCTGTATGTATTGTGATACACCCAGTCCTCCAAATACCCGGCTTTCAGGAACTTCCGAATCAGCCTGAGAAAGCGTTCATCCTTGATGCGCTCGGCAAGAATGTGAATCATTACATCATGGTCAATATTGTCGAAGAAGCCTTTGATGTCTCCCTCTACAAACCATTTGACACCTGTAAAGTTCACCTGTACCTGACTCAGCGCCGTATGACAGCTATGATTTGGACGAAAGCCGTGCGACGTTTTCGCAAAGCTGCTCTCATAGATTACTTCCAGCAGGAGCCGCACACATTCCTGTACGAGCTTGTCATCGAATGACGGAATCCCCAGCGGACGTTTCTTGCCATTCTTTTTGGGAATATAAGTTCTTCTTGATGGCTTTGGTTGATAACTCTCGTCTTTTAGGCGCGCAATGATACCCTCTATGCGATTCAGGCTCATTGCGTCGATGGTATTCCCATCACTGCCCTTTGTCATATTGCCCGGGCTGGCATAGATATTCTGGTATGCCAGCATGAACAGACTGGGATTATATAAATTGCGATACAGTCTGTCATAGGTATATGACTTGTCACTACTATGGGTTTGCAAACTGCTTAATAATTTAATTGGACTTCTCAATGTATCCCACACCTTCCTTTCTCATTATTAAGAGAACAAGCTGCCGCCCTTCGCCATGTATGCGGCGTTACCGCACGCGGACTACTACGGCGGCTCCGTTGCCTTGCCGAATATTCAGCGTCATCTTTCTTGGAAAAACCTTGAAATTTTTCACCCTTGCGGGCATTTCGCATAGCTGTTTCCAGCGTTTCGGTTTAGGCAATCCCCGGTTAGCATTTCAATAATCGCACAGATGATTGTCGGATAGCGTTTTCGTCCTTTTGCTTCATACGAAGTTGAGTCATGCGGAAACTCTCCTGCATATGCTCGACTACTGCATTGCAGCCGCACGATACAGCGCCAGTTGTCTTTCGCCGTAGCTCCTACATAATTATGTTTCGCGTATCGCGTATTGCTGTAATTGTTTCCCATGCACGATCTGATTTGATAGAATATCCTCCTGCATAGGCTTTCAAGTAATTTGCAGCTTTTTCTAATGCTCCATATCCACGATCTGGTGAATAGTCTTTTAACTCCGGTGAATCACTATTTTTCAAATGCACACATCTACACCAAGTATTCAATGCCTCTTCTAACCGTGAGACCAGAATAAGAAGTACCGCCTCATAATTTAGAGATGCCACCTGTGAAGCGAAAATTGACTGTATATCCATCGCATTTGATTCAGCATATAAATCTCCTGAGCTACCAGCCTTTTGCGCTTCGTCGCTAAAGTACTCTATCGTTGCATTCAGCGCAATTCGTGTGTGAATAATCAACGCACGAATCGGGTCCAAATCGCAGTGAGCTAAGTATAAAGCACGACCATCAACCGAGTTCATATTGAATGTTTCGACACTTGGAAAGTAATTCATATTATCAATATCCTCACACTCGTTGTATCATTTTCATTCAAGGTCTTGCAAAGGAACAACCGCATACCCATTTGTATAGATAACATATAGGGAGAACACAATGTTCAATTCAAAGTAGATCCTTTGTTTTGCGTGCCAGATACAGTGGTAAGTTTGTAATTGCACCGTCTTTCCGATAGCCACGCTTGGAATACCGCAGCGCGTGTTCGGGATGATGGTCGGCAATGTATTTTTTAAACGATGGAGCAGTTTTGTCCTCGCCGCCCTTTGCCTCTATGGGGATGATCTCTGTGCCGTGCTGGATGAGGAAATCAATCTCACTGTTTTTGTCCGAGTAGTAACGAGGCTCCACCTCAAATTGACCGCGGAGCTGCTGCAGAACGTAGTTCTCCGTCAATGGCCCTTTGAACTGAAAGTCCGTTTTCAGCAGAATTGCGCTGTTATCAATACCAGCCATGTGTTTGAGCAGGCCAGTATCAAATACAAACAGCTTGAACTGATCCAGCTTATCAAAGGCGGCCAACGGATGCTCTGCCTTGGAAACATTGTAGATACGGTTTAACATCCCAGCAGAAACCAGCCACTCGATCGCTTCTTCAAAGTCACGCGCGCGGCCGCCCTCCCGGACAGCGCCGTACATAAATTTTTCGTTGGACTTTGCAAGCTGTGCGACAATACTGCGGAACACCATTAGAATCCGTCCGCTGTTGACCTTGCCATTGTGTTTAGAGAAGTCGTTCTCATAGACCTCGATCAGTTCTCGTTGGATCTGCGTAATTTTTGCAGGGTCTTTATGCGCAATCCACGAAGCAACGCACTCTGGCATTCCACCGATAATCAGGTAGTAATTGTATGCTTCCAGCAGCCGGTTGTGGAAAATATCCTCAATCGACTGTTCCTTTTGAATGCTGTAATAATAGGCGTATAGACGTTCGTCGGTTGCCTCCAAAAATTCGTCAAAGGTCAGCGGATAGATGTCCAGCAGATTTACCATTCCAACAGGATACGATTTCGGCTGTGCCAAAAGTGTACCGAGCAGGCTTCCAGCGGCAATCACATGGTATTCATTTGCTTTCTCTTTGAAGTATTTCAGCGTGTTGAGTGCTTCCGGGCATTCTTGAATCTCATCGAAGATAATCAGCGTTTTCTCCGGCAGAATCTTTTCTCCCGCAATCATAGACAGAAGTTCAATGATCCGCTGGGGATTTTTGTTTGCCGCAAAGATGGATTTCAGCTCATCTTCCTCATCAAAGTTGAAGTAAACGAAATTATCATAATAATCACACCCAAACGATTTCATCAGCCATGTTTTTCCGACCTGTCTGGCACCTTTCAGCACCATCGGTTTCCGATCTTCGCTGTTTTTCCAATTGATCAATGCCTGTGTTGCATTACGTTTCAAGCAAATCACCGTCTTTCCTATATCTCGCTTTTAGCATAACACATTTTTCTGCAAATATCAAATCAAAATATACACATTTTTCTGAAATAATACGACGGCGTTTAACACATTTTTCTGTGCAGCCAAAAGCAATTAGAAATCCGGGTACAGCTCCAGCTCTGCAAATTCCACATCGCCGATCTTCTCCAGCTTTTGCAGCGCGGAATCCGTCATGTTCAGCAGCTCCGGCTGATCTGCACCGATGTAACCGCGCATTTCGCGCAGCTCCCGCATCAGGCTCTCGCGCGAACCGGTGTTGTAAATGCACATCAGGTTCATTTCATCGTTTGTAAAATTCATATCATAGCTCCTTTTCTGCGCTCCGCTTGGGCGCGTGTTTTTCCGTTCTGTTTGTTGTCTCCACTGGCGCTTTTAGCTTGGCTAGAATGGATGACCGTTCTTCCTGCTCTGCGACGGTCTGTTTCGGACCGTTGTTGATGATACCGTCGATCATGCCGTAATCATCCTCCAGTGCCATCTCCGCATTTTTCAGATAGTTTTCCGGCTGTGTTTTTGCGGTATCATCGTGAAGATAGGATAGCGCATCCGGCTGTTTCGGCGCAACGATGTCGCGCCTCGGTTGCAGCGTATCACGAACGCGTTCCCATTCCGTGCGCTCGACGCCGAAAATGCCAGAGTGTGCATCCAGATCGCTGGTATCCAACACCATATACTCGGTGTTGTCGCTGTTCAGCACAAAAATCGGAACATCCTGCAAAAACAGCTCTCTGGCGCGCTCTTTGGAGAGCGGCAACATTGTGTTTCCGTCCGTATAGCCGAATTGGTACATCTGTGCAAAATCCACGGTGGGGTCAGGCATGGGATAGTCCTGCTCCAACTGCGGGAGATCCGGCAGCGAATCGGCGGTGGACGTTGCCTCTACGCCGGTGATTTGTTCGCCAGCACCAAGCAGCAGCTCGTTAGTGTGATCTTCGTGAGCATGAGAGAACATTACTACATCAAACTTGTCGAACGAGGATAATGCTTTCTCCAGATCATAACGCTCATCTGTTGTAGAACCGTCATTCATGTCAGCATAGTCGAAGAGTATTTTTCCACCGTTTTCCAGTTCCAGGAGACAGGTTTCTGCATTTCCAAGCGGATAAAAGGTAAGTGTCTGGGCCATATTTCTTGCTCCTTTCAATTAATTGCGCTAGATGTATTTTCTGCTGATCGATTGGACATATCAACAGCGATAGTCGTATTAACAAATCTGTTCATTTTCAAATGGGTGCAGTAATTAAACGCTGCGGCAAAGAGAATAAGCAATATAACAAATTTTCTTGAGAAAACTACTATGGACGGAAAAATAAAGAGAGATAAAATATACATAATCAAAAATGAGATTACTTCAACATATAGGTCTCGGCACATTAGGTAGTCTTTCTGGCATTGACTTACCGGGCCATTTTCTTGATGCTTTTGGTATATCTCATACCAATTCTTGTTTTCAAAGTTTCGACTTTTTTTCTTATCTGTAGGAATCTGCTGAATGATATCTGTGTACGTGGCAATTGCATCAGAGATCTGAAAACGATCATCTTTTAATTGATGGGTTTTGATTCTTGAGAAAACTGTTTCTCCTGCACGCGGCATAAAGAATAAGCCAACCAACTTGTCTTTCAACCTATTGCTAACAAGGCAGTCGCACAAAAGCGTTGCACTCGACAAGATGCCAGAAATCACTGTTGATTCTAATACTGCTACAAGAATGATGTAGTTGCTTTGGCCTTCAGTACATTCAATATGCTCTAGAATAGGTGTGCACCACATTAAGAATAGAAAGAAAAGAATATACATCAAATTCTTCATTTCCTTATCCCGATGGTCTTTCATTTTATGCTCCTTTCTTGCCTTTTAATGAAGGATTATATTGTTGACAATACCTGTAAGTACTTTCGACAAATAGAACCCGGAAATTATTTATTGATTTAATGATAAGAAGAATGAAGAAATCTCGATTTCTTGGAATGCTTGGACTATGATCGCGTTGACAAAGATGATCGTACTGTTAGAAAATTCTCTGATAGCGAAGATTTGCAAGCATCCATACTGGATTTCTTACAGAAAACCATAAAAGCTGAAGGAAAACCATAGCAAAAGAGCTGGTGTATCGCGTGGTGGTTACCCTGGACAGCAGGTTGGGAATTCAGCTAAACTACCGTGATGAGTTGGAAGCGATGCTGACAGAAGCCCATTCACCAAAATCGTAGAAAAATCAGCAAAAATCTCTCAAAAAAACTTAGCCCCTACTTGACAGCAGCGGACGAAGGCATTTCCGGCACAAGGGCGGACAAACGCCCGGAGTTCCAGCGCATGATCCGCGACTGCCAGAACGGGAAAATCGACTATATCATCACGAAATCCGTATCCCGCTTCGCCAGAAACACGGTGGAGTGTCTGGAATATGTACGATCCTTAAAAGCGCAGGGCATTGGCATCTTCTTTGAAGAACAGAACATTGACACGCTGAAAAACGAGAGCGAATTATACCTTGTCATCTACGCGGGCTTTGCGCAGTCCGAATCCGAGAGCATCAGAAAGCATATCACATGGACCTACCGCAAGAAGTTCGAGGAAGGAAAAGTGAGCTTTCAATATAAGAATTTCCTCGGTTACCGAAAAGGTGCGGATAGTCAGCCGGAGATCGTGCCGGAAGAAGCAGCCATCGTGGAGCGAATCTACGAGATGTTCCTCGCCGGTCAGCCGGTCAAGGTGATCGCCCAGACACTGCAAGCAGAAAAAAATGAGATCCTCGGAAAGAATCTCAGCTTCAGCAAGAACATGATCATGAATATCCTGCGGAACGAAAAATACTGTGGTGACTGTATCCTCCAGAAAACGGTCACGGTCGACTGCATCTCCAAAACGCGAAAAGCGAATCAGGGTGAAGCACCCATGTACATTGTCGAGAACAATCATCTGGCGATTATCAGCCGCGAGGTGTTCAACCGCGCGCAGGAAGAATTGATCCGGAGGCAGGCACTCCGGGCAAAGTCAGATAAGACATCCATCACCGCAACCGGAAAATACTCCAAATACGCACTGACCGAGGTGCTGCAATGCGCAGAGTGCGGCAGCCGGTATAAGCGTGTCACATGGAATATCCGCGGAAAAAAGAAAATCGTCTGGCGTTGCGTCAGCCGTTTGGACTATGGCAAAAAGTATTGTAAGAACTCCATCACCGCAGAAGAAGCTGCCCTGCATGGGGCCGTTGTCCGAGCGCTGAGGCGCTTTCACGCAGAGGACGAGTCCACATACCTGACGCTCACGAAAGCCACCATTGGCGAAGCCATCGGCATAAATGGCGGTTCAGAGGAAATCGACCTGCTCACGCGCCGCATCGATGCGCTGAACAAACGGATGCTGGAACTGGTCAACGAAA
>OGZA01001725.1_pt1 | contig 14327 bp, 10 predicted proteins | sample 1576591 | NCBI WGS metagenome assembly OGZA01 (sample SAMEA3541565, study PRJEB24748) | human gut metagenome | biome: human gut; feature: human-associated habitat; material: faeces | place: China | collected 2012
GTGCAAAGAGGTCAGGTTAATCTGCACCAACGTCTTGAAGTTGCGGTGGAATACGGACTGTTTTGGCCTTTTGGGCGGCTTTTCAGTCCCTATTTCACCGCAACTCATGATTGGTGCAAAGTTACCTGTCCTCAATGCAGCAAACAAGGAGTGTCCCTAGGTGCTGCCTAAATACCGTTTATCGGAGAAAAAATACCGTTCGCCGGTCATAATGATTGTTCCGGCTTTGGGCTTGTCTACAATAACCCCCGTAAAAAGAAATGCGGAAGGTTACCGAGTCCCCTCGGACGTGGGCCTAACCAAAGTCTTTGATCGCGCGCGTCTCAATGGGCGCATTCGATTGATTTTGGTTGGGCTATATTTATGAAGGGACATGCCACCATGGGTTTCTTTTCTCGCCTGATGGGTGGCTCGGATAAGCAGACGACTGCGGCTTCCGAGTTCGAAATCCTCGCCCCTGTTTCCGGCGAGCTTGTTCATCTAGAAAATACCAAGGACCCCGCTTTTAGCAGCCGTGCAGTGGGCGATGGCGTTGCCGTGGTTCCCCAAGAGGGAACGGTGTGCGCTCCTGTCTCCGGTACCATCGCGGCGCTGTTCCCGACTGAGCACGCGCTGGGCATCATGCCCGACGACAGCTCTGCTCAGGTGATGCTGCATATCGGAATCGATACTGTTAAGCTTGAGGGCAAGGGCTTCCATGCGCTTGTTGCCCAGGGTGACCATGTCGACGCGGGCCAGCCCCTCGTCGAGGTCGATTTCGACGTGGTTCGCGCCGCCGGCTTCGATCCTACGGTCTTCGTTATCGTGTGCGAGCGCTCGGAGAACTCGACTCTTCGTGAGCATGCTTCCGGCCCTGTTGCTGTTAAAGAGCCTGTCGTCTGGCTTTCCGAGTAAATTCTTGTGGTTGGTACCGTGGTTATCAAGCGAGTTTTTAACAATAACGTCGCAATGGTCACTTCGGACGATGGCTCCGAGCTCATTGTCATCGGTCGAGGTCTCTGCTTTGGCCGTCATGCCGGCGACGCTATCGATGAAACATCGGTCGAAAAGACCTATGCGCTGCAGGAGGGCACTTCTCAGGATTCGCGTACGATTGACCGCTTGGCACATCTTTTGGAGTCCATTCCCACCGTCAACCTCGTGATTGCCGAGGACATTGTTCAGATGCTCCGTCGAGAGCTCAATGTTGATATCAACGACAAGATCCTCATTGCTCTCGCAGACCATATCGGCCTTGCTTTGGAGCGCGAGCGCAAGGGCGTCCCCTGTGAGAATCCGTTGCTGCTCGAGATCCAACAGTTCTATCGCAAGGAGTATGCGCTTGCGGGCCGTGCGCTGCAGATTGTCAAGGAGTATATGGGCATCCAGATGAGCGAAGAAGAGCAGGGTTTTATTACGCTGCATATCGTCAACGCCACCATGCCGCAACGCTCCGACCGTCTCATCATCTCGGTCCAGCTTGTTCGCGACGTACTCGCGATTGTTTCCGATCGTTACGCTGCGACCTCGACGACAGACTGGAAAAACTGGAGGTCGTCCGATAACATGCTTGCCGGGAAAGTCTACTCCGGACGGCTGGTGCGCCCGGCCCTGTTCGGCGGATCGCCCGAGTGGACCGCCGGGGTGCGCCGGCATCCTACTGCGGTCGTCGCCGCGGCCGTCGTGCTGCTCGTCTGCGCCTGCATCCCCTATGCCGGATTCCCGGCCCTTTATCTCGCGGCGGCGGCCTGCGGGGCGTTCTATGCCGCGAACGAACCTCTGCAACTCCTGCTGCTGCCCGGAAAGGGCGCCGCGCGATTGCTTGCCCGCAAGATCTTCACGGCCTGGCGCAACTACTTTCTGATGACCGCCCCTTTCGCCGTGCTGGCACTCCTCGCACAGCCCCGTTCGGCCTGGATGGCCGCGGCGTGGGCCCCGCTGGCGGCGTTGCGCAGCCTGCTCCGGCGTCAGCAGCCGTCGGGCCGTCAGTCTTTCCGCAAAAGCCGTCACTGCCTCTGGTACCGCAGGAGTATCCAGCGGCAGAAACTGCATCGCCAGGTGCATGGCTGTACCCCGCTCTGCCCCGGTCAGTCCGCGCTTTTCCTGCAAAAACCGCGGCTTCTCCGGTGCGGCGGTCCGCCGCGCCGGCAGTGTCCCCTCGGCGATCTCCTGATCGATGGCCCGCCCCTTCAGCTGGGTAGCCGTCACCTTGGAGGGCGTCACTGTCGCCGCTCTGTGGCTGTACCGGAACGCCAGCGCCGCCTCGTCCGGCTGCGGATCCGGTGCCCGCGCTTCCGGCTCCTCCGCCGGCATCGCCGCACTGCCGTCCTCCTCACCGCTGATGCGGTGCAGCCGCAGCGCCAAGCCCTCCGGCCCGTCGCACAGTACCGCGGGACGTACCCCGGTGTAATCGTGGAACACCCCTGCCTGATATGTGCTCAGCAGCGCCAGCAGCAGCCAATCGCCCGGGCAGTTTACCGCGGCCACCGCCTCCGGCGGCGCCGGCAGTTCTGCCAGTGCACACAGCTCCTTGAGGTGCTTGTCCGGGTTTTTCCGCGAGCATACCATGATGAGCTTCTCCTGTGCACGGGTCATGGCTACATACAGTATCCGCAGCTCCTCCGCCTTGGCTTCCCGTTCCAGCGTCAGCGCCAGCGCCGTTTTGGAGACAGTGTCGTACCGCAGCCGGCGTTCCACCTCCACGCGCTCCGCACCAACGCCCAGCTGGGGATGGACCAGCACCGGTCGATCCAGGTCCTGCCGGTTGAAGCTCCTGTTCAAGTCAGCCAGGAACACCACCGGAAACTCCAGGCCTTTGGACTTATGCACGCTCATCAAGCGCACACCGCCCGCTGCACCTGCAGCGGTAATGGCCGGCGCATCGCCGCTTTCCAGCAGCTGCCGTACCTGCCGTACACAGTCAAACAGACTCGTTCTGCCGCCCTGCACAAGCCGCCGTATATAGTCATACAGTGCCCTCAGACGCGCCTGACGGGCTGTACCGTCCTCCATGGCACCGAAGATCGCCTGCACCCGGCAGCGGTCATAGATATACCACAGCAGCTTATCGGCGGACAGTTCCCGCGCCACCTGCCGCAGCTCATGCAGCAGCGACAGGAACGCCTGCGCGTCCTCACCCTCATCCTGCCGCAGCGCCTCGTAATAATCCCCCTCACGCTGTACGGCCCGTATCTCCGCCAGCCGGTCGGCGCTCATGCCTACCAGTGGCGAACGCAGCACCGCGATCAGCGGCACATCCTGTCGTGGGTTATCCACCACCTCCAGCAGTGACAATACCACTGCGACCTCCATCGCCGAGAAGAAATCCTCACTTTCCCCGCCGTCGCAGGGGATCCCCTCCCGTGCCAAGGCGGCGGCGAATACCGTCTGCCGGGCGCTGGGTGAGCGCATCAGTATCACGATATCCTCCGGTGCTGCCGGACGCATGGTGCCGTCCTCACCCCGGACAGTGAACCCTTCGTCCAGCATACAGCGAATACGCTTTGCCACGAACCGCGCCTCGGCCTCCGCCCGGTCGAACCGCTGCTCCGGTGTGTCCTCCACAGCCAGATAGTGGAACTCCGTCTCCCGCGGCACCTCCGGATAGTATTCCGCCCCAAAGTGAAGATGCTGCTCCTCTGTATAATCCAGCTCGCCCATTTCCCGGGACATCAGCGCCGCGAACACAAAGTTCGCAGCCGCCAGCACCTCCCGGCGTGACCGGAAGTTCCGGCTCAGTACCCGCCGCCGCGGCGCACCCGGCGCAGCGTGGTCCGCATCGGCATAGGTCCTGTATTTTTCCAGGAATATCCCCGGTTCTGCCAGCCGGAACCGGTAGATGCTCTGCTTCACATCGCCCACGGCAAAGATATTCTCTCCCTGCCGCGATACCGCCCGGAAGATACAGTTCTGCACTTCATTAGTGTCCTGATACTCGTCCACCATGATCTCCCGGTACCGCCGGGACACCTGCTCGCCAAGCTCCGTGGGCGTTCCGTCCTGGCGGCACAGCATCTGCACGGCGTAGTGTTCCTGGTCAGAGAAATCCATAGCGTTCCGCCGCACCTTCTCTGCCCGGAACCGCTTGTCGAAGTCCCCTGTCAGTGCCAGCAGCGCCCGCATAGCGGGCGCGATGACCTGCAGATCGCCCAGCAACTCCGTCTCCGCCGTCTGATACGGCGCGGACAGCTTCTTCAATGCGTCACGGCACTTTTCCAGCACCGCCCGCGCCGCGTCCTTCGCCCCGGCGCACTCGTCCCCCTTCACCACGCCCATCCGCCGGAAGGCCGGCTGCACACGGCCCATGGCATCCCAGCCTTCCCGGGCCGCGACCGCGTATTCCCGCAGCTGCGCCGCCGTTTCCAAAAACCGATCTCCATAGGCGTTATACACGCTCTCGCAGTCTTCCATATCCTTCACGGCGCGTTCCAGCCGCCCCGCCCAGTAACTGGCGCGGCGCACCGTGTCCTCCATGATCGTCCGGCCGTACACGCTGTCGCCCAGCCGTTCCGGCAGGTTCGCCCAGCTCTCCGCAGCCTTCTCCAACCACTTGTCCGGGTAGGGATGGCTCTGCAATTTTCCGTGCAGCTCCGGCACCAGCGCCGCCAGCGCCCGGTCATCCCGGCCGAAGCCCAGCGTCTCCGCCAACGCCCGGCAGCCTTCGTCCCCCTGCTCGATCCGCTGATAGAATGCCTCCAGTGCATCCTCCAGTGCCCGCTGCTTCAGCACGCCGGCCTCCGTCTCATCCAGGATACGGAAGTCAGGCGTCAGACTCCGCCCATCCACCGGCTCCAGCAGATGGATATGCTCCCGCAGCAGCCCTGCACAGAAGCCGTCCACCGTCTTGATGTCCGCCTGATACACCCGGAACATCTGCTGCCGCAGGTGACTGTTCTCCGGGTCCTGTGCCACCCGCTTCGCCAGCTCTGCGGCCAGCTTTGTCCGCAGTTCGGCGGCAGCGGCGCGGGTAAATGTGATAATAAGGAAATCGTCTATGTGGCAGTGTTCCTCCGTCAGATACGCGAACACACGCTCTACCAGCACCTTCGTCTTGCCGGATCCGGCGGCGGCGGACACCAGCAGGCTGCCGCCCCGGTCCTCCACTGCCCCACGCTGCTGTGCCGTCAGTTGGATGTCAGCCACGGCGCGTCACCTCCTCGTCCACCAGCTGCCAGAATTCTTCCGGCGTGGTCTTTTGCAGATAATGGGGCTTGTCCCGTTTCTCGTCAAACCAGCAGGCCGACGCGAAGGGACACCAGTCGCAGGCACTTTCCTGAGGCCCCCTGCGGCATGGATCTGCGTCGATATTGCCATCGCCCAGCTCCCGGGCTACCTTCCGCAGCAGCTCGTCCACATACCGACCCATTTTGCCCATCTGAGCTGCATCCGCCAACACACTGGCCGCCAGACCGCTGACCGAACCGTCCTTCTTCACTGCAATAGGCAAATAGCAGGGTGACTCCAGCGCGCTGTGCTCCATGGCTGTCAGCACCTCCGGGTCGGACAGCACCATGCCCGTCCGACGCAGCTCGCCCCGCAGCAGCGCGGCCAGCTTGTCCGGCGCGATGGCCCGATCCGCCTTTTTAACGACGTCCCTCGCCGGCAGGTACAGCACTCCCGCCGGCTCCACCGCCGCCCCAAAATAGTCCCCGCCGTACCGCTGCAGTGCGAAAAGATACAGCAGCATCTGAATACCCAGGCCGTAGCGCACATCCGCCAGATCAAAAGCCTTTTTCCCGGTTTTGTAGTCCACTACTCGCAGATATAGCTTCCCGTTCTTCAGCCAGCCGTCCACCCGATCCACCTTACCGGTGACGGACAGCGTGGTATCTCCCGCCGTCACCGTGACGGCAGGCAGCTGTCCGTTTTTGCCGCCGAAGCCCAATTCAAAGGCCACAGGCCGGAAATCCGAATGCTCCAGCTCATCCAGCACGTTCTCCACAATGACCAACGCCGTCTCCCGCAGCCGGGAAAACAGATACCGGAACCGTGCGCTCTTCTCGCCGTAGCCGTCGATGACCGCCCGGACATACTCATCCGTATACCGCCGCACCAACGCCGCCAGCGCCGGTCTTTCCGGCCGCTTCCCCTGCTGCTCCACCTCCCGCAGGACATTCTCCAGCAGATAGTGGATAAACGTCCCCACCTCCGGCGCCTGGAAATCCGCCTTTGTCCGTTCCCTGGCCCGCAGGCCGTACTCCATGAAATAGCCAAAGTGACAGCTCTTCACCTGGTCCAGCCGCGAGGCGGACATGGCCAGCGTACTGCCGTACAGGCTGCGTACCGCCCCGGGCGACAGCCTTCCCCGGCCCATAGCCCGGGCCGCTGCCATCTTCTCCAGCGTACCGCCCTGGCCGTGCATCTCAAAATAGCGCCACAACGCACCGCCGGGCCGCTGTCCCGCCAGCGCCAGTGCCGCCGCAGGCAGTCCGCAGCGGTACGCGCCGTCTTCCCGTTGTATTTCCACTTGCGGAAACAGCTTGCGGATACGCTCTACCACAAAGGACGGCAGCAGCTTCGCCCCCGACTCATCGCCGGCGCACCAGGACACGGTCAGTGTCTCCGTTGGCTGGGCCAGGGCGGCATAGATATTCTGCAGCTCATTGCTCAGCGGGTCGAACGTGGCGTCGGACAGCAGTATCCCCTGTTGCTGCAAAAGCTCACGCTCCTGTTCGTCCAATATACCGCCGCCCTTCTCCACCGTGGGCAGCACATGGTCATTGGCGCCCAGCAGGAAAAGATGCCGCACTGTATGGCGGTCATTGCGCGTCAAGGGGCTTACCTTTACCTGGTCCAGCGCAGCGGGTATGGTGGCCACGGCATACTGGCTCAGCGTCAGCCGCAGCAGCCGCGCAAACTCATCGCCGTCCACCTCCGTGTCACCCAAAAGCGCCACGAACTGATCCAGCACATCACAGAATATCCGCCACAGCTGGGCATACTCCTCTGCCGCCTGCATCTGCCCCTGCTCCAGCAATTCTTTCTCCCGCTGTTCCAACACGGCCGGTGTACCGGCGTCCTCCGCAAATTTGTAAAGCGTTTCAGCTTTACCGCTTACCGTTTTATTGGATTTTATCCCATCACTCAGGGTAAGAAACAGTTTTCTGACTTTTCTTCTGACCGCGTTTATCTCGGCCAGCTGTTCCCGGCGATAGTCGGTCATCTCTCCGCTGTATCCATCCGGATCCGCCGTCCAGTCGGCGTCCCGCAGCCACATATTGCCCCGAATTTCCCAACGGATCACGTAGTTTTCCAGAAGATCGCATTCCGCCGCCGTCAGTGCCGTCATGCCGGTCTTCAGGCACCGGAACACTTCCTCATACTCGAAGCCGCCTGTCACTGCGTCGACGGCGGACAGCAGCAGCGTCAGGACCGGCTGCTCCAAAATGTCGCTCCGGCGGCTGATATAGGCGGGAACATCGTCCCGGCGGAACACGGCCTCCAGCAACGGGCCATATACCTCCATATTCCGCGCCGCCACGGCCATCTCACGCCAGCGAACGCCCTTTTGTGCCAGCGCTCGCAGCTGCGCGGACACATACTCCACCTCGGAATAGGCGGTATTGGCCTGGTACAAGGTGATGGACGGCGTGCTGCCCGTCCACGCTTTTTCCGCGCCGAGGAAGTATCGCTCCAGGTGCGAAAACGCTGTGTCGCTGTTACTGACAAGGTTTTCTACTTCACAACTACAACCGGCGTCCTTCGCCAGTCTGCGCAGGCGTTCCCGCTGCTGTATGCCGTTGCGGAAGAGCTGCGGGTCGCTGTCATCGCCCAGCAGAGTCACTGTAACAGAGTTGGCCTGTTTCAGCGCGGCGGCAATGATATCCTCCTCCGTTCGGTTGAAATAGGAAAACCCATCAATGTAGATATCTTTTCCGCACAAATAGTCCGAATTCGGAAGTTTATCGCAGAGTTTCTGTACTTTTGACCGGGCATCAAAGTCGCCGCCGTGGAGTCGCGCGTCATAAGCGCCGAACAGCAGCGCCGTAGAGCGCAGCTTATCTCCGGCGGCGCCCGGAATGTCCTGAACCTGTTGCAGCAGAAGGGACGGCGCGATTTTATAGGCGTACAACTCATCGGCCAGGGCCACCAGCTCCCGCAGAAAGGCCGGGCGCTGTGACGGCTTGGAAAACACCGTCAAATATGACGAAACTTCCTGCAAGGCACGGCGCATTATCAGTATTTTACCACCATTATCTAACGTTATATCGGATATACCTCCGGTTTGTGACAGTACGCGGGTGGCAAGGCTCTGGAAGCTCAGCACCTCCCCGTCACGGCTGGCGGTATCCCCCAGCGCGCGGCAGAGATCCAGCTCCGCCTCGTGGGTGGCGTGCTCCGGTACCAGCAGTATCTGCTTGTGCTGAAACCGTTGTGCCGCAATGGTTTCAAGCACCAGCTTACTTTTTCCCGCACCGGCGCGGCCGGTGATGATACGCAGCTTCACCGCGTCACCTCCCCTGTTTTCTCCCCCATAGTATACCGCAAACCGTCCCTTATGGGAAGTAAAAGTCGAAAAAAGGACGCGGGATCTTCCCGCGTCCTTTGACGGTGTATGTCACTTTTGTTTACTTTAGGCTGCTTTTGTTGGCGCTCTCCTGCGCTCTTATTTATACCTTTTTGTCACCTGTGGTACACCATAGCGCAGCGTTTGTTAAAGGGTCATGGTACGGCGCAGCTCGTCCCGGTTTTCCACGGTGACGGTCACCAGACGCACCCGGGGATGACCCGCCACGGCCCGGAGAAATTCCGTGTCCGCCTTTTGCAGGACGCCCAGAACGGGAAGGTCACCGTCCAGGGCCGCGAGCACCGCTTCGCAGAATTTTTTGGCACCGGACTCCGCCGGGCCCAGCTCGTCCATCAGCAGGACGTCCCCGTCACGGTCACGCAGGGCCGCCGTGCCCAGCGTGTCGAACCTCTCGCAGGAATAAGCGCCGCAGTAAAACAGCAGATTTTCCGCCGACGGTACTCCGCCCACCGCGGGCAGCAGATGCACAGAGGGCCGGTCCAGCACTCCTGTTACCCGCACCGTGCGGAAGCCGCAGGGTGTATGCCCGGCCAGCAGGCAGCGCGCCAGTGTGGACTTGCCCACGCCCTTGTCACCGGTGAGGAACAGATGGTCAGTGCATGGGGCAGCCATGGTGTACCTCCCCTGCCGCCTCGCGCCGTGCGGCACGGACGCAGATCATCTCACCGGCGATGGACACGGCGATCTCCTCCGGCGTCACGGCCTTGATGGGTGTGCCCACCGGCGTGTGGACAAAGGCGATCTTCTCCTCGGGAATGCCCGCCTCCCGCAGGCGCTGGTTCACAAAGGCCGTTTTCTTCCGGGAGCCGATGACGCCCACATAGGCCGTCTCACCCCGCAGCACCTGCACCTCCGCCTGAAAGTCGTGCTCATGGCCGTTGGTCATGATGACCACATAGTCCTCCGGTGTCAGCGTCAGGTAGTCTCTGATTCGGTCAAAGTCGCCGCAGATGGTCCGGTCCGCCTGGGGAAAATGCTCCGCCGTGGCAAAGCCCGACCGATCATCCACCACCACGGGGCGGAAGCCCACCATCCGCAGCAGAGGCGTCAGCGCACGGGCGATATGCCCCGCGCCGAAGATGACCGCGCGCTCCCCCACCGGCAGCGGCAGGGAGAACACGCCCTCGCCCGTCTCCGCCGTCTCGGCGATATGGGGTGCGGCGCCGTCCAGCGGCAGCACCAGCCAGCCGGGCACACGGTCACGCACACAGCGCAGCACCTCCGCCGCCAGCGCATCCCAGCCGGGTTCGGACAGTCGGGCGGGAGTGAACAGCACCGTCACATCGCCGCCGCAGGCCATGCCCAGCTCACCGTCACGGGAGAGCTTGAAGTCATACAGGGCGTCCACGTGCTGACCGGCCAGCAGCGCCCGGGCCAGCTGAATGGACCGCAGCTCCACCGCGCCGCCGCCGATGGTGCCGGAGAGCAGACCCTCCGCCCCCACCAGCATCTGGCTGCCCGCGCCGCGGGGGGCGGAGCCGTCATCCCACACGATGGTGGCCAGCACGGTGTCCTTCTGCTTTTCCCGCTGGTAGAGCAGGGTCTGGAAGATGTTGTTCATATGCGTCTCCTTTCAAGGGCCATAGGGAGCGGCGGTGCCGCTCCCTGTTCGTTTATTCAGCCGGCGGCCTCCACAGCGGGGAGAGAATTTGCCACCAGCGCGTTGTACTGGTCGATGGTCAGGTCGCAGTGGTAGAACAGTTGGAAATAGGTCTGGGTGACCTCATACATATCGTAATCGGCAGCCTCGGGGTACAGGACCTTGGCCATCCACTGCATACCCAGGATGCGCTGGACGCTGGGGGGGAAGCCCATCCAGTTGTAGGGGCCGAAGGGCACCTCGTAATACTTGCCGTCCTTGATGGCAGGTATGGTCTGCCAGTTCTCGTTATCGGCCACGGTGCTGTAAATGCTGCCGGGGGCGAAGAACACGATAGAGGGGTCCCAGTTCAGGATCTGCTCCATGTCCACCTCGTTGCCGGTACCCTTGGAGGAGGGCTCGTCCACCACAGCCAGATTATTGCACAGCATATCGACGACCTCGGCGTGATAGGAGTCCCTGGCGATGACGTTCAGGCCATCTTCACCGGTGATATACAGGACATCGGCCTTCTCCACGCCGTCCACGATGGCCTTGACGGTGTCATAGGCATTGCGGCAGTAGTCGGCCAGGGCCTGACCCTCGTTGGGCATAGCCAGCAGGTCGCTGAGCATGGCATAGGTATCGTCCATGGAGGCCAGGTAGGCGTCAATGTGGACAAAGGGGATGCCGGTCTGTTCCTGCAGGCCGTCCAGGTCCTCCGCCATGGTGCTCTTAGGCTCGCCCACATCGATGACCACGTCGGGATCGGCCGCCAGCAGCGTCTCCAGGTTCAGCTCGCCCTTGCCGCCGTACAGCTGGCCCAGCAGGGGCAGGTCCAGATACTTCAGGTCAAAGTAATTCTCGGCGGTCTCGTCCCAGGCATTGGCCACACCCACCATCTTGTCCGGGGCGATGGCAAAGACCACCATCTGGGCCAGAGGGCCGGAGACGGCGACCTTCTGGATATCGGTGGGCACCTTGACCTCACGGCCGCAGGAATCCGTGAACACACGGGTGGTCTCGCCCTGGGCGTCCTGCCCCTGGTCCGTCTGATCGGTCTGCTTCTGTCCGCAGGCGAACAGGCTGACGCTCAGCACCAGTGCCAGGACCAGCGCCAGCAATCGTTTCGTCTTGTTCATATGTATTCTCCTTCTTTCATTGTAAATGCAATTATTCCAAAGCGGCGGACGCCGGGCAGCTGCCACGGGAAGTCCGGATCGCCGGTGGAAATAAGTTTGGTGCGGAGATCGTCCTCCGCAGGCGCTCCCCCGCCGTAGAGGGCCAGGAACGTCCGGGCATCCTCCAGGGTGCGGAAGGGCTGGGGAAAGTCCAGCGCCGCACGCTGCGCCGTATAGGGGATACCGTGGGCGTCCAGCACACCGCAGGCGGCATCGAAGCTATGGCGGCCCGGCGCACGGGGTGCCCCGGAAAAGCGGTGGCACACGTCGCCACGCACCACGGCCAGCACCGTGCCACGGCATTGGCGGAGGGCGGCGGCCAGTATCTCCTCCATGCTGCCGAAAAAGCAGAACACCATGGCGTCGAAGGGCACCGGCGGCGTATAGGCCAGCACATCGGCGCACAGGGGCGTCACATTCGTAATGCCCCGGGCGTCCAGCTCCTGCCGCAGCACCGCCAGGGCCGCGGCGTCGCGCTCCGCCGCCGTGATATGGGCCGCATGGGGCGACAGGGCCAGGGACAGGTATCCCAGGCCGCAGCCGGCGTCGCAGATATGATCCGTGGGCTTCAGGTACGGCAGCAGCAGCGCCGTCAGCTTTTCGTGGAAATCGGTGCGGCGGCAGGCATCGGCCATGAAGCGCACGGCGTCCGCCGACCAGCTAAACATGGCGGTCACCTCCCCGCACCGGCAGCAGGGCCGCGCCATCGGGCGTATCCAGCAGCACGGACTCCACACCGTAGAGCTGCCGGATCAGGTCCGGCGTCAGCACGCTCCGGGTATCGCCCTCCGCCGCCACGCGGCCCCCTTGCAGGGCCAGGACGCTGCGGGAAAAACGCAGGGCGTGCTGGGGATCGTGGGTGGAGAGCAGGACGGTGTAGCCCTGCTCCGACAGGGAACGCACCTGCTCCAGCACACGGAGCTGGTTGCCGTAATCCAGAGAGGCGGTGGGCTCGTCCATGATGAGGAGCTCCGACTGCTGGCACAGGGCGCGGGCAATGAGCACCAGCTGCTGCTCGCCGCCGGAGAGGGCGGCGAAGTTCCGCTGCGCCAGGTGGGCCACACCCAGCTGCTCCAGGGCGGTCAGAGCCTGCTGCTCCAGGGCCTTGGAGGGGCTCTGGAACGGGGACAAGTGCCGGGTCAGGCCCATGAGGGCGGTGTCCAGCACGGAATAGCCGAAGGTGGGACGGTGTATCTGCGGGATGTAGGCGATGCGGGCCGCCAGCTCCCGGCGGGAGAAGGTCCGCACGTCGCGGCCGTCCAGCGAGATGGCGCCGGTGTAGCCCTCCAGGCCGCCCAGCAGGCAGCGGAAGAGGGTGCTCTTGCCGGCGCCGTTGGCACCCAGCACGGAGAGGAAATCACCGGCGGGCACGGTGAAGGAAACGTCCTCCAGCACCGGCGGGGCCTTGGGATAAGCGAAGGTCAGGTGCGATACCGTGAGGGTCACAGGCGGTCGCCTCCCTTCACCATGAGGTAGATAAAGAACGGCGCGCCCACGAAGGCCGTCAGGATACCGATGGGGATCTCCGTCGCCGCAAGGGTGCGGGCCAGGTCGTCCACCAGCAGCAGAAAGACCGCGCCGAACAAGCAGGCCATGGGCAGGAGCCTGCGGCAGTCGTTACCCACGAGGCGGCGGCTGAGATGGGGGATCACCAGGCCCACCCAGCCGATCATGCCGGAGACGGAGACGGCGGAGGCCGTCAGCACCGTGGCACAGAGGATCACCGCCAGACGCAGGCGGTCCGTGTGGACGCCCATGGCGCGGGCTTCATCCGGCGAGAGGGTCAGCAGGTTCATGCGCCAGCGGAGCAGCAGCAGGGGCGTCAGCCCTGCCGCCATACAGACGGCGGCAAAGGCGACGGTGTGCATACGGGTGCCGGAGAGGCTGCCCATGAGCCAGTAGGTGATCTGGGGCAGCTGGTTGGAGGGATCGGCCACCAGCTTGATATAGGAGGTACAGGCCGAGAACAGCGAGCCTACCATGATACCGGCCAGCAGGAGGCTCACCACACGGCTGCCCCGGGATCGGCGGCCCACCAGATAGACCAGGGCCACGGACAGCAGGCTGGCCAGGAAGGCAAAAACGGTGACCATCACGGTGCTCTGGCCCGTCAGGATCGCCAGCGCCGCGCCGAAGCAGGCACCGGAGGACGCGCCCAGGATATCCGGTGCGGCCATGGGGTTCTGGAACACGGTCTGGTAGGCGGTGCCGGCGGCGGAGAGGCCGCAGCCCACCAGACAGGCCAGCAGGATACGGGGCAGGCGGACATTCCACACGGCGATGGCCATGTTGTCCGTCCAGGTCTGTTCAATGGGAAATACGCGGGAGAGGAGTATCTTTACCACCTCGCCCAAAGGGACGCCGTAGCGGCCCAGCACGAAGGACAGCAGAAACAGCGCCAGCAGCGCTGACGCCATGATCGTTATGCTGCGTGTGGGGTGCCGGGGCGTATGCATGGACGGGCCTCCCTTTTCAGTCTGTTCCGCTTCCGCGCGTACCGCGCGGCGGTTCGCTGCCTATTTTACAGGATAACGCAGAAAATGCAAGGGGTATTGTTCGGTATTGTCGTATGTTTGTCCGTCTATATCGTTTTTTGTGTTCGGAGCGGCAGACCGGCTGCGGCCGTGGAATTTCCAGTTTCTGGGAGAAAGTGGTTCGTTTTTATGCATATTGCATAATGCATATTGTGACTGATTGTGCGATATGATGACGTTTTTTGTGAAATCACCGTTGACTTTGGAATTTTGCTTTGCTACAATAGGCCCAACATTTCCGAAGCGAAAGGAGGCGGCCGTGATGACCAAGACCACGAAGAAAGCCATGAATACCATGATGACCGCCGCCTGCGCCGGTGCTGCTTTCTGCTGCGCCTGCGCCGCTTCTCATACTGTCATCCTGTCCGTGCTGGGCGCCATTATTATGGCGTCCATTATTATTTGCGCTCTGGTGCTGGTACTGCTGGTACTGGCTGTCTCTGCACATACGCCATTGGCACGGATAACCGCATGACGCGCTGACACCTGATACAGCGAAGCGGCTCCGCCCTTGACAGCCAGCCGGA
>OGZA01001730.1_pt1 | contig 14291 bp, 12 predicted proteins | sample 1576591 | NCBI WGS metagenome assembly OGZA01 (sample SAMEA3541565, study PRJEB24748) | human gut metagenome | biome: human gut; feature: human-associated habitat; material: faeces | place: China | collected 2012
TTACAGAAAAAGGACGCTGCGAAAACACATTCGCAGCGCCCTTGCTGTTATGCCTTTATTATACGTTGTGCATCGCTAAATTGCAACTGGCGATGTGACGAAAACAGGAACGACTTTAAGTGGAAAACTGGATGTTTTGTGAACTGTGCGCGGCGGACGAATTGTGGTATACTCTTACCATAATAAGGAGGGCGAGCTGGTCGATGCGGCGAATGCGCGCAAGGTCGCGGCCATAGATGGCGTTCGCCGCCGGAACGCTGGTGTTCTCGCCCATGAACACCGCGGCGACGCGGATGCCCTGCGCGCGCAGGGCGCGGACCTCGGCGGCGGTGTCGTCGATGCCGGGCTGACCGTCGTAATCGCGGCTGAGCGGAATTTTGCCGCTCGGGAGAATTTTATGGCTGTCGTTCGGGCTGGCATCGGTGAGCAGGATCAGCAGGTGCTTGTCCGCGGGAGCCGATTTCATCAGCTCGCCCATGCCGCGCAGAGCCAGACCGTCGCGGTTCCAGCCCGCGGCAAAGTAGTCGAACACGCGATGCTCGCCGTTTTTGTCCCCGAAATCCTTCAAAACGCGCAGCACCGTGTAGCCGCGCAGGCTGCAGAAGCTGGTCACGCGCACGGGAATGCCGCAGGAGACAAGGCTTTTGGCGAGAAGATAGCCCTGAATGGCGATGCTCTCCTGACAGTGCAGGCGTGAGGCCGAGGCGTCGAGCATCAGGTCGACGGTGAAGCCCGCGCGGCTCTCCTCGTCCCTGCGGAGAAAGACGCGGCTGTCGTGCAGCACCGGTGCGCGCCAGACGCGCGTACCGTCCAGCCGCCCCTCGCGGGCGAGGATGTCCTCGGGCTGCTGATGGATGAGCATACAGTTGCGAATCTGCTCCGTCAGACGCAGGAGAGCATTCTGATGCAGCGCACTGTCGCGGACGTAGGCGGCGCGGTTGCGCTTGGCCTGCTCGGCAGCCTGCTCGAAAAGACGCTGCGTGTCGGCGCGCATGGGCTGGCCCGGCACGCGCTCGCCGCGGGTGAACCAGAGATGGCAGCCGAGGTGATCGCCGGTGCAGCAGCGCTGCTCGATGCGCGCGAGCGCCTGCGGGGAATAGAGGCTGCGGCCGAAGCAGCGCTCGATGTAGTCGTGATCCTCCGCTTCGCGCTCGTTCGAGCGAAGCTGGGCGCGCAGCGCGTTGGACGCGCGCACCATGCCGTTCTCGCCGGCGACCGCAGAGCGGCCGATGGTCAGCTCGTCGGTGCGGACGATCTCGACCGGCAGGAGCTTGGTGAGCAGCGGCGCCCACTTATCGCTGAAATGAAGGCGGAATGGTGATTTTTTATGGGGCGTGCCGTCAAATTGCAGGTATTTCTCAAACGCCGCGCGGACGGCGGCCTCCAGATCGTCCGCGTCGAGCGTGCCCGGGCAGGCGAGGGCCTCGGAGAGTCCCTTTTCCCACGGGGCGAGCAGCGGCGGCTTCTGCCCAAGGACAGATCTCCAGCGGGCGGACTGGAGCGAATAGACGAGCTGGTTCTTGTCCATCCACTCCTGCCGCGAGAGCTGATATTCCGAGGCAAAAAATTCTGCGGCGTGGGCGCGGCGCAGCTCCGTGAGCACGGGACGGACGGGAAGCTCCTTTTCATAGACGGCGTTTTCCAGCGCGAGCCACGTGAGGTCGTCGAACGCGGAGCGCCGTGTGTCGTCCGCCCAAAGGGCGAAGAGACGGCGCGGCATCTCGTCGCCCAGCCACTTGCGGACCAGACCGATGACGCAGTTCATGTAGAAGTCCGGCGTGCCGTCGGCCTTGAGGGCGAGGAACTGCGGCTCAAATTGATAGTCGCCGCAGGCGGTCCAGACCAGATTGATGGCGCGGCGCTGGTTGGCGCTGTAGCTGTCGGTTTCCATATCAGTCGGTGAACAGGCGGCTGCGGTCGAGCTTCGCGGGGATGCGCGCGGCGATAACGTCGCGGATGAGGCTCTGCTCGTAGGCGTCGAAGGCCTTGTTGGTGATGCCCATGTCGAGCGCTGTACCGGCGCTCACGCCGCGGCGGATCAGGCGCAGCGCGTCCAGAAGCCCGCGCAGGTCGAGCGCCTTGGAGGAGATCTCCGCGCTCCCGCACTTCTTTTGCAGGTCGAGAAAGAGCTGCACGAGCTGTCCGCGGTACTTTTTCTCCAGCGTGGGAAACTCCTCGCCGAGCAGACGGTCCAGACCGTCCTCCGCGATGGGCGGCATCTGAATGACAACAAAGCGCGAGGTGAGCGCTTCATTCAGCTCGCGCGTGCCGGCGTAGCCGTAGTTCATCGTGCCGATGAAGCGCGCGGCGGGGGCGACCGTCACGCGGTCGTAGCCGGGGACGTCGATGGCGCGGCGGAAGTCCAGCGCGGCGTGCAGCACGGCAAGAGCCTCATTTTTGGCCATGTTGATCTCGTCGAGCACGCCGAAGCCCCCGTGCTTCGCGCAGAGGTAGACGGGGCCGGGGCGGAAGGTCACCTGTCCGTTTTCAAAGGTGTCCATGCCGATGAGTCCGGCGGCGTCCATGCTGACGTGGAAGGAAACGTCCCACGCGGGGCGGCCGAAGGCCTGCGCCAGATTTTCGGCCAGCACGTTCTTGCCGGTCGCCTTGCTGCCGGCGAGCAGCAGGTTCTCGCCGCACAGCAGCGCGGCGATGGCGGCCTCCCAGACCTCTTTCCCATAATAATGATAGCGCGGCTGCGGGATGCGGCCCTGCAGCGCCGGCTCGGCGGGGTATTGTGCGCGGTAGGCGCGGACGCCGTCGAGCAGCGCGGGGCTGATGTGCTCCTGCTCCAGAAATTCCAACAAGCTCTCCTCATCCTCTCTTTCAGAAATGCGCGTGTCGCGCGCTTCGTTTCGGCCTCATCATAGCACAACGCGAGGGCTTTGCAAGCCCTTTTTCCGTCAAAATTTCGGACGGCTGCGGCGCGTTTCCTGGACGCTTTGGCGCGAGCGGCGCAAAAAAGAACGCCGCCCGCGGGCGGCGCTCTCTGAACGGCTCAGTCTTTTGTAAGGATGATGGGCATGGCGGTGGTCTCGCTCTCGCCGTCGGCGCTGTTGTTGGCGGAGGGCATTATCTCGCGCGTGAGCATTGCCGAGAGCCGCGTGCCGTCGGTCAGCTCCGCATGGAATACGACCTGCAGCTCCGCACCGTAGGGAAGGCCAAATTCCACGCCCTCTGCGCCATAGATGCTGTAAACGCCGGCGGTGCTCTCATCGGGAATGTCGCTGATCCACCACTGTACGGCGGAGCGTTTGTCGTCGACCTCCATGAACCGGAGCGTGCTTTGCGCGGCGCTCTTTCCGTCCACCCGATAGTCGAGCCACGCGGACCGGAGGGCGGCGTCATAAGCGCCGAGGTAGAGGTTCGCGGTGCGGTGGTCCTCGTCCTCCCAGCCCTTGACGCTGCATCGGATGTCCGAGACGGAATAGGAACGGCTGAGGACGTAGCCGAAGGAAAGATCCTCATAGAGCTTCGGCAGCGCCTCGTCGGCGAAGCCGGGCAGGTCGCGGATCGTCTCGAGCTGACGCTCGCCGCCGGTATCGTAGGCGGCGGTGGCTTCGAAGCCATCATCGTTCATCGAAAGCACGGTTTCGCCTCGGTAGACGTCGTACTCGTCGCGGACCAGCTCGACGGCGGCCGTTCCGTCGTCGGAGGCAAGGGAGCGGAGACGGAGGGAGACGGCAAGGTCTTCCTGCACCGTCTTGGGCCGGAGGGCGAAGGCAACCGTGCAGGTGTAGGTGTCCAGGTCGAAGCGCTTGACCGTGTAGTCGAACTGCGCGGTCAGCGTGGCGCTCTCCTCCATCGCTTCGCGCACGGAGCTGCTGATGCCCGCGATCTGCGAGGAAAGGCTGGACTGCACGCTCATGATCTGTGATTGCAGAGAGCCGACCTGCCGCTCGAGCTGCTTGACGCGGTGGTTATTGTAGAGTGCCAGACCGACGGCGAGGGCGAGGCAGACCGCCGCCGCGCCGAGAAGGAGCTTTTGCCGGCGGCCCTTCTTCGGCGCGGCAAGGGTCTCCTGCGCGGGCGCGGGCGTGGAAGCGTCGACAGACGCGGCGGCCTTGGCGTCACCCTTTTCCGCCTCCTCAAGGCTCAAAAGCTCGTCCACGCTCACGCCGTAGAGACGGCTGAGCTCCACGAGCTTGCTCAGCTCGGGCTGGGCGGCGCCGTTCTCCCACTTGGAGACGGCCTGACGGGAGACGTTCAGTCTTTCGGCCAGCTCCTCCTGAGAGAGGCCCGCCGCGCGGCGGAGCTCATAGAGTTTTTCACATAGCTTCATGGGCGCTTTCTCCTTTGCTTTGATGGCATCAGCTTAGCAAAAACAGCCGTTTTGCGCCACCAACCGGGTGTTTCGTTTTGTCAACCAATGGTTTCCTTTTGCCCAAATGCCCTTTTTCGTGCAACCTTTCGCCGCCGCGCGCATATACTGCATGGTATGGCACGGGGAGGTGAGAGCATGAGAGAGTGGCAGGGCGTCCGCGGCGACGTGGACGACATGATCTTTGTGGACGACTGGTTCGTCAGCGAACGGTAAGTGAGAAAAAGCTCCGCGCGTTTCAGGGAAGGAACGCAGGCGGAGCGTTTTTCGTTTTTATAGAGCCTTGTCGATGGTCGCGCCGCCGGCGACAACGTCGCCGCGGTAAAAGACCACGGCCTGCCCCGCGGTGATGGCGCGCTGCGGCTCGTCGAAGTCCACGCGGACCGCGCCGCCGTCCAGCGGCGTGACGGTCGCGGCGCTTTCGCGCTGGGAATAGCGCGTTTTGGCGGTGACGCGCAGCGGCTCTGCGGGCGGCGTGACGATCCAGCTCACGCGCGAGGCGAGCAAGGCGGAGGAAAATAGCTCCGCGTCGTCGCCGAGGAGCACGGTGTTGTGCTTCGCGTCCTTGGAAAGGACGTAGAGCGGGCGGTCGGCGCTCACGCCGAGACCCTTGCGCTGACCGGCGGTGTAGGCGACCAGTCCGCGGTGACGACCGAGGACGCGGCCGCTCGTATCGACGAAGTCGCCCGGCTCGGGCGTGACGCCGCCGAACTCGCGCAGGAAGCGCACATAGTCCCCGTCGGGGACGAAGCAGATGTCCTGCGAGTCGGGCTTCTGCGCGTTTTCAAGGCCGAAGTCTGCGGCGAGGGCGCGGATCTCCGGCTTGCTGTATTCGCCGACGGGAAGCAGCAGATGCGCGAGCTGGCGCTGCGTCATCTGGTAGAGCACATAGCTCTGATCCTTGTGCGCGTCCACGCCGCGTAGGAGCAGGTGACGGCCCGACGCCGCGTCGAAGCCGACGCGGGCGTAGTGCCCGGTGGAAACATAGTCGAAGCCGTGGTCGAGCGCCCAGTCGAGCATCGCGCCGAACTTCAGCTCACGGTTGCAGTCCAAGCAGGGGTTCGGGGTGCGGCCCGCGCAGTATTCCGAGACGAAATGCCCCATGACCTCGCGGCGGAAAAGGTCGCAAAGGTCGAGCACCCGGTGAGAGATGCCCATCTGCGCGGCGACGCGCGCGGCCTCCTCGATGTCGTCGGCGCTGCCGCAGGTGCCGGGACGGTCCTTATAATGGTGCAGCCGCAGCGTGACGCCCGAAACGTCATAGCCCTGCTTTTGCAGCAGGAGGACGCAGGCGGCGCTGTCCACGCCGCCGGACATACCGACTAAAACCCTTTTTGCCATAGAGAAATTTCCTCAATCCAGGTATTTTTGCAGAAACGCGCGGCTCGGCAGCGCGTCACTCAACTCCATGAGAACATGGTCGAAGCCGCCGGCATAGTCAAAGCGGCGGTCGGACAGCGACAGATCCGTCGAGCGGGCGTTGGGCAGCGAGAGCGTGAAGGCCGTGCCCTTACCGACAGCGGATTCCGCCACGAGCATCCCGCCGTGGCCCTGCGCGATGCGGCGGCAGAGGGACAGCCCGACGCCGAGACCGTGCGGCGGTGCGGGATCAAGGCGGTCCGTATCCAGATAGCGCTCGAAGATGTGGGCAAGGCGCTCCGGCTCGATGCCGCGGCCCGTGTCGGCCACGGTGAGCTGAACATGGCGCTCGCCGCATTTGACGCGCACGCTGACCGTGCCGCCCTCCGGCGTGAATTTCAGCGCGTTGGAGAGCAGGTTCAAAAGCGCGCGCTCGAGCATGGGGGCGTTGAATGCGATGACGTGGCTCTCGTGGCTGGCGGAAAAGCGCAACGCGACGCCGCGCAGCGCGAAAAGCGGCTCAGCACGCTCGCAGAGCGCGTGGCAGAAGCCGACGATATCGTCGTTGCGCAGCCGGAAGCGTCCGCCCTGCACCAGCTCGCTCGTGGCGGAGAGGTTGCCGACCAGACGCAGCATTTGATGGCAGCTCATCGTGAGAATGGCTGCATTTTTATCCAGCATGGGGTCGGCCTCACGCGCTTCCGCCGGCGCGAGACGGTTCGCCGCGGCAAACACGTTCGCCATCGAGGAGCGGAGCTGGGCCGAAACGTTCGGCAGGACCTCGGCCAGAAGCTGGAGGTCTTTTTCGTCAAGCGGCATCATAAAGTGCGCCTCCTTTGGGAAAGCTGTTCATATCCTTTGCAGGACGGCGCGATTTTCGTGTGGAAAAAAGTACCGCAGCGCGATGAGCGCAATGTGAGGTAATAAGTAGAATACCAAACTCCTGTCGAAAATACAAGAACTTTCGTGTAAAGGAAAATTTTTTGAAAAAACACTTGCATTTGAAAAAGAGTATGCTATAATACCAAATGTGCCATACATTTGATATATTCCGTAAAAACGAAAGGGAGCGCATTTTATGTCTATTAAAATCGGTATCAACGGCTTTGGCCGTATCGGCCGTATGGTGTTCCGTGCCTGCCTCGAGCATCCCGAGATCGACGTGGTCGGCATCAACGATCTGTGCCCTGCCGATTACCTTGCCTATATGCTCAAGTACGATACGATGCACGGCCGCTGCAAGGCTGACATCGAAAGCCGCGAGAACGCGCTGGTCGTCAACGGTCAGGTCATTCCCGTGTTCAGCGAGAGAGACCCCGCGAACCTGAAGTGGGGCAAGCTCGGCGCGGAGTATATCGTCGAGTCCACCGGCCTGTTCCTGACGAAGGAAAAGGCTGCCGGTCACATCGCCGCCGGCGCAAAGAAGGTCATCATGTCCGCGCCGAGCAAGGACGACACCCCGATGTTCGTCATGGGCGTGAACCATAAGAACTATACCAGCGATATGCAGTTCGTCTCCAACGCGAGCTGCACCACCAACTGCCTCGCCCCCATCGCCAAGGTCCTGCATGAGAACTTCGGCATCAAGGACGGTCTGATGACGACCATCCACTCGGTCACCGCCACACAGGAGACGGTGGATGGTCCCTCTCTCAAGGATTGGCGCGGCGGCCGCGCGGCTACCGCGAACATCATCCCCAGCTCCACCGGCGCAGCCCGTGCGGTCGGCAAGGTCATTCCCGAGCTCAACGGCAAGCTGACCGGTATGTCCATGCGCGTTCCGACACTGGACGTTTCCGTCGTTGACCTGACCGTCAACCTCGAGAAGCCCACCACCTACGATGAGATCTGCGTTGCCATGAAGAAGGCCAGCGAGGGCGAGCTGAAGGGCATCCTCGGCTACACCGACGAGGCCGTCGTTTCCTCCGACTTCCTCGGCGACTCCCGCACCTCCATCTTCGACGCCACCGCCGGCATCGCCCTGACCGACACCTTTGTCAAGGTCGTCAGCTGGTACGATAACGAGATCGGCTACTCCAACAAGGTCCTCGAGCTCATCGAGCACATGTATGAGGTCGATCACGGTCACTCCGCCAAGTAAGCGCGGACAATAAGCCAACTTCTGAGAGTTTCCTCCTCTCGTTCGTTGTAGAAAGAGAAAGCGTAGCTTAGGCTGCGTTTTTTCTTTGTGGTTGCATTTGTCACTTTACGCGGCGCGGAAAAGCTGATAAACTGACGAAAACAAAAGCAAAGAGGTCTTTTCTATGTTTCAGGGCTTTTCGCAGAACGCCATCGACTTCCTTTGGGGCATCAGCCTGAATAACGAGCGGGGCTGGTTCATGGCGCACAAGCAGGATTTTACGGACTATGTGGACGTTCCCATGCGCGAGCTGGGGAAGGAGGTCTTTTCCGCGCTGGCGGAGGAATATCCCAAGCAGGACTGGCGGCTGCACGTCTGCCGCATCTACCGCGACGCGCGGCGGCTGCACGGACGCGGGCCGTACAAGGAGCATCTGTGGTTCACCATCGAGCGGCCGCACGAGCGCTTTGAGAGCGTGCCCGCGCTCTATTTTGAGCTTGCGCCGAACTACTACAGCTACGGCTGCGGCTACTGGGACGCGGGGGCGGCGACGATGGCGAAGCTCCGCGCGCGCATCGACAACGACCCCAAACCGCTCGAAAGGCTGGCGCGGCGGCTGAATAAGTCAAAATTTGTGCTCTCCGGCGAGGAATTCAAGCGGCCCAAGGGCGACGCGGGCAAGCTGCTGAATCCGTGGTACAACCGCAAAAACATTGCCATCGCGTATGACGATAACCCCGAGGGCGTGCTTTTCACGCCGCAGCTCAAGGGCGAGGTGCTCGACGGCTTCCGCTTCCTGATGCCGTACTACCAATACCTCGACACGCTCGCCGGCGACATGGAGCCGAACAGGTGAATAAAAGCTGAGACGGCGTGAGCCATCTCAGCTTTTTCATCATTTGCCGAGCTTTTCACCGATCACAGCCATTTGCGCGGCATCGGGTGAGAAACCGCGCGGATGGAACTCCACGATGCGCTGACCGTAGATGAGCAGCCAGGTGTCATATTTTTCGCCGCTATGGGCGTCGCATTCCCGCCACGCCCGGTCGGCGCCCCACGGCGCGGGATCGGTCTCGCGGTATTCGCTGCCGTAGAGATCTTCTGCGTGCAGCGTGCTTTGGAGGCAGAAGTCGAAGAGCGGGGCGAGCTTCACGTCGATGACGGTGTAGAACAGCTCCGGCACGCGGTTCCCGGCATCGGCCACACCGCCTATGGCCGAATAGGCCTGCTCCGAGGTCGAATTGAGAATGGGCATACCGTCGACCACATAGAGCGGCTGGTTGTCGCTGGCGACCGACCGCACGCCGCGGATGCTTACCTTGGCCGAAGCGCCCGCACCCGAGGAGTTCTTGTTCACCTGCACGCCGGCCGACTTGCCCGAAAGCGACAGGATCATATTGGGAGCCTTCACCGCCGTGAGCTGCGACCCCTTGATTTTATCGGCCGAATAGGTCAGGTCGGCATAGTTGCGTTCGAGCCCCAGCGCCGTCACGATCACCTCGGCGATCGCCTTCACATCTTCCTGCAACACGATTTCGAATTCGGTACGGGTTCCCGTCCCGATACTCTGGGCGATATACCCCAGACACGAGACATCGAGCACGGCACCGGGCAGGACGGCGATCGAGAATTCGCCTTCGGAAAGGGTCGCCACCCCGTTCGAAGTACCCCGTTCGACAATGGTAGCCCCGGCGACAGGATCGCCCGACTCGTCGGTGACACGGCCGTTGACAACCACCTTCCGGGGCGGGGACTGGGCATGCGCCGCCATGTCCGGCAACAGGCACAGGCAGGCAAGCAGGGCCGCCATGCACTTCCATCCCCTGTGCAGCGGCCACAATTTTCTCAGACAATACGTAAAAGGCATCACTATTATGGAACAATTAAGTACAAAATTATAAAAATTGGCATATAAATCGTATAATAAATGGAAATTTCAACAACTATTCCGACTATCCGGCATTCAAAACAGCCCGGAATCCCCCTTTGCACAACAAAATGCAGCGGGGCATTTCCAGGATGCCCTCCGGATGCCGGCGAAGATTTCGGGGATTATGGTAACCCAAACCGGAATCCGTATAACCGCAATTCCGCAGGAAACGGTATCTTTGCACCGTACAACCAGTGGGAAACGATATGTCCAGCACGAAAATAAGACGCATAATGGGAATCCTGACAGGAATCATACTCGCCGCCGCGATCGCCGGCCTGATAACCCTCAACCTCCCGGCCTTCGGACGCCTGCCGCGGGGCAGCCGGCTCGAACGCATCCTGCAATCGCCGAACTACCGCGACGGGCAGTTCCGCAACCTGGAAGCAAGCCCGATGATGACGGGCGACAAAAGCCGCCTGCGGGGCCTGCTCGAATTCCTGTTCCGCAAAAAGGAGGGGTTGCGCCCCGACGCGGCCGTCCCGGCCCTCAAGACCGACCTGCGCGCACTGGATCGGGACAGCAACCTGCTGGTGTGGTTCGGGCACTCCTCCTACCTGCTCCAGGCCGAAAGGCGGCGTGTGCTCGTCGACCCCGTATTCCGGGCCGCCGCACCGTTCTCCTTCCTCAACAGGCCTTTCAAGGGCACCGACATCTACCGTCCAGGCGACATGCCCGACGTGGATTTGCTCGTCATCACGCATGACCACTGGGATCACCTCGACTACCGCACGGTCACCGAACTCAAATCCCGGATCGGGAAGGTCGTCTGTCCGCTCGGCGTCGGAGAGCATTTCGAATACTGGGGGTTTGACCCGGAGAAAATCATCGAACTCGACTGGCTCGAAACGGCTGCGCTCGGCGACGGGTTCGCGGTGCACTGCCTGCCGTCGCGGCACTTTTCGGGACGCGGACTCAATCCCAACCGGACGTTGTGGGCATCGTTCCTGCTGGAAACCCCTGCACGGCAGGTCTACATGGGCGGCGACGGCGGTTACGGCAGCCATTTCGCGCAGATCGGCCGGCAGTTCCCCGCCATCGACCTGGCGATCCTCGAAAACGGACAGTACAACGAAGCATGGAAATACATCCACACGATGCCCGACCAACTTTCCCGGGCGGCCAAAGAGCTTGGAGCCAAGCAGGTCATGACCGTCCACCACTCCAAGTTCGCCCTCGCTAAACACCGCTGGGACGAACCGCTGGCGACCGAAGCGGCACTGGCCGCAGACACCGCACTGCATGTACTGCGCCCCCAGATCGGCGAAGTAGTCCCGTTGCGGAATGCACCCGCAGCCGTCCCCGTACCCTGAGCCCGGCAACCGGAGCCCGGCATTCCGGCCGGTAACGGGCATTCCTATTTCCCGGCCGCCCGCAGGGCAGAACGCCCAGCCCCGCAGACAGGCGCCCGCCTGCCGCGAAAGGAATATAGGGCGTACATCCCAGACCAACCGTCCGCCGATCGAACCGTCGGGAACTCTGGTATGTAAATTGCTTTAAGGAAGGGAAAATCCGTATGCTATGGAAAATTTTTCAACCCTGATCGAAAATTCGAAACGCGCCGTGCGCTATTGGTGGCTGCTGCTTATCATCGGCATCGCCCTGTTCGTAGTCGGCATCCTCGTATTCGTCTACCCCACACAAAGTTACCTGGGCATGTCGCTCCTGTTCGGGTGGCTGATGCTGATTTCGGGCATCCTCGAAGTCGTACTCTCGTCAGTCAACAAACATTTCATCACCGGACGCGGCTGGATGCTGGCGGGCGGCATCATCGAGATCGTGCTGGGCATCATCCTGATCTTCAACGTCGCGCTTTCGGCCGCTACGCTCCCGATATTCCTCGGGTTCTGGCTCATGCTGCGTGCGTTCGGTGCCATCGGGCTCGGCAGCGACATGGGCGCCATGCAGATCGCCGGGTCGGGCTGGACAATTTTCAGCGGCATCCTGCTGCTGCTCTGTTCGCTCTGGATTCTTTTCCAGCCGCTCGTATTCGGCACCACGGCCGTCATCGTATGGGTCGGCATCTCGCTGCTCTTCGCCGGGGTCGCCGCCTGTTCGCTCTCGCTCCAGCTCCACCGGGCGCACCGCTGCCTCGGCGACCGCTAAAGCGGCCACGACATATCACCCAAAAGCCCCTGCCGCGGCAGGGGCTTTTTCGTACCCGGCCCTGCAAAATCCTGAAACACCAAGGGGAACAGGGCAGCCGATCACCGCCCGAAAACACCCCTCCCCGACCGCCCCGATAAACAAAGGGGAGTTTCTTCGACCAGAGATAGACCGCAAAAACTTTCTTTTTTGCGATCTTTTTTTATTCTTATTTTATTATTTTTGCATCTAACAGCAAAAAACAACCCAAAAAGCAATCCATGAAAACATCAATCCCCCGGACATTGCTGACGGCCATTCCCGCACTGGCCGCAGCGGGGTGTACGGAAAACCCGGCTCCGCGCCCCAACGTGATCTTCATCCTGATGGACGACGCAGGCTACGGCGACTTCGGTTGCTACGGACAGCAAAAGATCGAGACCCCCAACATCGACGCCCTGAGCGAACTCGGCGTCCGCTTCACGGACATGTACTCTGCGGCACCGCTCTCTTCGCCGGCACGCTGCGGCCTGCTGACGGGGCGTCACGCCGGCCATGCTCAGATCCGCGCCAACGACGAGATGGAATGGCGGGGCGACGTCTGGAACCACGAGGCAATGCTGCGCGATTCGACGCTCGAAGGACAGGCTCCGCTCGAAGCCGGCACCCCGACGCTCGGCTCGGTCATGCAGCAGGCCGGATACGCCACGGCCATGATCGGCAAATGGGGCGTCGGAGGCCCCGCGACGGAGGGTACGCCCAATAAAATGGGCTTCGGCACCTATTACGGCTGCATTTGCCAGCGACAGGCGCACACCTACTACCCGCCCTTCCTGTGGCAAAACGACCGGCGCGTCTACCTCGACAACGAGCTGCTGCCGCCGGGCACGCCGCTCGACGCGGGGGCCGACCCCTACGACCCGCACAGCTACGACAAATACACGCAGCGCACATACAGCCCCGATGCCATGTACGACCAGGTGCTCGGGTTCGTGAATGCAAATAAGGAGCGGCCGTTCTTCCTGATGTGGACGACGCCGATCCCCCACAGCCCGATGCAGGCGCCCGATGCCGACGTACAGTACTACGTGCGTAAATTCGGCGACGAACAACCCATCGAGGGCAAGGGTTATTTCCCCTCGCGGTGGCCGCGGGCGACCTATGCCGCGATGATCACCTACTTCGACCGCCAGATAGGCGGGCTGGTCGCCGAACTCAAACGGCTCGGCATCTGGGAAAATACGGTGATCGTCCTGACGAGCGACAACGGCCCGGCGTCGAACTCCTGCTCGTCGAGCGAGTGGTTCGACAGCGCCCACCCGTTCCGCAGCGGCAAGGGCTGGGGCAAGTCGTCGTTGCGCGAGGGCGGTATCCGGATGCCCTTCATCGTGGCGTGGGGCGGCAAACTCCGCCCGCAGGTGAGCGACCATGTCGGTTATTTCCCCGATGTGATGCCGACCCTTTGCGAATTGGCCGGGGTCGAGCCCCCCGCGACCGACGGCATTTCGTTCCTGCCGACCCTCGAAGGGCGCAGACAACCGCAGCACGAATATCTCTATTGGGAGTTCCCCGGCAGCAAAGGCTGGGTAGCCGTCCGCTGGGGCGAATGGAAAGGTTTGCTGCGCCGCGTGAAAGAAGGGAACGACCGCTTTGAATTATTCAACCTGAGAGACGACCCGCGCGAAGAACACGACCTTGCCGCACAGCATCCCGAGATCATCGACCGGATGTGGCAATTCGTTTCGGCTTCGCATACCGAACCCGCTAATCCGAAATTCAGGATGGAGATCGGCCGCAAATAAGACCGGTATAAAAATTCCGGGAACACGGGCAGGGCCGCGTGAAAAAGCACCGTCGAGGTGCTTTTTCATTCGTAGCGGAGACGAACTGTCGCCCGGACGGAGTTGCCATGCCCGCCACCCGGGATCCATAGGCTTACAAGGCAGGAAGACACCGTCTACCGGCCGCTGCCCGGGCAGGGTGCAACCCGCATTACGAGTAGCGGGCGCTTGTAACCCCGGCCGCAGCCGTGGCGCGGGCGAGGTATTCCTGCAGGATCAGCGCATGGTTCCCGGCCGCACTCTTCGAAGCGTACAGCAGCGTGACCGTATCCTTACCGGCGATCCGGCGGACGAAGTCGCGCACGGCCGGCGAGGAGCGCAGTTCCGCGGTATACCTGCGGCGGAATTCCTCCCACCGCTCTTCAGGGGCGGCATGGAACCATGCACGCAGCCCGGGGGTCGGGGCGATCTCCTTGGCCCACACGTCATAGCGGAGCGCCTCCTTGCGGATGCCCCGCGGCCACAATTTATCGACCAGCACCCGGTAACCGTCCTCCGGAGCCTCGGGTTCGTAAACCCGCTTGATACGTATCCGTGTCATAACGATCGGTTTTTACCCGGACGTCGCAAAAAACATTCCGGACAGGATTTCCGCAAAGCCCGCACCGGATGCAGGGCATTAAAATGAAGGGCGCCTCCCGGCGCCCTTCCCCATCAAAAATTAACCCTTAAAAA
>OGZA01001733.1_pt1 | contig 14278 bp, 14 predicted proteins | sample 1576591 | NCBI WGS metagenome assembly OGZA01 (sample SAMEA3541565, study PRJEB24748) | human gut metagenome | biome: human gut; feature: human-associated habitat; material: faeces | place: China | collected 2012
AAAAACGAACCTCTTCCGTAAGTAACAAAGCTTCCCGAGTAGACCATATTTTTCCGGTCTCCCAGAGGAACATCCCCGTCGATGGTTTCGATGGGCCGATCACGATTGGCGCTTTCCAGGCGTGGTGGAACGCTTCTGGTATCCCCGCAGGCCACCGGATTCCCGTGACTAAAACGTGGGATACACAAACCGTCCAAGCAATGCAGATCGCTTTAAACCACTCGTGGGCTGGATCAAAAGCCCTCGGAGTCAAACCGTGAAAGGACTGAATAAATGGAAACCCTGAAAACTCTCGCAATTGACCCATTCATCACAACCGTTGTCGTGGGCATTTTTTGGCCTTTAGTGCAGGCCGCCTTGGATAAGCCGTGGTGGACGCACAAACGCCGGATCGCCCTCGTCAGCACTGCTGGCGTCGTGTTGTCGGTCGGGATTTGGCTGGCGTCCGAATACCCCGCAGGCGTCGAGTATTTAGTCGCTCAGCTTTCGGCGTTGCTCGGTATCTTCTGGGCTGTCTACCAAATCCTCTCCAACATCAAGATCGGCGGAGAATCGCTGCTCGAATGGGTGGGCATGCTCACGCCCGGCGGAATGCCCAAGGGTAAACACGCGGAGAAGGTGAGTGAGTGAATGAGCCGATCGTTGAAGTCCTCACAAGTAAGGAAGTAGTCGCCGGGATTGCCGCCCTTGTTGTTGCTTTCCTTACTCTGCTCGGGGCTTTTATCCGCTGGGGTGTCGCGTGGGTCAACCGGAAAGTCGTCAGCCTACAAACCCAGATGGCTGACATTTCCGAGAGCGCGTCCAAGGCGGAAACCGAAGCCCGGGGCGCACGCGAAGGAGTCACCAACAGCCACGGCACCCACTTGCGGGACGATTTAGACGAAGTGCGCGCGGGCATGAAAACCCTCGTGCGGAAAGTCGACGAAATCGAACGCGCCCGCATGGAAGAGGCTCGCAGTCGTGAACGACGCGACCAGCGGGCAGAAGACCAAATCGACGGCCTACGGCTCGACGTTCGCGCACTCACCGCGTCGGCTGAGAAAACACACGAAAGGTTGGAAACGCGCCTAGAGTGCTTAGAGTCGTCCCGTAAACCCTGACCCGCCTAACTGGACTGGGAATCAGAAAAAACCGCCCTCACTTCCCGTGTGGATTGTGAGGGCGGTTTTTCGCGTATCTACCGTCAAAAAGTTTTGGCTTTGTTTATTCAGGTGTTTCATTCACGTGTAAAAGTTTCCTTTAGAGTCAAGGAGGAAACTTTTACACATGAATGCAACATCTGCAAACAGTCTACCCTTGCACTTTTCGCCGACACTATTCACACGATGATATGGGTGTCCATGAGGCCAGTCAGAGCCCTATCCCTCTCAGCCGTCGCATGCTGATACCTCAAGGCCACCTCAACATCACTATGACCACCCCTATATAGAAGCTCAGCCAGTGTTGCGCCTTGTTGGGCGTACACGGTTAGCCCCGTGTGGCGTAGGTCGTGGAATTTGAACCACGGGATACCCGCTGACGCGCGCGCCTTGTTCCATGCGCCACGTAGCGTGTTTGGATGCACCGACATGGACAAGTCGGTCTCACGATGAAACACCAACCCTTCTGCACCCGGTGCCGCCCACTCGTCTAAGTGCTCTTGTATGACTGGCACGAGTGACGCGGGAATGCTGATTGTGCGCCTGCCTGTCTCGCTTTTCGGAGGCACTACTACCGGGCCACGACCCGCAAGGTATTGTATTTGCCGCTCGACGCGCACCACTGGCGAGTCCCCTAGCGTGAAGTCCTTACGCTTGAGTCCAATGATCTCGCCCTCGCGTAGCGCACACCACGCGGCCAGTAGGACAGTAAGGCGCAGATTTGGTGGCATGTTGTCGGCACATGTTAGTACCTCGCTGGGTGTGGCCACTTGACGGTGCGCGTCCGTGACTGGTTTGTACTGTTGTCCGCCCGCCACACGACACGGAGACTGGGAGAGCTTCCCGGCCTTGACTGCCGCTCCCATGCATGAGGACAGCGTCATGTAGAGGGGGCGTGTAACGCCTTGGCCTCGCTCTTTCATGCTTTGGTTGTACCAGTCCTGCACGTCGTCCGGGGTTATGAGCACGATGGGAGCACTTCCGAAAATCTCCCGAAGTTGTTTCACGCGGTACTGGTAGGTTTGGATCGTTTTCTTAGCCCTGCCGATACTCTCCAGTGAGGATAGCCAGCGCTCCGACCAGTCGGTGAACGTCAATTGTGCGGCCTGCTCCGCCTCCAGCCTTGACACGCGCTCCTGCTTCTGATCTTCTTCGCTCTGCCATGTGCTAGTAGCAATGCTGGCCTGGACGGTGGAGAGCCACTGCTCTGCCTGTCGTTTTCGCTCAAAAGTGATGGGGGCGTTGTGGCGGTTACCGTCGGGGCCGCGGTATGACGCTTGGAACCTTCCGGATGGTAGTTTGCGGATGTTTCCGAACCCTCGACGCTTGCCCACGGCTCCCCCTCTTGTCTTGTTGCACGAGTTCTGGCGTGCAACTTGGCGTGCAACCCACGTGCACTACACGAGTGTATCCCATAGTCATTCCTGTATCTCACAGTCATTTTAAGAAGTGCGAGAAACCCCGCCATTCCAACAAAAACCCCGCCACCTCAACGAGGTAGCGGGGTAAACGTGGAGATGGGGGGAATCGAACCCCCGTCCGACGGCCGGCCCCGAGGTCTTCTCCGGGCGCATCCTGCTATTGATTTCTCAGCTTGTGACGTCATGCAGGCCTGCTGTCAGCGAAGCTCAGTCGATGAAGTGTCGGAGCACGCCCACCGACATGGCGCGCACCCAGTGGCCCCCTGAATGACGCCAGACACCAGGCTGAGGGCACCACCTGGGCTGACGGACTAAAGGTTCACGCGGCGATATCAGGCGGCGAGAACGTAGTCGGTGCGGTTCTGTTCGGCACCTATTGGTTTGCACGCAGCGTTAACGAGTTGAGCGCACATTCTCGGCCCGCTTCCCCTCGATCGACGACCGCCGTCGAAACCGATCATCCCCTATTGAGTTCTTCACTCACCGGCAAACAGACTGCCGGGTTGGCTCTTCAACGAAGTTCTAAGACTCATCGAAGAACCGTTTCCAACCATTCGGCTGGACGTTTAAGAATAACCCCGCTTACGCGAAGTTTCAACAGCTAGCGCAGGGCTGGCAAACGCGAAGTTTCAACAGCTAGCACAATGCCGGCAAACGCGAAGTTTCAACAGCGAGCGCAATGCCAGCAAACGCAAGGTTTCAGTAGAAAGCGCAACACGCGCGAAGCGGGCACCCACTACCTGTACGCTACTTGTAGTTCGGTCGCTTCGTGTAGGCGCGCATTGCACGTTCAGCTTCACGCTTATCCTGTGCCTCGCGCAACGACTGGCGCTTGTCCCATTCCTGCTTGCCTTTGGCCAGCGCGATCTCAACCTTGGCGCGACCGCCGATGAAGTAGAGCTCCAGCGGGACGACCGTGTAGCCCTTGGCCTGCACCTTCTGGCCGATCCGCTCGATTTCTGAGGCGTGCAATAGCAGCTTGCGCTTCCGCGTTGGCGCGTGATTGTTCCACGAGCCCTGCGCGTACATCGGAATGTTCGCGCCGTACAGCCATGCTTCGCCGTCTTTGACCTCGACCCACGAGTCGATCAGCGACGCGCGCCCCATCCGCAGAGCTTTCACTTCGGTACCCGACAGGACAAGACCAGCTTCCCACGTGTCTTCGATCAGATAGTCGTGGCGCGCTTTCTTGTTCCGCGCGATCGTCTTCTTCGCGTCCGATGCAACTTTGCGCTTCTCGCCTTCGGTCAGCTTCGGCTTCTTCCAGTCTTTCGGCATCGTGCACCTCCTTTCTTTGATTGACGAGGCCACGCCCCGCCACTCAAGGCGTTAATTCTAACGCGTCCGCGAGCAAGGATCTTGCTCAAGCCTCGTAAAATGCCAGTATCAATGATACTTACACAGTTTATCACAATGAGAATCAACGGAAAGAACAAGCTGAGCCTGTCCCCGCCTTCCGACTCAGCCAATCATCAGACCAGCGAGCCACATTGACTTACAAGTAGCCCATCGGGTCAACGTTCACGCCGTTCTGCAGAACACCGAAGTGCAGGTGGCAACCGGTGGCATAGCCGGTCATGCCGACCTCGCCAAGCACTGTTCCGGCACTCACCGACTGCCCGGGCGAAACATAGATGCGCTGCATGTGCAGGTATTCGGTGATCACGGAGTTACCTCCGAGCATTCCGTGGTTCACGTCCACGTAGTTGCCGGCAGAGATACTGCTTGAAACATCCAGAACAACGCCGGATGCCATCGCGTAGATAGGCTCACCACACTGCGCACCGAAGTCAACGCCCGAGTGGAACTTCTGGTAGCCGAGCACGGGGTGCATACGCCAGCCGAAGGGCGACGTAATAATCATCGAGCTGTCTTGAACCGGGTTGTGGAAACCGTTCGCATTCGCCGACGAGTAGATCGTGTTCGCAGCCCTGTTAGCCGCATCGATCTCTTGGATCTTCGCGGTCTGAGCATCATAGTCAGCCTGTGCTTGAGCCAGCTGTTGGTTCACTTCGGACTTCTTAGCGTCCCATTCCGCTTGCTTCACTTGGGCGTCAGCTTTGGCTTTCTCTAGGGCATCAACGTTCGCTTGGGCTTCAGCTTCTGCAGCCGCAGCGTCATCAAGGGCCTTCTGAGCTTGAGCTTCAAGCGCTGCCACGCGGTCAGAGATTGCTTGCTGGCGACTTGCTTGGCTACGTTGGGTCGCTTTCATTTCCATCGCAGCGTTGAGCGCTTGGGCTTGAGAACGCGCCATGGCGTCAGCTGCCGATGCTCGATCGTCAATTGACTCGGTTCCATTCTTCGTCAGGGCAAGCAGGACTGCAGAACTAGTGCCGTCCTGGTACATGGAGCGAGCCAAGTTACCGATCGCCTTATTGGCTTCCTCTTGGCGTGACGAGGAAGCGTGGATCTCTTCGTCGATCTCAGCTTTCTTCGCTTGAGCGACCTGAAGCTGTCCTATTGCGACTTCGTGTTCACGATTCGCAGCATCGCGCTTCGCCTGAGTGGCATCCAGCGCTTTCTGAGCAACAGGAATCTGCGCGTTTGCTGCTTCAAGGTCGTAGAAGAGCTGCGAGAGTGTCGCATCAATACCGTCAATCTCAGTCTTGAGATGAGAGACCTGCTGAGCCGCGGCATCCCGTTGGCTAACAGCGTCATCTCGCTCGTCAGCATTCGCGGGAATGAAGCTGTACATGCACAGCGCACCAATCGATGCACTCCAGGCAACTGCAATAGGAACGTGAAGACGAATCGACTTCTTCATAATCAGACCTTCGTGTATTTAGCCAAGGAAACTGCGGACGCGATCAGCGCCAACGCAACCGCTGCGAGGATAAGGATCGGCGTCATAATCCACACGTGGGTGGCGCCGATAAAGCTGGTCCAGCTGAATGACGGAGCCAACCAGCCTTGGACAAGGAAGTGAACGCCAGCGAACAGTGTTCCCACTGCCAGGATTGCGCCGGCGATTGCGGCAAGCGCACCTTCGATCATGAAAGGCGCTTGAATGAACAGGTTCGAGGCGCCGACGTAACGCATAATTTGTGTTTCCGTCTCGCGACTCATTGCCGACAGGCGGATCGTGGTCGAAATCAGCAGGATGGCGGCAATAATCATGACACCACCCAGGCCGAGGGCCATCAGGCGCGCAGCGTCAATGACGTTGAACAGCGGCTCGATGATTTCGCGCTGGTCTTTCACCTGGGAAACACCGGCAGCACCGGAGAATTCTTCCTTGATGATCGAATACTGCTCGGGGTCAACGAGCTTCACGCGGAAGGAAACGGGCATCATGTCTACCGTTGTCCATTCGCTGATCGTGGAATCACCGTAGAGCTTCAAGTAGTTTTCGTACGCTTCTTCCTTGGATTCTTCGTATACGTTCTTCACGTACTGCGACATTTCCGTGGAATTGAGCTTGTCACGAACAGCGCTGATCTGAGCCTCGGTCGCTTCCGTTGCGTTACAGGACGGCGTTGCATCGTCGGTGGCGCACATGTAGATCGAGACTTCAATCTTGTCGTACCACTGCGATTTCATCTGCATGACCTGCATCTGCGATAGGCCAGCAACACCGACGAATAGTAGGGAAACGTAGGTGACGATGATGACGGCGACGGACATTGCACGGTTGCGCGCCAGTCCCTTACCGACTTCAGAGAGAATAAAACGAAGCTTCATGGTTAGTTCACCGCCCCGTAGACGCCACGCGACTGGTCTCGGATGACGTGACCGCCATGTAGTTCGATGACGCGCTTGCGCATCTGGTTCACGATGTCGGCGTCGTGGGTTGCCATGACAACCGTGGTCCCCTGGCGGTTAATGCGGTCCAGAAGACGCATGATGCCAAGCGAGGTATCGGGGTCGAGGTTACCGGTGGGCTCATCCGCCAGCAGCAGTTCGGGGCGGTTCACCATTGCGCGTGCGATTGCGACGCGCTGTTCTTCACCACCGGAGAGTTCGTGGGGCAGGCGGTTTTCCTTACCTGCCAGATCGACCAACGCCAGTGCTTCTGGGACGGCGGTCTTAATGGCGTGCTTCGGCTTGCCAATCACCTGCATTGCGAGCGCGACGTTTTCGTACACGGTCTTTGATGGGAGCAGGCGGAAGTCCTGGAAGACGGTTCCGACTTGACGGCGAAGTCCGGGCACCGCCCAGTTACGGAGCTTGGAGACCTCTTTGCCAAGGACCCACACGTGACCGGAGGTTGCTTTAATTTCGCGCATCACAAGCTGAAGGAAGGTGGATTTGCCCGAGCCGGACTTACCGACGAGGAATACGAATTCTCCTCGTTCAACTTCCAAAGACACATGGTCGAGCGCCGGCTTCGCACCTGCGGTGTACACCATGGTTACGTCATCAAATCGAATCATTAGGCCGTCCAATTGAAGGTTATGGTCTCAATCAGATTAGGCAAGGTTATCTAACGCGGGCTGAAGCGACACGCGCCGGATTCAGTTCCGTCCTCACCGCCTGTTAAAAAGGTGACGAGGGCGATACTTTCAGCGTTTTCTAGCCAACTGCTTCGCCGTGGCTCGAGCTTACGCTTCAGTGCAGTATGCCAACCGTGATCGACGAGGCCGACCAGCATTCGATTCTTTTCCCTGAACCGGGGTCGGATTAGGTCAGACCTCTGCCTGTTCGTTCGCTTGGTTCTTGCGCCAGCGGATGCCCGCGTTAATGAAGCCGTCAATGTCACCATCGAAAACGTTCTGCGGGCTACCGGATTCAAACTGGGTACGAAGGTCTTTCACCATCGTGTAGGGCTGGAGAACGTAGGAACGCATCTGGTCACCCCACGATGCCTTCACATCACCGGCGAGTTCCTTCTTCTTCGCCTGTTCTTCTTCATGGCGAAGGACAAGAAGTCGGGATTGGAGGACTCGAAGAGCGGCCGCTCGATTCTGAATCTGCGACTTTTCGTCCTGCATCGACACGACAATGCCGGTTGGAATGTGCGTCATGCGAACAGCGGAGTCGGTCGTGTTCACGGACTGACCACCGGGGCCGGAGGAGCGGAAAACGTCGATCTTCAGTTCGTTTTCCGGAATTTCGATATGGTCGGTGGATTCGATCAGCGGGATAACTTCGACTGCCGCGAAGGAGGTCTGGCGACGTCCCTGATTGTCGAAGGGGCTGATTCGGACCAGACGGTGAGTGCCTGCTTCAACCGAGAGGGTGCCGTAGGCGTAGGGAGCCTGGACTTCGAAGGTTGCCGACTTCAAGCCAGCTTCTTCGGCGTAAGACGTATCCATCACCTTGGTCGGGTAACCGTGGCGTTCTGCCCAACGCAGGTACATACGAAGAAGAATCTCTGCGAAGTCAGCGGCATCAACACCACCTGCGCCGGAGCGGATCGTGATGACAGCATTGCGCTCGTCATACTCGCCATCAAGCAGGGTACGAATTTCAAGGTCGGAGATATCGGCCTTCAACGTGGCAAGATCCCCGTCGGCTTCTTCCAGGATCTCTGCGGATTCTTCAGGATCTTCGCCTGCCATTTCAACCATGGCTTCAAGATCATCAATGCGATCCACCATCTTGGTCACGCGATCGAGTTCGCTTTGACGATGACTGAGGGCCGAGGTCACTTCCTGGGCGTGCGACGGGTCATCCCACAGATCAGGGGCCGTTGCCTGCTTTTCGAGGTCTTCGATTTGGCTACGGAGCTTATCAAGTTGGACGACCGCGAGGACGTTCTCCATAGTCGTACGCAGGTTCTGGATCTCTTCTGAAAATTCTGTAGCCACGCCACTACCCTAGTCGATTCAGAGCATCTGGTAGATACACCACTGCCCAGTAGCGGTATGAGGTTCAACCTACACACCGCCACCGGGCAGGGGTTGAAGCGTTCAGATGCTCAGAATCCGGCTGATCAGATCAGACCAAAATCAACCATCGTGTCGGCGACCTTGATGAAGCCCGCAAGGTTTGCGCCAGCAACATAGTCTCCGGCCACACCGTATTCTTCGGCAGTTGCAACCGAGTTCGCGTGGATGTTCACCATGATCTGGTGGAGCTTCGCGTCAGTTTCCTCGAACGCCCACTGCGTACGACCCGAGTTCTGCTGCATTTCCAGAGCGGAGGTGGCAACACCACCGGCGTTCGAGGCTTTGCCGGGAGCGTAGGCAACACCCGCGGACTGCAGGGCTTCAATCGCTTCCGGGGTGGTCGGCATGTTTGCGCCCTCGGCGACCAGCTGAACGCCGTTCTTAATCAGGATGTTCGCGGCCTCAACGGGGAGTTCGTTCTGAGTTGCACACGGCAGAGCGACGTCACACGGCAGATCCCAGATGGAGCCGCCCGAAACAAATCGCGCTGAAGAACGCTCGCTGGCGTAGTCGGAAACGCGGCCTCGTCGAACTTCCTTGATGTCCTTCAAAAGTGCAACATCAATGCCAGCCTCATCCACCACATAGCCGGAGGAGTCCGAGACGGCGAGCCCGAGGATCCCGAATGCGACAAGGTCGCGGGCGTGGGCGGATATATCGGCGCGTGCGGCGCGCAGCAGGGTTGTCATCACGGTTGTCCTCTCACAGTGTCTGTTCGGCGGCGAAGGGCGATGCGGCGTCTCGTCTCCGCTCCCGGTGGCGGGTGAGGGCGGCGATCGCTTCGTCGAGTCCGACGGGTTCGACGAGGACATCGGGGCCGAAGAGTGCGGTGTTCGCGACGTCGATAATGCCCTCGAAGATCCCGTGGCGTTCGCGCAGCCCGTGGATGACGCCTCTGCCCTTCGCGTCGAGTGAGGCGAGGGGGTCGCGCACTGCGACGAAACCCTCGCTCAGTGCCGCCATCGGTCCGGCGAAGCATGTGCGCCCGGCGGCGATGACGTGCAAGTAGTCGGCGATCCGCTCCAGGTCGGAGGTGATATGCGTGGAGAAGAGCAGCGTGCGCCGCTCATCGACCATGTATTCGCGGAAGAGGTCGAGAATGTCGAGGCGTGCAACGGGATCGAGTCCCGATGTCGGTTCGTCGAGAATGAGCAATTCGGGTCGGTGAGCGAAGGCGAGGGCAAGTTGGAGTTTGATCGACTGGCCGCGCGAGAGGCTGCGAACCTTGACCGTCGCCGGGATGTCCAGGCGCTCCAGGAGCTCGTTGTAGTAGCGCTGGCCCCAGGTCGGGTAGAAGGCGGAGAGGGTGCGTGCGGCGGTCTTCGCCGTCCATTCTTGGGGCAGGGCGAGAGTGTCGAGGACGACACCGATGCGCTCGTGGCTTTGTCCGGCGGGCGCACCGAGCACGCAGATGCTTCCCGCGTGCGTTGCGACTAGGCCGAGAATCGCTTTGAGGGTGGTGGTCTTGCCCGCTCCGTTGGGACCGACGAAACCGGTGACGTATCCCGCAGGAACGGCGAAGTCGAGGGGCCGAGGGTGAATGCCCCTTGTGTGCGTACGAGGGCAGAGCAGCTGATGGCGTTCAGCGGTGCATGCGAGTCCATCGCTGTGCGCTCCTTTCGTTGAATGCGTCGAGGTCGAGGCCCGCCAGCTCCGCGATCGCGATAGCGTCGTCGATACCTAAGTCCAGTTGGGCGAGCAATCGCGTGCGGGTCTCCTCCTCGTCCTGAGCGAGGACGACGGAGCCCCGACCGGCGATGTTCACGATGAACCCTTGGGCGGCCAGGTCGTTATAGGCGCGGGTGGTGGTGATGAGTGAGACCTCGAGATCCCTGGCGAGCTGGCGCAGTGAGGGCAGGGAGTCGCCAGGGGACAACTCGCCGCGCCAGATCGCGTCGCGGATCTGGGTGAAGATCTGCTCGCACATGGGGACCTGGGAGGTTCTGGATAAGACGATGTGCACATACTGTTTATGTCGCATATATACAGCATGTGCAAGAATATGTGTTCACCACCCGGACACAGCGAACCGGGCGGGGCGCATCCTCGATGCACACCCGCCCGGTCCTCGTACTGGCGTCAGGCGCTCGCCGTCTCCCCCGACTCAAGGAGCCACGCCTTGTCCTGCTCGATCTGGACGCGCACGACCTGTCCCTCTTCGAACAGGTCCTCGCTCTTAGGATCGGACACGACGCAGACGATCGACCCGAACTCCGTCTCGATCTCGTATTCGACGGTCTCCCCGTAGAACACGCTCGTCGCGATCTGGCCGAGAGAACCGGTCAGCGCCTGCGGCGCCTCGGCCACCGCTTCGAGGCGCAAGGACTCGGGGCGCACCATCAGCGCGACGTCCTCACCCTGGGCGGCCGCGCGGCGCGCGCCCTCTTCACAGGGCACGACGAGCGTCTCGCCCAGCGCCTTGACCGTCACGGGCCCCGACTCGCCCACCTGCACAACCTCCACATTGAGGAAGTTCGCACGCCCAACGAAGTCGGCGACGAAGACCGACGCGGGATGCAGGTAGATCTCGGCGGGCGAGGCCACCTGCTCGATGCGGCCCGCATTCATGACGACGATCCGATCGGACATCGCCATCGCCTCGGACTGGTCGTGCGTGACGTACACGGAGGAGATGCCCAGGCGCTTTTGCATCCGGCGGATCTCGATGCGCATCTTGACGCGCAGTTTCGCGTCGAGATTCGACAGCGGTTCATCGAAGAGCAGCACCTTGGGGCGCACGACCATCGCGCGGGCGAGGGCGACGCGCTGCTGCTGGCCGCCCGACAGCTGCGAGGGCGCGCGGTCGGCCATCGCCGTGAGATTCATCGCCGCGAGCGCAACATCGACGGCCTCGTCGAGCTGGGCCTGGGCGGCATTCAGTTTATCGGTGGTTTCTTTGGAAGCCTCCGCCGCATGGGCGCGAACGGGCAGGCCAAAAAGAACTGCCGCAGAAGCGGCGCCGAACAGGGCCTTGAGGGCAGTGCGACGCGAGAGCTCCTGAGAAAGGATGGTATCGCTGTTTGGTGACATATGTACTCCGTTACATGCTTATTTATATGTCGCTCAACTCATACATATTAGCGTACATATGGCGCGTCCCAACGATTTCCACGAACGGCAGGAAACTGCAAGGTCGGCGGCTCGTAAGCAATTGTCAAATTTGAGGTAACAATTGAGCAAGCTCTTATATGAGTACGTTAACATAATCATCTGCTTTTCCTACAGTGCACCATTTGGGCGTCCCCGCCTGCGCTATACTCCCCTCTAGAAGTGTTCCTGATTCGATAGGAGACTACATGTCCAAAGCACTCGACCCCAAAGACACCTGCGTCCTCGTTACCGGTGGCGCCGGCTTTATCGGCTCACACACCGTCGTTCAGCTGCTCGAGGGTGGCTACCAGGTCGTCATCGTCGATGATCTCTCCAACTCCAGCGCCGTCGCCGTCGACCGCGTCAAGACCATCGTGGGCGACGAGGCCGCCAAGAACCTCACCTTCTACGAGGCCAACGTGCTCGACCGCGATGCGATGAACAAGATCTTCGATACCCATCAGATCGACCGTGTCATCCACTTTGCCGGCTTTAAGGCCGTCGGCGAGTCGGTGAGCAAGCCCGTCGAGTACTACCACAACAACATCGAGAACACCCTGGTGCTCATCGACGTCATGCGCAACCATGGCTGCAAGTCCATCATCTTCTCGAGCTCCTCGACCGTCTACGGCGACCCGGACAACCCGCCCGTCACCGAGGAGGATCCTAAGAAGCCCGCGACCAACCCCTATGGTTGGACCAAGTGGATGATCGAGCAGATCCTTATGGACGTCCACACCGCCGACCCCGAGTGGGACGTCGTGCTGCTCCGTTACTTCAACCCCATCGGCGCTCATCCGTCGGGCCTGATCGGCGAGGACCCCAAGGGCATCCCCAACAACCTGGTGCCCTATGTCGCCCAGGTCGCCGTGGGCAAGCTCGAGGCCGTTCAGGTCTATGGCAACGACTACCCCACCCCCGACGGCACCGGCGTGCGCGACTACATCCACGTGTGCGATCTGGCCTCTGGTCACGTTGCCGCCCTTAACTGGATGAACGGCAAAACCGGCGTCGAGATCTTTAACCTGGGCACCGGCACCGGCACCTCGGTACTCGAGGTCGTCGCCGCCTTCTCCAAGGCTTGTGGCAAGGAGCTGCCCTACGTGATCCGCGAGCGCCGCGCCGGCGACATCGCTGCCAACTGGTGCGATGCCTCCAAGGCCGAGCGCATGATGGGCTGGAAGGCCCAGTACGACATCGCGGACATGTGCCGCGATAGCTGGAACTGGCAGAGCCACAACCCCAACGGCTTCGCCGACGCCGAGTAGCAAAAACCTACATACCGCTCTTGCCCCGATCTCACGTTGTGAGGTCGGGGCTTTTTCATGGCATGTAACCATTCGCCGAAAATCGACCAACTTTTTTATCTTGCCTGTACATGTTTAAACAACATGTTTTACAATAGGCGTATCGAATCAGAACATCGGAGGCGGACTGCACACCCATCGGCAGGCCGACCCCACAACAAGAAGGTTGGTGAGCGCATTCATGGAGCGTGCAAGCGGCGTCCTCATGCCCGTCTCATCTCTGCCCGGACCATACGGAATCGGCGTCTTTGGCTGGAATGCCTACGACTTCGTCGATTTTCTCGCCTCGTGCAAACAACATTACTGGCAGATTCTGCCCCTTACGACGACCAGCTATGGCGATTCGCCCTATCAGGCGTTCTCTACCTTCGCCGGGAACCCGTATCTGATCGATCTGGACGAGCTTGTCAAGGACGGATACCTGACGCAGGAGGAGCTTGACCGCGTCGATTGGGGCAGCCGCGCCGATCAGGTCGATTTTTCGAAGATGTACGACCAGCGCCTGCGGGTGCTGCATCTGGCCTGGAGCCGCTTCCACAAGGCCCCGGCGGAGCGCTACACGGAATATGTCCGCCAGCAGAGTGCGTGGCTGGAGGAGTATGTACTCTCTATGGCCGTTAAGGCATATTATAACGACGGCCCGTGGACCGAGTGGCCGCTCGATATCCGGATGCACCAGCCGGAGGCCATGGCGTACTACCGTGAGCTGCTGCACGACGAGCTTGATTTTCAACGGTTCCTGCAGTTCTGCTTCCATACGCAATGGCAGCGGCTGCGGGAGTATGCCCATGAAAACGGCGTGCTGATCATCGGCGATATCCCCATCTATGTGGCTATGGACTCCTCGGATGTTTGGAGCGAGCCGGAGAATTTCCAGTTGGACGAGAACAAAAAGCCCACAGAGGTTTCCGGCGTCCCGCCCGACTATTTCAGCGCAGACGGCCAGCTCTGGGGCAATCCCTTGTACGACTATGAGGCCATGCGGAAAAACGGCTTTGAGTGGTGGATCCGCCGCATCGGCGGTGCCACGAAGCTCTACGATGTTATTCGTATCGACCATTTTCGCGGCTTTGAGAGCTATTGGTCGGTGCCCTGCGGCAAGACCACTGCGAAGGACGGCCACTGGGTCAAAGGCCCCGGCATGTCCCTGGTGGGGGTGCTGACCGGTTGGTTCCACGATATTGAGTTCATTGCCGAGGACCTGGGCTTTCCCACGCCGGAGGTTACGCAGCTGCTGGCCGATTCCCGGTTGCCGGGCATGAAGGTGCTGGAATTTGCCTTTGACTCCCGGGACACCAGCAGCTATCTGCCCCATAGCTACGGCGAAAACTGCGTCTGCTATACCGGCACTCATGATAACGCTCCCCTGGCCCTTTGGCGCACGGAGGCGGATCGGGAGGATGTCGCCTTTGCCGCACAGTATCTGGGCCTGAATGAGCGGGAGGGCTTTAACCGCGGCATCATCCGTGGCGGCATGGGCTCGGTTGCGA
>OGZA01001740.1_pt1 | contig 14230 bp, 18 predicted proteins | sample 1576591 | NCBI WGS metagenome assembly OGZA01 (sample SAMEA3541565, study PRJEB24748) | human gut metagenome | biome: human gut; feature: human-associated habitat; material: faeces | place: China | collected 2012
TTTACTTATCCATCGCACACGACAAAGGGCTGTGTGCCCTTGTCAAGCGATGTAACTGAAACCAGAAAAAGTGCCCTCTCGTTTCTGCGATAGTGGAAATGAGAGGGCTGTTTATTATGCGGGATGACTTTCTAAATTGCGATCAATCTCTTCATAGCTTTTTATAAAGTAAGCGTCAAACCTCCCCACGACTTGCATCCGCACTCGCAATATGTGACAATACTCCCGTATAGTAGCAGATAGTATTTGCAACTTGCAGATACTATCCGAGATACGGGGGTATTTTCATGGCAAGAGAGCTGCAAACGCTCAACGAACAGAAAAAACTGGCACTGTGGGCAGAACGAGTCAATGCGTGCAGGAGCAGTGGGCGGATAGTAAAAAACTGGTGCAAGGAAAGAGGTGTTTGTGAGCAAACATATTACAGATGGCAAAAACGTTTGTTTGAAATGGCAAAGCAGCAGCAGGAAGGACGGTTCGCTGAGATAACGCCGGAGCGGGTGAATCGTGTGGATGGGATAGCAGTAACGGTTCGGGTTGCTGGTGAAGAGGTGGATATTCGTTCCGGTGCGGATGCAGCCATCGTGGAAACAGTGTTGCGGGTATTAAAATCATGTTGAGTGACTTTACCGGAGCGGACAAGGTGTATATTGCCTGTGGCTACACAGACCTGCGACGTGGGATTGACGGACTGGCAGCCATAGTCCAGCAAGAATTCCAGTTAGATACGTTCACCAACACATTATTTTTGTTTTGCGGCAGACGGCGGGACCGAATCAAGGCGTTGTACTGGGAAGGCAACGGATTTGTGCTGCTGTACAAGCGTCTGGAATCCGGTTCCTTCCAATGGCCGCGAAAAGAAAGCGAGGCCAGAAGTCTGACTGCCCAACAATATCGCTGGCTCATGGAAGGGTTAAGCGTGGACCAGCCGAAGGCGCTGGGATCGGTCTCTGGTCTGGAAATTGTTTAGAAAAATGTAGATTTTACTGTACTTTTCCGAGGAAATATGGTAGAATTAATTCATGGAAAAGAAAGATAATTTGCAGACAAGGAACCCGGATACGGTGACGATTTCCCGGTCGGAATATGAGGAATTTCAGGCTCAGAGAAAGAAAATCCCTGAGCTGGAAAGTCGTGTGGATATGCTCATGGAAGCCCTGCGTCTTGCCCGGCATAAGCAGTTCGGCGCATCTTCCGAAAAGAGTGAAGATACTCTCGTGGAGCAGTTGAGCTTCCTGTTTAACGAAGCGGAAGTCTTTGCTGAGACCAAAGTGGAGGAGGACTCCGCAGTTGTTGTTGCAGCGCACAAGCGGCACAAGAAGCACGAATATGCCCTGGATACCATTCCGGAAGGGATCCCCACCGAGCAGGTGGAGCATCATCTGGAGGGCGAGGCTCTGGTGTGCCCTCAGTGTGGAGATACCATGGCGGAGATTGGCAAAGAAGTTGTCAGGACATTGGAGATCATCCCCGCGCAGTATATCGTCCGGGAGGATATTTACTACACCTACGCCTGCAAAAGCTGTAGCGAACATGCTGACGAGGGCTGCGAAACACCCATTGTAAAAGCTCCCAAGGAGAAGAACATCATCCCCGGCAGCTATGCCACCCCGGAGGCTATTGCCCAGATCATGACTCAGAAATTTGTCATGGGCAGCCCACTATATCGTCAGGAGCAGAAACTAAATCGTCAGGGCATCCAGCTGAGCCGGCAGACCATGTCAAACTGGATCCTGAGAGCTACGGAGGACTATCTGGCTCCCGTGTATCAGCGTCTGCATGAGGAGCTGCTCAAAAGAGAAGTTCTCCATGCGGATGAGACGACGCTACAGGTGCTTCATGAGCCTGGGAAAAAGCCCCAGAGTGACAGCTACTTGTGGCTGTACCGAACCGGCGGAGATACGGACAAGCCCATTGTTCTGTACGAATACCAGCCAGGGCGGGGGGGCGAAGCATCCAAAAGAATTTCTGGATGGATTCCATGGCTACCTCCATGCGGATGGGTATGCCGGATACCACAGTCTCCCAGAGGAAATTACGGTAGTCGGCTGCTGGGCGCATCTTCGTCGGAAATTTGACGAGGCGGTGAAATCTCTGCCCAAGGGAAAGGCAAAGTGCAGTTCGGCCGCCCAGGGGCTGGCCTATTGCAACTTGCTGTTTACCATTGAACAGGAGTTCTCAGAGAAAAAGGTAACGGAAAAAGAAAGATATCATGAGCGGCTGAAGCAGGCAAAACCTGTTTTAGACGCTATGTTCACATGGGCAAATTCCAGAACAGCCGCACCAAAGTCTGCGCTTGGCAAGGCGCTGAATTATCTGAAAGAACAGTGGCCCTATCTGACAAACTATCTGAAAGACGGCAGACTGGAAATATCCAATAACCGGGCGGAGAGAAGCATCAAGCCCTTTGTCATTGACCGAAAGAACTTTCTGTTTGCCAACACGCCAAAAGGAGCAACAGGAAGCGCCGTCATGTTCAGCATGATCCAGACGGCCATTGAGAATGGTTTGGATCCGTACCGGTACCTGACATGGCTCCTCAAAACGGCAAACAATGCGGATTTAAATGACAGACAAACCGTGCAAGCCCTACTACCCTGGAACGCATCAATAGAATGCAGATCTTCTGCTTCTAAATAAAGAAAAAGAGATGAATACAATGCTGGACTTAAGAAGTATGTCGGACGACGAATTCACTGTTCTGGTCACACCAACCGTCCCGCAGGCAACTATGCGTGTTACAGTAGAGGAATCCGGTAAGATTTTGCTTAGCAGCAAGGTTGCGGCAAAACTTTCACAAACGCCTATCCGTATCTGCTTTAACCAGGATTATACCGCAATGCAGATATCAGCGAGTATTGGAAAGCCGGGAGAAGGCAGCATCATATTCCCGAAAAATGGAAGAAAAGGCGGCCTGAATGCGGCAGAAAAGCTTAGGAAAAGCAACATTCCACTGCCAGCGGTTTTTTTGTGGCTACTTCTGCGATGAGTCCAATAAGTGGAGAGGCGAACAGCAGCTAAACCCTACTTCAAAGCCCTTGCCAACTTCCCGAAGCACAAAGAAGAAATAGATGTACTGCCTAAAAAATACCATGCAGTACTTGCACGATACGTATATTCAAAAGACAGTTATCCGGTGGACGAGGAAGATTTCTTTGGAAATCTTGTCCTGTACTGCATAGAAGCAGATCGTGCCACATCTAGCAAAAATTTCTACAGTAGGGTATTTCAGATTGTAGAAGCCGCACTTTTCAAGCAGCGGCAAGAGGCGAAAAAGCTTTATAATCCATACCGCAATCTGTTTTTGGACAAATGCTACGGAGAAAGCAAGAGAACACTTGGGGAATGGATGGATTTTTCCAAAGAACACGATCATGATGACTAAGCAAACCGGCAGACTCGTTGGGGCCTGCCGGTTTGTCTTAGCTGGAGATGGTTTGACGCTTACCACTATACTATACGTTTGAACAAAACACAATTTGTTCAATTGGTCAATAGGGCGATTAATCGCCGGCGCAAGCTACATCAACTCGTCTCGCCAACAGTTTATTATTCTCCCACAAGCTTTAAACCCCAATCATCCCGAAGCCGATCCATAAGCTTCATAACAGCAATCGTCTCCTCATGCGGCATTTGAGGACATTCGATAGCGCCGCTTTCAAGGGCCTCCATACAGGCCTGTACTTCGTATTCATAGCCTGTATCTAAGCCTTCAGCATTAAATTCTTGTACCAGTTCTCTTTTACGATTATAATGCCTTACTGTTTTCAGTCTGCTTAACCCTTGAATTTCCAACATACCATCATCGCCGCTGATATACCACTTATTACTTGTCGGCGCAATCATGCTACTGCTTAACATAGCCATCTTTCCATTAGCATACTTCAAAATAATCGAATTTGCGCCATCTAGACCATTCTCTTCGAAAATAGCTGTTGATGTAACATCTTCATAGTTATTACCAAAAACGAGAAATGCATCGTTGATTGCATAGACTCCTAAACCAAGCAGGGTACTACCAGCTCGTTCCGGCGCAAATCCGATTTGATCGAGCTCACCTTTATTAGCAAGCAACAATCTGGGCGTGCCGATAATTCCACTATCAACTAAATCACAAATTTTTTTTGCCATTGGCTGATAGCGCATCCACATTGCTTCTGCCAAAAGCAACTTCTTTTCGCGTGCTGTGTCAATCATTTCTTTAGCCTGTATATAATTCAAAGCGAAGGGTTTTTCACACAATACAGCTTTTCCCTTATTCAAACATAACAGCGTATGTTCATAATGCAATGAGTGTGGTGTAGCCACATATACCAAATCAATATTGTCGTCCTCCAACATTGAAGCATAAGAGCCATAAGCGTTTAGAACGCCGAATCTATTTGCGAAATCTTCTGATTTTTCTTGTGTTCTGGATGCACAAGCATAAAGAACAACATTGTTCATTCTGGAAACAGTGTCAGCCATCTGTGCTGCAATATTTCCTGTTCCCAAAATTGCAAAATTCATTTTTTTCATATGTTTACACCTCTTACCAAACTGTTTGCAAAACCGAACTTAGTCCACATATCCCTCTTCGTAGGTACATCCTGCTTGAATTATAACATTGGGACAGTGGAGCCAATATTGGCCAGTTCTAAAAACGCCTTTACATTGTTTCATCTTTTCACGGAACGGTTGTCCATCAGGAATAAATTCAATCTTTTCTTTTGTAAAACGTTTTTCATATTCCTTTAGTAGTTCCGGAGCGTAATCAACAATTTTATCTGCAAGGAAGATTTTTTCTATAGCAATTTCTTTCTTAATTATATCTAGAACGTCCAGTAACTCAGGTAAATTAGGTTTCACCGCCAAATCCACAACTTCAATTCCTTCAGGAATGTTGAATCCAGCATCGGTAATTCCCAAGTAATCCAAATGTCCTGTTCTTGCTAAAAGGAATTTTCCCTGTGCGTTCAGCATACCACGTTTCAACATACACTTATCTCCTTTCTCAATCCAACTTTAAAAGAGGTACGGTTTTCATGCAATTATCTATTTCCTCAACTGATGGAACAGCATAAATTGCGCCGCGTTTTGCGGCACAAACAGCGCCTCCCGCGTTTGCTCGTTCCATAATGTGGTACATAATGTCATTGGAAATAGAGTCTATATCGTAACTGTATTCGGCCAGACCAGCCAGCATAACCGCTGTAAATGTATCCCCAGAAGCATTTGTATCCACTACTTTTGTGTCATAAGTATACAGCCGGCCTGATCCGTTTTTATAGCGATAATAGCAGCCTCTTGCCCCAAGCGTCACAGCTGCTAGCTTAACGCCGGCTTCACACAATATTTTTGTACCCTCTACTAAATCGCTTGTCCCGGTATAAAGACTCATTTCTTCTTCAGACATCTTTAAGATATCCATTTCATATAGAATCGGCTTTGCTATAGTTTGTGCATATTCTTGATCGTACAACATCTCACGCCAATTTACATCACAACTGACAAGTTTTCCTTCTTCATGTACAAAGTCAATTGCTTGACGGATTGCTTCTAGAGAATCAGGCCACGCCAGCATAGAACCAGCGATGTGAACAAGTTTTGCCTGGCTAATTAGTTCTTTGTCTAAATGGTTAGGAGAAAATCCCGAAAGGGAAGATTCCAGCTGCATTTTAAAAAAACGTCTATCCCCGCGGTCGTCGTAGTCAACCAATGCAACAAATGTTGGTAAATTTTCAGAAAAATGTACTGCACGGACATCGATATTAACATCTTTTAAAACTCCGACAAGGTAATGACCGAAAGAATCGTCTCCGACAATACTAATTAGGGCCGTTTTGAGGCCTTGCTTAGCTGCACAAGCAAGCATATTGCTGGGTGCGCCGCCTGGATGGCGTTCAAAAAGAGCATTTCCTTTTTCCGATTCCCCGGCTGGTGTCATATCGACTACGCATTCGCCGATTCCTACAATATCAAACATCATACTCCTCCTCTTCATTCAAAGATTAAAACATTTCATTTACAGCAAACCCTTTTTTCGATCCTGGAATGTACTAATTACAATCGTAATAATCAACAATAGTGCAGTAACGACAGACTGCCAGAATGTATTAACCCCTAACAGATTGAGACCATTAGTAATCATAGTCATAAGCAAGACACCCAAAACACTATTTACGATAGTGCCACTACCGCCTTGAAAATGTGTACCACCAATAACGATGCCAGCGATGGTTTCCATTGGCCAGTTTGTACCCAAAGTCGGCTGTGCGGTGCCCATTCTGCTCGTAATCAATACACCAGCGAGTGCTGAAAGAGACCCGCCTACCATATAATAAATTACCTTAAGTTTTGATACATTTACTCCGGAGAGTTTTGCAACTGTGGTATTACCGCCTATTGCATAAATATAGCGGCCGTAAGTTGTACTGGAAAGCACAATGCCTGATATAACTGTAATAACTGCCATGATAACAACCTGCACAGGAATTGGACCTATATAACCACGACCAAGAACCAAGAATTCGTCAGGCAAATCATAGATTGCTGTTCCATTCGTAATCAAGTTCCCGATACCTGTAGTAAGATTTGTTACACATAGTGTTGCAATCATGGGGGGGAATGCAAAACGGGATACCAATATGCCAGATAACAGACCAAAAAGAGTACCGCTAAGTACAGCAACAGTTATAGCTACCGGGATTCCCATGCCTTTTTTCATACAAATTGCAGCTATTATTGCTGCTAAGCATGCAAGACCCCCGCAGGAAATATCAACATCTCCAGCAATCATGATGAATGTAGCTCCGCATGCAACGATTATCATAATGGATGCTTGGCGAACGATATTCGTAATATTGACTGCAGACAGAAAGCGCGGGTTCAGCGCAGCGAATAACACGGTCAAAAAGATGATGATAATAAGTGCAGAATATCTCTTGCTCAATTCAAGAAACTTTTGTTTAGAATTCAGGTTCATTCTTTTCTCCTCCCGATTGCACAGGTCATGATGCTTTGTTCTGAAAACTCTTCACGTTGGAACTCGCCGGTAATCTCACCATCATGCATAACTATAATTCTATCGCTAATGCCCATTATTTCTGGCAATTCAGAGGAAACCAACAAAATTGCCATACCTTGTGCTGTCAAATTATTAATCAATGCATAAATTTCCGCCTTTGCATTCACGTCAATTCCGCGAGTCGGCTCATCTAAGACTAATATACGCGGATTACTTGCCAGCCATTTTGCCAAAATAACTTTTTGCTGATTTCCTCCAGAAAGAAACCGCGCCTGTTGAGATCTTCCCGTTGTTTTTACATGTAAACTTTCGATAAATTCGTCTGCAATAGCATTCTCTTTTGTTGCATCAACAAAAAGGCCTTTTCGCACCAGAGACTGGATAGGAAGTGCAATGTTCGTCTTTAAATCAAATTTTTGGATAAGTCCTTCCTTTTTTCTGTCTTCTGTAACCCAAGCCATACCCAGGTCATAAGCATCTTTACACCGGCGTATATTGACACGTTCTCCATATAGGAAGCATTCGCCGCTTTCTTTTTTGTCCTCTCCAAAAATCAGACGGAGCAGCTCCGTTCGTCCGGCACCGACCAAGCCTGCTATACCTAAAACTTCGCCTTCGTTTAATTGAAGACTGATGTTTCTTGGTGTATGTGCATTACGTGCTAGAACCTTATTATCTATGCCAGAATAATTTTCAATCCGCAACACCTCTTTGCCAAAACAAACGCGCTTGCGTTTATAGTAATCGTCATAACTACGACCTACCATATTCATAACGATTTCATCTTCTGTCGTGTTTTCAGGATAGAGTTCTTTTGTCAGGCGTCCATCTTTTAGAATGTAAATACGATCTGACAGGGTTAGTACCTCTTGTAAGCGGTGAGAAACAAAAATAAAAGAAATTCCCTGCTTCTTTAGCTTATTAACTGTTTCGAACAGTTTCTTAATTTCTACATCCGAAAGAGAAGAAGTGGGTTCGTCCAAGATAATGATTTTCGCATTTGTTGCAATCGCACGTGCAATTTCTATCATTTGACGTCCTGCAATATCAATCTCCGCAACACGTGTTTTAGGGCTAACACTCAAACCAACAGTATTCAAAAGCTCGCTCGCTTTTTTATGCATCTTCGGTACATCCATCCACCCGTGGTTTTGGTATTCCGAACCAATAAAGATGTTGGCTGTAACATTCAATTTAGGAAGAACAAGGAGCTCTTGATGCACCATTTTGATACCAAGGTCTTTCGCTTGTTTGATTGTAAGTTCCTTGTATTCTTTTCCTTCAAAAAAGATCTGCCCGCCATCTGGTTTCAAAACTCCAGAAATTATATTTGACAATGTGCTTTTTCCGGCTCCATTTTCGCCTACGAGCGCAATTACCTCTCCTTTAGATAAAGTGATGTTAATATCCTCCAGAACAGTCACCGAATTAAAGGATTTTCGTATATTTTTTAATCTCAACAGTTCTTCGCCCATATAGATATCCCACCTTTCTTAAAAAAGCCGGGTACGCCTCATTGGCGTTACCCGGCTTTTTGTTGTAGCTAAAGATTAAGATGCAGTGATAATTGCTAAATAATCCTTCAGCTCTTCCAATGCCTTTTCGCGGTTCGCCACATACTCTTGCACGGTGTCACGAGTAACAAGAATGCCATCAACCTTCACAATTCCATCGTCCTGCCCCTCAACCGCATGAACAGCAGCCTCCATAACCCGGACGCCAATTTCAAATGGGTTCTGTGCGACGGTGGCATAATAGATGCCATTTTCTTTTGTCAGCGCAGCAAGCTGATCAGCCTCATCGTCAATGCCAAAAACTTTATAGTCGGTACGACCTGCAGATTCGCTTGCTGCTAGGCAGCCGAGAGCGTTAGTGGAGTTTGCGCACATTGCATAGTCCAACTCGCCTTCAGCCTTCCGGATAACCAAGTCATCCCACAGGCCAAGACCACCCTCAAGGTTAATGTCAGCAGAAGATACCTCTTCGCTGTTAATTGTAATACCACTTGCTTTAAAAGCTTCTGCCATGCCTGCCTGACGGTCACGTTCAGACTGAGATGTATTGTTATAAGAATAAATAACATTGAAGGAATCCTTGCCGTCATCTTTCATAAATTCTACGGCATATTCGCCCAGCATACGACCCATGGCGACATTATCTGTAGAAATTGCAGCATTGCAGAGGTCAGGGTAGGCCATTGCATCAAAACCAATGATAGCAATCTTCCCTTGGGCTTCTTCCATCGCTGCGCGTGCAGCTCCCTGCGCATCACATATCATAACAGCATCATAGCCTTGTTCAACAGCCATATCCACAAACTCTCCGCCCTTAGCCTGATCACTATTCTGCTGCCAAACAGTTAACTCAATTCCGTTTGCATCCGCATACTTCTGGGCAGACGCTGTGATAAAGTTAAAATAATCAAGGTTGTTTTGAGGTTGAATGAGAGCCATGCGATAAGTTTTCGTATCGTTTGTAGTTGTGGAATTGCCAGCAGGTGACGTGTCAGAGGTAGAATTGTTATTGGTTACGCATCCAGTAAACAGAGAGCATAAGATAGTCATTGCGAGTAGAATAGAGACAACCTTCTTCATAATTTTCCTCCTATTTTAGAACAAAATATAAATCAAAGGTGTTAACCTTTAATTGTTTTATATTCAGCAGCGACGCGAGTAACCAAGTCATGGTCTGCAGAAACTCCACACACTTTTGCTATCGCTGCTTCAATACCTTCTTCTCGAATCATATTCTGAATCAGCATAGCCTTTTCGTCTCTTGGTTCATCGTAAGCCATGCCATTAGCAATAGACTTGATCAATGCTTTGGGGTCAATACCATACTTGAAGCAGAACATAGCATTTCCAGTTAATCTGTCATTACGGGAAAGTTTTCTAATTGGATCGACAGCGACACGGTAAATCGAGTCATCCATTTTTTCTTTTGTTCCAGGGAAAGAACAAAAAGCCCAAATTTCCTCTTCTGGTATGCCAAACTCCTTGCTTAGTCCCGGAATTGCTTCTTTAAGTACCTCATCTTGTAATGCTGCGATTTCAGGGTCAGCAGATGCCTCTAAAATGGTTTTATAACCCTTTAAATAACCTGCATAAGCACAAGCTGCATGCGGCGCATTGTATGTGTACAACTTAATTTCCTTTAATTGTTCCAAATCATCGCGCAATTCCATCCAACGCGTTTTGCTAAAATCTGCATAAACGGGGGGTTGAATCAGCAATGACATGGTTGCTGTCGTAACAACATCCAACGCAGTTGTCGTTTCAGCATTTGTGGATCTACGCACAATCACGTCTGTAACAATGGCATTTTCACTGAACCATGCCCTTTCTTGGCTGCCCTCCAACGCATTTTCAAACGCCTTTTTGAATGCGGGAATGCTATGATTTTTGTTCGTGCAGCATAGAATTGTAAGCTTATCACCATTTCGGCGAGCGCGCTCCGAAATGCCTTTACCAAGATAAGCAGCCGCTTCAGGGATATCTTCTGGATACAGGCAAAGGGCAATTACTTCGGCCTCTAATATCGCAGGCAAACACGAATATTCCTCGTCATAGCCATAAACTTCATAGCCAGTAATTTCCCGCTTAAAGGTTCCGTTTTCCTGATAAACAGTAACGTTATATTTGCCCGTTTTCAATGCATTTACTACTTCCGGGTCTTTGTCTAGGAAATAGACTTGCCAACCGTCTGTAGAAAATGTCTCTCCCAAAAATCCTTTTCCTTCTCTGCCAGCGCCAACCACTAAAATTGATTGCATATGTCTCCTCCTTATTGTTTGAATTTTAGCGAACTTCTCGCTTCACTCATAAAGTACTATATTTTTTCCATATAAGCAAGACTCAATTGCGTACGGAATTATATTTCTCCGATTCGCACATTTTCATATTTTGTTTTATAGCAAATTAACGAAAAATCGCAACAAATTCAATTTGAAACACAACTAAATATTTTGTGTTTTTTCTAAATAATACAAATAAACTGTTGTGTTAATGACAAAATCACTTGTATTCTAAAAATAACTGTGCTATAATTGTGAATGTCAATGAATTTTTGAGCCACATGATCGCGAATATTTGAGCCACTAACGATCATAAAAAAGTGAGCTATAATGTTTGGAGAAAAATAGGAGGTTATTTATGGTAAATAAAAAACGTTCTCGACGAGATCGGATTTTAGAGTTGGTTAACGAAAAGGGATCCATAACCACAGCAGAACTCTCTAGCCATTTTCAAGTAACCAATGAAACAATAAGAAAAGATCTTCATTATTTAGATTCTGCGGGTTGCATAAAGAAAACACACGGTGGGGCAAATTGTATTGGAACTTTGTTTAGAGAACTCCCTTCTCTGCAATTAGAGCAATATAGAAACGAAAAGATAAAAATTGCTAAGAGCGCAGCGCGATTTTTAAAAAATAATGCTGTATTTTTCATTGATAGTGGTAGCACGGCAAGCTATTTGGCAACTTTGCTCGATTCTTTTCATTCTATTACGGTTGTAACCACCTCTATGCTTGTTGCCAATATCATGCAAAGTCAAGGAACTGATAATTACTTATATCTCCCTAGTGGATTTGTTAATTACCAGGCCATGCATATATATGGTCGTTCAGTGGAACGTTCGCTACAAGATTTTCGTTTTACTGCAGCATTTTTTGGTTCGAGCGGAATCCGGTACCACGATGGACCTACAGTTTTGGATCCACAGGAAATCGCTTATAAGTCCATCGTTGCAAACAATAGCGAAAAGTGTGTTATTATGTGTGATCATTCAAAATTTTCTATTGGCGGTGTTGCACAATACCTTTCTTGGAATAAAGTCGATTATTTTATTACTGACTCTGGTGCGACACCAGAGAACCTAAGTACACTTGGCTCCCATCCCCAAATTATCATTGAAAATTCATTTTACACTCCATAATTGCAACTCTTGATCTTTTAAATTCAAAAAAATAAAAGAAAGGAAAAAAGTATGGAACTTCAACTGGCATTAGACCGAATTGAAAAAAAGCGCGCAATAGATATTGTAGAGTCTCTAAAAGATTTAATTGATATTGTTGAGATTGGTACTCCATTCTCCATTATGCAACCAATTGAAATAATTAATGATTTTAAAAAAATATCGCCATGCCTGCGAGTGCTTGCAGACTATAAAATTATGGATGGGGGCTATGCTCTTGCAGAAATCGCATATAAAGCTGGAGCAGACATTGTGACAGTTTCTGCTCAAACTTGGGATGAAACAATTCTCCAGACAATACAAGCGGCAAGAGACTATGGAAAACAAGTATTAGTAGATATGATGGGAATAAAAGAAGAGGACATCGCCGAACGGGGAAAACAGATTGACAACATGCATCCAGACTACATTTGTACGCATAGGGCTGTTTCTGTTAACAGAGAGACAAGTTCTGAAAAAACTTTGAAGATTTTGCGGGAAACCATAAGGCAAACAAAAATTGCGGTTGCAGGCGGAATAGATTTAGAAACGTTACCCAAAGTTCTTACCTATCAACCTGATTTGGTGATCATTGGAAGTGCCATCACCAATGCAACAGAACCCAGAAAAGTTACAAAACAAATATATGAGATTATGGGGAAAAAGGAATGACAGCAAAGGATATTGCGTTGAGTGAACTTCATACCCTAAAAGAAATTATCAAAGACGTAAAAGATATTGAGTTAAAAGCTCTTATGAAAGAAATTAATGCAGCAAAACGTATTTTTGTTGGCGGAGCTGGGCGAAGTTTACTTTCGATGAAGAGTTTTGCGATGCGATTAATGCAAACTGGGCATGAAACTTACTTAGTTGGAGAAGTATGCACACCGAGCATTCAGACTGGAGATTTATTAATTGTTGGTTCTGGTTCCGGAAAAACAGAAATAGTGTTGAGTTTGGTGAAAAAGGCAAAAAGTCATGGTGCACGGACAGCTGTGCTAACGATGCATACCGATTCACCAATTGCACTGGAAGCAAATTGTGTTGTCGCAATAAAGGAAACACCTCCGGTTAGAGATACAGATGAATATGCTACGGTGTTTGCCAAAAAAAATATGCCAGGAAATTTTAATGAAGTTGCGCTGATATTAGTGCTGGATGGGATTATTGGATGCTTGATGAAAGAAAAGAAGCAAACAATTGAAACCATTAGATACTACCACGCAAATCTTGAATAATATAGTGAAATATACTTAGACGTCGTTTCAGCCGACTATCATAAGAACAACTTTGTTACAAGTTATCTTTAGCTATATTGTATCATGCTGTGGTTGTATTTTCAACGGATGCTGTCAAAATTACAAGAAGTTGAAGGATACAAGAGAAATAAGTAGTCGCAAGAGAAATAAGTAGTCGCAAGCAGTGTCTGGGTGCTACCCAGCCGGATTTTACTTGTTGGGGCAAACCCCAAACCCCAGATCTGCTCCATAAAGCAGGCAATGCACTGTTGCAAACACACTGATAACTATTGAAGACTACACTTTTACTATCAGCTGAAAAAATGACTTCGCCTCAATCTGAGACGAAGTCATTTTTCGTGTGCGCCCGGTGAGCGCACGTTCTCTAGGGTGAAAGTCCCGAAGTCGCCTGGTAGCGGGAAGATTTAGCCAAAGGCAAGGGTTCCCGTCGTGAGGCGGAATCTGAAGAAAGTCGGATTTTAGGGGTCCAAAGGTCCCCCAATGGGCAAAACTCTGGCCTGACGAACAGAAATCGTATACTGGGCTGTAAATGAGGGTAAGTTTGCATAACAAAATAAAATCGCATCAACCCACAACATTTAAAGGAAAAATCCTCCATAATTTCCCTTCATCTTGGGTATCATGGAGGATTTTTGATTGAAAACGCAATGTGGCGAACTCAACCATGGGCTATCGCAACTCCTTTGATTGGTTTCAAAAATTCCTGACCGTTGATATACAGTCCATTCAAAATTGGCAGCAAATCAATATATTCTTCCTCCGGTTGTGAATTGTGGCGATATTTTGCAATAACCACAAGATAACCGTTATCCCACTCTTTTACGGAAGTGTAACGCTCCAGCGAATAGGGCGCTTTGAACCGGATAACACGGTTCCTAAAGGAAAAAAAACACTGAACCCTGCATCATTTTCCAATGTTGCAATATCGTTCATAGGATCACCTTTCCTTGTTTCATCATACCATAATTTTGCACGGAACGCAACGAAGATTCTGCCGGTCAAAAAACTTCCTT
>OGZA01001742.1_pt1 | contig 14223 bp, 12 predicted proteins | sample 1576591 | NCBI WGS metagenome assembly OGZA01 (sample SAMEA3541565, study PRJEB24748) | human gut metagenome | biome: human gut; feature: human-associated habitat; material: faeces | place: China | collected 2012
TCGTATAATTGCGGGCGCCGAAGATCGCCGTGCCGACGCGCACCATCGTCGCGCCGCAGCGGACGGCGTCCTCATAATCGCCGCTCATGCCCATAGATAATATATCAAGCTTATTATCATACAAACTCGCGTTGATGTCAACATAAAGCGCATGAACTTTTTCAAAGTAGGGCACGCTCCCGTGCTCTCCCTCGGCGACCGGCGGAATGGTCATCAGCCCGCGCAGCACGACGTGGGAGAGGCTCTTGGCCCTTTCGGCGGCGGCGCGGACCTCGGAGACGGCAAAGCCGCTCTTGGCCTCCTCCCCGCCGACGTTGACCTCAAGGAGAATGGGTTGGACGATGCCGAGCTTTTCGGCCTGCCGGTCGATATCCTCAAGCAGCTCATAGGAGCCGACGGATTCGATGAGCGCGACCTTGCCGACGACCTGCTTCACCTTGTTGCGCTGGAGATGACCGATGAAGTGCAGAGGCGCGCCGTCGTAGGCGTTCTCCGCGAGCTTCTGCGTCATCTCCTGCACGCGGTTCTCGCCGAGCGCGTCGATGCCCGCGGCGATGGCCTCGCGGCAGGCCGCGGCGTCGTTCATCTTGCTCGCGCCGACAAGCGTGATGTCCTCGGGCCTGCGCCCGGCGGAGAGCGCCGCGGCGGCAATGTTTTCCCGTACCTGCTGAATGTTTTCCCGAATGCTCATGTTCATTCAACCACCTTTCCATCATATAGATCGTTTGCCGAGACGATCGCCTCGTCGCCGGCGCGCAGCGTGTAGAGCTGGCGCAGGCTTTCGCTGCTCGTTTCGATGCCGACGGGCCGGACAAGGCAGTAATCCTCGCCCTGCCAGAGGACCTCCACCGGCTTGCGGTAGGCGCGCAGCCCCACAAGGCAGTAAACGCCGCTGCTGCCGTCCGCGTCCACGCGGAGGGCATTTTTGGGGATGCGCAGTCCCTCGTAGCGCGCGAGGATCAGCTCGACGTTCTGCGCGCGCAGGAGCGTGACGTAGGCCAGATGGCTGCCGCCGCGCAGGACGACGATCACGCGGCCGTTCTCCTCACGCCCGATGCGCTCGACAGTGACGTCAAGATCGAAGTCCACGCCGGTCGCGGCGCGCAGGCTGAGGGCCTGTCCCTTTTGCAGCCGCGCGGCGTCTGCGGCGCTCAGCACGGTGACGAAGCGCCACTCCTCGCCGGCAATCAGCCGGCCCACGGTCGAGCTTGCCGCCTCCGGGGCGATGGCGTCGTACTGCGCGACGGTCATATTCTCCAGCGCCGCGGGGGTGAGAACGGCCTCGTAGCCGTCGGCGACGGCGCTGTAGGTGCCGGCAAACGGCGCGCGGATCGTTTGTGTGCCGCCCTCCAGACGGCCGGAGAGCGTACTGATCTCGGCATTGAGCGCGTCGATGCGCACATCCAGATCGTCCGTGCCCGCGTAGGCGTATTCGCGCTTGAGCACCGTCGTGCGCAGCTCCTCACCGGCGGACTCGACGCTCGTCCAGCTCCCTGCGGCAAGGGAAGCGCGCAGCGCAAAGAGGTCCTCGCGGATGTCGCCGTCGAGCTTGAGCGCGGTCTCGGCGTCGCGGGACGCCTCGCGCGCGTAGCGCAGCTGCTCGAGCCGGGATCGGAGCGCGCGGAGCTGACGGTGGTCGTTCAGCGCGCTCTCGCTGCGGTAGACCGTTGCGAGCGTGCCGCCCGCGTTCACGCGTTCACCCTCGGCGCGCTCGAGCTCCAGAAGCGTTTCGCTGCACGCGATCACCTGCTCGTCGCGCGCGAAATAGCCGGTCGCGGCGATGGCGTCCTCGCTGGAGTAAGCGTAGACGAGCGTGGTGGTCTGCGGGTCGACGAAGTAGCGGTAGGCCTGCACGCTGAAGTAGGCGGCCACCGCGAGAAACAGGAAAACAAAGATCAGTTTTGTCGATAGGGATCGGGATCTCATAGGCACCTCGGGAGGCTCAGGTCATTCCTCCCCGGTCTCGTCCGCCTCGTGCAGGTCGATGGGGCTCAGCGGCGCGATGGTCGAGATCGCGTGCTTGTAGATCATCTGCTGCCGACCCTCGCTCAAAAGAACGACGGTGAAGCTGTCAAAGCCGGTCACGCTGCCGCGCATCTGGAAGCCGTTGACGAGGAACACGGTCAGCGGCACGCCCTGCTTGCGGGCTTTGGTGAGGAAAATGTCCTGAAGATTGGCTGTCTTTTTCATGTTGGATGTACCCTTTCTTTTTATTCGGGCGGCGGTTTTATGGGTGCCGTCCGTATAAAATCAGGATACGCCAAGGTTTGTGAGAATTTCTGTCGAAAATTGTAAAGCGGCGGGAAGATCGCGGGAATTTTTCCGGTAGAACCAGTGAATGTCCCTGTTCCGCCGCAGCCAGGTGAGCTGGCGCTTGGCGTACTGCCGCGAGCGGAGCTTGATCTCGGCGACGGCCTCGTCCTGCGTGCATTCGCCCGCGAGACAGCCCAGACATTCCTTATAGCCGATGGCCTGCATTGCCGTCGCCGTGCGCGGCACGCCGCTCTCGACCAGAGCGCGCACCTCGTCGAACAGACCCTGTGCGACCATCCGGTCCACGCGGAGGTCGATGATGCGCTTCATCTCCTCGCGGTCGGCGTAGGCAAGACCGAGGTAGACGGGCTCGTAGCGCGGCGGGACGAGCCGGGTGTCGGCATTGTGCCGCGACATGGTCTTCCCTGTCTCGCGGTAGACCTCGAGCGCGCGGATGACGCGCTTTTTGTCGTTCGGGTGCAGCACGGCGGCGCTTTCCGGATCAATGGAGCGCAGCTCGGCGAAGAGGACCTCGCCGCCCTCGTTGTCCCAGCGCCGCTCCAGAAGCCTGCGCGTCTCTCCGCCGGTCGTGCCGGGAGCGTAACCGTGTCCGCGCAGGAGCGCGTCGAGGTACAGCCCCGTGCCGCCGACGAGGATGGGCAGCTTGCCGCGCGCGAGAATGCCGTCCACACATTCGGCGGCGTCCGCAGCGTAGCGCGCCACGGAGTAATCCTCGCGCGGGTCGATCACGCCGACCATGTGGTGCGGCACGCCCCGCGTCTCCGCCTCCGTCGGTGCGGCGGTGCCGATGACCATGCCGCGGTAGAGCTGCATGGAATCGCAGGAGACGACCTCGCCGCCGAGCCTTTCGGCCAGCGCGACGCCGAGTCCGGTCTTTCCGCAGCCGGTCGGGCCGACGATGCAAACTACCTTGGGCGGCATGACGTCTCCTTTCCGCGCTCAGGCGCGCTTGAACATTTTTTCCAGCTCGTATTTGGTGAGCTTGACGGCCACGGGTCGTCCGTGCGGGCAGAATCGGACCTCGCCCGACTGTACCTTATCCACCAGCACGCGAAGCTCTCGCTCATCGCTCTTCCAGCCGCCTTTGATGGCGGACTTGCAGGCCATGGTGTGCAGCAGCGCGTCGCGGGCGCTCTCGGGGTCGGCGTGGTGCGTCTCGACGAGGCGGCCCGCAAGGTCCTCAAGACTTGCCGCGGCGTCCTCGGCGGGAATGTCGGCGGGCAGGGCGCGGATCAGGATCGCGCCGTCGCCGAACTCCTCGCAGGCAAAGCCGAACTCGCGCAGCAGCGCGAGCTGCCCAACAAGAGCGGTGTACTCCGCCGCGGCGAACTGCGCGACCACGGGAGTCAGCAGCTCCTGCGACATGATGGGCTCAAGATTTGCCTTGAAGCGGTCGAAATTCACGCGCTCGTGCGCGGCGTGCTTGTCGATGAGCCAGACGGTTTTCTCCGCGTCCTCGCAGACGATGTAGGTGTCGAGCACCTCGCCCGCGATGCGCCACGGTATGACCGGCTCCGGCTCGATCGCCGTCTGCTCCGGCTCGGCGTGCGCGGTCTCGAGCGTGGTCTGCACGGCGAAAACGGGTGCGGCGGGCGCTTCCGGCTTTGCCGCTTCATCGCGCGGCGGCATGAAGGCAGCCTCGACCATCTTCGGAAGGATGTGCCCGTCCTCCGGCTTTTTCGCCGGGGGAGCCGGTGTGCGGCGGACGAAGTCGCTGACGCTCACGCGCCCGCCCAGCTCGCTCGAGGCGGGCGTGACGGCGATGAACGGCGCGTCCCTTTTGGGCGGCTCCGGCCTTTTGACCTCGTTCTGCGCACGCCACTCCTGCGCCGTCATGCTGCGGTAAAACTCCTGCGGCTTGGGAGCCTGCGCGGCCGGTCTCGGCGATGTGTGCAGCGGCTCGGGCGCGCCGTCGCGGTCGAGCGCGTCGGACGCGGCGTGGTACACAAGGTCGAAGACCTGCTTTTCGTTGAGGAATTTCACGACCGTCTTGGCGGGGTGGACGTTCACGTCCACCATGTCCGCCGGCAGCGTGACGTTCAGCACGCAGCCGGGGAATTTGCCCTTCATCAGACGGTTTGCGTAGGCTTCCTCCACCGCAGCGGTGAGAAGCTGGGATTTGATGAAGCGGCCGTTGACGAAAAAGGTCTGCATCCCTCGCGTGCCGCGGCCCGCGAGGGGCTTGGTCACAAAGCCGTCAACGGCGAGCTGACCGTCGCGCCCGTGGACCTCGACCAGCGCGAGGGCAAAATCGCGGCCCAGCGCGGCGTAGACGGCGCTGAGGGGCTTGCCGTCGCCCGGGGTGTGCAGCTCCTCCCTGCCGTCCTTGATGAGACGGAAGGAAATATCGGGGTGCGAGAGCGCGATGTGCGCGGCAAGGCCCGCAATGGCGGTTGCCTCGGCGCGGTCCTGTTTCATGAACTTCAGCCGCGCGGGCGTGTTGTAAAAAAGGTCGCGCACGATGATGCTCGTGCCCTCGGGACAGCCCGCGGGCTCGACGGAGAGCGGCTTGCCGCCGTCGAGATGCAGCGTCGCGCCGCTCGCGGCGTCCGTCTGACGCGAGAAAATATCCAAATGAGAAACGGACGCGATGGCGGCGAGCGCTTCGCCGCGGAAGCCGAGCGTGCCGATGGCGGCCAGATCGGCAGCGGTGCGGAGCTTGCTCGTCGCGTGGCGCAGAAAGGCGGTGGGCAGCTCGTCGGGCGCGATGCCGCAGCCGTCGTCTGTGACGCGCAGATAGGTCAGCCCGCCGTTTTGCAGCTCGACGGTGACGTTCCTCGCGCCCGCGTCGATGGCGTTTTCCAAAAGCTCCTTGACAACGCTCGCGGGACGCTCGACGACCTCGCCAGCGGCGATGAGATTGGCGATATGGGGGGATAGCTGTTCGATGTGCGGCATGGTATTCTCCTTATCCGACGATGGCCCAGAGAGCCAGCGCGTTGACGGTCGCGTGGAGCAGGATGGACGTCCAGAGCGTGCCGGAGTGGTCGAACGCCCACGCGAAGACGAGGCCAGGCACGAGGTATTGCAGCATGAGGATGAGATAGCTCCAGTCCCACGAGGAGAGGGCGAAGGTCCACACGTGCATGAACGCGAAGAGCACGCAGGAGATGACGTAGGCGGCGACGCGGCTCTTTTCCTTCAGACAGCCGAACACGAGACCGCGGAAAAGGACCTCCTCCACAAAGGGGGCGAGAAAGACGATGATGAGCGCTGTCAGGCGCGGCGCGGCGTTGATGGACGCGGCGATGGTCATGTCGTTGAGGTTGGTGCGGCTGTTGAAGAGCACGTTCGCCACGCGGTAGAAGAGCTCGTTCGCGCCGTAAAAGACCAGAAGGCCCATGCAGAACGTCGTCATCGCTCGGCTCACGCCGCCGAGGAAGCGGCTCGTCGTGTGCGCGAGGAACGAGTGAAAGAGCAGCAGCACGATGGCGAAGAGCACATAGTAGTAGATGATGTTCGCCAGCGAGTCGCTGATCTTCGTGTCGAGCAGGACCTCGACAATGCCAAAGAGCTTGTTGGCCAGCAGCGGCAGCACGAGCAGATAGACGATAAAGAAGATCGTCCCCGCGACGCGCTCGGTCTGGTTCATGTGGGAGGTAGCGGCTTTTTTTGCCATGTGGATAGACCCTTTCTGTCTGTTTCGGGGTTAGTTCGGGAGCTTCTTTTTCAGGTCGTAGAGCAGCTGCATCGCCTCGATGGGCGACATGGTGTCCGGCTGGGCGCGGCGCAGCGCGTCGAGCACCTCGGCTTCGCCGATGGCGTCAAGACTTACCTGCTCGCGCTCCTCGCGCGGCGGGATATAGCTGCCGCCGGCCTCCAGCTCCTCCAGTATTTTCTTCGCGCGGGAGACGACCTCCTTCGGCAGTCCCGCGAGCTTGGCGACCTCGATGCCGTAGCTGCGGTCGGCTCCGCCGGGAATGATCTTGCGGAGGAATACAAGGTCCTCCCCGCGCTTTTTGATGGCGATGTTGTAGTTTTTCACGCCCGCGAGCGTGCCCTCCAGCTCGGTGAGCTCGTGGTAGTGGGTGGCGAAGAGCGTTTTCGCGCCGAGCCTTTTGCGGTCGGCGCAGAACTCGAGCACCGCGCGGGCGATGCTCATGCCGTCGAAGGTCGAGGTGCCGCGGCCGATCTCGTCTAAGATCAGCAGCGAGTGCGCCGTCGCCTGCCGCAGGATTTCCGCGACCTCGCTCATTTCGACCATGAAGGTGGACTGGCCGCCGGCCAGGTCGTCGCTCGCGCCAATGCGGGTAAAGATGCGGTCCACCACGCCGATGCGGGCGGCGCGGGCGGGAACGAACGAGCCGATCTGCGCCATGAGCGTGATGAGCGCGACTTGACGCATATAGGTGGATTTACCCGCCATGTTGGGGCCTGTGATGATGGCGACGCGGTTTTCCTTTTCGCCCATGTAGGTGTCGTTCGGCACAAAGAGAGCGTCCTTCAGCACGCGCTCGACGACCGGATGGCGGCCGTCGTGGATCTCGATCACGCCGGAATCGTCCACCACCGGGCAGCAGTAGCTGTTTTTGACCGCGACGACGGCAAGCGACGCGAGCGTGTCAAGCTCCGCGACTGCAGCGGCGGTCTTCTGGATGCGCTCGGCGCCCGCGCAGATCTCGTCGCGCAGGGCGGAGAAGAGCTCGTATTCGAGCGCGTTGTCACGCTCCCCCGCAGTCAGGATCTCCTGCTCTAAGTCCTTGAGCTCCTGCGTGATGTAGCGCTCGCCGTTGACGAGCGTCTGCTTGCGGATGTAGGTGTCGGGCACCTGATCCTTGAAGGAATTGGAGACCTCGATGTAGTAGCCGAAGACCTTGTTGTAGCCGATCTTCAGCGTGCGGATGCCGGTGCGTTCCTTTTCCTTCGTTTCAATGGAGGTGAGCAGCCCCTTGCCGCCGGAGAGAATGTCGTGCAGGCGGTCGACCTCGGCGTTGAAGCCCTTGCGGATGAAGCCGCCCTCGCGCACGGAGAACGGCGGCTCGTCCACGATGGTCTCGGCGATGCGCGCGGCGATGTCCGTGAGCGGGTCGAGCTCCTGCGAGAGCTCGCCGAGCCGGCCTGTGGTGAAGTGCGCGAGCTGCTCGCGCACGGCGGCGAGATGCTCGATGGAATTACGCAGCGAGACGAGGTCGCGCCCGCCCGCCGTGCCGTAGACGATGCGGCCGATGAGCCGCTCCATGTCGCTGATGCCGGAGAGGGCGAGGACCAGCTCCTCGCGCGCCATCGTGTCGTTCACCAGCGCGCCGACGGCATTTGAGCGGCGTGTGATGGCAGCGACCTCGCGCAGAGGACGCTCCAGCCAGGAACGCAGGCAGCGCGCGCCCATGGCGGTTTTCGTTTTGTCAAGTACCCAAAGCAGACTCCCGCGCTTTTCCTTGCCGCGGATGGTCTCCGTCAGCTCCAGATTGCGGCGGGCGGAGAGATCCAGCTCCATGAAGCGGCCCTGCTCGTAGTATTCAAGATCGCTGATGTAGGATAGGTCGCTCTTCTGCGTTTCGTGCAGATAGCTCAGAAGGCCGCCGAGCGCGAGCGCCGCGGCGGGGTTATTGCGCGGGAGCGAGGCATAGGCATCTTCACCGTACTGCGCGAGCACGGCTTTTTCCGCCGCCTTCAAGTCGAAGCGTGCGTCGCCGCGCTCCACACGGCAGGAGAGCCTGTCGGCAAGCAGGGCTTTCAGCTCCTCGTCCGCATACGCGCCCGCGCTCAGCACCGCTTCGGCGGGCGAGAAGCGCGCAAGCTCATTGCACAGATGCTCCGCACGGTCCGCGCCGGAAAAGGCGGTGACGTGCGTGTGGCCTGTGGACATATCGCAGAACGCGACGCCCGCGTTCTGCTCGTCGAGGAACACGCCGCACAGGAAGTTGCCGCGCCGGTCGTCCAGACACGCGCTGTCGATCACCGTGCCGGGGGTGACGACGCGGATGATGTCGCGCTTGACGAGTCCCTTGGCGAGCGCGGGGTCCTCGGTCTGCTCACAGATGGCAACCTTGTAGCCCTTGGCGATGAGCCGGGCGATGTAGCCGTCGCTCGAATGGTACGGGATGCCGCACATCGGCGTCTGCTCCTCGGCGGACTTGCCGCGGTCGCGCGTGGTGAGAACGAGGTCCAGCTCGCGCGCGGCGAGCTTCGCGTCCTCGTTGAACATCTCGTAGAAGTCGCCGAGACGGAAAAAGAGGATGGAATCCTTATTCTGCTCCTTGATCTCAAGATATTGGCGCATCATCGGCGTGAGGTCTGCCATGTTCGTTGCTCACTTTCTAAAAAATCAGATCGTAAAGGTCGTTCCGGTCGCCATGTAGGCGAGGCGGTCGCCCAGCGTTTCGTGCAGCCAGGCGTAAGCGTCGTCGCCGGTGCAGTGGCCGGTGACGTAGCGCGTCGCCTTCCGCGCGCGCAGGCGCTCGCCCACCGCATCCACAAGGGCCCTCGGTTCGCTCTGACCGAGCGAGGGATTGTAGAGATGGAAGCCCGCGAACACATAGTCCGGCGCGCGGCCCAGAATGTCCTCCGCGCGGTTGATGATGTTGATGATGCCGCTGTGGGCGCAGCCGGCGAAGAGGACGGTTTTGCCGTGCTCCGTCACCAGCAGGTCCTGCTCGTGGCGGAAGGTGTCGCAGGGATAGCCCCCGCCGACCTTTTCGCGCAGCGTGGCGTTCGCCTCGCTCAGGAGCTCGTGCGTCCGGATGCCGGAGAAGAGCGTCAGCTCCTCGTCGAGCTTCGTCACGCCCTCGGCCATCACGAAGCGGTCGGCGTACTCGTGCAGCGCGGGGTCAAGACCGATGAAGGCACATTTCGTCGGCGTCACGACATAGTAATCACCGAAGGCCTCCTTCTGAAGATAGACCTTCGCGGTGCGGTTGCCCCGCAGGAAGGTCAGCAGGCCGCCGCAGTGGTCGTTGTGCGCGTGGGAGAGAAAGGCGATATCGACCTGTGCGAGGTCGATGCCGAGCGCCTTGGCGTTTTCCCAGAAGGCGTCGCTCGCGCCGGAGTCGAAGAGAATTTTATGCTTTGCTGTTTCAATGTAGAGCGAAAGCCCGTGCTCGCAGCGGAGCGCATCGCAGGTGGTTTTATTTTCCAGTAAGGTGGTGATCTTCATATCGTTTCCTCCGCGGCTCCGTAGAGCGCCCAGGTGTTGCTGTCCGAAATTTTTGCTGTGGTGAACGTTCCGATAAGACTCTTGTCGCCCTTCATGCGCACGAGGCGGTTGCCCTCGGTGCGCGCGGAGAGCGGCCAGTCCGCGTCGTCGCTCTCGCCCTCGACCAGCACGCGCACGGTCCTGCCGATGTAGGCGGCGTGCTTCTCCGCGCTGATGGCGTTCTGGGCGTTGCAGAGCGCGTCGAACCACTTCTGCTTTTCCTCGCGCGGCGTGGGATCGTCCAGCTTTGCGGCGGGCGTGCCCGGGCGGGGAGAGAAGATAAACGTAAAGAGCGCGTCGAAATGGACTTCATTGATCAGACTTACGGTGTCCATCGCTTCCGCCTCGGTCTCGCCGGGGAAGCCGATGATGATGTCGCTCGTGAGCACGAGGTCGGGCATGACCCTGCGGGCATAGCGGATCAGCTCGAGGTAGCCCGCGCGGGTATAGGGGCGGTTCATCGCGCGCAGCACGCGGTCATTGCCGCTTTGGACGGGCAGGTGCAGCTGATGCGCAGCCGTCCTTCTGCCATTTCGGTGAAGCGCACCGTATATCGTTTGCTGCCGCGGACAGTGCAGCTGACATTCGTTTCTGGGCCGGCTTTCGTACACTGCATATCCGTAACCCGCCCCTTCCGGTAATATTCCATCCCGCGTTCAAAATCGGTGGCGGTAAACAATGATTTCACCTGATTCAGATCCATCCGGAAACTCCATTCTGCAAGATTGATACCGTGCAAGCGGAAAAACGCCCGGTTTCCGCTGCATTCGCGTCTTTTCGCTCAGTATAACAGAGAACCACGGGAAAAACCATAGGCAACACACCGCAAGTGGGCATGAATTGTCCACCTGAAGCTGGATTTGATTTATATCGTTCAAGAAATATTCGTGCTGTTTTGTCAAATAAATCTCGATAAATCCACCGCGTTTTCGCGCCCGTTTGGGTCAAATCTGGGTCAGGTCGCATGACTGCAAAAATGCATTCGTTTTTCGAGAAAAGAAAGTGGAACGATAAGCGGGATACTCCGCAAGCTTCGCTTGCTCCGTGCCGATTGCATTTTCTTATGTTTTCTGCATTGCATGCAGAAAAAGCGGCGCTTTTGCGCCGCAAAAATGCATTCGGTCGAACCACAGCGCTTCTCGCGCCACGTATGCCCAGCCAAAACAAAAAAGCCATTCCTTACGGAATGACTTTTTGTTTTGGTGGAGATAAGCGGGATCGAACCGCTGACCTCATGACTGCCAGCTGCCATCGATTCGTGATATTTAGCGTTTTTGCGTCAAATACGTCCGTTCCGTCAACGAAAAGTGCGGGATTTTGCAAGGTTTTATCCATTGCATCCACACGCTTTCGCGCACACCTGGGTCAGAATCTGGGTCAGTTCTCTGCTGCCGGATAAAGGTGCTCATGAACGGGAAGATCTCGCCCTGATAGGTGATGGAAGCGAGCACCAGACGGTCGTAGCGGAACGCATCCTCAACGGCCTCGGCCATGTCGTCGCGAGCCAGGTCAAAGACGGAGACCTTCTGACCGCGAGCCTCAAGCGCGGATGCGAGCTCCTCAACGGCAGCCTTCAGATGGCCGTACACGCTCGCATAGGCAATCGTGATGCCCTCGTCCTCGGGCTGATAGCTCGACCAGGTGTTGTAGGTGTCGAGGTAGTAGCCCAGGTTCTCGGTCAGCACGGGGCCATGAAGCGGGCAGATGATCTGGATGTCCAGATCGGCGGCCTTCTTAAGCACGGCCTGCACGAACTTGCCGAACTTACCAACGATGCCAAAGTAGTAGCGGCGAGCTTCGCAAGCCCACCCTTCCGGATCCTCGATGTCGTTGGCGCCAAACTTGCCAAAGCCGTCGGCACTAAAGAGCACTTTGTCGGTGGCCTCGTAGGAGAAGAGCACCTCGGGCCAGTGAACGTTGGGAGCGCCAACAAAGGTCAGGCTGTGGCCGCCCAGGTCGAGCACATCGCCCTCTTTGACGACCATCTTGCGCTCGGGGAAATCGGTGCCAAAGAAGTTGACCATCATGCGGAAGGCGCCCATGCTGGCCACGATCTGTGCCTGGGGATAGCGCTCCATAAAGGCGGCGATACCGGCGGAGTGATCGGGCTCCATGTGATGGACGACCAGGTAGTCGGGCGTACGGCCGTCGAGCGCGGCCTCGAGGTTGCCGAGCCATTCGTCGACAAAGCCAGCGTCAACCGAATCGGCGACAGCGATTTTATCGCCCAAGATAACATAGCTGTTGTATGCCATGCCATTCTCGGACACGTCGTACTGGCCCTCGAACAGGTCAATGTCGTGATCGTCGACACCGATGTAGCGGATATCCTTGGTGATCTCCATCAGGCAAAGCCTCCTAGATAGACAAAAGAACCCGTCTATCATAACACTCGGTAGTATCCCAACTGTTATCTGCCGGCATCCATACCGATTGTTATTGAAATACGATAAATCGCCGTTTACCTGCGCAAACTATGAGCGTGGTATCGCCGTGCTATGTCGAATAATGAGCTGGCCGGGAATACGAATGGCAACGGTTTTGCCCGCCGTACCGCCTCGGGAACCGCATGCTCGAATACCTCGCGTCCGCGCTGATGTAGATCGAACCGCACGGTCGTGAGCTCGTTATGCGCGACAAAATCATCGAGCGAGTCATCGACGCCCACCACGCTCACGTCCTCAGGCACGCACAGACCGCTATCACGCAGCGCGGCAATCGCGCCATTTGCCATCTGATCGTTTGCCGCATAGATCGCCGTCATGGTGCGATCGTGCTCGGCCAGGTACCTGCCGGCCTCGTAGCCGCTGTTAGCAGACCAGTCGCCCTCGAGCGGTTCTGCCGGCGCGATGTGTTTACGCTCGAGCGCATCCTGCCAACCGGCGCGACGAAATTGCTCGTCGACCGAGAAGGACGGGCCGCCAATATAGCGAATCTGCTCGTGCCCCAGCTCAAACAGATGGTCCATAAGCAACAGCGAGCAGCCGTAATGGTCGGAATCGACTGTGGTCACGCGCGGATGCGCATACATGGTAACGATGACCGTGCCAATGCCCGGCAGTGGATCAAACGTCTCAAAATCGGGCGCCATGCGGCTCATGCCGATGATGATGCCGTCCACCGGCAATGCGGCCATACGACGCGTTGCCTCGGCAAGCGAGAATTCCTCGGTCTTGGACATCTCGACCAGCGTGATGGCGCAATTACGCTCGCGAGCAGCGCTGGCGATGCCGTCGATCATTGAAAGGTTGCCAAACTTGGTGACATCGTTGATGCACAGACCGACCGAATGGTAGCGGCCGTCGCGCAGCGAGCGACCGGCATAACTCGGACGAAAGCCGAGCTCTTGCATGGCGGCCTGCACGCGCTGGCGCGTCTGTTCGTTACCGTTGGGCAAGCCGTTGGCGACGCGCGAAACCGTCTGCTGCGAAACGCCAGCAGCGCGGGCGACGTCGGCCATGGAGACCGGACGCGAACTGGTATCGTTGGACGGGCGCCTTGCCACAGGACCACCTTCACCCTTGAGAGATCTGAATAGCGTGAATGCCGGCCCGGGCAGAAATACATCCCGCGCCGAGGCCCGCTATCGTCGGACGCATGTTAACGTACTCTACTTTTTCTATCTGCATCTCTTCTGCTTTATAAGTCCATACGGCAGTACCGTTCACGGCTGAATTTCTACCGATTACCAGATTCTCAAAAAGTGACAAACGATGTGTTATGAGTACGTTAACATAGCCCGTAACGTGCGGCATCGTGAACACGTGATTCATGCCGCTTCAAGTTGTTAACGTACTCATAACGACGCAAAACTCACCCGTGCGCGCCAAGGAAAGGACTCCCATGACCACCCCCGACGAAAAGACATTCGCCACGCTCACCAAGCTGTTTGAGGAGGAGTTTGGCCCCATCGGCGACCGCCAGGTGCTCTACGTGCACGCGCCCGGCCGCTCCGAGATCAGCGGCAACCACACCGACCACGAGGGCGGCCACGTTATCGCCGGCTCGCTCGATGTCGCCGTCGATGGCATCGCCGTGGCAACCGACTCCAACAAGATTCGCGTCGCCGACGAGGGCTATCCTACGTTTGAGATCACGCTCGACACGCTGGATATTCAAGAGTCCGAGAAAGGCACGTCCGCAAGCCTCGTGCGTGGTATGGCCCACGAGGTCGCAGCGCTTGGTGTTGAGCCCCAAGGCTTCGACTTCGCCTTCACCTGCTCCGTTCCCTCGGGCGGCGGCCTTTCCAGCTCCGCTGCCGTCGAGGCCGCATACGGTCGTGCCATGGAAACCCTCTGGGGCGCGCCCGCCATTGAGCCCGTCGCGCTTGCGCAGATGAGCCAGCGCACCGAGAACAACTACTACGGCAAGCCCTGCGGTCTGATGGACCAAGCCGCCGTGTGCCTGGGCGGCCTTGCCTACATGAACTTTGAGGATCAGGCTCAGCCTAAGACCCAGAAGCTCGAGCTCAACTTTGAGGATCACGGCTATGCGCTCGTGCTCGTTAAGGTCGGTGCCGACCACGTAGCCGCCACTGACGACTACGCCGCCGTTCCGCGCGAGATGCAGGACGTCGCCGCCGAGTTTGGCAAGGCGCGCCTGTGCGAGGTCGACGTCGCCGACTTTGACGCCAAGCTCCCTGAGCTGCGCGCCAAGCTGGGCGACCGCGCCTGCCTGCGCGCCGTTCACTACTGGTACGAGAACGGCCTGGTCGACAAGCGCTGGGCAACTCTGAACGCCGGCGACATTGACCAGTTCCTGGTCCTGACGCGTGAGTCCGGCGCCAGCTCCGCCATGTACCTGCAGAATGTTGTTGC
>OGZA01001749.1_pt1 | contig 14181 bp, 13 predicted proteins | sample 1576591 | NCBI WGS metagenome assembly OGZA01 (sample SAMEA3541565, study PRJEB24748) | human gut metagenome | biome: human gut; feature: human-associated habitat; material: faeces | place: China | collected 2012
GCTCGTTTTCAAAGTCGTTGCGCTCGTACTGAATTTCGACCAGGCGCCTTAAAAGCTCGTCGCGGTCGATCTGCTTACCCTCGCGCAGCGATACCGACATGCCTGCGTATTCCTCCGGGTCGCCCATAGAGTAGATGCAGCTGACCGACGCGACGATGATTACGTCGCGCCTTTCGCTCAGCCATGCGGTCGCGCTGTGGCGCATACGGTCGATCTCGTCAGCAACGATCTGGATATCGGATGCCTGCCCCTGCATACCTTCCATGGCCGGCTGGTGGATCAAAACACGAGCATTCGGCAGTGCCAGGCGCCTGCCTGGCGAACCGGCCGCCAGCAGAACGGCTGCAGCCGATGCGGCCTGACCAAGGCACACGGTCTGGATCTGCGGCTTGATGTACTGCATCGTGTCGTAGATTGCGGTCAGCGCGGTGAAGGAACCACCGGGGCTGTTGATGTACATGGTGATCAGCGAATCCGGGTCCTGGCTTTCCAGAACCAGAAGTTGCGCCATCACGTCGTCAGCAGAGGCGTCATCAACCTGCACGCCGAGGAACACAATGCGATCCTCGAACAGCTTGGCATAGGGGTCCTGGCGCTTGAAACCGTAAGCGGTGCGTTCTTCGAAGTTCGGCAGAACATAGCGAGCCTGTGGCATCTGACGGGCGATACCTTCAAAGTACGGGGTGGTGCTCATCAGTTTTCTCCATCCTGGCCGAGCGTGCTAATTTCCTGCGGGTTCACGATGACCTTGTCAACGAAGCCGTATTCCAGAGCCTCGTACGCCGAGAACCAATTGTCACGGTCCGCGTCCAGTTCGATCTGCTCAACGGACTTGCCGGTGCGCTCAGCGGTGATCTCGGCGAGTTCCTTCTTCATTTTCAGAATCAAGTCCGCGTTAATACGAATCTCAGTGGCGCTACCACCGGCACCACCAAGAGGCTGGTGGAGCAGGACGCGAGTATGCGGGGTGATGAAGCGCTTGCCCGGCGCGCCTGCGGTCAGCAGGAACTGACCCATCGAAGCAGCCAAGCCCATCGCAACAGTGACGACATCAGGCTTGATGTACTGCATAGTGTCGTAAATTGCCATGCCTGCGGTCACCGACCCACCCGGGCTGTTGATGTACAGGTAGATGTCGCGGTCCGGATCTTCAGCGGCAAGCAGAAGCATCTGGGCGCAGATCGCGTTGGCGTTTTCATCACGGACCTCACCGTTCAGCCAAATGATGCGTTCTGCAAGAAGTCGCTGGTACACGGAGTCGGACAGACCCATCGGCGATTGCACGCCGCCGCCTGCCATTACAGCCTGGTCGCTCACGAGGATTCTCCTTGGTCGAATGGATCCGCTTTCAGATCCCACTGGGTATAACTTATCGGTTTCATGCGGACAAGGCTTAGCCAATCCCCCTCTGTTCGCTGTAGGCGCAGTGCCCCTAGCAGTATGAGGCCTACCAAACGCAATGTGGCCGGCACCCGAAAGTACCGGCCACACTCACTAGCGCGTCGCTAGCGCATGCTTGAATCAGGCTTCAGTGGGCTCTTCTGCCTCTTCAGCTTCTGCTTCTTCCTCTGCAACGTCGCCGAAGAACTCAGATAGGTCAACGACCGTGCCTTCGGTGTCCTTGACGGTGACCTGACGCAGGGCCTCGATCATAGCCTTGGAACGTCCGAGGTCTGCGACAACTGCTGCCATCTGCTGCGAGGATGAGAACAGCTGGTTGATGTCGATGCCGAGGTTCTGCGACATCTGGATCGCGTAGTCGATGAGTTCCTGCTGGGAAACCTGAACATCGAACTTCTTCGCGATTGCCTCGGAGAGGAGTTCGGAACGCAGTTCGCGCTCGACGGCCGCGCGTGCTTCCTTCTTTTCTTTCGGCTTGGCACCTTCGGAGACGCGGCGCGAAACCTCGTGCTCGATGACCTCTTCAGGAAGAAGAATCTCAACCTTTTCGAGGAGGTCGGTGATCAGATTGTCGCGAGCCTGTAGCGCCTGCTGCGAGGTCTTTGACTGGCCGGCCTGCGTGCGCAGGTCTTCCATGAGCTCGTCGATGGTGTCGAATTCGGAAACCATCTGAGCGAAGTCGTCGTCTGCCTTCGGCAGTTCGCGCGCCTTCATGGACTTCACGGTGATGGTGACGTCTGCTTCTTCACCTTCGTGGTCGCCGCCCTTGAGGGTGGACGTGAAGGAAACCTCGTCGCCAGCCTTGGTGCCACGCAGAGCCTTGTCCTGACCGTCAAGCATGTTACCCGAGCCGATTTCGTAGGACACGTCTGCGACCGAGTCGACCTCTTCACCGTTGATGGTGGCAACCATGTCGATGGTTGCGTAATCGCCGGTCTTGGCCTTGCGGTTGATGGTCTTCAGGGTTGCGAAGCGAGAGCGGAGCTCGTCGAGTTCCTTCTGGACGTCTTCGTCGGTAACCTCGGTGGTGTCGACGGTGACAACGGTCTTCTCGTCAAATTCGGGGAGCTCGAAGTCCGGCACAACCGGGACCTCAGCGGTGAAAACCAGCTGCCCACCCTGTTCGCCGGTGGTGTTCGGGATCTCAGTGACCTCGACCTGCGGTTGCTGCATCGGGCGAAGCGAATGCTCTGCGACTGCATCCGAGTAGTGACCCGGCAGGACCTCGTTGACGACCTGCTCAATGACGGCTGCGCGACCGAAACGCTGGTCGATGATGCGAGGTGGCACGTGGCCCTTACGGAAACCGGGGATAGAGACCTGCTGGGAGATGTCCTTGTAGGCCTTGTTCATCTCATCGGACAGTTCCTCGTAGGGAACCTCAACGGTCAGGCGAACCTTGGTGGGTTCGAGAGTCTCAACGGTGCTCTTCACGTGCGTGCACTCCAAAACGTTTTCAAATTTGCGGGAGCACCCAATTCGGGCGCATGACAACTCGCCTAGTTTACGACAGACCCGCGTCAATGTCCCTATCGAGACCACGTTTATGGCTTAAATGCGCGCAACTCCACTAATCGGGGGCGACTCCACCTTCGAAGTTTCCAAAGAGTTATCCATAGACAGTCATTCGTCAATCGCGGAAGCTCAAGGATCCCTAGGCTCTCAAATACATAACCCCGACAATGTAGCTTTCTTCAGTGAAAGTTCTGGGGTCTTCATCTCAAGCCTATAGGAATTATCGCGAGGAGTTTCCGCTGGGGTGCGCCACGTGATGTACGAGGCGCTGCACGGTCGCACAGCCTGACAAAAAGGAGTGTGAGGCGACACTTTTGTACTGAACCCCAATTCTTGGACAGTGTGATTCTATCCGATGGTGGTTAGTGCGTGTTGCCGGTATTCGTTTGGGGTCATCCCTGCGAGCCGTTCTTGGATACGCTCAGTGTTGTACCACTGTATGTACTCGTCAATCGCTGCGCGTAGCTCGCTGATGGAAGCGAATGAGTCATTGTTGAACATTTCTTCTTTCAAGTGAGAAAAGAAGTTCTCCATCACGGAGTTATCGTAACAATTGCCCTTACGGCTCATGGATTGAACGCACTGATGCTCAACTAGCTGACTGATCCATGACTGGTGCTGATAGTGATAACCCTGATCAGTATGAACAAGAACACCTTCAGGATCACCCGCTACACGAAAAGCCTTTTTCAGGCTCAACGAGGTCGCTTTCGTTGTAGGAGACACCGAAAGAGTGTGAGCAAGAATCGAATGATCACACAAATCCATCACCGGAGACAAATACAGCTTCTGCCCCGAGATCTGGAACTGGGTAATATCGGAGACCCATTGTTGATTCGGCTTTTCCGTGGCAAACCGCCGATCTAAATGATTATCAGCCCGACGTAACGTTGTACCGCGGTAAGAGTTGTAACACTTACGCTTCCTGGTTTTAGAGCGTAAACCGAGCTGCCTCATCAACTTAGCAACAAGCTTGCGCGACACACACCACCCATCACGCAGTAGCTGAAGCCGAACACGGCGATAACCATAACGCTGATGGCTTTTATCGAAAATCTTCCGAATCGCCTGTTTCAACTTCACATGCCGGTCCTGAGCCTGCATCTGCCCCAGCTGATAATAGAACGTCGATCGCGCCAGATTAGCTACCTGTAACAGTACCGGCAACGGGTATTCAGATCTGAGAGTGGCAACCACACGGGTCTTTTAGCCTTGCCCCTGCTCCCTCAGATCTCGTAATTTTTTCAAATACGCTACCTCTGCTTTTAACCTCGTATTCTCCTCAATCAACGCAGCATCCGCAACCGTCGCGCTCCTCTCGGGATCAGGGCTAGAAATCAACGTTTTCGGCTTCCTGCCACGCCTTTTCGGGCGTAAGCCCTCATCGCCAGCTAAACGCCACACCCGCACCCAGGAATACACGATATCAACCGAAGAAAAATTGAACTCTGCCGCCAGCTGCGTCGCGGTCTCGCCAGCAAGAAAGCGAGCAACAATCGAGCGCTTGAACTCCCACGAGTAAACAGCTTTCGTATCACGTGCCACAAGCACCATTCTCCCATGCAGAACCCACCTGTCATAAAGAAGATTCACCGGCCGAAACGGCAACCCAAGTTTTCTCGCTGTGGCTCGAGAACCATACCCCGCCTCAAACGAATCAACAGCCGCCACACGCTGCTCCACCGACAACGAACTATCAGGACGCACAACACACCCCCAACCCTAAAACTGAACAAATAACCGTCCAACTTTCAGGGTTCAGTACATTCATTTAGGGTATTAACCCGGATTCGGATCAACTACAATCCCGTTCGGTTGTTGACTGCTCCGTGAGCGGAACTAGTTTGGTCTTTGCCGGAAGTAGCGAAGGAGCGATTCGCGTCGCCAGTTCCACGGATCGACTAATGGTGCAGCAGTATCATGATCACGATGCCCAGCACGAGTGCCACGGCTCCCATGAGTAGGCAACGAGACTGCCTAGCGCGCTGATCCGGAGCCTTGACGAACACTGAGGCAACCAGCACGAGCAGCAGCGTCAGTCCGCCAAGCATCCAGACGAGGACTTGCAGCGGCATCGTAGGCGCGTCAAGCCCCAGTATGACTGTCGAGTATCCGGTGTATAACACCGCGATAAGCAGTCCGGTGCGCGAATGCGTCACTGCGGCGGCAACAGTGAACAATGCGCCGGCCACGTGCATGAGTAGCACTGTGAAGGGCCACGATAAGCCTCCCGTTTGCCACAGATGTGGCGCTAAACCAATGAGGCTACCTGCCCGTAAAGCGCTCACAACTACTGCGGCGATGGTAAATGCAGCGGGCGCGCCCATGCCACGGGGTAGTCCTGCGCTGTGATTCGTAGCGGCGTCAGTCATAGAGTTCTCCTTACGGATAGGGCAATGGGTCGGTGAGCAAGTCAGCTTGGTCGAGCGGTGTATCGCGGTAGCCGGCAACTACCGGGCATGTGAGGTATCTAGGGTGGCCGAGCGCAGGCGACTGCGGCGGATACGGCTGGGAGAGCTCGGGTATGAAGGCCTTCCAGACCTTGGTTTGCCTGAAGTCCGGTGGCGTGAAATCGAACATGATGGGGTCAATTCCTCGAGCCTGCATGGCAGCGTGGATCCTACGGTGTGGGTTCGGGTCGGCTTCATCACAGCGGCGGTATAGCTCGCTGAGGGTGACCTCACCACCCCCGTTGAAGTACCAGTCGGCCCGCTTCTGGTTGCGTGGATGGCCGTAGTAAGTGATGGCCTGCACGAAGCGGGCAAACTCGTAGGGCTCCGCTTCGGCGTGGATACCGAAGAGGCGCTGGAAGGCGGTTTCGAACTGCCAGTTGTCAGCTAGCTGGCAGATGCGCAGCGATCGCTCTGACTGGCAGTATTCACCAAGTGCCGACCTCATGGCGTCGTCTGGGCTAGCCCCTACACCGCCGCCGGCGTTGTAACGTAGCTCAGGCAGCCAATTGTCGAACTCAATTGCTGTGAGCACTGGAAACTCGAAAAAGTCGAGGTTTTGCAGGTAGAAGTCTGGCTTGCCGATACCGCGATCAAGCTGGGCGAGAGCGCGCCGAATGCGCGGGTTTCGCGGATTAACATCAATGATGACCTTGTCGAGCGGAACGCGCGCATGCCAGCGCAGGTTGACGGCATCACGTTCGATCAGTTCGTCGAGCGCGTGGTAGATGGCCAGGTCAGTCGTGATATGGCTAGCTAGCCCGCCCGACGGGGCAAGACCGATGAGCGGCTCGTCGTCTGGCCGATAGTAAATGAACAACACCAGCTGTGCGGGGACCCAACAGGTTTCTCCTGAATATAACCGGGTACCCGGGATCCACCCCATCTCGGTGTTGTCGTCCCACCTATCAAAGCCGAAGTGCGGATCGGCGTGCTGGGCATCCGAGAAGATGGGCAGATCTTCGGGCCCGAGACAGTGGTTGCCACGGTCTTCCATTGCTCGCCGCGATCCGGTCTGTAGTCGATCGGCCCACGAGAGGAAGGCGAACGACCCCAAGACTCGTTCGATACCCTCGCCCATGCTAGACACATAGGTCTCGTGAAGGTCCAGGCCTTTACCTCCTCCATACACCTGGCTGGCGTAGGACGAGTTAAGCCCAGCAACTCCGAGCAGGCGGCTTGTGATGTGGTCGAAGTCGAAGTACTGCCCGTGTCCGACGAGACCAGCACCCGGCGCAGGCCGGAAGTATGTGGTCAGCAGCCGCACGAAGCCGCTGGGGCTGTAGAGCTGCTCGACTTCGTCAAGCGCGACGGCCTCGGCGTGGTTGAGGCGGGGTTTGATGACGGGGCGCCGGCTGTTAAACGACCAGGAGGCGAGGCCGTCACTGTCGGGTGAGCTGGCGATTGTAGGAGGCTGATATGTAGTGGTCATCAGTTGTTTCCTTCCCAGTCGAAGATCCGAAGGCAGATGAGATTGACGATGACGGTCGACGCAACCAGGATCCCGAGTGCCAGCCAGTCGACCTGATGATTGATGTATGAGTTCATGAGGGATTCGTTGAGAATGGTGAGTGGGTTGAAATCCGACGCACGTTGTAGCCAACCGGGGAACGAATCTCTCGGCAGAGCGGCCCCACTGGCGAAGAAGGCGAGGAAAAACACTGCCGCCGAGATTACCTGGATGCTGCGCAACGGCAGCGGTAAACCGCCCAAGAAGATCCCGTAACTCATGGTGACGTAGAGTGCTAGTAAACTCACGGCGATGAAGACAGGCCAGTTCGCATCCTGTGGCGGCCCGTAGACCGCGAAAGTGATGATTGCCAGCAAAACAATAGCCAGTGTCACGACGATGAGTGCGGTGACAAATTGGGCTGCGAAATAGCCCCAGACGGGCAAGGGCGATAGCCGGTAACGCTTCAGCACTCCCTGCCCACGGTTCTCAGCGATATGAATAGACATGCCCATGAGGCCAACATTGGCGGCAGTAACCCCGACCATGACTGCCATATAGCTGTCGATGAATCTGCCACCACCGGGCAGCGGTGTACTGCCGCCAATAGACCCCACAAAGAGCAGCAGGATTAGCGGAAACGCCAAAGAGAAGAAAAGTGCAAAGGGTTCGCGCAAAAACAATCGGGTCTCCACTACTGTCAGCGCGTACGTGGAACGTAAATCTCTCACCTGGTCACCTCCTGTTGTGCCGCCCTGGTCACGACATCGCCCAACCCCACGGGTCTGAGCGAGGCGGTCTCGCCGCCTGGCAGCGTGGACATTGCCTGTTGGAGGGCAACCCTGTCGCCGAACACCAGCCATGTGTCCTCAGGCCCATGCTGGACGTCCCCGACCTCCTGCCATGGCCCAGCGTCCGTGCCTGAGGTAAGCACTGCGCAGGCGGCCACGTTCAGGCTGGCAATCAGTTCACTTACTGTGCCGGTGGCGGCGATCTGGCCGTGGGCCATCACGACGACACGGTCCGCGAGTTCGGCTGCGTGGTCAACCTCGTGCAGCGTCATGAGCACCGCGAGGCCCTCATTGCGATGTCGCCGCAGTACCTGCACCAGGGCTCGCTGGGCTTCGGGGTCAAGCCCGGCCGTGGGCTCATCAAGCAAGACGAGCTCTGGCTGCCCGATGAATGCGAGGCAAAGATTGACGCGGCGTTTCTGCCCGCCGCTCAGCGCGTCGAATCGCTTGTCGAGCAGCGGAGCAACGTCCATGGCCTCCATCAAATCTTGGGGCGCGTCGGGCACTGCGTAGATATGGGAGTACAGCCACAGAGCTTCCCTCACCTTGATGCGACTCGGTAGTTGTTCTTCTTGAAGCTGCACTCCGAGTCTGTCTGGCACGCGCGCCATGTAGGAGTGTTCGCGTCCGAGGATCCTGATGTGCCCAGAGTCGGGTCGGCGTAGTCCTTCGATACACTCCAGCAGGGTAGTTTTGCCCGATCCGTTATGTCCGAGCAGCGCAACGATTTCTCCCGCACTGACCTCGAGGCTGACGCCGTCGACGGCACTCACCGGGCCATAGGATTTTGTGACATTAGTGGCTGTGAGAACTGACATGATCCTCCTTGAGTAAGCGTGCAGGAGTCAGATGGGTAGCGTGGCAGGCGTCCTCAGGCACCCCTGCCTGACGCCAGATCCGCAGCTCCTCAACGAGCGCAAAATATGGGTGCAGACCGAGCCCTGGAGCACCTGACCCCAGCAAGAGCTGACCTCCGCCCGCTGCATAGGCCGCGAGAACGTCGTGGAGGAGTCGCCAGCCGTCCGTGAGATGCGAGCGTTCCGCCGCCGACAAGACACGCAATCCGAGATACCGCATTGCCTCTCGACGTCCCATAGCTAAGGCACCTGGTTGCCGTAGCGCCATAATGCGTGAATGGTGCGGTAGCACGCTCGTCAGCTCGGTCATGCCCTCTGCTGTGACCAGCGCCGAGATGTCGGAGCTGTATCGAACCGCAGCCAGAAGCGGAACGATGGGACGTCCCCACCTCAGCAGAGTCGCTGCGATTCTCTCAGGCGCAGGATGGCAGCGTCCGAGAGCTACCAGCGCCTCCTGCGGCACGCGCGGCAGCGAATCTAGAACACCGTCTGCTGAGGCTATCGCTGTGACACTCGGTAACAGTCCTTCTAGGGTGGTGTCGAGTGCAGCACTGGCATCCGAGTCGAGAAAAGTAACCGCGTCTGGCCCTACCTCGAGAGCCACCCTAAGACCGACGCTGGCTGCGACAGCTGTGAGACGCCGGACGTCAACAGCAGGCGTCGATGCTCCGCAGCATAACCAGTCCATTCCGCACTTGGCGAGCCCTTCAATCACGCGTGCAAGAACACTGGACGGCACGGTCGCGCGCAGACCGTGAGGAGCGGCATCCACCCAGGGCCCTCCCCACTGAAAATCCAGACCCATCTCGCGCGCATGCGCAGCGTATTCTACGGCGACTCCCAGTCGCCGATCAACCTGGACACCGTCGGCCAGGTTTGCGATTCTGGCCACCAAATCGTGGATAGTTCCTTCTATCGGACTGGAGAGGTAGCCTGCGCCGGAGCCGTGAGCGTCGTGCCACATGTGTCACCACGCCTTCTGCGCACGAACCTTGCGGTATCGTCGCCACACTAGATACTGGAAGAGTAGATGCGCCGTGATGGATACGAGAATTGAGCCCGCGAGCAGCACGAGCGCGCCCCAGAGTAAGCCTGCGAAGATCTTTCCGATGATCGCATTGATTCCGAACGCCACGTGATGAAGGCCGAAAACGACCGCCGACGCAAGGATGGCAAGCAGTGGCCCCCTATCGGAGAGAACAGCGTGTAACACCGCGCCTCGAAACAGGAGTTCTTCGGTGAGCGCGGTACCCGCCGCGACGATCCACCAGGTCAGAGGCCTGTCGAGCAGGGCCCCGACAGCAGGTTCGGCATCCCGGAGAAAAATTCCGATCCCGAGCGAAGGGCGGCTACCCTCGCCCGCTGAGGACAGCGCCAGCTCAATGAAATAAGGGATGACAGCAGCCGCGGGGGAGAGCAAGAGAGCCACGGGCAGTCCCCAACCCGGACTCGCCCACAGGGCGAACCAAGGTAACAGTCCCAGCCACCACGCCACCACTGCACCCATCGCGGTGAACATCAGATAAATAATGGCGACGCGGTCAACAACCCACACTCCAAGGGCGGCTATCCTCTTAGCGAGTTGATCGATGACAACCATGGTTATGCCGAACGCCGGCAGAATGCCGACCGTTACGACAAGAGCCAGTGCGCTAACACTCATGTGTGCCTGCCCGGCTTATTTCCTATAGTAACGAGCAGTTGGATAAAGTGGTCCTTGCCATCGAGACGGAGCAGCCTGTTAGTAGTGTCGTCCTGGAATGCGGCGACGGCATTGACTGCAAGCCCCAAAGCTGTTGCTGCGAGATAAAGCTGCCCGCATACGACGCCAGCGTCGATACCCATGTACCTGTAGCCGCGTGTACCGTATTTCCAGGCAACTCGCTCGTAATTTCCGACGATAGCGATGACACTTTGCGCATGCATGAGCCAGTTGGTAGCAAAACTGGCCTCAACGATGGGCGCCCGGAAGTCGCCCGCTTCGGCCAGCACGAGGCTGTGGTCGAGTGGATCGTATTCATAGCGCCCCCGCTCAAGCCCCGCCACGTTGTGCGCGAGAACTTGCACGTCAAAGTCCTGCAGGCCACCAGCTGATGGAAAAACCCGTCGTGGGATGTCACGGCGCTGGTAAGCGCGATCGGCTCCCTTACTAGCGAAGGTCATATTGAGCGCGGCCGCCAGTTGTTCGAGCGGGAGTGGCTCGAAATCGTAGACGGGGGTAGAGCGGCGTAAGCGCGTGAGCTCGTGGAAGTCCGTAGCATAAGCGGGAACTTCAGTTGGCAGCACAACACGAGAGTCGCCGTCGCGACCCACGCGTAGGTCAGGAGCCCGCAGAGTCTTCGATAGGTCTGCGCCATCTACGTTAGCCTCTGCCCGCAGGCATCTATGGACGAGATGAGCGACGCGTACCTGCTCTTCGTTGCGCAGCTCTAGACCCTCAGCAAAGACACGCTGCATGGCGTGGGAAAACTGGTCAGTGCACTCACCCCTGTCGTGGGCTGACTCGAGGACTGCCGAGATCTCGGCGAGAATAGGCTGCGTCTCACAGTTGGGGAGGTCGTGGAGCTTATCTTGGCTAGTTTGCTGGTCGGGGGTGGGATCAATACTAGTCATTTTGAACTCTGTTCTCGTCGTGGTCGGGGTTGAGCGCTACTAATGCGGCGGCGAATCGTTCGACACCGTCAAGGTCAAGCGTGCGATCGACGGTCGTGTCGATGAAGTCAACCGTCACGCTCGGCCGCATTCTGTGGGTAGCCATAAGGTTGCCAACGTTGCCGACGAGCATACCGACCTCCATCAGGGCGTTGCGGTAGCCGCGCGGCCCGTGCGTGACCTGCAGGCGCTGAGGCGAGGCGACGATGGCAATATACGACAATGCAGCGGCGAATGCGTCACGAGCATCGGGGACGACGGCGTCGACAAGGTCAGTTCGCTGCTGGTCGCTGAAGGTACGGGTCTTGACTAGGCATCGCTGTCCAGACGGAAGTAAGTGGGCCCACCCCTCCGTAAGCACGATTATGTCAGCCGCGAATAACAGACCACTCGAGCTGCCAGCATCCGCGAGCGCTAGTAGGGCCGGGCCTAGAGGTGCCGGTACGTCGCGCAACGGCACCATCGGGCCAGTGTCCGAACCTGTGGTGGAGAACACGCGGCCCGATGAGTGAAACCATTTACGCAATGCTTGCTGTTCCGTGACATCCGGAAGCTCATCAAAGGCTCCGCGACGCCACCGTGCGTTAATCTGGAAGAGTTCAGCCGGATCACCCTCGCAATCCGCGAGACGGTTCTGGTACAGATCCCGGCGAGTGGGAGCGCACAGGGTAAGGCCGCGTCCGGGGAGCACGGTCTGTTCAAGGCAGTGCTCGAACGCAGGCTCGACATCGGAAGTCTGGGGCTGGTGCTCGGTACGCACAGATGTCATTTCTGCCGTCCTCCTACAAGAAAGTGTGCTGAAGGTCGGGGCGATGACGACTACACTGAGGGCAACGTGGCATCTGCAGCACTCGATGCGAAGCCACCTCAAAGCGTTGGGTTTCGATACGCACGACACGCTCGGCAAGACGGGAAACCTCGTGAGCTTGTACATCAGCAACACACAATGCAGCCCACGCCGCAGCCATGGCAGCAATATGCGGGGCAGTGTCTGAACTGAAGCCCGTACGCGCCAAGTCGTCTTTGAATACCAAGAACTCATCGCGCAGGTGCCGGGCGCCCTCGTCCTGTACCTCAAAGCAGGCGTAACAGGCGGTCTCGCCCGGGTAGACGAGTGGTCCGACCTGAACGTCTGGACCGTCAGCATAGACATAAAGCACCGGAACGCCAATCTCGTACGATAAGGTGTTTACATCATTATTAAGACGCGGTCGCAACATGTCAGTGCTGACAACTACTAAACCAACATCTGGCATGGCCGCCTCAATCTCCTCAAGATCAGAAGATGCATTAAGTCGGGAGACAACAGTGGCGTTCATGGCCTCAAGCGTGGTGTAGAGGGCTGAACCAATGCGACCATCACTGATGAGAAGAACGTGGAGCTCCCGTTGCTGCATCGGTCGTACGAACACTCCCTCGTCTAACAGCCGATTGACAATAGCCTGTACGTCATCATTTGATGTGTTAAGGCGAGCGGCGAGCGACTCGACGTCGGTGGGCTTAATACTGGACTGGACAACATGTGTTAGCAGATGTCGCCCTTGTTCGTCGCGAATGACTTTTGAGAAAGCTGCTCGACTGCCCGCGCGGACGAAGATTTCGTCGTCGCCCTGGGGTAATAGATGGAGTCCAGATTGTAGATGAAACTGATTAGATGTCTGCTGAGTGTCGCTCACGTTACTCTCCAGTATGGATATGCGGATGAAAGTCGCCCGGAGATTTGGCGTTTCAGACACGGCGCACCGACGGGAATGTTGGAAGTGCCAACAATCGATACGCCGTGTCTAGGTCATGGATCTGTTCAAGCATTGGCTCAATGCCAACGGGTAGCATCACGGTCACGATGTCATAGCGACAGGCCTGGCTCAGCCAAAGACTGACGCCGAGTTGCAACACCAGCACCAGCAGCACCAACCGCCCGGCGCGACTGTCGCATCTGAAGCGAAGTACTTCTCTTCCACTTTGTCCAAAACTTGCAGCATCTGACTCACCTCCTTCCGACGTTAGGAAACCCTTACTTAGGAAACCCTTACAGATATAAAATAAAATATTGCAGGTTTAAAGTAAAGGCTTTGTTGTAAAAATGGCGAGATTTTTTGGCACCGTCCCGCCACTACATCACCGATGAGTGGTTCGTGGAGATTATCGATCTCTTCTTATTTGACTCTGTACGCTGATGCCTTGAACGTGTGCGCAATTCTGGTCGGCACTGGCATCAGGGGACCGGAGAGCAGAACGCCTGTCGTTTCACCATCGTGGGTGACGGACGCCTCCTTCCGGGAGTCAACCTAAACCCACGATCGGCAGACCTGCGAGGGCGGGTTGCTATTGACGAGTTTCGGCTTAAGGCGGTGCGCTATAAGTCGCGTTCTCGGGAGCGAATCGGAGCTAAACCCGCCGTTTACCCACATGAAGGACACGCTTGACACGTATAGCTCGAGGTGTAGTCGGTTATCATCTCTAAGTTAGAGACGATGGGAGCCTAGATTGCGTCATACAACCGCGACAGCTAGGACACAACCGATTTAACGTTGCGCGAGGAAACGAAGTAGCCGGTATGCAGGCCATGTGATGAACGAGTGCGTAACCTGCATGCGGAAGGTACTTAATGAGCCAACCATAAAATGTGTCGGAGGTCGTTTCCTCAACCTCTTGCCTCACAAGTGATAACAATCTTTCGTAAGCTAACCAGCGAAATTAAGTACAATATTCCCGAAGCTTTCTCCTTGCCAGAGTCCATTCCCCCCCCCAAGCGAAACCCGCTAACGGAACTTAACAATCGCACCCCCTGCACGGCAGAACGCGGTAGGAATCAAGCAAGGAAACCATCTAGCAGCGGGAAGAAACGAGGCGAGAGACCGAGCGACCTGGATTATACGACATAATGTGTGGCATTTTTGGTGGCTTTTCGTTGTTTTGGTGCGGGAAAGTCTGTGTTGAGGTTGGTGTGGGGCAAGTTGGAGGTTGGATAAAATGTGTGGCATTGAGGCTTGTTTTTCGTTGCTGTTGAGCGGAAAAGTCGGGTTTTAAGTTGATGTGTTTGCTTGGGAGATATGAAAGCTCCC
>OGZA01001758.1_pt1 | contig 14102 bp, 8 predicted proteins | sample 1576591 | NCBI WGS metagenome assembly OGZA01 (sample SAMEA3541565, study PRJEB24748) | human gut metagenome | biome: human gut; feature: human-associated habitat; material: faeces | place: China | collected 2012
GCCAAGCCTCGCAAATTATTTATATTGGTGAAGCCCCTGCCGGAGGTGGTTCGGGTTCGGGCGGTGGAGACGAGGAAGCACCCGACCCTACAGTATAAGCGTTGGTAGCTTCCGGTAGCAATAGCCTCCCTATATCCTCCCTGTCCTTTAGTAATATACCGGATTTTTGATGTGTCTGCCTTGATAGATTATCAAGGCAGGCATGACAGGGTGACAAGGCGGTCTTGACAGAGTTATCAAGGCAGGCTTGACAGAGCTATCAAGGCAGACACGACAGAGTTATCAGTTTTTTAATCCGCTTGAATGGAAAATTCTTCCATCCGTTCCAATTCCCAACCACGAAACTACATCACAATGCAAGGTAACTCGGTGCCCTCTACTAATCGGTGCACCTTCGTTGCAGCGGCATATTTTTTAATCTGCTCTACCGCTTCTTGCCATTGTGCTTTGGCTTTGTTGTCGGCAATGTTAAGAAAAAGACCTGAACTAAATTCTTCGGTGAATGTTCTTTATGATATAAATGTATAATAGTTATATAATATGGAACCTCATCATCACGAACATAATCACCGGATAACGTCGCTTAATAAAGCTTTTATTATAGGTATCGCTCTGAACATCTCTTTCGTTATAGTCGAGTTCGGAGTCGGTTTTTATTACGATTCTCTGGGCTTGCTTTCTGATGCCGGTCATAATCTGGGCGATGTGGCAAGTCTGATACTTGCTATGCTGGCTTTCCGGTTGGAGAAAGTTCATCCGAACAGTCGTTATACGTACGGATATAAGAAAAGCACCATACTTGTTTCTTTGTTGAATGCGGTCATATTATTGGTTGCCGTAGGGATAATTATCGCTGAAAGCATAGATAAGCTGTTTCATCCGGTATCTGTTGACGGTTCCGCCATTGCTTGGACTGCCGGAGTAGGAGTGGTGATCAACGCACTTACTGCCTGGCTTTTTATGAAGGATAAGGATAAAGACCTGAATGTAAAAGGAGCCTACCTGCACATGGCAGCTGACGCACTGGTCTCTGTCGGAGTAGTTGTTTCCGGTATTATTATCATGTATACGGGATGGAGCATCATCGATCCGATTATCGGATTGGGCATCGCTGTGATTATTATTGTTTCTACCTGGGGATTACTTCACGACAGTCTTCGATTATCGCTGGATGGGGTTCCGGTGGGAATCGATACTCAGCAGATTCAGCAACTGATAGTGGAACAGCCGGGGGTAGAAAGCTGTCATCATCTGCATATTTGGGCCATCAGTACCACGGAAACGGCTTTGACTGCACACGTTGTCATCGATAATATGGAAAAAATGGAAGAAATAAAACACTTGATCAAGAGCCGATTAGATGAAGCAGGCATTCATCATGCTACCTTAGAATTTGAATGTATAGGCGTTTCGTGTGAAACAGAAAATAACTGTTGTTAGGTATTTGTAGCATATAATATAGTTATATGTTGTGATTGTCCAGGCTGTAAAGAGTATCTATTTTTGCAGTCTAGATTATTCTATATAACAAATACTACAATGAGGTCATTTATTTTTTCTTTGATTATAATTATTTTTTCAGCTATTTATTCTCAAACAATCTGTGCCCAACAAAGAGATATTGTATTAACTGGTACCGTTACTGACCATCAGGGAGAGCCCTTGCCAGGTGTTACCATTCGCGTTCGGAATACCCAGTTTGGTACAGTAACGGATGCAGATGGACGATATTTGTTACGTGGCCGATGGGAAGAAGGAGATATAGTTATTTTTTCTTTTATCGGAATGAAGAATGTCCGTGTGAAGTATGTCGGACAAAAGGTACAGGATGCTGCTATGCAGCAGGATACCCAATCATTAGAAGAGGTGGTAGTAGTTGCCCGTCCTAATATCAATGAAATGGATATTCGTGCAAAATCCGGAGTTGTGCAGCGGGTAGACATGGAACGATTGAACAGTAAACCAATGATTGATATGTCCTTGGCTTTACAAGGAACGGTGCCCGGTTTGATTGTGACCAATACAGGGGATCTTGGTTCAAAACCTAAAATACGTATCCGGGGAAACTCTTCTTTCCGTGAAGGAGATACTGCCAATGAACCATTGTACGTAATGGATGGTAAGGTTATATCGTCAGATGCATTTATGACACTTAATCCGTCAGACCTTAAAGAGATAAAAGTTCTGAAAGATGCTGTAGCTTGTGCCTTATACGGTATAAAGGCTGCCAATGGAGTGATTGAAATCACTTCTTTGCGTGGAAATCCCGATGGAAGGCTGACAACCAATTACAGTTTCAATATGGGTATCACTACTCGGGGACGACGAGGAGTGGAAATGATGGATACCGATGAAAAACTGGAACTGGAACGGCGTTTACAGAATGCCTCTACTCCCGGCTATCGGTATAGTGAAGATTATTACCGGAAATATTTCCCGAACAGTCCGGATTTGAATAGTATGATTGCCGAGGGACAGGGAGTGCTTGATTCCTTGAGGAATATTCATACCGATTGGTTTGATGAATTAATACATCGCAGTATTTATCAGCGACATAACCTCAGTGTCAGGGGAGGGACGGAGAACACCTCTTATTATATATCTGCCAATTATGCCCAACAAGGAGGACGGGTACCGGGGAATGATACGCATCGTTTCACTGCTCGTATGAGTCTTGATCAGAAATTGGGACGATGGGGATATCTCTCTCTGAGTACTGATGCAGGATATTCGGAGACAGATACACCGAACGGGAGTTCTTATTCGCCTACCGATCTTGTATATCAACTCAATCCTTACGAAACGACAACTGGAAAATTAGTATCTTATTCAAATGCATCGTCTGATTATACTTATAATGATCTGGTCAGACAGTATAATAGTAAATCGACAGATAAACGCGGTGGAGTAAGTGGAAGTTTAAACTTAGAGCCAGTGAAGGGATTGAATATCGATGCGGTGGCAGGTATTGATGTGTTGTTGAACGAAATGCTTACCTTGGTACCTTCTACCGCTTTATCAGAACGTGTTGGAGGAGTACGGGAAGAGGAACGGGGAAAGTTGACGAAGGGAAAGAATGTAACAACAAATGTATCTTCAAATGTCCGTATTACCTATAATAAGGAAATTGCGGGCAAGCATGATCTGACCTTTGGTGGTAATATGGACTATTATATGGCTGATGTTGATAATGTTTCTATTACCGGTTATGGAGTCGGTACCCAAATGTCTCCGGCACTTATCAATCAATCTATCACTGGAAACCGGAAACCATCAGTGGGTTCGCATAAAGAAAAGACTGCTCAATTGGGGGTAGGTCTGGTGGCGGGGTATAGCTTTGCGACCACTTATGACTTTTTTGCCACTTACAAAGCCGATGCTTCTTCTGTTCTTCCCAAAGATAAACGTTGGAATGCCGCATGGGCAGTCGGACTGGGATGGACGGTCAGTCAGTATCCTTTTCTCAAAGACAATAAATTCATTACACGCCTGAATCTGAAAGCTTCCTACGGGCAAATGGCAAACCTGGCGGGTGTATCAGCTTCTTCAACGATAGGTACTTTTTCTTATTCTACCAGTTATTACGGCAATGCCCGCCTTTTACAATTGGCCGAACTTTATAATACCGACCTGAAGCCGGAACAGACTATTACTACAGATTTTAGTCTTTCCGTTGAATTTTTTAAGCGTCTGACACTGGATGCTAATATCTATAGGCGTGAAACGACGGATGCGTTGCTCGATGTTCCTGTCCCTCTATCCAATGGGTTCAGTACAATGAAGCGTAATATTGGAATACTCCGTAATGAAGGTTTCGAATTAAGTGCCTTGGTGAAGTTATTCGATACTACGGACTGGCGTATGTCTTTACGCGGTTCGTTGGCTTACAATCGTAATAAAGTGGTCGATTTATATCATGCAGATCGTTTATATGCAAGTGAAGAGGCTATTGTCCCCGACTATGAGGTGGGGAAATCTTATGATATGATTTACGGACTAAAATCGTTGGGTATTAATCCGATAACTGGGCTTCCTGTATTTCTGGGAGCAGATGGCAGCGAAGTTCCCGCTACCGAGAATCCGAAAAAAGAGAATATAGTAGCATTGGGGCATTCTACACCACCATATAGCGGTACACTGAACCTGAGCTTTTCTTACCGTGAGTTTGATTTGGATATGGATTTCTATTATGTGTTCGGAGGGTATCAGAAATATAATTATTCGTATGTTCGCGATGACGATAATGCCAATAAAAATGCAATTAAAGGACAGTTGCAGAATATGTGGTTTCAAAAAGGGGATGAAGGGAAAATTTATTATTCTCCTTTCTTTAGCTCATCTGCTCTTGCTTCATTGACTGATTATGCCAATACGGAAACGGTTGGTAAAAGCGATTACCTGAAGCTATCGATGGTGTCATTACGTTACCGTGTTCCGCACGCATTTCTGGAGAAGAATTGTAAATTTATCAAGTATGCTAATATCGCTTTTCAAGCTTCTAACTTATTTATGATTACTCCTTATAAAGAATCCGATCCGGAAACCGGTTCATTGGCGGGAACAATGCAGCCTGTGTTAACTATTAATTTAAGTTTGACTTTCTAACAGATGGAAATATGACTATAATAAAAAGAAATAGAATGCAAGGTCGGATGAAGACCGTTATTTGTTATTTTTTGTCGGTATTTTGCTGTACGGCTTGTTCGCTTGATATTCCCTACGAAAATCAATTTTCCGATCCGGATGCCATTACTACACCGCATACTGCCCGTGAATTGCTGGCAACTGCTTATAATTCCCTGCCAAATCCGGATTTTGAGTTGGCTGTATTGGGCGATGATTTTGTTCCGACCTATTTGATTAACAGAAATGCTAATCTGAATAATCTTTATAAGTGGCAGCCACAACCGATCGAAGATTTGTCCCTGTCTTTGTGGAAAGATTATTATGCGACGATAGCTATTGTCAATGCCGTATTAGAGCGGGTAGATGGCATATCAGTGACTACAGAAAGAGAAAAGCTGCAATTACAATGTATCATTAGCGAAGGGAAGATACTGAAAGCATATTGTTACTTTAATTTATTGCGGTTGTTTGCTCCGGACTATGGAGATGGTGCGGAGAAAGACGGAATAATATTGAAAGACCAGTTTAAACTGGGATTCCTGAAACGTTCGAGTATTGAAGAGTGCGTGAAGGCTATCCGTACTATGCTGACCGAAGCTACGGAAGTGGATAATAATCCTGCGGAAATTTACTGGTTTTCTCAGATAAGTGGTTATTATTTATGGGCTATGCTGGAATTATATTCCCGAAACTACGATCAGGCGATCATTTATGCCGGAAAGGTGATGGAGGCGAAAGGAGGATATGATGTGCTTGGAGAATCAGTCTATAGTAAGTTTTGGGGAAATGAGGCATGTGCAGAGAGAATTTTTTCTTTGTTCACTACCAATTCATATTATAAGGATATCAATTATGATCGTAACAAAGGCGATCACTTGACTTTGAATTCAGCTTTGTTGAATCTTTATTCCGAAGGGGATATTCGTTATGAAAGGACTGTGTATCCGTTGGAGATGGCAGGAGAAACGGGTGGGGTGGTTATAGCAAACTGCCTGGGAAAATATAACAAAATGAATTGGGAAAAGAAAGAAATACAATATATCCATAAATTTAGGGTAGCCGGAGCTTGCTTTATCTTGGCGGAGGCGTATTGTAAGGATGGAAAGGAACATGATGCACAGGCGATAGAAGTGATGAATAATTATCTTGCACAGCGGCGGGCTACTTTAGTGGATACACAGCTTACTGGTGACCAGTTGTTGAAAGCTATTCTGCAAGAGAAATGGAAAGAATTTGCAGGCGAAGGAGAACGCTATTTTGATTTGAAGCGCTATCGGAAAAGTATCCTTACCGGATGGAACAGTAATATGAAAGATAAACGAGTGGAAAAGGATGATTACCGTTGGACTTTTCCAATACCGAAAGCGGAATATTTGTATAATGAAAATGTATCACAGAATGAGGGGTGGACTAAAATTGAAAACAACTAATAGTATAACAATAAATTTAAATGAGAAGAAAATGAAGAAAGTTTTTATTTATGCTATGGGAGGAATTATTCTTCCTTTCCTGGCTTCGTGCGGGGACGATAAAAATGAGACTAAATATGAAGGTGTGAACAAAATTTATCTGTCGGCGCAGGATCCGGTGATAGAAGAGATGGAAGATACACCACTGACCGTTAGTGTGGATTTGACTTCGGCTTGTGAGCAGGATATGTCTTTTAACTTCAAAATCCTGAATGATGAAGATGGCATCTTGAAGTTGGAAAATAATCCTGTAGTTATTCCGGCGGGAAGCAAATCTGCTACTTTCCAAGTGGTATCCAATCAGAAAGAATTGCTTGTAGAAGATACCTACTTTGATATTGGTATATCCGAACTACCTTCGTGGAATATGGAATTGAGTGCTGTGTTGAAGGTACGTGTAAAGCCGAATCCACAGATTCCCCAACTGACGGAAGCACAGAAGGCGTTGATTGAGGGTTATAAGACGAAGTATGGGATTGACTTAAACGAATGGCTGGGAGTTGTTTCTTGTCACACTACCGTACATAGTCCGGCAGACGGTTATTCGGAAGCTTTTGCTGCAGCTTTTACCAAAGAATATGATAGAAAAACGATTATCACATTGAGTGAACTGGCTACAGCAGAAATACCGGTACTAAAAATGGTGGATGATCCAATGGGATTGACGGAATATCTGGCTTGGGTACTGCGAAAAGAAACGGTCGAGAATACGGAGTTCTGGTATGGGGAATATGCCAGTCCCAGCTATGCAATGATCATGAATTTGCTGAACTGGAACAGGGAGAATCCGGGAACTCTGACAATGTCTCTGGATAACCTCAGATTAAAAGAACTGTCAGACGGGACAGCTGATGTTGAGTTTATAGGGATAAAGACTAATGTATATGGAGAGTCTGTTCCTGTTGTTCCTTTTGAATTTGTGTTTACTCCCTGGGAGTTACAGAAACAAAAGATTAAAGAAGGCAATCCTGATGCTATAGACCTGGAAGCACAGGATGGAACGGCGAATCCTGATTATTATCTCCTGCGTACTTCTGCAATAAAAGATGAATTTGGGGATGAGGCAAATTTTATAGAGCCTAAAGGAAATTTCAATTTTAATGCAGGTGGCAAGATGGTATTTCAATTTGTAATGGATCATTCTTTAGCAGGAGGATATACTCGTGTACAAGTGGAATATGCAAAGAAGTAAATTAAGGTCTATTTTAATGGCGGCTATTTTCATAGTCTCCATGTCTCCCCTTATTGTTTATGCACAGACAAGCTTCATTCCGCTTCCGGCAGGAACGCTGGAAGGTCGCTTGCCCAATGGATTGCGTTATCTGATTTTGAGGAATTCTTCTCCTGCCTCCCGGATCGAATTTCGTCTGGTGATGGAGGTGGGCTCTGTACAAGAGACCGAACAGGAGAAAGGATGTGCCCATTTTTTGGAACACGTAGCTTTTGGCGGTACGACTCATTTTCCTAAACGTTCGTTGGTGGAATACCTGGAGTCTTTGGGAATGAAGTATGGACAAGACATCAATGCCTTTACCGGTTTTGACCGTACCATTTATATGTTTGCTGTTCCAGCAGATCATCAGAAAGAAGAAGTCATTGATCGTTCGTTACTTATCATGCGTGATTGGCTGGATGGCATTTCCATGAGTTCAGAGAAAGTGGAGAATGAAAAAGGAATTATACTGGAGGAACTGCGTGGTTATGATTTGGGAGATGATTTTTATTCGTTAAAGATAGGACAGGGGATATTCGGACACCGTATACCGTTAGGTACAGTGGAAGATATCCGGAAAGTAACGCCACAGATATTGGAGGGATATTATCAGAAATGGTATGTACCTTCTTTAGCCACTTTAATAGTTGTCGGAGATATTTCTCCTCAAGACATAGAAATTAAAATTAAGGAAGGTTTTTCTTCATTGCAAAAGCGTCCGGTGAATGGTTTCCGAACCTATCCGCTGGAATATACTAAAGGTATCCATTTATCGGAAATCCGTGATTCGTTGCAGACTAAAACGAAAGTCGAACTAATGATTCCGCATCCTTGTGTGGTAGAACGTACTATGGAAGATGCAGTGATGAAACAGATGGGGAGATTGCTTGTCAGAGCAGTTTCTTCCCGTTTTCAAGGACGAAAATTGAAGACTAGTGTTTCAGATCAGTGGTATCTAAGTGACAAGAATCATTTGGTCTTAACAGTGGAAGGACAAAACAGGAGTGAGTTATTGGCGGCGATTTCTGCTACCGTAGCCGAATTGAATGAGTTGATTCGTCACGGATGGCAAGAGGAAGAATTGGAAGATATAAAAGATGATTTTTGTCATCAGATGCAGTCGGGTACTGGCAATTTATCACGTTCCTCTTCTGCATGGTGTGATGACTTTGTGGATTATGTGATATCAGGCGACCGGTATCTTACGGATACAACCCGACAGGAACAACTCAAAACCGACATAAGAAAAGTGGAAGGTAGCTCTTTACAGGCTTTGTTGAAAGAATGGCTTTCTTATTATAAAGAAACTCTGCTGGTAGGATGTAGCAGCCACACCGGATTAGGTGCTCCGTTGACGAAAGAGGAAATAGCTGATGCATGGGCACAGGGAGAACAGACAGAATGTACTGCTTACTCTTATGTCCGTCCGGATAGAAAGGAGGAAACAGAAATAGCTACACCTCCTTGTCTTGCGTCACGTCAGTTTTTTGATTCAACTTTTATTGCCCGTATTGTAGAATATCCTCACACACGGATTCGGGAAGTGGAACTAAAAAATGGAATCCGCTTGGTACTGAAGCCTACACAGGAAGCAGATACAGCTTTGCTTCTGACCTCTTTTGCTCCTTTTGGAACTTCCTCTTTGCCTGATGAAAAGTATCCTTTGCTGGAAGGTATCGGATATATGGATATGGGAGGCATTGCAAAAGTAGACGGAGAGATGCTTTCGGATTATCTTTCTCAAAAAGAAATTTCGCTCACGATGGCGATGGAGAATCACTGGCATGGTTTCATAGGTATGGCCTCTGTTGCCCATGCTCCGGAGTTTTTTAATTTGATTTTTGAAAAGATATTCGATCCGGAACTTAAATATGATGATTTTGAAGAGATTCGTCAGGAATTGCTGAAGGATTATGGCAAAGAAACTATGCTGGAAAAAATGCTGAAGCGTGCTCCGGACCGTTTGCTTTCTGCCCGTATGGATGAATTGATGGGAGCTGCCATACCCCGTTCATCCAATAAACTTTCCATTGATCAGATCAAGAGTCAGAATCTGGATTCTATCGCTGTTTTCTATAAAGAACTTTACGCACGCCCCGAAGGAACGACGTATGTTATCTGTGGCAATTTTGATACGGATACTATCATGCGGCAGTTTGTATCTGTGTTCGGGAGGATCCCTGCTTCGTTGTGTCCATCGGAGTATTCTTATCCTCATTTTGAACTTCCGGTTGAAAAACATATAGAAGGTTTTCCGAACGATAATGAGACACAGACCTTATTTGATTATCTTTTCTTCGGATATTATCAACCGGGTCTGAAGAGTACGTTAACACTGAAACTGATGCGTGATGTGATTCGTAATCGTTTGATTTCCGTGCTTAGGGAACGTGAATCATTGGTTTATTCGCCTTATATATCGTTGATGTATGAGGGAATTCCCTGGCGGACATTCTACTTTGATATCAATGCGTCTGCTGATAACCGTAATATGCCCGAAATAGATATTCTGTTGAAAGAGATATTGCATAAACTGCAGTTGCAGGAAATAGGAGAAGAGGAATTAAGAAATATCAAACGCTCTTTTCTGATAGCTAAACGCGAAGCGTTGAATGAAGAAGCTCCTGCCAACTGGCGTACTACCTTAGTCGGATTACTGAAGAATGGAGAGTCGTTGGCTGATTTCGAGCAGTACGAGCAGTGTCTTGAGAGTATTACCCCTGCTACTTTGCGTGAGGCGTTTAACAGCTATCTGAGTCTTGAAAATTATAGTCTGCTATATTTAAGTAAAAACAAACTGAAAAATGACACAAAGAATAATTAAACGGTTGCTATGCCTGGTCTGTTTGTGTGGCTGCTGTCTCGGTGTGGTATCTGCACAGGGAGATATGAACAAACGCGCTTACGTATTATTTGATAATACCGGTAAGGAGATTACTTACGGAGAGTTAGTTAAGCAACTCTCCGGTTATGACATTGTCTTTCTGGGAGAAATACATAACTGTCCGATTACGCATTGGCTGGAATTTGAGATAGCTCGTTCGATGTACGCTATTCATAAAGATAAGCTGATGCTGGGAGCGGAAATGCTGGAGAGTGACAATCAGCTGATTCTGGATGAATATATGCAACGTCAGATTTCTTATGATCACTTTGAGGCAGAAGCCCGCCTGTGGGATAATTATAATACGGATTATTATCCGGTCGTTTTCTTCGCTAAGGAACATGGCATTCCGTTTGTTGCAACTAATATCCCCCGACGTTATGCTAATAGTGTGAAAAATAAAGGAATCGAAGTACTTGATTCTTTGTCAGATGAAGCTAAAAGGTACATTGCACCTTTGCCTGTTCCTTTCGAATATAATGAGAAAGAAAGTGAAGCGGCTTTTAGCATGATGAATATGCTGGGAGGAAAGCAGAGCGGAGATAACCGGAAACTGGCTCAGGCACAAGCTGTCAAAGATGCCACGATGGGATGGTTTATTGCTCATAATATGAAAGATAAGTTTCTGCACATCAACGGAAACTATCATTCTGACTTCAAAGGTGGAATTATACCTTATTTGCTTCGTTATCGTCCCGGAACAAAAGTAGTGACAGTCACTTCTGTACGCCAAGAATCCATTCATCAACTGGATGAAGAAAATAAAGACCGTGCAGACTTTTATATTTGTGTTCCTGAAGATATGGTGAACAGTTATTAAGGCAGCTTGTCTTTTTAAGTGAAGATAATAAAAGTCTCTATAAAATAGCTTTATGGAGACTTTTTTGTACCTTTGCGCCCTTAAACTAACTAACCTTTAAAAAACATGTTTACTGACTTATTGCATTCCTCTTATTTCTCGCTCTTTCTGATAGTAGCGTTGGGATTTATGTTAGGAAGAATTAAGATTAAGGGGCTATCGCTTGATGTGTCAGCGGTGATCTTTATTGCTCTTCTTTTTGGACACTTTGGTGTTATTATTCCTAAAGAATTAGGAAACTTCGGTTTGGTACTTTTTATTTTTACCATCGGTATTCAGGCCGGTCCCGGATTCTTCGACTCTTTTCGTAGTAAAGGAAAGACGCTGATTCTCATTACTATGCTTATTATCTGTTCTGCCTGCCTCACGGCAGTAGGTTTGAAGTATGCGTTCGATATTGATACGCCGAGTGTAGTCGGATTGATTGCAGGAGCTTTGACCAGTACTCCGGGATTGGCGGTAGCAATTGATAGTACCCACTCTCCGTTAGCATCCATTGCTTACGGTATCGCTTATCCGTTTGGTGTAATCGGAGTGATTTTGTTTGTGAAGCTGCTTCCCAAAATCATGCGTGTAAATTTGGATCAGGAAGCCCGTCGCCTTGAAATAGAGCGCCGCGGACAATTTCCGGAGTTGGGCACTTGTATCTACCGTGTCACTAATGCAAGCGTATTCAACCGTAGCTTGATGCAGATCAATGCACGGGCAATGACAGGTGCTGTTATTTCCCGTCTGAAACATAAAGATGAAATATCCATCCCCACCGCGCATACAGTATTGCACGAAGGAGACTATATTCAGGCAGTAGGCAGTGAGGAATCACTGAATCAGCTGTCTGTATTAATTGGCGAACGTGAAGAAGGTGAACTTCCTTTGGATAAAACACAGGAAATCGAGTCCTTACTATTGACCAAGAAAGATATGATCAATAAGCAACTGGGTGATCTGAATTTACAGAAAAACTTCGGTTGTACGGTGACCCGTGTTCGTCGAAGCGGTATTGACTTATCTCCGTCACCGGATTTGGCTTTGAAGTTTGGTGATAAACTGATGGTGGTAGGAGAGAAGGAAGGCATCAAAGGAGTAGCCCGCCTACTGGGAAACAATGCGAAGAAACTTTCCGATACTGATTTCTTCCCCATCGCGATGGGTATTGTGCTGGGGGTCTTATTTGGTAAGTTGAATATTTCTTTCTCCGATACACTGTCGTTTTCACCTGGATTGACCGGAGGAGTATTGATGGTGGCGTTGGTTTTGAGTGCCGTTGGTAAGACAGGGCCTATCATTTGGTCTATGTCCGGCCCCGCCAATCAACTGTTGCGGCAGTTAGGTCTGTTGCTTTTCCTTGCTGAAGTCGGAACCTCTGCCGGAAAGAACCTTGTGGCTACTTTTCAGGAAAGCGGATTACTGATGTTCGGAGTGGGTGCAGCTATCACAGTAGTACCGATGCTGGTTGCGGTAATTGTAGGACGCTTGGTATTCAAGATCAACATACTTGATCTACTGGGAACCATTACGGGAGGTATGACCAGTACTCCGGGACTGGCTGCTGCCGATTCGATGGTAGACAGTAATATTCCAAGCGTGGCATACGCGACCGTTTATCCGATTGCTATGGTATTCCTTATTTTATTTATACAGGTGATATCTTCAGCTGTGTATTAATGAAAATCAGTATATATAGGTATTGATTGTTAAAATAATAGTTTGTATCTTTGCCGCCTCAAAATTTAAGATGAGGTGAAACGATTGTCATTGAATATCATGCGCTGTTTCTTGCCGGTACTGTTTGTATCGTATTTGGTAAGTATCACATTCTTTGCTCACATACACGTGGTCAATGGCGTGACAATCGTCCATTCGCATCCTTTCAAGAAAGGGGCGGCACATAAGCACTCAACAGTCGAACTGTTATTAGTTCATTTCCTGTCACATCTGACAACGGACGGTGCGGCTGTTGTGTTTGCTCTCTCTCTTTTTATTCCATTCCTCTTGTGGCGGTTGCATGGTATTACGCAGCATACGCACTACTATTCTCCCTATCATGGGGTGGTGGCACTCAGAGCCCCTCCTGCTATTCGTTTTTCCGTCATTTGAACCGATGGTATCCTGCTTTATGGTAAAGCGGGAAGTCCTCATCTGTTTGTTCACATCATCACTTAACGAAAACGAATAACAAACGAAAAATGAAGAAATACATCTTTTCGCTTGTCTGCTTGTGCTGTGCATTGTTGCCTGCCCTCGAAGGACAAGCTGCTCTCCATGAGCATCCCGAATATCCGGATTTACGTAAATCGGATGCAAACATCGTAGGTCATATCCTTGATAAAAACACCAAAGAACACCTGCCTTATATTTATTACTGTGGCATTGAAAGGTACAACGATCGGTACTGTGACCGATGCTACCGGACACTACTTTTTGAAGAACCTCCCCGAAGGTAACTTCGTGCTTGAAGTCAGCTCAGTAGGTTATAAAACCGTAAGACGCAATGTAACACTGAAGAAAGGCCGTACGCTGGAAGAAGATTTTGAAATAGAAGAAGATGCGGTTGCCTTGGACGGCGTAGTTGTTTCCGCCAATCGTAACGAGACCACCCGTCGTTTAGCGCCTACTTTGGTGAATGTAGTCGATATGAAAATGTTTGAAACGACCTACTCCACTACTCTGGCACAGGGATTGAGCTTTCAGCCGGGAGTACGCGTAGAATCCAACTGTCAGAATTGTGGTTTCCAGCAAGTACGTATTAACGGTTTGGATGGTCCTTATACACAAATCTTGCTTGATTCCCGTCCGATTTTCAGTGCACTTTCGGGTGTATATGGCATTGAGCAGATTCCTGCCAGCATGATAGAGCGTGTGGAAGTAATGCGTGGAGGCGGTTCAGCTTTGTTCGGGTCGTCTGCCATTGCCGGTACAATCAATATTATTACTAAAGAGCCGATTCGCAATTCAGGAATGTTGTCTCATACCATTACCGGTATTGGAGATGGAGACGCTTTCGATAATAATACTGCTTTGAATGCCTCTCTTGTAACGGACGATCAGCGT
>OGZA01001763.1_pt1 | contig 14092 bp, 17 predicted proteins | sample 1576591 | NCBI WGS metagenome assembly OGZA01 (sample SAMEA3541565, study PRJEB24748) | human gut metagenome | biome: human gut; feature: human-associated habitat; material: faeces | place: China | collected 2012
TCCGATCTGTTTGAACTATCCGATATTTTCGGATAGTTGCCGATTGCTCCAATTCCGAATCGGAATATATTTTTTTAATATGGTCATTGATGGTTCGTACATCCACATCATACAAAGCAGCCATCATTTTTTGTGTCAGCCAGATGTTTTCGTCCTCGTAACGCATCTCTATGCTTTTTTCGTCTGCACCTGTGGAGGCAACAAATGTCAGATATTCCGCAGCGGAGGAACGAACGATGCTGATTTCACGCTTGTCCTTCTTCATCATCCCACCTCGATTTCTGCGATAATCTTCGCTATCTCATCACGTAGAACCTGTTCACGGGCAACGATTTTCTCGATCTCGGCATTGAGCTCCACAATGTCGATTTTCTCTCTGGTGTCCTCGACTTCCACATAGGTGGAAACAGAGAGATTATAGTCATTGTCCGCAATTTCCTCATAGCTTGCCAGATGCGAGAAGTGTGCTTCCTCGGCTCGATTGGCAAAGGTATCCACGATTCTTTCGATGTTCGCCTGTGTCAGCTTGTTGTTGTTCGTAACCTTGATGCACTCGCCGGAAGCGTCGATAAACAGGGTTTTGTTGTCGGCTTTGCCTTTTTTCAGCACCATAATGCAGGTCGCAATGGAAGTTCCAAAGAACAGATTGCTCGGCAGCTGGATAATACAATCAATAAAGTTGTTGTCAATCAGATACTTTCTGATTTTCTGTTCTGCGCCGCCACGGTACATAATGCCGGGGAAGCAGACGATCGCCGCTGTGCCGCCTGTTGCCAGCCACGCAAGGGAGTGCATAATAAAAGCAAGGTCAGCTTTAGACTTCGGTGCGAGAACACCAGCCGGAGAAAAACGAGGATCGTTAATCAGCAAAGGGTTATCATCGCCAGCCCACTTGATGGAATAGGGAGGGTTGGAAACGATCAGCTCAAACGGCTCATCGTCCCAATGCTGCGGTGCGGTCAGCGTGTCCTCACAGGCAATGTCAAACTTATCAAAACCAATATCATGCAGGAACATATTGATACGGCAAAGGTTATAAGTAGTGATGTTGATTTCCTGTCCGAAGAAGCCGTTGCGGACGGCATCTCTGCCCAAAACCTTTTCGGCTTTCAGAAGCAGGGAGCCAGAGCCGCAGGCAGGGTCATAGACTTTATTGATTTCAGTCTTGCCCACCGTGCCAAGTCGGGTCAGCAGTTCGGAAACATCCGCAGGGGTAAAGAACTCGCCGCCGGATTTTCCTGCCCCGGATGCGTACATGGTCATCAGATACTCATAGGCATCGCCAAAGGCATCAATATCGTGATCCTTTACATCGCCGAGGTTCATGTTGGCTACGCCGTGCAGGAGTTTTGCAAGGCGTTCGTTTCTCTTTGCAACGGTAGAGCCGAGTTTGTTGCTGTTCACGTCAAAATCATCGAACAGCCCGGCGAAGCTGCTTTCGGAGGAAGAACCCTTTGCGGATGCTTCGATATGGTTAAACACACGCTCCAAGGTTTCATTCAGATTTTCGTCGTTGTCGGCTCTGAGATTGACATTGCAAAACAGCTCGGACGGAAGAATAAAGAAGCCCTTTTCTTCTACCAAGCCGTCACGAGCTTCCTCAGCTTCGGCATCCGGCATTTTTGCATAGTCAAAAGCGTTGTTTCCGGCTTCCTGTTCACCGGAATTGACATAGCTTGTCAGGTTTTCGGAAATGTATCGATAAAACATCGTGCCAAGAACATAGTTCTTAAAATCCCAGCCGTCAACGGCACCACGAAGTTCATCAGCGATTGCCCATATCGCACGGTGCAGCTCGTCACGCTCCTGCTCTTTCTTTGTATCAATCATTGTTTCCGTTCTCCTTTTCGTTCGGTATAAATTCCAGAATATCGTCAACGCCGCAATCGAGGGCAAAACATAGCTTTTCAATGCTCTCCAATGAAACATATTGGTCTCTTCTAAGTCGGGTTAAAATGTTGGCACTAAAGCCTGCCTGTTCTGTCAATTCAGCCGTTGCAATACCACGGTCGATTAACAGATGAAATAGTTTTTTATACGTAACAGCCATAGTACCCTCCTGATTTAAGAATATCCTTGTCTATTGTATCACGATAATGTGAATTTTTCAAGCAGTCGGGATGAAATGTCGTGATTTAATCGTTTTGAAGCCGCAGAACCTTAAAAATGAGAAAATCGGTAGAAATACTCCTTGCTACGCAATAGCGGTCAAAACATCGAGTACAGCCCCGACGTTTTGACCGCATATCGCCCCTAAACGCTACATTATTTTGTTCGGCTCTGGAACCCGGTTTGCTTGGCGGTCTCGCTTGCTTTTCGTCTGCGTTCCTCGCTCATGGGCGGTTGCAGACGGATGGACAGCCGGGATTTGTCCAGCACATAGGAAACGCCGCCCTGCTCATGGGTCTTTTCCTGTTGGCAGAGGTCGGGGTACTTCTTGGCGAACAGCGCCAGCCGCTTTTTCAATCCGGCGTTGAAGGTGTAGATGCTTGCCGTGCCCTCGCCCTCGTTGAACAGAATGATGGTTTCCTTTTCATACTTCGTCAGTTTCGCCATAATCGTCCTCCATATCGTAGCTGCTGATTTCTGCCAGCCGCAAAGTCAGTTCCGCTTCATAATAGCCGTCCATTTCCATACGGAGTGTGCGGTAGAAGCGGCGATACCAGTCGTGCGCTTCCTCGGTACTCAACTTGATTGCAAGGTCGTTGAACAGCTCTCCGGCAACAGGGTCGGGTGTGATTGCCGCCAGCAGTTGCAAGTGGTCAACCGTTGCCCTGTGGTTGGGGCAACCGAAGGTGTAAAGGGCTTTCTTCTCGTTGATGTTCAATTTCATAGTGTTTTCCTCCTTGATTTTTGATAAATGAAAAGCGGCAGGGACTTCACAAGGAAATACCTGTCGCTTTTGCTGCGGTATGAAGTTAGCGGGTCTGGACTTGGAATATCAGCAGTAAATCAACTCACGCTTGATGATTTCCTCGGCTCGGCTGCGGATGGAGTTCATGGACTGCACCCATAACATCTGATTTTCCGCTTTCATAGCTTCGTCTACGCCCTCGGCTTCTGCCATCTGCTCAATGATAAGACTGCATCTTTCCGTTGCCTGCTCGTTCAGATCGGCAAGGTAGGTGTGCAGTTCACCTGAGAGGACAAGGGTCGAATAGAGGGCAGGGCAAAACTGTCTCAAATACGCCCTGTGAAGATTGCCCCACCTGCCAATGGGACGGTGTTCCTCCGGCAGCTTCCAGTCCGGCACATAGTAATCGCCTACGAGAATGTAGTCGATGCCGTTTTCGTGGATTCTTGGCTTCAATTCTTTCATGCTGGTACTTCCTCCTGTCTTGCTTTCTTTTTGTGGTACTCGTCCCTGCGCTTGGCAAGGGTGGCTTCATAGCGTTTGATGGCTTCGGGGTCTCCGGCTTCCGCATCCGCTTTCATTTTCCGATAGCATCTGACATTCGCTTCGCTCTGATACTTTTTCATTTCAGCCAGCTTCCTTGCGGCTTCCTCATCGGTCTTGGCAAGCTCCGCAAGGGCTTCACGCTCCGCTTTGCGCTTGGCGGTTCTCGTCCTCGTATATTCAGCCTTGCGTGCTGCCATCATTGCGGCATATTCGGGGTCAGCCGCCATTCTCGCTTCCTCACGCTCCTTTTTGCGCTGTCTGGCTTCGGCTTCCTTGGCTTTCAGAGCTTCCCACGCCTTAGCGGCTTCCGGGTCGGTCTTTGCCTTTTCTTTCAGCTCGGCTCGTGTCAGCTTCTTTTTCCGGCTGTCCCGTTCCATCCGCTTGCGCTCCGTTTCAAGCATCTTTTCACGCTTGATGCGCTCCTTTTCCTCTAACCGGCTGATATATTCTGGGTCGGCTTCTCTGGCTTCCTGCAACTTCTGACGGTGTTTCTGATTTCGCTCACGCTGAATTGCAAGATGTTCCTCGTATTTTGCAACCGCTTCGGGGTCTCCGGCTTCCGCAGCCGCCCGCAGAGCGTCCAGCTTCTGCTTTCTGCGCTCTGTCGATCGCTTGCCCTTTTCCTGCTTCTTCCTCAACTGCTCGGCTTCGATAGCGGCAATCCGTTCTTCCTCGGAAACCGTTTCACTAGGGGGATAGTAGCTGCCGATGAAATTGAAGTGGATGTCGATGTTCTGCTGACGGTAGACGGTTCGACCGCCCGTAGCTTGATGGACTTCCACTCTGTCAATAAAGGCGTAGAGCATGGTATCCGTCAGTTCTTCGCAATCCCGATACCTGTTGACTAAGGCAATGAAGCGGCTCGTGTCAATCTGCTCGACCTCCTCCTGCTGTATCTGCCCCTGCAATTCCTCAATTCTCTTTTCCAGCACAAGCTGTTCCTCATCGTACTGCTGGATCATCCGCTGCGCCTGACGCTCCGGCAGCAGACCGCTGATGGTGCTGTCATAGAGCTGCTGTATCTTTGCGTCCAGTTCAGCCATACGGGTTTTCGATTCGTCAAGCTCCTGCTGTCCGTTGGCGGCTGACCTTGATCTGCTCTCGTTCCAGACGGCTTTCAGTTGGGCAACAAACTCCGCTTCGTTCTCAATGACATATTTGCTGACCGCTTTGATAGCCTGTAAGATTGCCGCTTCCAGAGCGGAGGTTTTGATAAAGTGGGAAACACATTCGCTGTTTTGGTTTCGGTAATTGCCGCATTGGAAAGCGGAATCCGAATCATAGTGCTTTCCGCTGTGCTTTGCGTCCGGGCTGACAAAGCCCATCCGTGAACCGCAGTCCGCACAATAGACCAAGCCGGACAAGCGGTGGGAATACGTTCCGTTTGCCGCTCTTGGCTTTTTCTGTACACGGAGTTTTCTCGCCATATTCCATGTGTCCGGGTCTATGATGGCTTCGTGGGTGTCGGGGAAAATCATCAGCTCGTCCGGCGTTGCGGCTCTGCGCTGCTTGGTCTTGAAGTTCTCGCAGATGGATTTGCCCAGCACGGTATGACCGAGGTATTCCTGCCTGTCGAGGATATAGCCGATGGTGGTGGCGTTCCAGCGGTAAGGGTCTGCAATCTCCTTGTGACGGCAGTTCTTCGGCTGATTTATGGCAGCGTAGGCAGACGGTATCAGCACCTTTTCTTTGGTCAGAATCTCCGCAATGCCTGTTGTGGTAACGCCCTGACACACCAGCCGGAAGATTTTCCTGACAACCTCTGCGGCTGGCTCGTCCACGATAAGTGTCTGCTTATCGCCCGGTTCTCTCTTATAGCCATAGGGGATTGAGCCGCTGCACCTCAGCCCGTCCTTCATTCTGGACTTGAATACCGCCTTGATTTTGTTGCTGGTGTCCTTTGCGTACCACTCGTTCATGATGTTCAAAAACGGAGTAAAATCGTTGTCCGTCGGGTTTGCGCTGTCCACATTGTTGTTGACGGCAATGAAGCGAACGCCCTTTTTCGGGAAAAGGATTTCCGTGTAGTAGCCGACTTGCAGGTAATTCCTGCCAAGCCGTGATAGGTCTTTTACGAGCAGGTTTTCCACCCGTCCGGCTTCGATTTCTTCCAGCAGGGCGGCAAAGCCGGGTCTGTTGAAATTGATACCCGAATAACCGTCGTCACAGAAATGGCGAATGTTTCTCATACCTTTCTGACGGGCATATTCTTCGAGGTATTTTTTCTGATTCAGGATGGAGTTCGATTCGCCAGCCTGCTCATCGTCCCTTGACAGACGCTCATACAGGGCTGTGATTTTGATTTCTTCTTTCTTAGCCACGGTTTTGACCTCCCTTCTTCAAAGAAATCTTCGTTTGTGAAACGCTCCTTTTTTCTATCCTCTTATAGTATAGCCGTTGGGGTCTGTAACAACGTAGGAACTGTGACATTGGAGAAGATTGGGCTTCAACCAAAATCTAGTCTTACCGGAACCAGAACCGCCAACAATCAGCACGTTTTTATTCCGGGCATTCTTGGGATTAGGCGGACGGTTGGACATCATCAGCCGCTCCGTTTGCGTCAGGATGATGTTGTCCTCAAATTTGGGAGCGACAAAGGGTGCAATATCCTGAGCTGTGCCCCATCTTGCAGAGCCGTATTCCTCATTGCGACGATACTTTTTGGTGTTCTTTCCCCGGAGATATACCGCCAGTCTAAGCCCACAGCCGGATAGCATCCCCACAAACAAGTCGAAGGGGTGGAAGCTGGGGGCGAAGTTGGCGAATGCCATAGGAAAAGCACCCATCAGGCCGAGAACCGGAGATGATGGTACATTGGTTTTTGCAATGCGCCATGCCTCACCAATGTTTGTTGCTATCAGGCCAAGTACAACGTAGGGAATGGAGAGAATCAGAATGCGCTTGATTTCACGCCTGTTCATAGGTCGCGCTCCTGCTTCTTTTCATGCACCTTTCCTGGAACAGAGGCAACGAGATCTTTCATCTTTGCCAGCAACGCCAGCATACTGGGGCGCTCTGCTTTTCTGGCAGTTTCTGCACTGAATTCCTTAAATGCCGCTGTCAGCACATCGCTGTCGCGGGCCTTGAAGAAAATCAGATAGCGCGGCAGTTTCAGGGAACAATCCTTGGTAATGGCATAATCCACACCGTACTTATTGAGGATCTTCTTGAACCCGGCAATCTCCGTTTTCTCAATCTCAATATTGGTAGCGCCCTGATTCTGCCCAAGAAGCTGGCCAATGGTCTGCTCTCCAACAATATGCGTATCATGGGCGACAGCCTTTTTCGCTTTTACATTCCGCCGGTGATTCATATATGCCCGGAATGCGTTCAAAAGTGATCTGGCGGTCAGCTTCGTGGTACTGATTGCCAGATTAACTGTCCTATTTTCAACTTCCTCCTGCAAAATAGCCACCTCCTACTGAAACACCATCACCGCTCATTGCGGTCGTGGCAGTCCTTTTTTATCTCTGGCTTTTGGGCTTTCTCTCCCATGCGAACCATTTTGTCCGGAATGGGAAACGCCATTAGATGCCCGCCCAGCCGAAAGAAGGTTTCCGGCCGATGAAAAAGCGCCTCATAATGCCTGAGCTGCTCCGGGGTCAAAGATGCGAAGTTGTCTATTCCCAGTCCGACAATCAGCATATTTCCCGCAGTAATGTCGTAGATCTCGCCCTCGTTGGTTCGCAGAGCGCGATTCAAAGGGAGCTGTTCCAGTTTTCCCTCCTCGTTGACGATGATTGCAGCCTTGTCCTCCCATGGATAAACGGTTTCGACCCAGCCGCCGATGGCTCTCTGCAAGGCTTCCAACCCCGGCTCAATTTCGATGGTCTTGGGATAGCATCCGGGTTCAATCAGAAGAACCGTTAGTTTTTCCTGCTGTTCCATCAGATTTCCCTCCTCAGTCCAGCTCAATGGCGGGGATGGCGTGCTCCCCACAATGGAGAATGGTGCTTTTGTACACCATCAGAGCCTGGAGAATATGAATATCCTCTACTGTGATAGGGGCATCTTCGCCATTCGCGCCGGAGCGGAAAACAATGGAAGGGCCAATGAGATATCGCTTTTCGTTGGCCTCAATGACGGAGTATTCATAGGCACCGATTTTGAGGCCACCACCAGGGAAATCAATAACCACGTCATCAATTCCAAAACAGGGTACGGCGGTAAAGCACTCCTCCAGATCCATAACGGTGACAGGCAGGTCCGGTGCCAGCATTGCATAATACATAGGGGGGCTTGCACTTTTTTTATTGTTTTTCTTTGCCATAGTATTCTCCTATCTTGATAAGTTCTGCTGACGCCGTTTTTGCCATTGAGTCAGCAATTTGATAATGACATCGTGCATTTGCTTGGGGGTATATGACTTGGGGAAGAATTTTTTCAGGTCGCTGCTGTCTATGGTGACTTTATCCAGATCACCTTTCTTCTCCTCGGACATCATAGCGTACATCGTCTCGCGATCACAGCCGCCGTCCTGACTGAGCTTTTTCAGCCGCTGCGCCTGGGACAGGGACGGAGTGGACTGCCCATATTCCATGGCATCCAGCAGGTTCGTTTGCTCATCAACGGTGAGGAAAGACAGCTCCACGGCAGGGTTGAACGCAATCTTCTTTTCATCCACCATGTTCATAAGCTCTGGAATCAGGCTCGTCAGATTCACATACCGCTGCACCTGACGGGCGCTTTCCCCAGTTTGTTTAGCGATAATCTCACGGGTTTCCTTTCCAGCAAACTTCCGGCCAAGTTGGCCGGAAGTTAAGTCGGTGCGATACCCCTGACGCTTCATAGCATCCATCTTCATTTTATAGGCTTTTGCTCGCTCACTGGGCAGCATGGTCTCACGCTGTAAATTGCTGTCCACCATAACAATCACTGCGGTGTCATCGTCCATTTGCCGCACAATGACGGGCAATGTGTCCAGCCCAAGCAACTGGGCAGCATGAAGCCGTCGATGCCCGGAAACAATTTCATAGCCGCCCTCTGGACGTGGGCGGGCAATGGCCGGTGACAGCACGCCAAACTGGGAAATGCTTTCCACAGTCCGCTGCATTGCCTCATCATCCACAACACGAAAGGGATGGTTTTTGAATGGATGCAGCTCAGATAACGGAACATCCTGAACAGCTTCATTCTTTGTTGTCATTTGCTTCCTCCTTTGGGTACAGGATTTGTTTTGTAAGGATCCGCTTGTTGCTGCTTATAGCTCGTCTCCGATCAGCACCCTGAAGCAGCACGGGCGTACACATTTCCAGGATACGGCTATAAATCCGGGCGTGGGCTACGTCATGGGCGCTCCCCAACTGTTTGGGCGTAAGGTTGGTGGTTACAATGAGCGGCAGATTGGATTTGTAGCGCTCATCAATGACCGCATAGACCTGTTCCAATGTGTACTCAGAGTTCCGTTCGACGCCTAAATCATCAATGACAAGAAGATCAAATTCGCCGAAGGAAGCAATATATTCGCTGCGTTCCCCAAATTGGAGATCACCCATTCGGGTCAAGACACGAGGAAAGTTGGTCATCATAACAGTAACGCCTTGACTGAGAAGTGCATTTGTGATGCAGGCGGCAAGGAAGGATTTGCCAGTACCAACATCGCCCCAAAACAAAAGGCCAAGGTTTTTCTCCTTGACCTGCTCCCACTGATTTACATACCGCCTTGCCATCTGGACATAGAGAGTATCTTCTGCTGACTGAAATGTCCAATCCAGAAAGTGCGTATCCTGAATGCCTTTTGACCGGAGGTCGGCAATCTCCACCATACGCTGTAGGCTATTAAAATCCGATTCCATAGTTTACATCACCCCCTCACAGACTTTCGCTGCCATCATAAGCATAAATGCCGTGCTGATATCTATCGCTGGACTGCGCATCTTGCCGTGCCCAACTGCGGATTGTCGCCAAATGGTTTTCATAGCGCTTACCGGTTGAAGCCATATACTCTGAAAGGCGATTTATGCGGTGCTCCCAATCGGTAGGAAATTCGGATTTCAAGGCTTCAACTTCACTCTGAGACAGAAAGACATTTTTGTAAACTCCCGATAAAAATGGCCGCGTTTCTTCCCCTCTGTGATTCTTTAATTCAGTATTTCTTTTGTCCGTATTTAATTTGTCTTTCCTTAATTCTGGCGTCTCATCCGGACGCGGTTGAACCGGCGACGGCAAAGCCGTATTCGGAGGAACCGTATCCGGTTTTACCGTGTACGGCTTTGCCGGACACGGCGAATCCGAACATGGTTTAGGCTGCTCAAAAATGACATACTCGATGTGCTCCATCTTACCGGAGGCACCTCGTCTTTGTTTGCGCACCAGATAGCCGTTTTTTTCCAACTCCTGAAGCGCTGAAAGAATCCCATCCTTGCCTTCTCGGGAGATAGTGGCCAGCCCGCGAACCGAATAATTCCAGCTTTCCGGCAAACTTAACAGCATAGACAGCAGTCCCTTGGCTTTCAGAGACAGCGTTTTGTCCCGGAGGTGGAAGTTACTCATTGTGGTGTAATTTGCATTCTTTTCAACACGAAAAACAGGTATAGGCATCACCTCCTTCCCGGATATTGATGATGGTTACGCAGCGGCAAGAATCTTTCGGGACAGCCGCATAAACAGCATTTTGCCATTGGGGGTAATCAGCGTGTGGTGGGCAATCTGGCCGTAGCCATAGTAGAAGTCCTTGACAATGAACAGCCCCTTATTGGACTCTTTGGCATAGGGAACCAAATTACCATGGGCGTCCCGGTACAGATACTTCTTCGCAAGCAGCCAGGCCACAAATTTTCGCTCCGGGACCTGAATTTCTTTTGCTGTGGTGCGAATATTGGTGCAGTCCTCCGCAGTGATGAAGGAATCGAAATATTCGATCTTGGGTTTTGCCGCTTTCATTTCCCCCTCCAGCCGCATCCTTGCTCCACGTTCTTTCAGCATATCAGCAGTGACCTTGTAGATGATATCCGGTGTGGCCATGATCTCGCTTATGAGGTTGTCGGTCATATATCCGCCGTGCTTGCGGATGCAGGGCAGAACTTCCTCGAACACCCAATGTTCAAACTTTTCGGCACTAGGCAGCTTGCTGTGGACAATGAGCCGGTACAGGTCGCCTTCAGGAATGTAGGAAAGCGTCTGGGAGCCTCCGGGTGTAAGGGTGTCGCGTTTCACGACACCCTTACAATGCCGCTGCAAGGCAGAGCGGGGATTGGAATAGCCCAAAGCAGTTGCTGCGTCACTGGCGCAGAACAGGTATTTTCCATCTTCATTCAGAATTCGCATCTGCCCAAATTCGGGATTGTTGAATACCTCCAGATTCCTGTTTTGCTTGTCGCTCATTTTGCTTCCTTTCAGTTCGGGACTATTCGGTGGCCCGATCACCGTGAAATGGCTTGCTTCCAGCTGGAAAGCAAAAGAGCGGTTCGACTGCCGAATTTTGTCCGGAAGTTAGAACCGCTCTATGTATGAAGGTGTACTTAGAATATGAGCCTGGCACAAAGGGTGTTGCATTTCACGACACCCTTTGAGAAAATATCCATGATTTACTGACAAACCTCCATAATGCCAGAAAAAGCGTGGAATTATGCTTTTTTGCATTTCAGTGCAAACTCTTGAAAAAAGCAAAAGTTTATGCTATTCTAATGCTGCAAGGAGGTGCTTGATTTGATAGAATCCAATGAGCTGAAAAGACGGGACAGCTACTTGAATAAACTCATCGGCTTTCAGGATACTGAACCGGTAAAGGTGATAACCGGCATTCGCCGCTGCGGAAAGTCCAGTCTGCTGAAGCTGATGGTACAGCACTTGAAAGAAACAGGTATTTTACCAGAGCAGATCATTGAGATGAATTTTGAATCTCATGATTACCGCGGTATGAGCGCAGACGATATTTACCGGTATGTGAAAGAGCGAATTGTTCCCGGAAAGCGGATGTATCTTTTCTTCGATGAGCTTCAGCGAATCCGCGCTTGGGAAGAAGCAATCAATTCTTTTCGGGTAGACTTTAACTGCGATATTTATGTCACAGGCTCTAACGCCTATCTCCTTTCTTCCGAGTACGCGACCTATCTCTCTGGGAGATGTGTGGAAATCAAAATGCTGCCGCTCTCTTTCCGTGAGTTCCTTGTGTTTCATGGATTTGAAGTTCGGGAAACACAGAGTGTGTTGGGCGGGCAGCGGAAGCAGGTGTTCGATCAAAATGGCGAACGCTACGAATTAAGGGAAGTGTTCGATGCCTATATGCGCTTCGGCGGTATGCCCGGAATCGCGGATGTGGGGTTGGAACAGGAAAAGGCGTTGACATTGCTGGACGGCATCTACTCCACGGTTGTAATCCGGGATATTCTGGAAAGGGAAAAACGCAGAGGCCAGAAGCAGATTTCAGACCCGGTATTGTTGAGAAAAATCATTCTTTTCCTTGCCGACAACATCGGATCCTCAGTGTCTATTGCGTCCATTGGAAATACCCTCGTAAATGAAGGGCTGCTGGAAGATGGCCGACGCAAAGGCGCACCCAGTGCCCATACGGTACAGGCGTATGTGAACGCATTGCTGGAAAGCTATTTCTTCTACGAAATCAAGCGCTTTGACATCAAAGGAAAAGAGTACCTCCGTACCCTTGGAAAGTACTATATTGTAGATATTGGTCTAAGAAACTATCTGTTGGGCTTCCGCAATCGGGACAGTGGACACGCGATCGAGAATGTGGTTTTCTTTGAACTGCTACGGCGAGGGTACGATGTTGCCATCGGTAAAATTGGCAATGCGGAAGTAGATTTTATTGCAACAACAGCGGACGATAAGAAATATATTCAGGTGACGGAATCCATGGTCAGCGAGAATGTTCGAGCAAGAGAGCTTGCACCCTTGCAGGGAATCCGGGATAACTACGAGAAAATCGTTTTGTCGATGGAAACCGGGCTGGATAGTTCTTATGATGGAATTAAGTCCTTGAACCTGATTGACTGGCTACTGGATGATTAGTGAACGCAAGTGAAAAGGGAGATGTGGCTATGCTGGAACGAGGGATTTCCTGCCCCGCAAAGCGCTGCTCCTTTGAGCTGTTCAAAAGCAACGTCTGTCATAGACTAAAGGCTCTCGGTGATATTGCTTTTCTGATTGAAGTGCTGGAAAGCAATGCAATCCGTGATTACTTTAATAAGGGCTGGTATCCAGAGAGCCTATATCTTTTGGCCATGGTTGATTATCTATACAGGATCAACAGTATCGCCACCTGCAAGGATTATGATGACATTCGGAAAAGAAAGCTTGCGGATAAGCTATACCCGGCTGGAATTATCGCTCTGACCGCCAGTCAGGGTAGCGAGGCTCCAATGCAGCAGGTGCTACAGGAAGCAATTCCAGAATTTCTACGGTTCAACATCGTGGAAATCGAAATCAGCGATGTCATTTGAGTAGAGTAAAAGGGTGTCGTAAAATGCGACACCCTTTTATCCGCATTCAGTGATAGTTATCAAATTCAAGTAGCATACAAGTTATAAGAACCATTCGGGGCAGATGGAATGGCAATCTTCTTGCTACGATAGCCTATACTTGTGCATACAATTTGTGGATACTGATGTAACTACCAAACATCTATCACCAAAATGCTTTAATGTTGTATTATTCAAACCTTGCTGGTGTGAAAGCCTCAGTGAAAAAGATTTACACACATACAATGGAAACAATAAAGGGCAGCAAGCGGCAACCACGCAATGAAGTCACCGCCGTTTTTGCAATGCAACTGCCATCTAATATATTAGGAAAAACTAAATTAACGCGAAAACCAGCAAGAAAGTGCCAAATGGTACCATACAAAACCCCTTTCGTCAAGATGTTTTTCCATTTTTTTGCAAGAATAAATAAAGTTCATCGTTATATCTGTAAAAGCCTTTATTTTGCAGAAAAAAATTGGTTTTTTTACACGTTGCCAAATAACTCCATTAAGACTATATTAAGGGTGTTGACCACATTTTATCTTGTCGGAATGAGGGGGCTCAAAAAATGGAAAAACTATTTCGACCTTATAGAATGCCCAATTCTCCTATGGCAAGGGATTGGATAACATGTAGTTCCATCTCTTTCCACGAAATCATTGCAAGCCTGCAACTGATAACTCTGTCTTTGGGCTCTTTCTCATTTTGCAATGAGTTTTTATGATACCGCGTAAAAGCTTTGAACGATTGGAGCAACATTATGAAAAGAAAGACTATTTGGCCGGTACATTTTTGGGGGAGGCCCCCTGCAAAGAACGAAGCCGTTGACAAAAGAGCGCAAATAAGAAAAACCGTGGACACCAGTGCGCGGAAATATGCCGATCGAGTAAAATGCAGATGGCTACAGCATCGGTTCCAATTACAGAGGGGTGTTTTGACACTCGTCGAAGTGCTTGCCATTGCAGGCTATCTCGCAGTAGAAATATCAGATAAATCGCCTGAGCTAGTGATGGTTTCGGCCGTATACTTCGCCGTATGTACCTTCTCTATTTATGACACCGTTTTCAAACTGAGGACAGTTTGGGAAATGCGCCTACAAAGCAGGGCTGAAGTTGTCTGGGACAAGACATACCGAGAAAAAATCCAGGAATATACCGCGGTATGTGCGGAACTCGGAGATGCGGATTGCCTCGATGAAGTATCCTCGAATTCTGGTGTACTGTAGCATGCTTCCAGACACAGGAAGTGCCAACGACCCACCGTGGTGGGTCGT
>OGZA01001767.1_pt1 | contig 14077 bp, 9 predicted proteins | sample 1576591 | NCBI WGS metagenome assembly OGZA01 (sample SAMEA3541565, study PRJEB24748) | human gut metagenome | biome: human gut; feature: human-associated habitat; material: faeces | place: China | collected 2012
GCCCGCCGTACTGGTTGGAGGCGATCTGCGCGATGATCTGCGTGGCGATGTTGCACGCGGTCGAGAAGCTGTGCGGCCGCTCGATGAGCGTGCCGGTGATGACGGTGCCGTTCTGGAGCATATCCTCCAGATTCACAAGGTCGCAGTTGTGCATATGCTGCGCGTAATAGTCGGCGTCGTGGAAGTGGATGATGCCCTCCTCGTGCGCCTCGACGATGTCCTTCGGCAGCAGGAGACGGTTGGTGATGTCGCGGCTGACCTCACCGGCCATGTAGTCACGCTGCGTGCTGTTGACGATCGGGTTCTTGTTGGAGTTTTCCTGCTTGGCCTCCTCGTTGTTGCACTCGATCAGGCTCAGGATGCGGTCGTCGGTCGTGTTGGCGCGGCGCACCAGACTGCGGGTGTAGCGGTAGGTGATGTAGGCCTTGGCGACCTCGAACGCGCCGTGCGCCATGATCTGCTTTTCGACCATGTCCTGAATTTCTTCCACGGCGGCGCTGCGGCCGAGCTCCTGACAGGCGAGCTCCACGCTCTCGGCGATGCGCTGGATCTGGCGCGGCGTCATGCGCGCGCCCTCCTCGACGGCGGCGTTGGCCTTCGTGACGGCCATGATGATCTTCGAGATATCAAAGGTCGCCTCTGCACCGTTTCTCTTGATGATCTTCATTTTCTATTTCTCCCCCTCGTAATCGAAAACACAATATCTTGTGCGGAAAACCGCTTTATTTTGTATTGAGAACGGGTATATCGTACAATATCTTGTGTCTTATGTCAACACATATTTTCATTTTGCTTGTGCAAAACACACACGACCGGCCCGGCTTCAGGCCGCAAAAATGCGCCGCCCGCAGGCGGCGCAGGGCTTTTGCGGATCGCCGGAGCGAGCCGCAAAGTGTTGCCGTCAGGCAGTTTCGTAGCCGTTTGGGTTTTGGGTCTGCCAGCGCCAGCTGTCGCGGCACATATCCTCGAGCGAGTAGTCCGCGCGCCAGCCGAGGATGCGCGCACTCTTGTCCGGGCAGGCGTACACCGTCGGCAGATCGCCCGCACGGCGCGGCGCGATGCGGTAGGGCACGTGCACGTGGTTGGCCGCTTCAAAGGCGTGCACCATTTCGAGCACGCTGTAGCCCCGGCCGGTGCCGAGGTTAAAAATGCTCTCGCCCGTGTGCGCCGCCATGTAGGCGATGGCCGAGACGTGGCCGCGCGCAAGATCCATGACGTGGATATAGTCGCGCACACCGGTGCCGTCGGGCGTGTCATAGTCATTGCCGAAAACGTTCAGATGATCGCGGCGGCCTATGGCGACCTGCGAAATATAGGGCATGAGGTTGTTCGGGATGCCGCGCGGGTCCTCACCGATAAGCCCGCTGCTGTGCGCGCCGATGGGGTTAAAGTAGCGCAGCAGGACGACCGACCAGTCGGGCACGGCCTTTGCCGTGTCGCGCAGGATCTGCTCGGACATGTACTTTGTCCAGCCGTAGGGGTTCGTACACATGCCCGTGTGCGAGGTCTCGCGCAGCGGCATGCTGTTGTCGCCGGAATAGACCGTCGCGGAGGAGGAGAACACTATGTTGTTCACCCCGTGATCCTTCATCGCGCGGCATAGCGTGACCGTGGAATTGAGGTTGTTGTCGTAGTACTCCAGCGGCATCGCCACCGATTCGCCGACGGCCTTCAGACCCGCGAAGTGTATCGCGCAGCCGATGTCGTGCTTTTCAAAAATCTTATCGAGCGCTGCGCGGTCGCGCACATCTGCCTCGTAGAAGCTCAGCTTTTTGCCGGTGATCTGCTCGACACGCTCAAGCGCCTTGGGGTTGGAGTTAACGAGGTTGTCTATCACGACTACGCCGTAGCCCTTATTCAGAAGCTCAACGCAGGTGTGGCTGCCGATGTACCCGGCACCGCCGGTAACAAGAATATCCATTTTCTTTACCTCTCAGTCCAAAAGCTTTTCGGGGTATACGCCCTCATCGCGCAGCGCCTTTATCGCGTTCACGACCGTGGGGAAATCCTCTTTGTATGTCATGCCGTACCACTGCTCATGGCAGGGGAGCACGGCTACCGTGCCCTCACCGTCCTCTATCATCGCGTTTGTGACAAAGGGGAGGAAGTATTCGCACTTGGTCGGATTTACCGGGAGATTCGCATCCAGCCAAGCGGGGAAGCGCTTGTAAAGCTCGTCGAGCATGGAATTGCTGAATGCCCAGCAGTTCATCGACACCGGCACGTCAGCGGGCAGGGGAGTGTAGTTCTCGCCGTCCTCAGTGAAAGATATGACTTCTCCGTGCTTTTCGATGTGCGTGCGCTCCACAACGTCCGTGAGCAGGCCGTTTTCGACCTGGCAGATGCCACGCGCGACGTAGCCCGTTTCCGTCACAGTGTTCCTGAGATGATAGGCGATCATCGCGTGCTCCGTGCCGGGGCGCTCCGTTGAGAGAAAAGCGTACATCTCCTCATATGCTGTGCGGCCATAGAAGTCGTCCGCGTTAATGACGGCGAAGGGGCCGTCCACTATCCCGCGGCAGCAAAGCACGGCGTGTCCCGTGCCCCAAGGCTTTACGCGCCCCTCGGGGACACTGTAGCCTTCCGGCAGCAGGTCGAGCTGCTGGTAGACGTATTTCACGTCGAAGTATTTCTCCATGCGCCGACCGACCGCGGCCTTGAAGTCCTCTTCAATCTCGTGCTTGATGATGAACGCGACCTTGCGGAACCCCGCGCGGTACGCGTCGTACAGCGAAAAGTCAATGATCGCGTGGCCAAAATCATCCACCGCCATGATCTGCTTCAGCCCGCCGAAGCGGCTGCCCATACCCGCGGCAAGGATGACAAGAGTAGGCTCTCTCATAATAAATACCTCTGTGTCATATGTAATCTGAAAATGCAAAAGCATTATAGCATTTCCGTCCGGATTTGTACATACTAAAACCGTATTCTGCACTGCGGCTTGCGAATACTGCGGATATGTGCTATACTACAGTGAAATATAATATTATCTGTAACTCCGTAAAGGAGGCTGTATATGAAAAACGAAGCAAAAGGAACCGGAAGGGTCCGATATTATATCGACAGCAAGAGCATCTGGGGGCAAGGCGCGGTGATGCTCATGCTCATCGCGGTGGTCTTCCGTATCATCGGCTGCTGGGGGATGTGGAGCGAGGCGTCCTTTGCATGGACGCAGATAGTTCTGCCCATTGCGTGCAATGTCCTCTTCGCGCTGTGCGTCTGCCTGTTCGGTAAGAAAGGCTTTTTCGTGTCGGCGCTGCCCGTGCTCCTCGGAGTCGTGTTCTTTATAATCAAGTCCCTGACCTTTGAGAGCAAGATACACATGGTGCTCTGCGTCCTGCTGTATCTTGTCGTTGCAGTGCTCTATACCGGCACCGTCACCGGCAGCATCGGGACAAAGTGGCTCCTGCCGCCGCTCTTCGGGCTGCCGTTTATTTACCATGTTTTTGTTGAGGATTTCCCTGCCCTGTCGAACACTGCCCAGCCGGTGACTTTCTCGGCCGGCATGCAGGAGATGTCCGTGCTGTGCATCATGGCGGCGCTGTTCTGCACCGGCATGGGGCTGAAGAAGCGCCAGCCCGCCGAGCCGGAGCTTCCCAAGATCGCCGACCCGGTCGTGATCCCGCCGCAGAGCGCGCCCACGGCGGACGCGCCGCAGGCTCCCGCAGAGGAGACCGTGACTGCCGGGGCAGCCGCACCGGAGCAGCCCGAAGCTGCCCCGGCGGCGGAAGCTGAACCCGTTCAGGAGAACAGTAATGAGGCCTGAGAAGAGAAGTGCGCGCGGCGGGACGGCTGTGCGCAATGAGAAACGCACGATATATATCGTCTGCGCTGTTTTAGCGGCGGTGTTCATCATTGCCGTCGCGGTGGTGCTGCGCGGCGTTTCGGATAAACGCGTGTACAATAACTATATGCAGCAAGCGCAGCAAAGCTATTCGTCCAACGATTTTGACAGTGCGCTCTCTGCGCTGCGCAAGGCTGCGTCCATAGACGAGACTGACGACTGCCTCATGCTCATGGCCGACTGCTATGAGACGCAGGGCAACTATACCAAGGCGCTTGAGGTGCTGCGCCGGATGGATCTGCAGAACCCCACGGTCGCCTCACGCATCGCGTCTATCGAGAAATACCGCCAGACTCTCAGTCAGGCGGAGAAGGTGACTGTTTCTGGCCGGCAGTATTCGCTGAGTACGACGAGTCTTGTCCTTGATAATCAGGGGCTGACGGACGCCGCGCTTGACGAGGTCGTGCAGCTCTACGCGCTCGAAAGCCTGTCCGCGTCGGGGAACTCACTGTACGATATTTCAAAGCTCACCGCTCTCGGCGGGCTCACGACGCTGAACCTCAGCGGCAACAATATCAGCAATATCCAGCCCCTGACCCAGCTGACTGCGCTGCGTACCCTGTATCTTGACAATAACCCCATCACCGATCTTACGCCGCTGTGCAGCCTCACGAACCTGACGAGCCTGAGCATCAAGGGCATCAGCATCACCGAGAGCCAACTTGAGACGCTCTCCAAAGCGCTTCCCAACTGTGCCATCCACAGCGAGGCCGCGCAGGAGGAAGTGCAGGATATAAGCTTCGGCGGCGCTACCTTCAAGTCGGACGTCACGGAGCTTGACCTCAGCGGCATGGGTCTGCGCGATATCTCCGCGCTCTGCAACTGCAAGGAACTCACGCGGCTGAATCTCAGCAATAACGAGATAAGCGATCTCAGCCCGCTTATGAACATTCCGGGGCTTGTGTGGCTCGACGTGTCCGATAATCAGCTGAGCGACCTGCGCCCGCTCATGGGCATCGGCACGCTCGCTTTCCTCAACGCTTCGAACAACAGCGTCACGAGCACCGCGCCTTTCAGCATGATGACCGGGCTTACCGAGCTCTATCTTGACAATAACCCGCTCAGAAGCTTCACCGGCCTGCGCAAGCTGCGCAGCCTTACCACGCTTGGTCTCAGCGGCACAGGACTCACGGATGGGGGACTTGACAATCTCAGCGGCCTTGTGCTCCTGCGCACGCTTTATGTTGAGGATAACCCCTCCCTGACCGGTGAGGCCGTTGACGAACTGAGCGCCACCCTCGGCAACTGCACCATAGAGCACTCCGGCCTTGCGTATTCTGTGTCCATCGACGGCCATGTTGTGACGACAGACGCCGAGACCCTTTCGTTCCCGTCCTGCGGCATAATCAATATCGAGAACATCGCGAAGCTGCCGAACCTCGTATCGGTAGACCTCAGCGGCAACTGCATCAGCAATCTCTATTCCCTGCAATATGCCGACTGCCGCTTCACGATAACCGACCTGAACCTCAGCGGCAACCGCCTTGAGGATATCACTCCGCTGTCGTATCTCCAGAATATTGAGCGGCTGGATGTGTCATATAACGACATAAGCTCCGAGCTGCCCTTTATGGCGATGTATAGCCTTGAGTCACTGAACCTCACTGGCAACCCGCTGACGGACGAGCAGGTCGAGCTCATCCGCAAGAACCTGCCGAACTGCGATGTGATTTTCTAAATAAGAGTAATATTAAGAGTCCCCAGCCTGCGCCGGGGACTCCGTTTTATCTGCTTCGGCTCTGCTCAATGACCGCGCGTATGCCTTCCACAGTCTCGCCCTCGCGCAGTCCGCGCGCGAATATCAGCAGGCGGCCGTCGATGCCTGCACGGCTGCATGTGACAAGCACAAGGATCTGATCCTGCGCGTCGACCGTGAGCGGGATACTGAAGATCGAGCGCGTCTTTGCCTCGTCAATGAGCGCCTGCATACCCATGTCACCGGAGCTTTTCAGCTCGTCGAATCTGCGCAGATAGAAGCTGTCCTCGTCGTCCGGCAGCATGGATGCGTCGAATACCGCGAACACTGCGTACTCCTTCGCTTCCTCGAACCTGACCGTGTCCCATTCAATGACTGCGTTCTCCTTCAACTGCCCTAAATTCCTGTACTGCGAAAGCTTTCCGAACTTGATCCCGCCGTCGATGTTATGCCCGTAAAGTATTAGATATGGCGCGTCGACCCAGTCGGTGTTTCTCTCGTCGGCGAAAACCGTGCCGATGCCGCTGTACTCTCCGCGGAAATCGTGGTCGAGATAAAACTCATTGTCCCGGAATACGACCGGCTCGTCAGCAAGCTCACCTGCACGGAGCCAGCCGATGATATCCGGATTGATCTCGTAAAGCTCACGGAAGCGCTCAGGTATCTCGAAAGCTGTGTCGACGCTGACGTTGATTTCCTGTGCGCTGGGGGACTGGGGAGCGTGGTACAGTTCGGCAAGCTCGGCGGCATTTGCCGCCTCATGCCTGCGCATCAGCACCGTTCCGGTCAGGGACGATGAAAGCACGGCAAATGTACACAGCGAGGCAATTAACAGCACCTTGTATCTGCCGCCGCGCCGCTTCCCGGGGCGGCGCTTTTCCGTTTCTTTCGTCTGCATGTCGTGCTCTCCTTCTCAGAACGCCTCAGGCTCTCTGCGGCAGAGCACGATAGCCGCGCCGCTGAGACATGCGCTCACCGTGATACCGGCTGCAAGGATCGCTTGGATAAGCGGCAGGCTGTCGCCGGTCTTTGGGACATCCTCGTTCCGACCTGAGCCGACGTCTTCACCGACGCCGGGGAGAGTGACGGTGTAGTATTTTCCCGTCCAGTGCGTCTCGCTGTTCTCGCCTTCGGACGACGAGGAGGAAAGCTTGACGGTGGGGTCATCGACGTTGAAGGAGAAGTCGACGCTCAGGTCCACATCCTGCTGTGCTGAGCCCGCGCCGATGAAGGTCTGAGAGGACTGATTATTCTTTACGCAGGTGAACAGGTACACGCCGTTTTCAATGTTCTGTGTGCCGTTCAGGTTCAGTGTCACCGTCGTGTTTGCGGACAGCAGGAGCCCCGAGAGCGTGTATGAGCCGTCAGGGTTCGAGGTGACGGCGCGTATCCCGTTCTCGCTGTCCCTGCTGCTGTCGCCGCACAGACGGTAGGAGCCCGCGGCAACGCCGTTTGCGAAAACCGTCACTATGAGGTCGCTTGAGGTGCTGTCGGGGATGACCGCCATGCTGATGGTTATGTCCGTCTCATACTGCCCCGCGTCGTTCCGCTCGCCGACCGTGAGGCTCATGTCCTTCGCAAAGTCGTCCTTCGTGAGAAGAGTGTTGTTTATGTCAGCCTCCTGCCCCGGCATGCCGATTAGGTACCGGTATATCCCGTTTATAAGCGCCTTGTCGGCGGAGCTGACCTCATCGAACTTGCTGCCGCTGCAATAGCGCCCGACGATATCGCTGACGTCAAGCGCCGTGCTGCCGCTGTTGCCGAAGTACCATATTGCTGCCTGCGTTGCTGTGAGCGCCATCCCGTCGCTGAGCTGCGCGGCCTGCTCCTTTGTGAGCTGTCCCGCGTCAATGAGCATTTTTTTGAACGCGTCGAGACTGCCCGGAGTCGGGCTCTCGGGGTCGGTGCTGGAGTTTTCCACGCCCCAGTACCCGTTGAGCACAATCGCGCGGATCCTGTCGGCTGCCTCGCCGTCCTCGTTGTTTGCGTAGTAGTCCGCGTCCTCAAGCCGCTCCATGTTGTACTGCGCACCCTTGCGGGGGCTGACGTCGAAGTCCGCGCAATAGACGTAGTATTTCGAGCCGTCCGCGCCCTGAAGCACGAACTGGTGCGGCTGCCATGTGCTGGCGCCGCCTGCCTTGACGCGGAACGCGCTTTCTATTCCGTATTCGCCGAGCCACTGGAAAAACTCCGCGCTGCTGTCATAGTCTGTCAGCTCGTAACGGCGGTTATAGAGATCGCGCTTGGTGTCCGTGGTGCCGCTGCCGTCGTTGCGGAGCGAGGGGAAAAAGGTACGGAAGGTTTTTGAGTAGTCAATATCGGTGCTGCCCGTGATCTTTCCCATCCATGCCGACAGCCTCCTCTCGCTGCCCGATACGCTGCATGAGCTGCCGCGGCTCTCGGCGCTTATGACCTTCGTCCGGCTCTTCGTTATGAGCTGCTTTCCGTCCGGGAGGGTCTCGACCTTCGTCGTCGTGGCCACGTACTGCCCGAATACCGGGTTGCTGTATGCGACGGGCTTGCCGTTTTCAAAGGTGATGACGGTGTAGCCTGTGAGCTTTCCCTCATCGTCGTATATTTCTGATACGAGGTCGCCGCTGAGTATCTTACCGTCCGCATCGTACACTGGCTCATTTGCCGGGGTAGGCTTTTCGGGCGGCTCGTAGTCGAGGCTGGTCCAGCCGCCATTGGGGTTTATCTCCGCGTTTTCCGGAGGCGCGGAATCCTCCGTCGTCGCGGACGTCGTCGTGGTTTTCAGAGTGCTGTAGCCCGTGATGCGGCCTTCCTTGTCCCGCGTGTAGGCGACGGTCTCGGTTGTCTGCTGCCCGTCCGTGCCGTAGACCGTGCGCGTATATGTAGTGGTGTTGGTCTGCGCATCGATGCTGACCTGTACCTTGGTTATAACGCCGTTATCCTCGCTGGTGCTGTCCTCACTTATCCATGTGTCGTCTGCCTTGACCCAGTCGGGGATGTCGATAGTGCCCCCGTCGAGCCATGCGTCGGCAGCTTCACTGCTCTCTGCGCTGCCGCCCGGTGTGAGCTCGACCGTCAAGTCCGGGACCTCCGTCTTGATATCGGGTGTACCGTCCACGGTCTTGCCCGAACCGTTGTCGGTTTTTATCTCCGCAGTGCCGCCGTCTGCACTGCCCTTGACAGTCGTCTCGCGCCCCTCGGCTTCACCCTCGGCGCTTGTTAGGTTCCCGGCTTCGTCTTGTGTCTCCGAAGTTTTCCCGTGCTCCTCGCCGCTTGTGCCCTCGTCGGACCATTCCTTGTCGAAGCTGACGGTTATCGTCGTCTCCCCGGTGACGGGATCCGTGACGGCGGAGGAATCAGCGGTGAGCCTTGGGGACTCCGGTGTCCCGTCGCCGGTCTCGGTGCGGCTCTGCGCGCTCTCTTCGGCAAATGCGGCAGCGCCCGAGAAGGCGCTCAGCGTCATTGCCAGTACCAGTACGCAGGACAGAAGCTTCAAATGATTTCTTTTCAACATTATGCCCTCCAATTGTAATTGACCCGGCCTGCGGTGTATTTGCCTTGGCCTTGCCGCAGGTCATACCATATAAAGCATATTCACGTTCCTGGGAGAATATGAATGCAGTTTTGTAAAGCTGTACAAAATTTTCCATCAAAGTCGGTGACTTGTGACGATTATTGCATTATTCACAAAAAAGACTTCTTTTTCTTGCAGAGCTGTGATATAATATCCACAAGAAGCAGAGATGCTTCTTTGGTCAATACAGCACAGTCGAAAGGAGTTGTCACAAATGAAGTTCACTTTTACCGAGAAAAAGATGGAGTCCTCCGAGGATCTGAGAACCTATTCGATAAGAAAGATAGGAAAGCTCGACAGGTTCTTCAAGACCGAGGCCGATGCTTACGTTACTTTCAGCATTGAGCGCGGCCGCTTCCTCGCCGAGATCACCATCCACAACAACGGCATGTATTACAGGGCAAGCGAACTTACGAGCGACATGTACGCATCTGTTGATTCCGGCGTTGCCGCGATAGAGCGCCAGATCCGCAGAAACAAGACCCGTCTTGAAAAGCGTCTCAGAGAGGGCGCGCTGGAGAGAGACGCCGGTGCGGCCCTCGCCGCAGTTCCGGACGAGCCGGACGAGGAGTTCAAGATCGTCCGCAGCAAGCGCCCTCCACGGCCTCCGTGCCGTCCCGCAAAATGCCGATCTCACGGGCAATGGCCGCCGCCGTGATTTTGTGGTCGCCGGTGATCATAATAGGACGGATACCGGCGCGGATGCACTCCGCCACCGCCGCCTTGGATTCCTCACGGGGCGGGTCCATCATGGCGATGAGGCCGAGGAAAGTCAGGCTGTTTTCATCCGCCAAAGTGATGGCCGGGCCGTCCACGCTGCGGCAGGCGAAGGCCAGCACCCGCAGGCCCTCGTTGGAAAACTGTTCGTTGACCTGTTCGATCCTCGCCCGTTCCTCCGGCGTCACCACGCAGCGGTCCAGCAGCACATCCGTCGCGCCCTTGGTGACCAGCATCAGGCCACCCGCCAGCTTGTGGACCGTGGACATCATTTTCCGGTCGGAATCGAAGGGGATCTCTGTCAGACGGGGCCAGCGGTTCCGGACGAGATCCTCGTCAAAGCCGTTGGTCTCCCCCAGCCGCACCAGTGCCGTTTCCGTGGGGTCGCCGATCTCCGTATCCCCGCTGATGACCGCATCGCTGCACAGCAGAGCCGTCCGCAGCAACGGCTCCTGTAACGGGTCCCGGAAGTCCGCGTCCTTGGCGTCGATCACCTCGCCTCCGGTGTAGAGCTTGCGCACCGTCATACGGTTCTGGGTCAGCGTACCCGTCTTATCCGAGCAGATGACCGACACGCTGCCAAGCCCCTCCACCGCCTGCAAATGGCGGATGATGGCGTGTTCCCTGGCCATTTTCCGGGTGCCGAAGGACAGCACGATGGTCACGATGGAGCTGAGGGCCTCCGGGATAGCGGCCACCGCCAGCGCCACGGCGAAGAGAAAGGCGTTCATCACGTTTTCGTGCCGCCACAGCACACTGACGCCAAGCAGCACTGCGCAGATCACCAGAATGATGATCGACAGCTTTCTGCCGAACTGGTCCAGACTGACCTGAAGCGGCGTTTTCCGCTCCTCCGTGTTTTTCAGAAGCTGGGCGATCTTGCCCATTTCCGTGTCCATGCCGGTGGCCGTCACAAGAAAGCGGCCCCGCCCATAGGTGACGAAGCTGCCGGAGAACACCATGTTCTTCCTGTCGCCCAAGGCCGTTTCCCCACTGAGCGGCTCCGTATCCTTTTCCACCGGCAGGCTTTCGCCGGTGAGGGCACTCTCCGCGCACTTCAGGCTGGCACATTCCAACAGGCGTCCGTCGGCACAGACGGAATCTCCCGCCTCCAATATGACCACATCACCGGGAACCACCTCTCGACCGGGGATCTGTACGATCTGACCGTCCCGCAGCACCTTGGCGGTGGGAGCGGACATCTGCTTCAGGCTGTCCAGCGATGCGGAGGCCTTGACGGTCTGAACGGTGCCCAGAATTGCGTTCATGGTGATGACCGCCAGAATGACGATCATGCTCTCCACGTCCCCCATGCAGGCGGAGATGACGGCGGCCAGGATGAGGATCAACACCAGAAAATCCGCAAACTGCCCCAGAAAGATCTGCAAAACACTCTTTTGCTTGCCGGCGTGCAGTTCATTGGCTCCGTATTTTGTCAGACGATCCGCCGCATCCTCCTGCGATAGGCCGGTCTCCCGACAATCCAGTTTCTGGAACAACTCCACGCGGGACTGTTCCCAAATGTTCTTTTCCTGCTTCATGTACTGTGTCTCCTTTCGGCGGACGCAAAAAAGGCGAGCCCTTTTGCGTCAATGCCTTCACATTGATACAAAAGTCTCGCCATTTCAATCCGCAGCGGAGCCAAACGACCCGTACTGACGCCAACGGATACACAAAGCTGTGCAAGCTACTCCCTTTTGAACGAAGGATACACCATTCTTTTCACATTGTCAAGAAGGACGCCTGCTAAAGGACGTTGAGAATTGTACCTGTACAGATTCTTACAGGTGGAAGTATTTTCCAGCTTTTGATTTTCTCCCAGCATCAGCAAGGTCAGACTTCCGTCCAGCATGGTTTCCGGTGAGATGTTTACATCGGTTTTGCCATGCACACCTCCTTGAACGGATGGTACTCTCAATTTCCCGTACAGTATAGCACGGTGTTGGAGATATGCCTGCACAGCCGTAAAATTTATTTCATATAATATAATGTCCACTGAACAAGTGCCCAATTTTTCTTCTGAGCGAGAATCTCCAGAAGATATGCGAGCATTCTCAAAAGGGCGCGCTGAATCTTGCGGAGATTCAGCACCAGAACGGACATGGCGATCACATGGGCCGCAGTCTCCCGCAGCTTTGCAGTGACCAGCCCCATGCCACATTTACGCTTCGCCAGACTGAATCTGCGCTCCACTTCCACGCGCTCGCACTCATCCCGATAGTCCTGAGCCTTGCCTCTGGTTTCACCCTTCTTAGGCCGCCCCAGAGCTGGGCCGGAAAGACGGATCCCATGCGCCTTGCAATAAGCTGAGATTCTCCCGGTTTCGGTAGATTTTGTCCGCCAGGATCCGGCTGGGGTAATGCCCCTCTCGCGCTCGGAACCGCTCTGCCATTTCCCGCAGATTTCCCGCCTCATTGTAGGCGTCAAAAGAACAGCACTCCAGCCGCGTCCATCCGTCAACGGCACTGATGTCCAGCTTCGCGCCAAACTCCACCGGCTTTCCCGCTTTTCCCCGCACAATGGGCCGAACGAAGGGCTGGCTCACGCTGACGATCCGGTCAGGTACGCTGTGGGTACGGTTATCGTACATGTACTTCTGCTGCTCATAGACGGCGCGGATCGTGCCCAAACGCTCCGCCTGGCGAGGGGGCAGATTTTTTCCGAGGGACAGTTTGCCATCGATGGCATCCAGGTCGCGCCGGAGGTAAGCCAGCTGCTTTCCAATGGCTTTGCGGGTCATTTTCGCGGTGTGTTTACGGCATCTTGTGTATTTCAGGTAATCTTTCCGGGCGCGTTTGCGGTAGGTTCGAGGCTTTTCCGCCCGCGGGATCGTGAAGAACGTCCAAAAGCGTTTCGGCGTTCTCCCTGGCCTCGTTGAGCAGGGAAACATCCTGAGGATAACGGATATTGGACGGCGCGCAGGTGGCGTCCACGATCATAGTGCCGCTGTTTCCGCCGGTTCCCGGCTGGCCGTCAGAATCATCATCGTCATCCTTGGATTCGGCTTCTTTGACCTGACGCTCCTTTGCGTCCCGCACGATCATCTCATTGATCTCACCCAGCACTTCCGGCGTCAGGCGCTTGCGGAAATACACCATCAAAGACGGATCAAAGGGCAGCTTTTCGTCATCATAGCCAGGATACCCGCAGAAATACTGAAGATATGGGTCCTCCTGAATCTGAAGCGCGGTTTCCTCGTCAGAATAGCCATACTCCGCCTGAATGATGCAGGCTCCCAAGGCCAGACGCAGCGGCTTGGCCACATTCCCTTTCCGGTTGGTGAATAGGGCGGCGCAGCGCTTCTCAATCTCCGGCCAGGGGATCGTCTGGGCTTTCTTTACCCAACGGTTGCTTTCCTTCAGATTCATGCCCACCGGCTGTTTGAAATCCGCCAAGCTGATCTGGCCATTGCTGTAACGATACATAGTTGCCCTCCAGGTGCAAGGTTTTTGCTGGATTTTTGCCAGTTCCCTTGCTCCTATTGTACCACAGATTGGCCTCTATGGATTGAAATATAAGGCTTTTTCTATTATTCAGTGCACATTAGATAGAATTAATAACCTCAATTTCACGAGAGAATTCAGCCATGACCGGGAACCATTGATATTGCTGCGTTTCTTGCGTTTTGCTCTTGGCTGGTCGTTGGCAATGTCGAGGTGAACGGCAATACATTCACCAAGACCGCCCCCACCGATGCGGAAGCAGCCATTGAAGGCGATTTGGATGTCGGCAGCAGTTCTTCCTGCATAATTCGCGGCGCGAAGATCGGCGTGAAGGGTACGCTATCCTTTAAAGGGACGAACCTGCTCATCACCGGTACGGAAAAGGCGGTTGAGCTGAAGAAGGCGGCAACGCTTGGGGAAGGCATTACCCTTTACGGCTCCTCCGAGGTGGATGGCGGGGCCGTGAAGGAAACCCAACTTTTGGGAATAGTCGACCAATCTGGGAATGAGAAGTACACATACGGCGTTGACTATGATGAGATTGTCGCCAAGAAGCTGACCAACCAGCAGGACATGGCCGTGGATTCCAACGGCACATACTATACCACGATCAAGGACGCCGTTGAAAACGCGCTGGACGGCAGCACCGTGACGATCATCGCGACGGGAACTTCGCTGTCGCTGCCGGATGACCTCTATGCGGACAAGAACATCACGCTCGACCTCAACGGCCATAGTCTGGGCGACGACGGGAGCTATGGCAACAATCTCATTACGCGCAATTGCAATCTGACCATCAAAGATAGTAAGGGCGGCGATGCGATCAGACT
>OGZA01001776.1_pt1 | contig 14059 bp, 13 predicted proteins | sample 1576591 | NCBI WGS metagenome assembly OGZA01 (sample SAMEA3541565, study PRJEB24748) | human gut metagenome | biome: human gut; feature: human-associated habitat; material: faeces | place: China | collected 2012
TCCGCTGGCTCTCGCCTAATGAGTTCGCTGTCCAATATGTTTGACAAACCTACATGTTGCCGCCGGGAAGAAAAAGTGTTACAATAAAGGCACCCCAATTTTTGAGAGGAAAGGACGAACGCCATGAAGCTGAGTTTTTTCGGCGCTGACCAGTGTGTCACCGGCAGCTGCCATTGTCTGGAGGTAGGCGGCAAGCGCATCCTCATCGACTGCGGATTGCAGCAGGGCCGGGACGAGGTGGACAACCGCACCCTGCCCTTTGCCCCGGGCAGCATCGACTATGTGCTCATCACCCACGCCCACATCGACCACTCCGGCCGGGTGCCCATGCTCATCAAAAACGGCTTCCAGGGCCGTATTCTCACCACCCGGCTCACGGCTCAGCTCATGAGCATCATGCTCCAGGATTCCGCCCACATCCAGGAGAGCGACGCCGAGTATAAAAACCGCAAGAACCGCCGGGCCGGGCGGCCGGAGGAGGAGCCTCTGTATACCGTGGCCGACGCCCAGCGGGTGCCGGAGTTTATTGACACCTGCGAATATGACCAGCCCGTCCACCTGTGCGACGGGGTGGACGCCGTGTTCATCGACGCGGGCCATCTGCTGGGCTCCGCGTCCATCCGCCTGACCCTCACCGAAGGCGGCGAGACCCGCACCATCGTCTTTTCCGGCGATATCGGCAACGTGGACCAGCCCATCATCCGGGACCCCCAGTTCTTCACCGGGGCGGATTATGTGGTCATGGAGAGCACCTATGGCGACCGCAACCACACCGAGGTGTGGAGCTATACCGGCCAGCTGGCCCAGATCATCGACGAGACTCTGGGCAAGGGCGGCAACGTGGTGATCCCCTCCTTTGCCGTGGGCCGCACCCAGGAGCTGCTGTATTTCATCCGGGAGATCAAGGATCAGGGCCTGGTGACCTCCGTGCCGAATTTCCCGGTGTATGTGGACAGTCCCCTGGCGAAAAGTGCCACCACCATTTTCTGCGGCGATCTGCGGGGCTATCTGGACCAGGACGCTCTGGAGCTGGTGAAGGACGGCACCCATATGTTCAATTTCCCGGGCCTGCACCTGACGGAGACCGTGGACGAGTCCAAATCTCTGAACGAGGACCATACCCCCAAGGTCATCATCTCCGCCTCCGGCATGTGCGACGCGGGCCGCATCCGCCACCATCTGAAGTATAACCTGTGGCGGGCGGACAGCGCCGTGGTGTTCGTAGGCTTCCAATCCCCGGGCACCCTGGGCCGCACCCTGCTGGATGGGACTCCCTCCGTGAAGCTGTTCGGCGAGGACGTGGCCGTCCGGGCCAAGGTGGTGAATTTCCAGGGCCTCAGCTCCCACGCCGACCACGACCATCTGCTGGACTGGATCGGCCATTTCAAGGAGCCCAAGCCCCAGCACGTGTTCGTGGTCCACGGCGACCGGGAGGTGGCTCCGGTGTTTGCCCAGACGGTGAGCCAGCTGGGCTTCACGGCCCACGCTCCCCAGTATACCGAGGAGTATGACCTGCTGACCTGCACCCAGCTGGCGGCGGGCTATCTGCCCCAGCGCAAGACCCGTACCTTCGATGGCGCGCCCCGGGTCACCGCGGCGTATCAGAAGCTGGTGCAGCTGGGCGATTCCCTGGTGGGCCTTATTCGCCGCAGCAAGGGCCGGGACAACAAGACCCTGGCCGCCTTTGCCGAGGCGCTGCGTAAGGTCATGGAGAAGTTCGAGATTTAACCAAGTTTTGGAAACCTTTCAGGGGCGGACAGCTCTGTCCGCCCCTAATTTTCGTATGATTCGCACGAAAGGAGGGCGCTTATGCCCGGATTGGAGAAAAACCGCATTTACCGCGCCCATATCGACGGCTATTCCAGCGAGGGCCTGGGCATCGCCCGCATAGACGGCCAGGTGGTGTTCGTCCACGGGGCCATCCGGGGGGAGATCTGCGACGTTCTGGTGATGAAGGTGCTGAAAAACGCCGCCTTCGGCAAGATCGCCGCCCTGGTGGAGCCCTCCCCTGCCCGCCGGACGCCGGACTGCCCCTACTACGGTCGCTGCGGCGGCTGCGACTTCCGGCATATGTCCTATGAGGAGGAGCTCTGGGCCAAGCGGGCCCGGGTCCAGGACGCCCTGACCCGTATCGGCGGCGCGGAGATCGCCGTGGAGGAGATCCTGGGGGCGGAGCAGCCCCTGCACTACCGCAACAAGAGCATTTACCCCATTTCCCCGGCGGGGGAGGTGGGGTTCTACAGGGCCCGCAGCCACCAGGTGGTGCATGTGGAGCACTGTCTCATCCAGAAGCCGGAGGCCGACGCCCTGGCTCAGGCCCTGCGGGACTATATCGCCCGGTTCCGGGTGGAGCCGTATAACGAGGCCACAGGCCGGGGCCTGCTGCGGCATCTGTATGTCCGCACCAGCTGCCGGGGGGAGTCCCTGGCGTGCCTGCTGGTCAACGGCTCCCGCCTGCCCCATGAGGAGGAGCTGGTGGCCATGCTCCGGGCCGCCGCGCCAAAAACCTGCGGCGTGGTGCTGGGGGAAAATACCCGTCGGGGAAACGCCATCCTGGGGGACCGGTACCGCACCCTCTGGGGCCGGGACTATCTGACGGACACCCTGTGCGGCCTGGAGCTGCGGCTGTCGGTGCCGTCGTTTTATCAGGTGAACCACGATCAGGCCCAGCGCCTGTATGAAAAGGCCCTGGAATACGCGGGGCTGACGGGCCGGGAGCTGGCGGTGGACCTGTACTGCGGCGCCGGGACCATCACCCAGGTGCTGGCCCGCCGGGCCCGGCACGTCATCGGCGGCGAGATCGTCCCGGAGGCCATCTGGGACGCGGAGGAAAGCGCCCGCCGCAACGGCGTGGAGAACGTGGAGTTCCTGTGCGGCGATGCCTCCCGACTGGCGGCGGAGCTGCGGCAGCGGGGCCTGCGGCCCGACGTGATCTGCGTGGACCCGCCCAGGAAGGGGCTGGCCCCCGACGTGGTGGAGGCAGCGGCCTCCATGGAGCCGGAGCGCATCGTCTATGTCTCCTGCGACCCGGCCACCCTGGCCCGGGATGTGGCCCGCTTCGCCCCCCTGGGCTACCGCCCCGTCCGGGCCTGCGCCGTGGATCTTTTCCCTGGCACGGCCCATGTGGAGACGGTGTGTCTATTGACCAAGCGTCCGGACTGAGGCAGAAATGCGGCGTTCTTGAGCGCGAGAACTACAATAAACCGAAATCCGAGGATGCCAGGCAGCCCCAATGCCCACCGGAGAAGGAAAAGGCAGTTACGGAGGCACTGCGTCACTTTGGAATGATTTGAGGCGGATGTCTTAATCATAAAAGGAACGGTGAGGGTATGAAGTACAAAATTGCAATCTGCGATGACTCCGGTGCGGACAGACAGTTTGTTTTGAATATGGTGCGCGCCTGGGCTTCGTCCGCCGGTCACACGGTGCATATCGACGATTTTCCATCCGCCGAGAGCTTCCTGTTCCGCTACGCAGAAGAAAGCGACTACGACATTCTCCTGCTGGATATCGAAATGGGCGCGATGGACGGCGTCACGATGGCAAAAGAGCTTCGCAAGAGCAACGACACGGTGCAGATCATTTTCATCACCGGCTACTCCGATTATATTTCAGAGGGCTACGAGGTGGCAGCGCTCCACTATCTGATGAAGCCCGTGAAGGAAGAAAAGCTCCGGTCGGTGCTGGACCGCGCCGTGGAAAAGCTAACAAAAAACGAACGGGTCTTGCATTTCGAGGCCGGCGGAGAAATGGTGCGTGTGCCGATTTATCAGATTCGATATGCAGATGTGCTCGGCAACTATGTGACCGTTCACGCGCGAACGGATGTGACGGTGAAAATGACATTGGGCGAGCTTGAAAAGCAGCTCGACGAGTGCTTCTACCGCGTGGGGCGCTCTGCGCTCGTGAATCTGACGCAGATCAGCCGCGTCACCAAGACGGAGATCCGGCTGAGCGACGGAACCGCCATCCCGCTGCCGCGGGGCGCGTATGAGGGCGTCAACCGTGCCATTATCAACATGAGGTAAGGCGTATGGAATTGTTTGCAAAGAAAATCGAAAAGCAGCTCGCCTCCTATCAGCAGGAGCTGATCGAAACGCATTACCGGGAGGTAGACAATATGTACCGCCAGATCCGCGGCTGGCGGCATGACTACCGCAACCATATTCAGACCATGAAGGCTTACGCTGCCGCGGGAGATTGGGACGCCATCCAAAACTACCTCGACCTGCTGGACACCGATCTGCAAACCGTGGACACGGTCATCAAGACCGGCAATCCCATGACCGACGCCATCTTGAACTCCAAAATCTCCCTTGCAAAGGCAAAGGGCATCGAGGTAGTGGCGGATGCCCACATCCCCGTCCGGCTGAAGTCCTCGGAGATCGATCTCTGCTGCATCCTCGGCAATCTCTTCGACAACGCCATTGAGGCCAGCATGAAGCTGCCGGAGGATAAGCGCCTCATCCGGGTCTATATGGATATGAAAAACACCCAGCTCTACATCTCCTTCACCAATTTTACCGCCGGGAAGAAAATGCAGAAGGAGGGAGGGCTGTTCCGCAGCACCAAGGGCGAGGGGCATGGCTTTGGCCTTGTTCGCATCGACGCCATCGTGGAGCGGCTGGACGGATACATCAGCCGCAACAGCGAGGACGGTGCATTCACCACTGAAATACTGCTTCCGCAGGAGTGAGAGCTGCAATTCATCCCCCGGAAAAAGCGATTCGTCCCCGGAGTCAACCGGGGACGATTTTTTTCTGCTATGCTATGTGCGTGAGGTGAAACGACATGAAACATAGAGAAAAACCGAAGTACAGCGTCCGGCAAAATGTCTGCTTTATGGTGCGGACCGCTTGGGAGAAGCGCAGGAGAGTGCCGCTCCTTTGCGTTGTGGTCGCGGCCATCAAAGTGGCGTTGGATTTGGCGCAGCTCTATGTCACACCGGAAATTCTTACGAGGGTGGAGCAGGGCGTTCCCGTGGGGGAGTTGCTGACAACTATCGGATTTTTCACAGCGGCACTTCTTCTCTTACAGGGGGCTGCGGCGTATTGCGATGCCATCCGGATGCCTGGTGAGATCGATGTTCGCTGTGCCATCATCCGCATGATCTCCCGGAAAAGCGGCGAGACCTCCTACCCAAATGTCCACGACTCCAAAATTCTGAAGCTGGAGGAGCAGGCGCAGCGGGCCACCAGCGGCAACGACGATGCGGCGGAGCATATTTGGCGAACGCTGACGGAGCTGCTGGCAAATCTCGGCGGCTTTGCCGTATATCTGCTGCTGTTCTCCCGCTTGAGCCGCTTTTTGATCCTGCTGGTGGTGCTGACCGCCGCAGCAGACTTCTTCGTTTCCCACTACATCAGTGAGTGGGAGTACCGCCACCGGGATGAACGGGAACAGTATGACAAGGAACTGCACTATTTTCTGACGCAGCCTCGGCAGATACAGCTTGCCAAGGACATCCGCGTCTTTGGTTTAGTCCCTTGGCTGCGGGAATTGCGGGAAAAATCCATGAAGGCACTCTCCGCCTTCATCGCCCGCCGGGAAAGGACTTATCTCTGGGCTAATGTGGCTGACATGGCGCTGACGCTTCTTCGCAACGGCATCGCGTATGCGTATCTGATTCGGCAAACTCTGGTACATGGCTGGCCTGCATCGACATTTTTGCTCTACTTTACAGCCGTCAGCGGCGCTGCATCGTGGGTGACCGGCATCCTGACCCAGTGCAGCCAACTGCATAAGGAGAGCATCGACCTGTCCAAAATACAGGAATATCTGAACATTCCGGAGCCGTTTCGGTTTGAGGGCGGAGTGCAGCCGCCCGCAGCCGACGGGTATGAGCTGCGGCTGGAGAACGTGTCCTTCCACTATCCGGGCACGGAGAGGGATATTCTCAGACACATAGACCTGACCATCCATCCCGGCGAAAAGCTGGCGGTGGTGGGCTTGAACGGTGCGGGCAAGACCACCATGGTGATGCTGCTTTGCGGCTTCTACGACCCCACCGAGGGGCGCGTGCTGCTAAACGGGCAGGATATTCGTGAATTTGACCGCAGCGCGTATTACCGCCTGTTTTCCGCTGTATTTCAGGGGTTTTCCATTTTGGATACCACCATTGCGGAATGTGTTGCCCAGACCACCGAGCATATCGACAGAGTAAAAGTCGATCACTGCCTTGCACAGGCCGGCTTGACAGAGGCTATTGCCAAATTCCCCCAAGGGGTGGATACCCACTTTGGCCGGGAGGTGTATCTGGACGGCGTACAGCTCTCCGGCGGCCAGACCCAGCGGCTGATGCTGGCGAGAGCGCTTTATAAGAACGGGCCCATCCTCATTCTGGACGAGCCTACGGCGGCGCTGGACCCCATTGCGGAAAACGATATTTACCAAAAGTACAGCGATATGACGGCGGGTAAGACCTCCGTGTTCATCTCCCACCGGCTGGCGTCTACCCGCTTCTGTGACCGCATCCTCTTTATAGCAGACGGCGGCATCGCCGAGGAGGGTACCCACAAGGAGTTACTGGCAAAGGGCGGTGCTTATGCGGAGCTATTTGCCGTGCAGAGCCGCTATTATCAGGAAGGAGGTGTGCAGGATGAAGAAGAAAGCTGAGGGCATGAGCCTGCGGGAGACCTTTGCCATCCACCGCCGGGCGGCACGAGATATGCGCCGGATCGCACCGGGCTGCTTTACGCCGTTTATCCTCTGTGCTGTTGTGGAGGCAGCATCGCCCTATGCGGTCATCTGGCTCTCCGCCCGGCTTGTCGATGAACTATCCACCCTTCGCAGATCGGAGATTCTGGCCAAATGGGTCCTTTGGATCGTAGCCGTCAGTGCTGCGGCAGAGCTGCTCAAGGCCGTGCTGGAGAGGTGGAAAAATGTCCGGAGCGAACTGCTTGACAGACAGAAAGAAGTTCTGTATACCGAGAAATTTCTGCGGATGGATTATGCCGACTGTGACAGGCAGGAAACACGTGATCTGTTCTCTCAGATCCGGCAGAATGCCGACTGGTCCGGTTGGGGCTTTGCCCATCTCAAACTGTACTATACGCAGGCAGTCCAAGGCATCACCGGCATTTTAGGGGCTGCCGCCTTGACGGTGAGCCTGTTCACCCGGCAAGTCCCGACCTCGGCGGGAAAATTGACCGCTCTCAATCACCCGCTTTTCCTTGTGGGCATCCTTCTGCTGATTGCCGCCGTTACCTGCCTTGGTCCGGCGCTGGTCGGCAGAGCCTATTCTGCCTGGAACACGCTGGCAGAGCAGGTATGCTTCGGCAATCGCGTGTTCAGCCACTTCGTTTTCATGCAGCCGGGGGACAAGGAAAAAGACATGGATCGAAGAATGTACCGCCAGAGCGAACTGGCGGAGCATTATGTCCGCACAGTGAATATCTTCGGCGTCGGCTCTCCCGTGGCAAAGGCGTCCCAAACCACTGTGGGACTGAGCAAGGCGCTGGCCGCCTCTCTATCCGCTGTTCTCTCCGGCGTTGTGTATGTGTTCGTATGCTTGAAGGCGCTGGGTGGTGCCTTCGGCATCGGCAGCGTGACCCAGTATGTCAGCGCCGTGACCACATTTTCCGGCAACGCCGCCCTGCTACTGAGCACCGTCAGTCATATGCGGGCCAATGCTGAGTTCCTCAAGGCCATCTATACGTTTCTCGACATTCCAAATTCCATGTATCAGGGGAGTCTCACCACCGAAAAGCGGTCGGATCGTCAGTATGACGTGGAGTTTCGGGATGTATCCTTCCGTTATCCCGGCTCGGACATCTGGGCGCTGCGCCATGTGAATATGAGGTTCAAGGTCGGAAAAAGGCTTGCCATCGTGGGCGAAAACGGCAGCGGCAAGACCACCTTCATCAAGCTCCTGTGTCGCCTGTACGACCCGCAGGAGGGGCAGATTTTGCTCAACGGCATCGACATCCGCAAGTACCGCTATGACGATTACATGGGAATATTTTCCGTGGTATTTCAGGATTTCCAGCTCATCTGCCAGCCTTTGGGCGCGAATGTGGCGGGCAGCATGGAATATGACCGTGACCGGGCAAAGAAGGCTCTGATCGATGCAGGTTTCGCAGACCGTCTTGCAGCGATGGAAAAGGGTCTGGACACCATGCTTTACAAAAATCTCTCCGAGGACGGTGTCGAGGTTTCCGGCGGCGAGGCGCAGAAGATCGCCATTGCCCGCGCGCTCTATAAGGACGCGCCCTTCATCATCCTCGACGAGCCGACGGCGGCGCTGGACCCCATCGCCGAGGCGGAGATCTACAGTAAGTTCGATGAGATCGCAGGCAATAAGACTGCCATCTATATCTCCCACCGCCTGTCCTCCTGCAAATTCTGCGACGAGATCGCCGTGTTCCACGAGGGCGCGGTCATTCAGCAGGGTAGTCACGCCGAATTGCTCGCCGATCGGGGCGGCAAATACTACGCGCTCTGGAACGCACAGGCGCAGTATTATACGGAGTGAAGCTGCTCTGTGCGTCAGAAAGAAACCGCTGTAATCCCCATCCCGCACAGGATGGAGATTACAGCGGTTTTGTGTTTTCAGAACAGACATTGCAAGCTGCATTTTTGCAGTTTGTATATGCACCTGCGAGGAAAATAAGGGATTGCAAAGGGAGGTCTCGCCTGTCGGCTCGGTCAGCGCTTCAAAGCGTTTCACGCTTTGAGGTCTCCACCGGAGACCCGCGCCCCTTTGTCGCTGGGTTTCCAATAGGGGCGCGCAGCATCCCTGTTGGCACACGATTTTGCTTTGCAAAGTCTAGTGTGTTATACCTTTGCTTCCGGCTGACGCGGAAAAGGGGTTGGCTTCGCCATCTGCTGTACGGGCAGATAGCGGTTGACAGACACTTTTCTGCGGCAGTATAAGTGACGCTCGAAATCTTTGATTTCGCCAGCGGAACTTAACAGACTCCCTCGCAATTTACAGAATGTTCAAATATTTTCACATGAAAGCTCTTGACCGGTTGCTGCAACCGGTTATTATAATCGACGGTATCAACCGGAAGGAACAACCGGATCATAGCACAGGACTCCCTCCTGCGCAACCGGAAAAATTCAGAAAGGACGATACCATGAAAAAACTGACCGCTTTACTTCTGAGCCTGGCGCTGGTGCTGGGCCTTGCCGCCTGCGGCAGCACCACCCCGGATACGCCCAAGGACGATCCCCAGACCCCGGCCGAAACTCCCGTCCAGGACCCCGCCGCGCCGGAGGAGCCCCAGGCCGGCAAGACCCTGGTGGTTTACTATTCCGCCAGCGGCCACACCTGGCAGGTGGCCCAGGCCATCGCCCAGGCGGCGGAGCTGAACAAGGGAGTCTGAAGGTCCGGGCAAAAAAATTTATCGCCGAAACCCCTGTAAAATCAACAATGGTTACCTCCGGGTACCCTTGGTTACCGAAAAGTGCGTACTTTTCAAACCGAAAAGTCACTGCTACAATTGGATCATCAAGAGGAAACATCCCTTCGAAAAAATCACCCTGGAGGTAAATATCATGAACAAAGTCGTTGCATTTCTGAATGCCAATCCCGTGCAGTATCTGGCCACTGTGGGCCGGGACGGCAAGGCCAAGTGCCGCCCCTTTATGTTTGCCGGCGAGCTGGAGAGCAAGCTCTGGTTCTGCACCAACAACCAGAAGGACGTGTACAAGGACATGCAGGCCAATCCCGAGATCGAGATCTCCGTCTCCAGCCCGGAGTACGCCTGGATCCGGCTCCACGGCAAGGCTGTCTTTGAGAACAACATGGCCGCCAAGGAGATGTGCATCCGGAACCCCATCGTGAAGGGTCAGTACCAGACCGCCGCCAACCCCATCTTTGAGGTGTTCTATCTGGACGCCCCCCACGGCGTCATCGCCGACTTCTCCGGCAATCCCCCCTATCAGTTCTGAAAAAATGCCCCCGGCAGGTGATCGAAAGGAGAGGCTGACCATGACCCAAAGCGAAAAGCGGCTGTTTCTTATCCAATCCCTGCTGAAGGAGCGGCCGGAGTACCGGCAGGTGGAGACGCCCCGGGACCCGGAGGGCCAGCGGCAGCTGCTGCGGGGCCTGATGAACGTCCGGCCGCCTCAGGCGGCGGACCCGGACTTTCTGCGGGTGCAGGACGCGTATCTGCAGGCGGAGACCGCCGCCCGGGGCATCACCGACCTGGCGGACCTGACCCCGGTGCAGCCGGGGCTGTATGTGTGGCAGGGGGACATCACCACGGGGATCTTCCGCTTCCCCAACCAACCGGCGGCCCAGATCGCCGTGAAAACCGTCCGGGACTTTCTGGCCGGAAACACCAGCGTAAAGAAGGTGATCTTCAATGTTTTCAAAGACCAGGACAACGAAATCTACCACCGGCTCCTGTCCCGCTGACCGGCTGCGGCAGGCCCTGGCGGACTGCGACGCCGTGATCGTCGGCGCCGGGGCCGGGCTGTCTACGGCGGCAGGCTTCACCTATGACGGGGAGCGGTTTGAACGGAACTTTGCCGACTTTGAGCAGAAGTACGGCTTTCACGATATGTACACCGGCGGGTTCTACCCCTTCCCCACGGAGGAGGAGCACTGGGCGTACTGGAGCCGCTATATCTGGCTCAACCGCTACTCTCCAGCGCCCAAGCCGGTGTACGATGATCTGCTGAAGCTGGTGCGGGACAAGGACTATTTCGTCATCACCACCAACGTGGACCACCAGTTTCAGGCGGCGGGGTTTGACAAGAAGCGGCTGTTCTATACCCAGGGGGATTACGGCCTGTTCCAGTGCTCGGAGCCCTGCTGTCAGGAGACCTTTGACAACCGGGAGACGGTCCGGCAGATGGTGGAGCGCCAGCGGGATATGCGGGTGCCCTCCGACCTGGCGCCCCGGTGCCCCCGCTGCGGCAGGCCCATGGCCATGAACCTGCGCTGTGACGACCGCTTTGTGGAGGATGAGGGCTGGCACCGGGCGGCGGAGCGGTATGAAAGCTTCCTCCGCACCCGCCGGGGGCAGAAGCTCCTCTTTCTGGAGCTGGGGGTGGGGTACAACACCCCGGTGATCATCAAGTATCCCTTCTGGCGGATGACCGCCGCCAACCCCCGGGCGGTGTATGCCTGCCTGAACCTGGGCCAGGCCGCCGCCCCCCGGGAGATTCAGAAGCAGTCCATCTGCATCGACGGGGACATCGGAGCCGTGCTGGCCGGTCTGGGTGAAAATTGAAAATCGTCAAAAAAGCCTCGCAGAGTTTGCCGCCCGCAGGCGGCAAAGCAAATTTAATCTGTTTTTTGCGGCGGCGTGTATGTCGCAAAAAACACTTCTCAGTCTGCAAGTGTGGAATTTGTTCGCTTTCGGCGAACAAATTCTGCGCGCGGCTGACTGCAAGCCTTTTGTCAAAAAAGGCGAAGCCCTTTTTTGACAGTCTCAAGCGCCCGGAGCCAAGTGCTCCGAGCGCTTTTCTGCCTTATTTTCCCGTTTCCGGCAGGGGGAACAGGGTCCAGGGCCAGACCGCCGGGGGCTGGTGGGTGAACACCATATCCCGGCCCGTCTCCGGATGGGTGAAGCCCAGCCGCCAGGCCCACAGGGCCAGGGTCTCGCCGTCTCCGGCCCCGCCGTATTTCCGGTCCCCCACCAGGGGGAAGCCCCGCCCGGCGAACTGCACCCGGATCTGGTGGGTGCGGCCGGTGTGCAGGGTCACCCGCACCAGGGACAGCCCCTCCCGGACGGCCAGCGTCTCATAGGACAGCTCCGCCGGGCGGACGTCCTTCCCCGGCTCCCGGGCGATATATGTCACCCGGCGTACCGGGTCTCTCCCCAGCATGTCCCGCCATATCCCGCCTTGTCCCGGGTCACCCAGGACCACCGCCAGATAGATTTTCCGGAACCGGTGCTCCCGGACCTGGCCGGACAGGATGGAGGCAGCGGCGGCGGACCGGGCAAACACCATGACCCCACCGGTGGCGGCGTCCAGCCGGTGCACCGTCCGGATGCAGGGGGTGCCCAGCTGGGCCCGCAGCAGCTCCGGCATGCCGCCGGGCTCGTCGGTGCTGAGGACCCCCGGGGGCTTCACCGCCACGGCGATGCGCTTATCCGCGTACAGAAGCTCCATATCACTGGGCACCTTCACCGGTGCAGACGCTTTCGCCCACGGTGCCGTCCCAGGCGTCCAGGCTTTCGCTGTACTCCACCCGTCCGATGGAGCAGCCCTCGCCGATGCGGACCCGGCGGCCCCGGACTACGTCGGCCTGGGTGTATTCCAGGTCCACGTCGTCGCCCTCGATGTCCCCCACCTGGGCGCAGGAGACGCTGCCATGGAACAGGCCCAGCAGGGAGACCTGGGTGGGCTTATAGATGCGGATGCTGCTGCCGCCGATGCTGCCGATGCGGATGCCCCGGCTGGCGGAGATCTCCACGGTTTCGGCGTTCAGCAGGCCCTGGATCACGGCGCTGCCGGTGAGATGGACGCTTTCGGCCTCCACGCCGCCGGACACCCTGGCCCCGCCGGAGCAGTGCAGCCGTCCGCAGTGGATCTCTCCCGCCTCCAGGCCGCCGGACACGTCTACCTCGCCGCCCTCCAGGCTGCCGTCCACCTTCAGCGCGCCGGAGCTATGGACCCGGCCATTGGCCCGGAGATTGCCCTCGCACCGGGTGGAGCCGGAGCAGCCCAGCTCCTGGCAGGCGATGTCGCCGGTGACACGGCTGCTGCCGCTGCACCGGATCTCCCCGGCGCAGTCCACGTCCCCCTGGACCCTGGCGCTGCCGGAGCAGCGCAGGCTCTCGCAGCGCAGGCTGCCCTGGACCTTGCCCGATCCGCTGATGGAAACCGTGCGGTATTCGCCGCCGGGCATGGCGCTGCTGCCGGAAATTTTCATATCCATGATGTCGTTCATAATGTGATCTCCTTTAATAATTGCAGTATGTCCTCCTGGTGCGGCCCCTCCGCCACCACGGCGCTGCGGACCTCCTCCAGGGGAAATTCCCTGCGGCCATAGGCCGTTTCAATGATGAGCTTTCGCCGGGCCAGCACCGTCTGGCGCTTTTCCGCCAGGCTGGCCGCCAGCTCGTCCAGCGTCTGGTGCTCCTTGTTGTCCAGGATCAGCCGGATCCGCTGGCAGATCTGGTCCCGGCGGAAAAATGTCTCCTGTCCGGTGGAAGTGGAGCGGCGCAGAAACCACGCCTCCGGGATCAGTCCCATCCGCTTCCACCGATACAGGGCCCCATAGGAGATGCCGAACGTCTCCAGCAGCTCCTTCTTGGAAATCAACTCCTCGTCCATACCCTTCCTCCCTGCCATAATAGGTTATCGTGCGGCGTTGCGTAACAATGTTCCGTAACACTGTTACGATAATAGCATAACAGTGTTACGTTGTCAATAGGGGCAGGAAAAATTTTTTGAAAGGCTGAAAAATCCCGGTGCCGAAGCACCGGGATCTTTTTTGCAGCAAGCCCCTTCGGGCATTTTCACTTTACCGCTCCATAATGGGATAGCCCTGGGCACGCAGAGTCTCATACATCTGCTGCACATGAAGGGCGTCCCGGGTCTCCACCAGCAGGTGCACCACGCAGGAGCCCACCGGGGCCTTCAGGTTGCCCCGCTCGTGGTTTACCTCCAGCACGTTCACGCCCATGTCGGACATGATGTTCAGCAGAGTGGCCAGGGTTTTGGGCTGATCCGGCAGCACCGTGGCGAAGTTGGCGGTGCGCCCGGCCTTGGCCAGGCCCCGGGTCATGATCCGCTCCAGCATGGTCACGTCCACATTGCCGCCGGACAGCAGGGCGCACACGGTCTTGCCCTGCAGGTCCACCTTGCCGTACATGGCGGCGGCGATGCCCACGGCTCCCGCGCCCTCGGCCACCAGCTTCTGCTTCTCCAGCACCGACAGGATGGCCCCGGCGATCTCGTTTTCGCTGACGGCCACCACCTTGTCCACATACTGGCGGCACATTTCAAAGGTCAGGTCCCCGGGGGTTTTCACCTGGATGCCGTCGGCAATGGTGTGCACGCTGGGCAGGGTCAGAATATGCCCGGCCTCCAGGGAGTCCACCATGCTGGCGGCTCCGGCGGCCTGTACGCCGATGACCTGGCAGGAGGGCTT
>OGZA01001777.1_pt1 | contig 14058 bp, 10 predicted proteins | sample 1576591 | NCBI WGS metagenome assembly OGZA01 (sample SAMEA3541565, study PRJEB24748) | human gut metagenome | biome: human gut; feature: human-associated habitat; material: faeces | place: China | collected 2012
ATCATTCGGTCGTTGCATCTTTGCGGCGAAAACCTACTGCAACCCGATTATGGAAGACCCGGCGATTGGTGGCTAAATTTACCGATGGCACCGGGACGATCGACCTCGTCTGGTTCAAAGGTCTTAATTATGTGACCGATAAATACAAAACGGGGACAGATTATATTGTTTTCGGCAAACCGACCGAGTTCGGACATATTTATAATATTCCCCATCCCGATATCGATCCGATGGATCAGGCAGACCAGGTGGCAGCCGGCCTGACACCTTTCTATAATACATCGGAAAAAATGAAAAAGTCGTTCCTTAATTCGAGGGCGATACAGAATCTGCAATATACATTACTGAGTTCTTTGAACTGGATATTGCCTGAAACACTTCCGGTAGATGTCCTGTCGCGTATCCGGATGATGCCGTTGAAGGAAGCGATCCGTAATGTCCATTTTCCGGAGTCGACGGAGAAGCTGAGACAGGCACAGTTGCGCTTGAAGTTCGACGAACTGTTTTTTATACAGTTGAATATCCTCCGTACAGCCAGTCTGCGGAAGTTGAAGCTGAAAGGAATCGTATTCCCTACTGTCGGGAATTACTTTAATACATTCTATAAAGATTATCTTCCGTTTGAACTGACCGGTGCACAAAAACGGGTGGTGAAGGAGATCCGTGCCGATATGGGGAGCGGGCGGCAGATGAACCGTCTGTTGCAGGGAGATGTGGGAAGCGGAAAGACGTTGGTCGCTTTACTCTCCATGCTGCTGGCTGTCGATAACCATTGTCAGGCTTGCATGATGGCGCCGACGGAAATACTGGCAACCCAGCATTATGCTACTGTGATGGAATTCCTGAAAGATATGGATATTCGTGTTGCCTTATTGACCGGATCGACGAAAAAGAAGGAGCGTAATAAAATACTTCCGGCCATTGCCAGCGGTGAAATACAGATCGTGATAGGAACGCATGCCCTGATTGAAGAAACTGTGGTATTCTCTTCACTCGGGTTGGCTATTATTGACGAACAACATCGTTTCGGTGTGGAACAACGTTCACGCCTCTGGAAAAAGAATGCAGTTGTCCCTCACGTATTGGTGATGACGGCTACTCCTATTCCCCGGACACTTGCCATGACTTTGTATGGTGATCTGGACGTTTCCGTTATTGATGAGTTACCCCCCGGTCGCAAGCCTATCCAGACAGTGCACCGTTACGATAATAAAAAAGCCCAGTTATATGATTTTCTGCGTAAGGAAATCCAGTTGGGGCGCCAGGTGTATGTTGTTTACCCGCTGATTGAAGGAAGTGAGAAGCTGGACTATAAAAATCTGGAAGACGGTTTCGAAACATTTAAAGAGGTGTTTCCCGAATATAAAGTTTGCATGGTGCATGGGAAAATGAAAGCAGCGGACAAGGAAACCGAAATGCAGAAATTTATTACCGGCGAAGCGCAGATATTGATGGCAACAACTGTTATCGAGGTAGGGGTGAATGTTCCGAATGCCTCTGTGATGGTGATTGAAAGTGCCGAACGTTTCGGTCTGTCACAATTACACCAGTTGCGCGGCAGGGTAGGACGTGGTGCGGAACAATCCTATTGTATCCTGGTCTCTTCTTATAAGCTGAGCAACGATACCCGTAAGCGTCTGGAGATAATGGTGAACAGCAATAACGGTTTTGAGATTGCAGAAGCCGACCTGCACCTTCGCGGACATGGAGATCTGGAAGGAACCCAGCAAAGCGGGGAAGGGCTTGACCTGAAGATTGCGAACCTGGCTGCTGACGGGCAGATATTGCAATATGCGCGGGATATCGCACAGGAAGTCTTGGACAAAGACCCTGAATTACTGTCCGAACCCAACCGGATTTTGAACGAAAGGTTAAAAACACTCTTTACCCGGAAGATAAACTGGAGTATGATTAGCTAATATGTTGTGAAACATGTTTTTGTGTAAGTGTTTGTATTTCAGAAAGAATAGTGCGTCGTTTTGAATTTCTTCACTTTCATTGCGGAAATTTTTCCGGATTGAATTTTGTCAACTTGCTCAAAATAACGAACTTTGGTCGATTTGTAAAAAAATAGGGTCTGTTTCACAGCTTATTTTACTTCTGGATTCCATTTCGAAAAATGATAAAAATGAAAATAAGAGCACTACTTTTTATTTGTTGTACTTCCTTTATGGTTTTGGCTGTATCAGCTCAGAAACAAACAGGGACAGATACTCCAAAAGAAACTATACATATAGTAAAAATGGATAAACGCGTATCCGAACTGATGGCTGACCGTGTTACCATCCGTAAAGATATGGGTTTGAAAGAACTGGCAGAGATTAATGCAAGAGTTGATGAATCTCTTGCTGCCAATGAAGCCCTTCTGTTTCCAGTAGATGAATCATACGGATCAAACTGGGACACTCGTTGGGTAGATCCTTTCCGTGGAGGTGCTAAAGTTGAAATGCCGGATTCCTGCGCTATAGATTGTTCAACATTTATTCTTCCTATCGATACAATGACGCGCGTTACCTCCAAATATGGTCCCCGTCGTCGTCGTATGCATAAAGGAATAGACCTGAAGGTTCAGGTAGGCGATACGATCCGTGCAGCATTTGACGGAAAGGTACGTATCCGTAATTTCGAACGTCGCGGATATGGAAATTACCTGGTGGTTCGCCATCCGAACGGACTTGAAACAGTTTACGGTCACTTATCCAAATCACTTGTTGATGTAAACGACATTGTTCGTGCAGGCGATCCGATCGCATTAGGAGGAAACACCGGACGTTCTACCGGTTCTCATCTTCATTTCGAAACCCGCTTCCTGGGACAGGCTATCAATCCGGCCGACATTATTGATTTCGAAAACTCAGTTCCTCATCAGGATGTTTATGTATTCCATAATATAAAGATTAACGGGCGTAAGAGTAATATTTATACTTCTTCAAGCGACCAGATGGTTTATCACCGTGTGAAATCGGGTGATACACTGGGTAAGATTGCCCGCATGTATGGCACGACAGTTAATGAGCTTTGCCGTTTGAATGGCATCAAGAGTACTTCTATGCTTCGTTTAGGTCAGTCAATCCGTTGTAGTGCCGGAAAAGAAGCGACTGTAGCAGCTAAATCTGCAACCCAAAAGACAAATACGCAAACTGTAGCAAAAGCGGTTAAGACTACAACTGTAGAAGCTGCCACTCCGGTTGCCTCTCTGACTGGAAATGTCAGTGCTGATCAGGAAGCAACACCTGTTTACCACCGCATTAAGAGTGGTGATACCTTGGGTGCTCTGGCTGCTAAATACGGAACAACAGTTGGCAAGTTGTGCGAAATGAATGGTATATCCAAAACTACTGTTTTGAAACTGGGTCGTTCCATCCGCTGTAAATAAGTTATTTTTAAGATAAAGGCAAGGCGCAGATGGAAACTTCATCTGTGCCTTTGTTGTTTTTTTACTATCTTTGCGGCATAATATATTTAGTATATGGCTGATACGAAAGAGCAATTCGAGAAAGTGATCTCCCAATGCCGGGAGTTGTTCGAAAAGAAGTTGAAAGATTACGGTCCCTCTTGGCGGATTATGCGTCCCCTGTCTGTGACCGACCAGATATTTATTAAGGCAAACCGTATCCGCAGCCTCGAGATAAAAGGGGTGAGCATGGTGGACGAAGGGATACGTCCGGAGTTTGTTGCGATCGTTAATTACGGAGTGATCGGACTGATCCAGTTGGCAAAAGGTTTTTCGGATACGACCGATATGACGAATGAGGAAGCGTTGGCATTGTACGATAAGTACATAACGGAAACCAAAGAGTTGATGTATGCCAAGAACCATGATTACGATGAAGCCTGGCGCAGCATGCGTATCAGTTCCTATACCGATCTGATCCTGATGAAGATCTACCGTACCAAACAGATAGAAAGCCATGGTGGCAAGACGATCGTATCGGAAGGTGTGGATGCCAATTATATGGATATGATTAATTACGCCCTGTTCGGTTTGATCAAACTCGAATATGGCGAAGAATAATATATGAACTATAAAGAGACTGCAATAAAGATACTGACAGAGTGCAGCCGTCTGCTGATCGGGGTCGTGTTTATCTTCTCCGGTTTTGTAAAGGCGGTCGATCCGATGGGAGGCGCAATTAAGATAGGCGACTATCTGACTTCTTTCGGGTTGGATATGTTGCAGCCTTTTACTGTCCTGGCATCTTTTGCCCTTTCGGCTGCCGAGTTTGCCATGGGTGTTTGTATGTTGTTAGGGGTATACCGCCGCTACAACTCTTTCCTTGTTTTACTTTTTATGGCATTCATGACGCCGCTGACGTTGTATCTTGCGATATTCAATCCGGTTTCCGACTGCGGTTGTTTCGGGGATGCAGTCGTTATTACGAATTGGGAGACGTTTTTTAAGAACCTGGTTCTTTCGGCTGCTGCTATTATGGTGTTCATGAACTGCGGCAAGATGTTCCAGTGTTTTACTTATAAAGTTTACTGGTTCGTAGCGTTGTTCTCTTACTTTTTCTGCATTGGGTTTGCTTACTGGAATTACAATCATCTGCCGGTCATGGATTTTCGTCCGTATAAGATCGGGGCTAATATCCCTTCTTTAATGGCAATACCCGATGGCGCTCCCGAAGATGAGTATAAATATACTTTTGTCTATGAGAAAGATGGCGTACAGAAAGAATTTTCTTTGGAAAACTATCCGCAAAATGACAGTACCTGGACATTTGTTGAGTCGAAGACCGAACTGATAAAGAAAGGGTATGAACCTCCTGTGGCTTCTTTTAATATCTATAATGCCGAAGGAGACGATGTCACCGATGAAATATTACATAATCCGCAGCCGATTCTGCTGCTGATCGCTCCGAAACTGGAAAAGGCGGATGATGAACAGATTGACGAGATAAACGGAGTGTACGATTATGCGCTGGAATATGAAATGCCTTTCTATTGTGTGACCGGTTCCTCTCCTGAAATGATCGATGAATGGAGCGACAATACCGGTGCCGAATATCCGTTCCGTATGGCCGACGAGGTATTATTGAAGACGATCATCCGTTCTAACCCGGGGCTGGTACTGCTGAAAGACGGTACTGTGATGGGTAAATGGCATTATAACGATATCCCGGACGAGGAACATGTAAAGGCTGAGATCGAAGATCATTTGAACCTGAGTGAAACAAAAGAAAAAGAAGATGGCTGGCTTATTACCATTTTATTGACTTTTACCGTACCTTTGCTGCTCGTTTGGGTATATGACTTTTTCCGATTCCGCCGGAGACGGAAAGAGAAGGCTGAATAAAAGATTTTATTGTATTTATATATTTAATTAATTAAATCATGAGAAAGAATATTGTTGCAGGAAACTGGAAGATGAACACAACTCTTCAGGAAGGTCTGGAATTAGCAAAAGGATTAAATGAAGCCCTGAAAGGCAAAGCTATCAACTGTGATGTAATCATCGGTACTCCGTTCACTCACCTGGCAAGCATCGCTGCTGCTATCGATACTGATAAAATCGGTGTAGCTGCTGAAAACTGTGCTGACAAAGAAAAAGGTGCTTACACCGGTGAAGTTTCTGCTGCTATGGTTGCTTCTACAGGTGCTAAATATGTAATCCTGGGTCACTCAGAACGTCGTGCTTACTATGGCGAAACAGTTGTCATCTTGGAAGAAAAAGTAAAATTGGCTTTGGCTAACGGCCTGACTCCGATCTTCTGTATCGGTGAGGTGCTGGAAGAACGCGAGGCTAACAAGCAGAATGAAGTAGTTGCCGCTCAGTTGGCTTCTGTATTCTCTCTGTCTGCTGAAGATTTCTCTAAGATCGTATTGGCTTACGAACCGGTTTGGGCTATCGGTACAGGTAAAACTGCTACTCCCGACCAGGCTCAGGAAATCCACGCTTTCATCCGTTCACTGATTGCTGACAAGTATGGTAAGGAAGTTGCTGACAACTGTTCTATCCTTTACGGTGGTAGCGCTAAACCGTCTAACGCAAAGGAATTGTTTGCTAATCCTGACGTTGATGGTGGCTTGATCGGTGGTGCAGCTCTGAAGGCAGCAGACTTCAAAGGTATCATTGATGCTTTTAACTAATAGATAATGGAAGACTGATAATTGATAACCGGTGAAGTGCCGTTTGTCGGTTATCAGTCTCTATAATCATATTATCAACCGTCTATTATTTTATTATTCATTATGAAGAAGCTTGGTTTACTTTTAATTGCATGCTTTGCTTTCGCCGCTTTTGCTTCGGCGCAGAATAACATTGTGAAGAGTCTGGAACGCAATGTGCCGGGACAGGGTAAGGTAACCATCCATCAGGATGCCCGCATCGAGGCCTTGATAGGTCAGGAATATATCCCCAATGGAACGGAAAACAGAGTGCTTAAAAGTCAGGGTTACCGCGTACAGGTGTATGCCGGAAACAATACCAGTAGAGCCAAGAATGAAGCTCACTCAGTGGGCTCACGAATCAAAGAATATTTCCCGGAGCTTTCTGTTTATACCTCTTTCCACTCTCCCCGCTGGCTGTGCCGTGTAGGAGACTTCCGCAGTATTGAAGAAGCGGATGCCATGATGCGCCAGTTGCGTGCTACAGGCGTATTCAAAGAAGTTTCTATTGTGAAAGAGCAGATAAACATACCGCTTTAAGTTTATAAGTTGTTCAGTTTTTGAGTTGTACTGAAACTCGGAAACTTAAAAACTCAAATATATGTTAGGAAAAGAAGAAATCGTATCTCCTGCACTGGATGAACTGAAAGAACACTATCAGCGTATTATAACTTTATTGGGCGAAGATGCCGAACGCGAAGGACTACTGAAAACCCCCGAACGTGTAGCAAAAGCTATGCTGAGTTTGACAAAAGGCTATTTCATGGACCCGCATGAAGTGCTCCGCTCTGCCAAGTTCAAGGAAGAATACAGTCAGATGGTGATTGTGAAAGACATTGATTTCTTCTCACTTTGCGAACACCACATGCTTCCGTTCTACGGAAAAGCACACGTGGCCTATATCCCCAACGGTTACATTACGGGGCTGAGCAAGATTGCCCGTGTAGTGGATATCTTCTCCCACCGTCTTCAGGTGCAGGAACGCATGACGCTCCAGATTAAAGAATGCATCCAGGAAACACTGAATCCCCTGGGCGTAATGGTGGTTGTGGAAGCCAAGCACATGTGTATGCAGATGCGTGGGGTTGAAAAACAGAATTCCATAACGACCACTTCCGATTTTACAGGTGCTTTCAATCAGGCAAAGACTCGTGAGGAGTTTATGAACCTCATTCGTCAGAATTCATTCACATAACAATCCCATACCTTATTTCATGAAAGGAAACTGCAGTTCCCATGAAAGGGGACTGTCGTTCCCATTAAAGGAAACGCGCGTTCCCTTTAGGGGGAAACTATCGTTTCTGTATGAGGAAACTGTCGTTCCCATTAGGGGGAACTGTCGTTTCTGCATAAGGAAACTATCGTTCTCATTAGGAGTAAGGTGATTTAACCGAGTACAACTCTGTCTCCCAGTCGTTTGGCCATAATACTTTTGATCTCACGCAGTTCTGAGTAGCGTTTCATGATAGAGGTACATTGTTCTTCATCATTGGCTACGGCAGGGTCTTGTAGGGCATACATCATGTGTTTCATTTCTTCACTGATGATGGCGAACTTGAAATTAATCATGAGTGTAGGTACCAATTCGAATAGGCGTTCCTCGTCGGTCACTAACCTTTGGGCTTTGGAATGATATTTGCTCAGTTGGTAACGGTCTGCAATCAACTCTGTACTTAGTTTGCTGATGATAGGGTTGGGATGCGCCAGGAAATACCGTTCTGCAGTGAAGCCTTCATTGTGTATATGCTCTGCCGCTTCCGTCAACATCTGCCTGTGCAGCGGGTTGTGGAAAGCCAGTTCGTCCTCCTTCAAGTCATTGACTACGTATTCCGTTACTGTGATGGGAATTTCTTTCCCTTCCTCATCGGGAACGTTGCACAATACTTTCTCTCCGTAGCGTACTACCATTTGCAAGATAAGGCGCTCGTATTTGTAGAATTCCTGTCCTTCTTTCCCTTCCTGCGGGATATAAGATACGTATTCGGCAGTTTCCGGTGGAAGCGGTGCACCACCGTTAGGTATTTCTCCATCCATGGGATAAGGAGGCATGTCTTCAGGGTAGGGTGGTTGCACTCCGTCGGGAAGCGGTGCTTGTGCAGCGTCGCGGGCTGCATTATTCTTTCTTGTTTCCCGGTTTCTTTGTTCCGCCTGCTTCTCAGCCTGCGTTTCGCGTCGTTTGGCAACTTCCGAAACCAGCAGCTTGTCTTCTACACGAAGCAGCTGGCTACATTCTTTAATATATACATCGCGGACGATTGCCTCAGGAATAATAGATATACTTTGTACAAGATTACCGATTAATTCAGCACGCTTGATGGGATCTTTTCCTGCATCTTCCAGTAGAAGATTGGTTTTGAAGCGTATAAAGTCTGTTTCATTATCTTGTATGAATTTCTGGAATTCTGTAGCATTGTGCTTGCGGGCGAAGGAGTCCGGATCTTCCCCGTCGGGAAGTAGGCAAACCTTGATATTCATTCCTTCTTCCAGAAGCATGTCGATACCGCGGAGAGAAGCCTTGATACCTGCCACGTCACCGTCATAGAGTACCGTAATGTTATTGGTGAAGCGGTGAATGAGCTTAATTTGCCCCGGAGTCAGTGCCGTTCCCGAAGAGGCTACCACATTCTCCACACCTGACTGGTGCATGGAAATAACGTCCGTGTATCCTTCCACCAGAAAGCAACGGTCTTGTTTCACAATAGCCTGTTTGGCAAAATAAATGCCATACAACTCATTACTCTTATGATAGATTTCCGATTCGGGAGAATTGACATATTTAACTTTGACTCCCTTCGTCGCACTGCTAAGCACGCGCCCGCCGAAAGCGACTACCTTACCGGAAAGTGTGTGTACCGGAAAAATAACGCGTCCCCAAAAGCGGTCACGTAAGCGGTGATCGTCCGTTTCGTAGCAAAGCCCTGTCTTGACAAGATATTCTTTCTTGAATCCCTTCTTGATGGCTTCTTGAGCCATGGCATCGTGACTTTCTGTGCAATAGCCTAACTGGAACTTTTCGATGATATCATCCCGGAAACCACGATTGCGGAAGTATGCCATACCAATGCTACGTCCGTCCACATGGTTTTTAAGTATATTTTGGAAGTAATCACGTGCAAAGTTATTCACGATGAACAGACTTTCACGTTCGCTCTGCATCAGCTTCTCTTCGCTGGACAGTTCGCGCTCCTTGATTTCGATACCGTATTTCTTTGCCAGATATTTCAGAGCTTCGGGGTAACTCATCTGCTCGTGCTCCATAATGAAGTGCACCGCATTACCACCTTTACCGCAGGAAAAGCATTTGCACAACCCTTTGGAAGGCGACACATAGAAAGATGGCGTCTTGTCATCATGGAACGGACACAAGCCTACATAATTCACACCTCGCTTGCGCAATGTAACGAAGTCCGATACAATGTCTACAATCTGTGCGGCATCCAGAATTCTGTCTATGGTAGGTTGGTCTATCATTTGGATAATTGTTTTTGCGAATGCAAAGATACTAAAATGATAGCGAATCGCAACTCTTGGATTTCTTATGTAGTGTGAAAGGAAGGAATAGTGGGGAGGAGTGATGTTATTTTATCTGGGGATAAATTTGTCCCCAGATAAAAACAATAGCGCAAACGCATTAATTGCTGATGGAATTCTGATCTATTTTATCTTTTCCCTAATCTTCGTCAGATACTGCTTCATTCCTTCCGCATCCTTCGTACTGATAATTTCCAGCAAATTCTTCAGCTCCAGACGAATATTTTCCACTTGCGAGGGAGTGCGCGGGTTGAAAAGAATTTCCTGAAGCAAGTAATCATCCTCACTCAGTAAACCCTTAGCGATAGCCATGTGCTTCTTGAACGTAGTACCCGGAGCCTCCTGATGCTTCATCACCGCTGCAAAAACAAACGTAGAGACAAAAGGAATAGACAGAGAATAAGCTACCGTCTCATCATGCTCATCGAAAGTATATTCGAAGATATTGAGGCGGAGCGTCTGGTAAAGGTCCTTGAAGAAAATTTTTCCCAGGTGGTCACCTTCACTGATGATGATAGCATTCTCGCTGCTCAGATTACTAAGGCTGGCAAATGTAGGGCCAAACATCGGATGCGACGATACATAACGGAAACCACTTTCCTCATAGAATTTCTTCAATCCTGTCTTCACCGAGGCGATATCACTGATGATACAATCCTTGGGCAGCACGGGCAGCACCTTGCGGAATGCATCCAATGTATATTTCACCGTGGCGGCATTGATTACCAACTCCGGTTCGAAGTCCTTTATCTCTTCCAGCGTGGTGAAACGATACGTGTTGTAGACAAAACGCAGCTGGTGCGGATTCACGTCGAACACTGCCGTTTCATGTTGGAAACTTAGAATATCTGTAAAGAAAGAGCCCATCTTGCCGGCTCCGAGTATTAAAATACGCATAAATCTAATGTTATTAGCTACAAGTTACGAGTTACAAGCTACGAGTGTCCTGCGGTATGATGGCACAGCTACTCGTAGCCTGTAGCTTGTCACTTATTAATTATTTCCATTTGTTGCCTCACACTCTCCTCGTGTATCAGCTCGAATACCTTCTTGATAAATTCGGAATCCACGCCAAGGAGCACGCCTTGTGAACCGCGTTTGTCCAGAATTTCATTGTAACGTCCCGTTTGCAGGATCGTCATATCGTGCTCTTTCTTGAACGTACCGATTTCACGTGCCACACGCATACGCTTGGCAAGTTCCTGCATCAGGTTGTTGTCGCACTCGTCAATCTGTTTGCGCAGTTCGCTGAGGTTCTCCGTAGTCTGTGTCTCCTTACGAATGACGAGCAGGTTCAGGATGTAATCCAGTACGTCCGGAGTCACTTGCTGCGAAGCATCGCTCCATGCACAATCCGGGTTGCAGTGGCTTTCGATAATCAGACCGTTGAAGCCGAGATCCATTGCCTGCTGACAAAGCGGAGCTATCAGTTCGCGTTTTCCGCCTATATGGCTGGGGTCGCAGATAATCGGCAGGTTGGGGATGCGGCGACGCAACTCGATGGGGATATGCCATTGCGGCAGGTTTCGGTACAACTTCTTGTCGTAGCTGCTGAAACCGCGGTGGATGGCTGCCAGACGTTTCAGACCGGCATTGTTGATACGCTCTAGGGCACCGATCCAGAGTTCCAGATCCGGGTTTACCGGGTTTTTCACAAACACAGGAATATCCACACCCTTCAGTGCATCGGCAATTTCCTGCATGGCAAACGGGTTGGCAGTGGTGCGTGCGCCAATCCAAAGGATATCGATACCTGCTTTCAGACACTCGTATACATGCTTTGAGGTGGCTACTTCGGTAGAAACGTACATTCCGGTTTCTTTCTTCACCTCTTTCAGCCATGCCAGACCGTCTACGCCTACACCTTCGAAACCACCCGGTTTGGTACGCGGTTTCCAGATTCCTGCACGGAATATCTTCATTCCCTTTTCGGCCAGTTGCTTGGCGGTGCACATTACTTGTTCTTCTGTCTCGGCGCTGCAAGGACCTGCAATTACCATAGGACGTTTGTCCTCAATACCCGGCAGCAAAATCGATTCTAATTCAAGTTCCATATTCTTTTATTTTTGTTCAATTATATTTTTATTGTATAGATATTTCTCTGTATCTCCTGAACCCTCTACACCCCCCGTTGATAAAGCCTTTCAAACGTGTTAATAAATACAGGCCTCGTTTTTTTAAAACGTTGCCCTTATTCTTTAAAAACGTCGGGCACGTTTTTTTAAACGGTGAGTGGCTTGTGTTACAGGACTTCTTTTTTGTAAACATATTACTTCATCTCCCTGATGCGTTTCAGTGCCTCTTCCAATTTATGGTCTTTGCAGCAAAGCGAGATGCGGATATACCGTTTTCCGTTACTTCCGAAGATGAATCCCGGAGTGATGAACACGCGTGCGTTGTGCAACACCTTTTCAGTCAGTTCTTCCACGTCGGCGCAGCTATCGGGAATTTTCCCCCAAAGGAACATACCCACCTGTTTTTCGTCATACGTACATCCCAGTGCGTGCATGATTTCTCCTGCCAGATGGCGGCGGTTGCGGTAGTTCTTGTTATTTCCGTCGTACCATTCCTGTTCGGCTTCCAAGGCGTTGGCGGCTGCCAGTTGCATGGCGCGGAACATACCGCTGTCAATGTTGCTCTTCACTTTCAATATCCATTGCACAAAGTCAGCGTTGCTTGCCAGCATACCGATACGCCAGCCCGGCATATTGTGGCTCTTGCTCATGGAGTTGAACTCGATGCAACACTCCTTGGCACCCGGTACGCTGAGGATGCTGAGGGGGTGGTCGTTCAGGATGAAGCTGTACGGGTTATCGTTTACAATTACGATGTCCTTACGGTGTGCAAAGTCCACCAGTTTTGCATAAAGTTCCGGGGTGGCGTTGGCTCCGGTCGGCATGTTCGGATAGTTGGTCCACATCAACTTTACGCGGCTCATATCCATCTTTTCCAGTTCGTCGAAGTCGGGCATCCAGCCGTTTTCCTCTTTCAGGTTGTAGTTGATGACTTCCGCGCCCAGTATCTTGCTCAGTGAGGTGTAAGTGGGGTAGCCCGGATTGGGAACCAATACCTGTTCGCCCGGATTGACGAAAGCGAGTGTGACGTGCAGGATACCTTCTTTCGAGCCGATGAGCGGTTGTATTTCAGTATTGGGATTCAACTCCACGCCGTACCATTTCTTATACCAGGTGGCAAAGCTGCGGCGAAGTTCGGGGATACCGACATAAGGCATATAGCCATGTCCATCTGGGTTTTGTGCTTCGCGACATAAGGTTTGTATGGTTGCTTCCGAGGGAGGCATGTCGGGGCTGCCGATTCCGAGGCTGATTACGTCTTTTCCTTCGGCATTCATTTGTGCCACCTCTTTCAACTTCTTGGAGAAGTAGTATTCGCTCACGCTGGCCAACCGGTCGGCGGGCTTGATCTTAGATGTTTGATTTTCCGTCTGCATATTCGCCTAATATTTTAAGTTCTTTGGTTAGCGGTGTGATGGCCGCGATGGATTGTTTATATCTCAGTATGTTGTCGAAAACGACGTCTACGTAAAATTGGTATTCCCATTCCCGCCCGATGATGGGCAGCGACTGTATCTTGGTCAGGTTGATGCTGTAGAATGAAAGGATGGACAGCACTTGCGAGAGGCTCCCTTCTGTGTGGGGCAGTGTGAATACCATGCTTGCCTTGTTGGTTTCCGGGTGTGGATGGCGGTGTATCTCGTCCACCTGCCAAGGGTCGGCAACTACCAGAAAACGGGTGAAGTTGTGCTTGTTGGTTTCGATGCCTTCTTGGAGCACTTTCATTCCGTAGCGTTCTGCCGCCGTTTTCGAGCAAATGGCTGCATGCCCTTTCAGGTTTTCTTTCTTGATGATTTCCGCGCTGCGTGCCGTATCTTCTCCTTCCACTACTTTGAGTTGCGGATGCTGATTCAGAAAATCACGGCACTGCATCAGGGCGATAGGGTGGGAGTTGACTTCTGTCAGGTCTTCCCAGCTTTCTTCGGGCAGGCAGACGAAGCTATGTGAGATGCGCAGCTTGTATTCGCCGATAATCTGCGTACCGCTTTGTCTCAACAGTTCATTGTTGTGCAGCAGGCTTCCCGCTATCGTATTTTCGATGGCTAGCATTCCGATGACCTGGCTGTCTTTCCGTATCGAAGTAAACACGTCTTCGAAGTTGGCACAACAGATTAACTCTATTTCTTCTCCCTCGAAGTACTTGTGTGCGGCGATATCGTGATATGAGCCGAGTGTTCCTTGAATTGCTATCTTTTTCATTGTTCTAATAGGGTTATATAAAAAAATCCCGCGTCCATATGGAAGCGGGATTTATATGATTAATTTCTTCATCTCAGTCCTTAAGCATCATGTCACTTGATACATACAAACTCCCGCTCTACTTTCTGGCTAAAGTAAAAGTAAA
>OGZA01001783.1_pt1 | contig 14041 bp, 13 predicted proteins | sample 1576591 | NCBI WGS metagenome assembly OGZA01 (sample SAMEA3541565, study PRJEB24748) | human gut metagenome | biome: human gut; feature: human-associated habitat; material: faeces | place: China | collected 2012
GTGCGGTACAGCCACATGTAGGACTTGCTGGTGGAGGAACGTCCCGGCTCTTTCAGCACCTGCAAGGTCGTCTCATCAGCGTGCAGCACCGGCTCCCTGCAGAGCTGCTCATGCAGCACATCATAGACCGGCCGCAGCCATTTCTCCGAGACGTTCAACAGCCAGTTGGCCATGGTCTGCCGGGACAGCTTCAATCCCTGACGATTGAATTCCTGTTCCAGCCGGTACAGCGGGGAGTACATGACAAACTTCTGCGTTGCCAGATAAGCCACTGTCTCCGCGGAGGCAAAGCTGCCGGGCAGCAGCGCAGGCTCTTTCGCTGCCTTTACAATGTTGGCCTCGCCAGTCTCCTGCTCGCAGTTCTTACAGGCGTAGGTGTAGTATACATCCTCGCGTACCCAGAACTTTGCCGGCTTCATCTGCAGTGTTCTACGAACCTCCTTGCCGATCTCCACCATCTGACTACCGCAAGCAGAGCAGATCCGCTCATTCTCGGAAAGGCGGTGCTCCACTACCTCGGTGGGAGTACCCTCCGGAACGACCTCCAGCACATTGCCAGACTGCCGCTTGCGCTCGTGGGCCTTCACGGCGATCTGCTTCTCTGTGGCGGCCTTGGTGCCAAAGGCATAGGCCTCCAGCTCGTTGTAGGTCAGGCTCAGCTGGTCCATGACCATCTGTCCCGCCTGCTCCGAGGAGCGGCCAAACAGCTTCTTCTTGGACAGCTTCAGCTGCTCCAGCAGCCACTCATTTTGCAGTGTCAGGCTGGTAATGACCTGGGCCTGCTCCTGTAACCGCTTATATTCCGCACGGGAAATGGTCACCATTTCCTCCGTGTTGCTTGTCTGTATTTCTCTGTTTTTCATGTAAACATTATACCACAGAACTCAGCAAAAAGCCAGTGTTTTCAATGGTTTCCACCTATTTCCCTGCTCAGACAGTAGTCAATCCCGTTACCGGGCGGTGAGCCTTCGGCTGCTCGATCTGCAACCCCTCCATGAGCCAGCGGTACTGCTGCGGCGTTAAAGTCTTCACCTCGGATTCCGAGCGCGGCCACTGATATACGCCCTGCTCCAGCCGCTTATATAGCAGAATGAAGCCGTCCCTTTCCCAGTACAGCCCTTTAATGCGGTCTCGCCGCCGCCCACAGAACAGGAACAGGGTGTTGGTGAACGGATCCAGCTCGAATTGCTGGCAGACCAGCTGGGCCAGGCCGTCTATGCCCTTGCGCAGATCTGTGTAGCCGCAGGCAATATAGACTTTATCTGCGCCGGTGAAATCATTCAGCATAGGCGCAGAAGCTCCACCAGCAGTCTCAGCTGTTCCGCGTTACAGCCGGGGTAAATGTCCAGACTGGCCTTCCCGATATGCAGCGTGGCGGAACGTTCCGCAACGTTGCGTGATACCTGCATCGGTGCTGGTAACTCCGCAAAGGTCACAGCCGTTGATGGCGGTGTTCCGTTTCTCCGCACTCCTGTCAACAGTTCACGCTCCCAACGGTAATAGGTGGCTGTCGTAACACCCCGCTGCCGACACCATTCGCTTACGGAGAGACCGCTGCCCCTGCATTCCTGTATAGACATGCTCCATTCCTGTTTCTTGGCTTCTTGTTTCAGTTCATTGCTCGTCATTTACTTCACACCCTGAACGTTATAGTGGTGGGAAGTTTCACAACTCCCCACCACTATTGTCCCATGTCTGTCCAGCCGCCGTCTGTTTTGACGGTTACGAGCGGCGTACGCAAAGAATGCTATATGCCTCATAAATAAAAGGTCCGCCATCTCGGTGAGCAACAGCTGAGATGGCGGCCTTTTCTATACGCGGGTAGCTTTGACGCTTACATGAAATCTGTGTTACAGGGGGTATGGGGAACGCCCCTTCAAGCAAAAGGCGGGGGCTTGTCAGAGTCTCCGCCTGCTGTCTTTTGGCTCCAAAAGACCTTGCTTGCCAACTTCCAAAGCCTTTCAGTTTCACTAATTGTTAAGAAGACATTCCATCTAACTTTTTAAGTCCTTCACGAAACAGAATTAGTCCTGACACGAAAAAATGCAGAAGTGCTGGCAGAATACCCTATAATTGAATAATCCCCCAAAAACAATAGTGTAGGATAGTAACTGGTAATAGCAATTGGAATGATCCAGGTCAACAAAACAACTATTCCATCGTTAAACAGTGACAGCGGATATTTTGTAAACTCTTTTAACGAAATGATCATCGAAAGTGGAGAAAAAGTGCCTTTCGAAAACAAAAGAATAGCTGACAAAATAATCGATAATGGACTAATTGCTTACCAAAAAATCATAACCAAACAACGTGCAGATGTATCGAAGTCCTTGATCAATTTCTTCACGAGAAAAATCATGCATTGCTAAATAATCATCAGAGCAGTTATTTAGCTTTGAATAGAAATCAAGGGCTATCTGAAGCCATGATAAATCCGACTGATCCAAGTCATTGAACAGCAAATCTTCTGCTGCACAAATGTCCCCATCGTCAATCATTTTTTCAAGCATTTTTCCATAACTAGAATCTTCAATTTGAGTTGCAGTCTGTTCGTTGGCTGATATCCCAAGTGCAACAGCCAAAATTGCTTGGATCATAGCTTCAATTTGACGCATGAGCCAGTCTTGCTGATAAATCATTTTGCCTCCATGTTCGTTGTTTTCTTCTGCATATTTTTCTCGTTTGTTGATATGATTGACAAAATGCAACCTGCTCCTAAAAAGGCAAATACATCCTTCAAATCCACAGATGAATACAAGGGAATTAAGTAAAAATAGTCTGGTGTTCCCTTATAAATTAAACTGTCTAGGACCGTCGATAAAATTGCCGAGGAAATTAGGGTTACACCAGCATAGCCGATAGGCGTCTTGAAATTAAAACGATTTTTACTCTTTGAGAGCAGATAGAGCAATAGCAAAAAGAAGGGAAGCAGCAATAGTTTTGCACACGCAACAATATAAGGCGATGCGAATTTATCTGCTGCTTGAAGTACTAAGGTCTGGTACTTGTTCAGAATTACGAGGATCGATAGAATATTGGGAATAACAGGAATGGAGATTTCGGACGGAGCAAAATATAGTAGCGCTTTTATAACCTGATCTATGATTAAGAAAATCAGCACTAGTAGTATGCCCCGTACCTTCGTAAATGCTTGTCTAGTTAGAAATTGTAGTATAATTATTGAAAAAACTAGTACGATGCAAAGCCAAACTATTGCATTAACTACGGCTAATGTTGTCCGCGTATAATCAAATTTTAAAAAGACTACGGCAAAAAATAGAAGCCATAAGAACTCGGATATAACAATGGATTTGCTGATTTTGCTCATATATGTACCTCCACATATACATGAAAAACCCTACAAAAAGCTCTATTTAAGAGTGCTGGTGTCATGAACTACATGTTTAGTCCAATGCCGTGGCTAGGATAGGAATGTGCTTTACTTTGTGCAGAATGTTTCAGTGCTCAGCGAGGCAACAGTGGAAACCGAGGTAATAGATACCAAGGACACTGTCACCCAGGCAGTGATGCATGTAAAGGTCAGGCCAGAAGTGGGAGTTGCATCGGGAGTACCGTCGAAACCACCTACAAGCGCCATACGCTTCAATTCTTCCTTGCTGATAGAGACTGTGGAATTATTCTATCTATACCTCCCAAAAGACGCCAGTTCATGTCCTAGCACCCTTAAATAGACTTAATTTCTGCGAGATTGTTGTCGACATGCGCTAAAAATAGTTTTTGGAAAGATGTGTATGTATCTAAATGATGTGAATCCCAGTAAGCCAACTCATATTGCGTCATAGACCTCCGATGATATAGGTCACAATAATTGCGATACATTATCTCCTGTTCAGCAGATATTGGGTAGACTTGTCGTGAAATTGACCGAACAATTTGCCGCTTATCAATAGTTAGAATACTTTCAAAACCGCTATCTGTAAGTCCCTGTTTAGTGATAGAAATATCACATACGACAGCGCACCCCATACTTGAAAGCACTTTATTTAGGTACTTAGCAACGTGATCATTTCCGTTACTGGCAGAAGTGTTTAAAGTAATACCAATTTTTCCGCGTAATTCAAATGTATGAGAAAAGAACGATACTCGATCTAAAAAGTCTTTCGTTGCTCCGGTGACATTATGAAAATAGACTGGAGATGATAGGACAATAATCTGGCTATTTAGCATTTTGCCTTTGATTGTATGCATATCATCAGTTTGTGGGCATCCTCCTTGCTCGAAACACATTTGACAACCTTGGCAGCCTTTAATGCGTGTGGAGCGAGGTGTTTCCATATACGTATGTAATATAGGAAGGTCACTTTTCAGCATATCAACCAACTTAACAACTGCTTTCTGGGTAACAGAATCTTGCCGAGGACTTCCACAGAAAGAAAATACACTTAGTTTGCTCATTTTGGTCACTCCTTAGCTAGAAATATTTACTCAAACTTATCCGTTGAAGTAGAGGATTCACTCAAGTAAAGTTTATAGTAAGCTGCTTTCCTTTTCAGAAGTTCACTATGCGTTCCATGCTCATATATTGTTCCACCTTGAATAACATATATTTCATCTGCGTTTTGCACGGTGCTGAACCTATGTGAAATAATCATTAAACTAATTCCTTGCCGCTTTAAGGTATGGTAAATTTCTTTTTCATTCCAAGGATCTAACGAACTAGTAGCTTCGTCTAAAATTAGAAGTTGTGGTCGGCGTATAAGCGCTCTTGCAAGTGTAATCTTTTGTATTTGTCCACCCGACAAATTTCCTCCTTGGCCCGACATTATTGTGTCAAGGCCGAAAGGCATATTCATTAAATCATCAATGAAATTCACCATTTTTAGGCTTTGAATGACATCTGCGTCCGTTAGTGTAGGATCTTCTAAGGTAATGTTATCTTTAATACTTTTGTTAAAATACACCGGCAATTGTGGAACAATAACCACATTTTGAGCGTAAGACTCATGCGAGATTGCTGCTAAATCTGTCGAGTTATATAGGATTTTCCCTTGTGTAGGTCTGTAAATTTTCGACAGCAATTTAACTAACGTCGTCTTTCCAGAGCCAGATAGACCAACTATAGCAATACATTGTCCCTGCTTTAAGGAGAATGAAATATTTTTTATAACGGATTTGGATAAGTCACTGTACTGAAAAGATACTCCCTTTAATTCAAGGCTTTCAAATTTGTCAGCTGGGGTTTGCCCTGTCGCTATCTCTTTTGGCTCAAACAACATATCATTGAAATACCGCATAGATGCTTTGAGTGACCCTATACCTGCAATTTGAGTAATTAGTACAAAACATTGGTTGAAAAATGTTCCAAGGAGACTGAAAAGGAGAAATATTTCACCGACCGTCAGATTAGCGCCTGTTAGTAACAACATACTTAACAGAATAATGGGTGGGGTAAAATCAAATACGACCGAGAATGCGGATGCATAGTCCATATACTTGCGTTCGGCCCGTTTGTAGTCAATCATGTAGTTTTTGAATAGAGAATTGTATGCCCGCGCAAAGTAGGTGGTTAAATGCATAGTTCTTATTTGCATCATATTATTAACTATTTCTGTAACCATGCTATCCACCGCTTGTTTTGATTCCAACTCTTTTCTCCTATAGTTGAGAAGCGAAAAGTTAATAACTAGCGCACTACATGTAATAACCATCATCATAAGTAATACTGCAAACACAATAAAACTATAAAATATCGTAAAATACACAAGTAGAGTAACAATTCCTGTAGCAGCCATGAGAATTTGGACAGTTGATGATGCTACCGTTTGCTGTAATTGTGCCATAAAAGATAGTCTATAAAGTATGGCCCCCTGACTTCGATTATCGAAATATGAATATCTTATTTTAAAAAGGTTCAAAACGGTGTCGTTGGAGATTGAATATGATAGCTTTACTTGAAGGGTAGTAGATACTCTGTTTTTAATAATATGGATAAGCGCAATAAAAACACCAATTCCAATAATAGCTAATATTGAATTTCTGGAATCAACAACTTGAGTATATGCGATATTATTGATGATCTTGCGAATTATCATTTGGGATGCTATAGAGAGTAGATAGATTATAATAGAAATACTAGTTATGGCTAAAATATAGCCCCACACATTTTGAATTAGCAAAAAGAGGAAATTCATTTCGTTTGGCCGATGGCCCTGCTTTTCAAAGGTATTATCCGGTTTTATAGCGAGGTACACCGGGGCGAATTGTGAAATAACCTCTTTTAACTTTTCAGTTCTATTACCTGTTGCTGGATCGCTAATTTGTACCAAGTCTGACTTCTTTTTGGTTATTACTACAAAATGCTTATCTTTGACAAAAATGTAAGCAGTATCTTCTTCGAGTTCAAAGTGCTCACCGTCAACAACCTTATAGACCTCAGCGCTTAGGTGAACCGTTGGTAAAAAATTGCATATATCCCAAAGGGTCATTCCGTCTCGCCCTACATTGATTAGTTTTCTATAATATGATAGATCTCTATAAAAGCCAAAATATCCTGCGGCTGTTGCAACACAGCAGAGTCCACACTCTGCGATAGAGGACTGTCGAAAAGTATAGACATGTGACATTGCCATTCCTCCAAGATACAAATCAGATTATAATAGAGCACTATTTAAATCATCATTTAGCATCCTCAATAAAACATATCCAACGCCAGTTCCCCCCATCATATACGATTCAAAGGGCGCATTTGTTGAATTAAACCAAGGATAACCCAATAGAGATTTAACGCTACGTTGCAACTTAATATAGGATTGGTTTGTCAAGAGCCCCTCTTTTTTTGCTGTTAGCAATACGTCAACTGCGCCATAAACTCCATGGCAAATACACAAACTCGATTGATTCAGATAAGACTCGACAACATCTGAAATAATCTTCTTAAGGACTGAGTGGTTTTTTTGATAATACTCACCATCTTTTTTGTGAGCACTTAACAAATTAATAAAAACGGATAACAGTCCAGTCTTCCCCTTGCACCAAGAAAGGTCTTCTTTACAAGCCGCTTCTTTACACAAGTCAAAAAAGGTATCTGATTGTTCCAAGTATTTTGTTTCCTGTGTATATGCATAAATATCAACCAAGGTTTGGCATATTCCCAAAAGCCCATGCGCCCTACCATATTCATTCCAACAGAAATCTTTACTACTATTAAAATAGCGTGCCGATAGCTGCTGAATACGTATATCGGGCAGAATATCAGCATTTTCTCGATACATGCATTCTATTCGGCATATGGCAGATAGCGTGCCTGAAAGTCCATGCATATAATCGAAGTCTTTTTCTGTAATTTGCCGTTCTGAATAATACTCAAGAATATCATTCAACAATTTATTATAAAAGGGCTTATACCCGTCATCCTCTATTACCTGTACAACAAAACCACACAAGAATAGCAATCCTCCATATCCATCATAAAGAGAATATAGCGCGCCGTCATCAATAGAAAAGTTACCCGTTTGCTTTTCGTGGATATAATTCAATATGAACCCGTCTAACATTTTTTTACCAAGTGCCTTGATTGGCGCAGCATCCATATAGTGTCCATAAGAAAGGAGAAACATGACCATGCCACCACCATGATAAAGTGCCGAGTCTATATATTTGATAAGAAAATGTGACGAATCATCGCTGGGAAACAGCATCATATAGGTGTACAGGGAGTCGCCGCAACATATTGCGTTTGCCGCAATAGACTCTGCATATTCTTGGGTGATTTTCTTTAATTCTGAAACATCGTTACATTCAGATATACATTCATTTCCTAATTTATTAAAGTCATTTATTGCAACGGTTTGCATAGCCATTGCAATTAGTCTTTTCTGGTAGCATATAGTTTCCTCGTCTAACGCCAATAGCTTTTCGCAAATTAGATCAAGAGGAGATTTCTTGAAATAATTTTTACATACAATGCCTCTATAGGCATATAAATCGGTTGTTGAATATTCTGCATGGAACTTGGGGATGTACCCTTGTCTTAATTGTTCAACTTCAAACTGAACACGCAAGTAACCCGTCGCCGAATTTGCCGAGAAATTATCAAACAAGATGTCAATAATATCTTCTTGCGCTGATTTAGAGGCCATTCCGTCAGGAGAATTAAGCGCTAGCAAAAAAGAGTAGTAAACTTTCGTAGGGCGTAGCACCTGACGGAGTTCCATAGTCATATAAGAGGGCGTTTTATAAATATCAACCAATTCTGGTTTATATTCAAGAGCAACAGCAAGTGCCTGCTCAAACCCGGATTCAACATCATACACAGCCTTTTCGATTGGTAGTTCATAGCCGTTTGATAGTGCAGGGACATTTATCTGTTTCGGTTGGATCAATAGCCTTTTTTCCTTTTCAAAAACAAAGTCATTTTTAGGATCTTGCTTTAATACAGGGACTTCTTTTTCTACTGGTGAAACCCGTCCTGTAAAAATTGCACTAAAATTAATCTCGTAGATGCCATTACTGTCATAAGTTGGCAATACAGCTGTATTTAGGACTGTATTAGGCAGAAGACGATAACTCGGATCATTGCCAACAAGTGTTGAAGTAATTAACGACTCTGTATCGAAAAAAATTGGGTATTTGCCAAAAGCAATTAGGTTTTCGTGGTGCATATCACATGTGGACAGCAAGTAAAAAATCGCCAAATAAATACCAATTTTGTAATAAAACTCATGCAGTTCGTCGATATCTTCACATTCAGAAAATTCAATATATTCTTGCCATGCATGATGCTCGAAGGAAACAAAGCGAGGGACCCGGATTTCGGTGTTCAATTTATTGGAAAAGAACATCAGAATTTCTTTTAAAAACTGATCTGTTTGTAGTGAGTGTGGTTTATACACAACAATACCATTATCACAATGTACAAGAGATACCGACCGCCCGTCATGCCAATCACCCAACGATGTGGTTATCTTCTTAATTTTGCCATAATCATTAAGGAATGTAGATGAAATTAAACTATACTCGCTATAGTACCGAGTGATTATTTCTTGTTGCAATTCCAAAAAATCAAAGATTCGGGTTTTTATCGCTTCTTCGACGAGTGGATAATTTGAAAATAACTCATCTATAGAAAAACTGCCTATAAAGCTCGAAACTCTGTGTTCTCTACATCCCCCTACGACGATACCTTGATTTTTTTTGGAATGATAGATATTGACAAGGAGAGGGTCGATAATCGGAGAAAGAAGTTGGTGGAGTTCGCTTCTTATTGATGTCTCTGTAATTTCTAACTGAAATTTTTGGCCTAGCGCAGCTACTTCAGATATTTTATAATTAGCCAACTCGTCGAGTAGCATTTCATAAATATACAGGAAATCCTTCATTTTCTTCACTCCAATCTATTAAAATAAATAGGGATGAGCAAAACTCCGATTTGCTCATGAGACTATACAATAAATAGTACCATCCGACTTGCTTGAAACCCATATATTGTGGCTCGACTTTGCAAAACTCGTGTTTTGCTCAACCCTATTAAAATAAAAAGCACATAAACGAATCTAATTTAGATCGCTTATGTGCTCATCGAACATCTTAAATTACGCAAAAATCCCCCATAGCGAAGTCGATGCTTTAAATGATAATTAGGAAAATTATAAATAATAAACATAACCGGCTCCCATAGAAAAACAAAGAATGTTACAACTATCCAAATGAATTATAGCACAAGCGCCTTTATAATGCAAGGGCTTGATTGCACACGTAAAGCATCGCGTAGTTGAGGGGCGACGATTGATTTTGTTCCTGATTTTGTGGCCTGACTTGTTCCTGACGATGGCATCTTCTCACTTACCGGCTCCCAAATAGCCGCTATCGCCATAGACAACAGCTTCTTCTCCGGTCAGCAGTTTCGATGTTTCCGAAACGTCATGCACATTTGCCGCAGTAGCTTTCACTGTATGAACCACTCCGCTGTCCTTGTCCACGCCGATATGCGCCTTATATCCAAAGTGCCAGGTGTTGCCCTTCTTGACTTGACAGGCGTCCGGATCTCGCTGCTTTTCACGATTTTTTGTGGAGGATGGCGCTGCAATGATCGTGGAGTCCAAAATGGTCCCTTTTTTGAGGATAAGTCCTCTTTGCTGCAAAAGCTCCACTACCTGGCGAAAAAGCTTCTCCTGCAGTCCATTGCGTATCAGCAGATTCCGAAAGCGGCCGAGGGTATCTCCATCCGGCACCTGGTTGCTGGAATCAACGCCGCAGAACTCCGAAAATGCGCGGCTGTCGATTGCCTCTGCCACTGTTGCCTCGTCACTCAGGTCATAGAGGTTTTGCAGCAGATACAGTCGGAGCATGATCTCCAGCGGATAGGGTTTGTTGCCGCGCTCTCCTTTGTAATAGCACGGCTGAATCATGGCAAGCCATTCCTTCCACGGGACGATCCGTTCTATCTGATCAAGAAATTCTTTTTTCTTTGTCCGCACCTGTGCCAGTTCATCGCTGAATGCAGAAATTGTCATCTGTTTATCCATAAACTCATTATATCATATTTGGCAGCATCCGGTGCCTTTTTCTGTGCGGTGTTGCCTTAAATAAAGTTCTGAGAAAATAAAGAAAGGCGACTGCTTGGATCAAGAGCTAAGCGGCCGGTATGGTGATAATAATGATTCAATTAAATCCTTCCCACATCGGGGTGCTGGTAGAAGACATTGATCGTGCGATGGAATTCTATACTCAGAAGTTTGGGGTGGATTCCTGGCAGTATTTTGGAGAGTTGCGGGAGGAGGCAGAATATTACGGAAAACCGCATAAGCTCTGTTACAAGGCGGCGATGGCCTCCTTTGACACAATGCAGCTTGAATTGATTCAACCCACCGCCGAAGGCAGTGTTTTCGCGGATGACCTGAAGGCGCATGGACCCGGGATTCACCACATCTGCGTTAAGGTGGACGATATTGAAAAGGCAATAGCAGAATGCAAGGAGATGGGGTTCACGATCATCGATAAGGTACCCATGTACGAAATGGAACCCGGCTTTTCTCTTGGTTTCTGCTTTATTGATTCGGACAAAGTGGGCGGAATGAAATTAGAGATTGTGCAGGAAGTCGTCTCTGAAAAGGCATAGAGGGATGTTGATAGAAGATGCAATGCCTTTTGTAGGGGAAAATACCGTATTCGCACAGACGCAGACGGACGAGCTATGGCGGGTTTGTCCATGGGTTCAAAACAAACTTGCCAAACAGAGTTCGGATACGAAGACTTTTTTGAGATGAAGAAGACCCCGTTTGTACGAAGCATCCCGGTGGATGACCTCTACATGGACCAGGATACCGAGGAGATTCACAACCGTCTTCTCTACGCGACCAGACGCCAACTTTTTGCTCTTGTGATTGGCGACCCTGGCACAGGCAAAACAACCTCTTTGCGCCGCCTGAAAAGCGTCCTGAATGGTCAGGAATACGCCGTCTTGTATCTTTCCGAATCCAAGCTCACGCCACGGTATTTCTACAATGGGCTGCTTGAACAATTGGGGTGTGAAACAAGATTTTACCGAGGTGACGCCCGGAATCTGCTGCACCACCAGATTGAAATTATGCGCGGCGTTGAGCACCGGAAACCGGTGGTGATTGTGGATGAAGGGCATCTTCTCTCTAAAGAGATGCTGGAGGAAATACGTTTCCTCCTCAACTACCGGATGGACTCCGAGAATCCACTTGCGCTGATTTTGGCCGGGCAAACTGAACTCTGGGAAAAGTTGAAGCTACATGCGTACCGGGCTATTCTCCACCGGGTTGACATCCAGTGTTTCCTGGCACCGTATGACTTCTCCCAGACAAAAGCATACATTGAAAAGCAGCTGGCCTATGCTGGACACTCCAACGCGATTTTCTCCGAGGATGCCTTGAAAGTCATACACTCTTTTTCTTCCGGCATCCCGCGCCTGATTAACCGGGCCTGTACTCAGTCACTTGTCTACGCTTACCAAAATCGCCGGCCTATTGTTGATGACCGGATGGTACAGCTCGTCTTGGTGGGCGAGGTCTCTTGAATCTACTAATGAAGGGAGCGGCTCTGGCCGCCCCCTTTTCTTGTATGTCGAAAACCACTCGCCGAGGGATATTTATTGTACGACAAAATATTCCGGCGACGTCTAATCGCCCCGGCCGCCGGACATCGGTGTCCGGCTCCTTCCGACAAAACTGCCCGTCCATTTTACGACAGAACAGCCCGGCCGCGACAGTGAAGTTTTCGACATACTTCCGCTCAATAGCTTCCCATGGAAAGAGCTTGCCGAGCAATACCCAGCGATTGTCCTCACGCAATGTAACACCAAACGGCAACTCCAATTTCAGTTGTTCATAGTCCTCGTGTCGGTACATTCTAATCCCACCCGCAAGCATTTTTGCCTTCTTTGTCATAATTCGCTTGCATTCATTATACCACAAAAATTGCAATTTTTCAGCATTTTCAACGGTTTGCGGGTTGCGTTTTTCCGTTCAGCAGACCCTATATAACTCAACAAAGGAAGGTTGGTTTTATGGATATTTCTATTTTTGGTATTGGTACTGTAGCTGCTATCACAGTCCTGTGCTATCTGATTGGTTCTGGCGTGAAAACCACTCCGCTGGACAACAAGTACATCCCGGTTATCTGTGGTTGTACTGGCCTTGTACTGGGGCTTGTAGCCATGTACGCTGGCATGCCGGAGTTCCCGGCAACGGATCCGATCACGGCGGCTGCCGTCGGTGCGGTATCCGGTCTTGCGGCCACGGGTATCAATCAGGCGGTGAAGCAACTTGGCAAAACTGAATAATACACGACGAACGCTACCGGTTCAGGATTTTTCCTGGCCGGGGGATTTTTTATTTTATCTCTCTATTAAGAAGAGGACGGAGAAAATCATGGAAGTCAAAACAAGAAATCAGGCTCAAAAAGAAAAAATTTCTTTTTGAGCCTGATTTTTGCAAATAGATTTGAGGGGCAAAAACATCAAATGCACAAGTGCATACTGCTATATACCGCAACTGTATTAAGCATGAAATCAATTAACAACCGCTACAACGATGTCCTGCAGACTGATGATATGCGGCCCCTCTTTTTCAGCCACAGCTGTGCGCATCTTTTTAAGCCAGTAATAGTACGTTTTCTCCGAGATCCCGTTTTGTGCACAGAACGCTTTGTTCGTCAGTCCGCTGCTTTTACATTGCTGTATGATCTGCGTCCACTGCTGTAGTCTATATCCATCCCGTATCTGCAACACGTCTCCCATTTCTGCATCCTCCTCTTGGATTCCTCGAAAAACTCCATTGCTGTTTTTCGTGTTTTGAGTACATTATCTCATATCCAAGCATGCACAGATAGTCGGGCGCTTATTAAGCGCTTACCACCTTCTGTGCGATATCAGCGAGAATGCGCTGTGGGAGCCTTACCTGACCCCACAGGCCGCCCGCAGCGTTGATCACGGAGAATGCTGGCAAGCTCCCGTGACGGTTGGGGCGGAGCGCGGGCGGGTCTACGACGCGCTGTACCGTAATGGTGAGATTCTGGCGTTGAAGTTTTGCAATGACGCAACCGATCAATGGTATGGTACCAAACCGGAGCATGTCTACGAGCTGTGGAGCAGCACGGATGATGGCTGCTCGTTCCAATACAAAAGCGTGTTGCCGTTCGACACGCAGGGTAAGGGTTACGGCACAATGGAGCACCTGCCAAATGGTGCTCTGATCGTGTATCTCTATGACATCCGCGACGAATCGAACGCAGAGTATGTGGTCAGCTGCGACAACGGCGCAACCTGGAGCATTCCCGCGTGGGCCCGCTTCGCCAAAAAGCTGCGCAACCCGCAGCTCGTTTCGTATGGTGACGGCTTCCTGATGCATGGGCGAAGCGGCAATGAGGGCGACGAAGCCGGGCATCTCGTGCTGTATTACTCGCCGGATGGCTACCACTGGGATGAGGGGCGATACCTTTGCCTGCGTACCGCTGGGTTGGGGGCTTATTCCAACAGCATTGTGACGGGAACACATGCGCCGAATCGATCGGCAAGACTGTATCTGCACTCCTCCCACGCCTATGATAACAACAAGAC
>OGZA01001789.1_pt1 | contig 14019 bp, 9 predicted proteins | sample 1576591 | NCBI WGS metagenome assembly OGZA01 (sample SAMEA3541565, study PRJEB24748) | human gut metagenome | biome: human gut; feature: human-associated habitat; material: faeces | place: China | collected 2012
AGGCTGGTTCCCTGGCGGGTCGCGCGAACCATGCCGGGCATCGACAGGTAAGCCAGCGAATCGGCGCCAATAGAAGCGCGGACCTCGTCAATGTTCATCGCCGAAGCGATCAGTTCCGCGCGGGTCGGGAAGTCGATGCCGAAGAAGCATGGCCACTGGACCGGCGGTGATGAAATTCTGACGTGTACTTCGGATGCGCCGGCCTCGCGCAACATACGGACCAGGGCCCGCTGAGTATTTCCGCGGACGATGGAGTCGTCGATGACGATCAGTCGCTTACCCTCGATAACCTCGCGCAACGGGTTGAGTTTCAGGCGAATACCCAACTGGCGTAGCGACTGAGTCGGTTGAATGAAGGTTCGGCCAACGTAGGCGTTCTTCACGAGACCCTGCGCGAAGGGAATACAGGACGCCTCTGCGTAGCCGATGGCGGCCGGAGTGCCCGATTCAGGCGTGGGGATCACCAAATCGGCTTCGACACCTGACTCTTCGGCGAGGATCGCACCCATCTCACGGCGCGCCGCCACAATCTGACGATCACCGATGACGGTGTCAGGGCGGGCAAGGTACACGTATTCAAAGACGCAGGTGTTGGAGCGTTTAACCGCGAAGTGGCGTGAGTGAACACCGCTTTGGTCGATTGCGATGAGCTCGCCGGGTTCAATTTCGCGGACGAACGTGGCACCGCACAGGTCAAGGGCGGAGGTTTCGGAAGCCAAGACCCAGCCGGAGTACAGGCGACCCAGTACTAGCGGTCGATATCCGTGGGGGTCGCGCGCAGCGTAGAGCGTGTTCTCGTCCATGAAGACCAGCGAGAACGCGCCCTTCAAGCGTGGCAGAACCTTCAGGGCCGCCGCGATGAGAGACGAATAGCCTTCTGTTGTCCCCTGTGCCGGCGCCTCGCCTAACGAGGAAGCAGAACCGGGCTCTACGGTCGACGACTGCGCAAAAGAAGCAGAATCGCCCTGGTCCATGGGGGACGCAAGGGCGAGCGCTGGAGGAATAAACGGCACGGGTCCAGGGATACGATCTGCCAGTCCAAGAAGGGCCGTGACGATGGCTGTGTCCGTGGTTGCACCACGTTCAATGTCGTCGCCTTCGTCGGCGATCTTCTGCGCCAGCTCACGCAGTTCGGTCGTGTTCGTCAGGTTGCCGTTGTGGCAGAGAGCGACCGTTCCGTTTGGCGTGGGGCCGAGCGTGGGCTGGGCGTTACGCCACGTATCCGCGCCCGTAGTCGCGTAGCGGACATGTCCGATGGCAACGTGGCCGGTCAGACCTTGAAGGGTTTGTTCCGTGAACACCTGGTTCACCAAGCCTTGGTCTTTGTAGACCAGAATCTGGGAGCCGTTCGAGGTTGCGATACCGGCGGACTGCTGTCCTCGGTGTTGCAGAGCATATAGCGAGAAGTAGGTAAGTCGCGAAACGTCCTCACCGGGCGCCCACACGCCGAAAACACCACAGTGGTCGTGCGGTCGGTCGTCTTCGAAGATCTCTTGGTCGGATAGGGGCTGATCCATGTTCACCGAGTCTGTGATCACGGTTTCACCTTCTCACAGATTGACGCGCGCGTGCCACGAGCGTCCGGGTGAGCTTGGGCAAGTTGGCACGTTCTTTCGCCTATTCCGCACTTATTTCCGGGGCTGACGGGGCCGCGTCCGCTTGTTTTCAACGTTTTTCCACGATTGAACGCGCATCTGAGCACTTCAGATTCAGCCCACAATGTAAGACCTCGAAACAGGCGCTCAGCCATACGACTCTAGGGGCGTAGCGAGGTGGACCCGCAATAGGAACTCATCCCACTCCTCTACGACGTCGCGCGCTTGGTCTAGAAGCTCTTAGGGAAAGGTGGAAGGAATCGACAGTTCAGTTCGTATCGCATCAAATTCACGGATCGGTGATGAGCTGGAGATATTGAAACGCATCCGGATCTTTCGCAACAGTGAGCGTGCGAAAAATGCGAATGAGGAGCGGAGCATATTGAGTCGAAACCGCGCGTTTGCACCCCACAACGCCATGTGCAGACAGTGGGTGCGACAATGAAAGCAGTTGATTCCTATCCGTTCGGAGATCATTTCGATGGCATCTTCTGCTCTGAGTGTTGTGTGCTGGGTGTTTTCCCTGCTGGTGACTCTGCTCGCCCTGCTGGCGTTCGGTCGCGGTATCGCACATATCTGGCGCCAGGTCAACCAGGGTCAGCCTGATCCGGGGCGCCTGCGCCCGGTGGGCAAGCGCCTATGGTCGATGATTTCTACGATTTTGACTCACCGTGAGTTCAAGCATCGCCCGTGGGTGAAGGTCGCTCACTGGCTGGTGATGATCTCTTTCCCTCTGCTGTTCCTCACGCTTGTTGCCGGCTATGGGCAGTTGCGCGATCAGATGTATGCCCTGCCACTGCTGGGGCATTTTGCGCCGTGGGAGTGGCTGACAGAGGCTCTCGCCTGGGGTGGCCTGCTGGGTATCATCTACCTGATGACCGTGCGCACGCGCGCTGGCCACGGCACTGTCGCTGAGGCAGCCGTGTCGAATGACGATCCGGCTTCCCTGACGGGTGACGACGCGCCACTGTCCTGCCCGCACCCGCGCGACGGTTCACCGCAAGGGTTGGCATCGCGTTTCCTCGGGTCGACGAAATGGCAGGCACTGTTCGTCGAGTGGGTCGTTCTGATTGTGTGCGTGTGCATCATCGGTTTACGAGGCCTCGAATACGGCCTGATGTCCGAACAGAATGTGGGTCAAGAATGGCCGTTGCCTCTGATTGTTCACTTCCCGCTAACCGGCTGGATCGGGGCGCTTGCTATGAAGGCTGGGCTTGGCTCAACCGGTCTTGCAAACGCGATCGAAGTAGTTGCGACCGTCAAGATCATGACGTCGATGCTCTGGATGATGGTCGTCGGCGTGCAGACGTCGATGGGCGTTGCATGGCACCGTTTCGTTGCGATCGTCAACCTGTACGCGCGTCGCAACGATGACGGCACAAAGTCGCTTGGTCCCGCCGATCACATGCTGATTAACGGTGTGCCGGTGACCAGTGAAGAACAGTTCGAAGACCTTCCCGAGGACACGGTTCTGGGTACGGGCAGTGCCACCGACCTGTCGTGGAAGGCACGCCTTGACCTGTATGCCTGCACGGAATGTGGTCGTTGCCAGGAGCTCTGCCCCGCGTGGAATACGGGCAAGCCCCTCTCTCCCAAGCTTTTAATCATGTCGATGCGCGACCACATGGAGTCAGCGTCGAATAAAGAGATCGTCTCTCAGGAACTTGTTGACGGTAACGTCCCCGGTGACCGCACTGTTGCCGACGTGATCGAGCACGGCGATCTGATGCTGGATAAGGGCGTTGAGCCTTCCCCTCATTCCTTCGATGTCCTACAGATGCTTTCCGCCTCCGGAGCAACTGGGCCTGAGGGCGTCACTGACGTCGCCGGACCACTGGTTCCCGGCGTTATCAGCGAGGAAGTCCTCTGGGATTGCACGATGTGTGGCGCCTGCGTCGAACAATGCCCCGTCGACATTGAGCACATTGACCACATTCTTGACCTGCGTCGCCACCAAGTGCTGATGGAAGCCGCGTTCCCACGCGAACTGGGACGCGCATTCCGTGGCATGGAATCAAAGGCCAACCCTTACAACCAGCCGGCACGAAAGCGTTTGGATTGGGCGAAGAACCTAGAGTTCGACGTGCCTGTGATCGGCGAAGATATCGAGACCGCTGAAGAGGTCGACTACCTGTTCTGGGTGGGGTGCGCGGGCGCTTTCGACGATAAGGCAAAGCAGACCAGCGCTGCCGTGGCAGAGCTATTGCACACTGCCGGCGTTTCCTTCGCTGTCCTCGGTTCGGGTGAGTCGTGCACGGGTGATGCTGCGCGCCGTGCCGGCAATGAGGTTCTTTTCCAGATGCTCGCCGCACAGGCGATTGAGACTCTGAATGAGGCGAAGGCTCAGAAGATCGTTGTCTCGTGCGCTCACTGCTTCAACACGATTGCTGGCGAGTACCCCGAGCTCGGTGGTCACTTCGATGTCATCCACCACACCCAGTTGCTGAACCGCCTAGTGCGCGACGGTCTGCTGAAGCCGGTTGCTCCAGGCTCTCCGTCTGATACCGACCAGGCGGGTCGTCCCCTGCACGTCACCTATCACGATGCCTGCTACCTGGGTCGCCATAACCGCGTTTACGAGCCACCGCGCGAACTGGTCGCTTCCATCCCAGGTGTTGAGGTTGTTGAGATGCCTCGTAACCGCGACCGCGCCATGTGCTGCGGTGCCGGTGGCGCGCACGCCTGGTTCGAAGAATCACGAGGCACCCGCATTGGTGATGCTCGCATTGTCGAGGCAGCATCAACAGGCGCTGACGTGGTCGCCACTGCGTGCCCGTTCTGTTCGCAAATGCTGGGGTCTGCGTCCGGTTCCTCGGCGGGCTTCATGTCCGGCTCTGGCCAGGGCACCCCTGCTGACGGCGCCACGTTGACGGACACCACTTCCCTGCCCGAGGTGAAAGACGTGGCGGTCATGCTACTCGAAGCCGTGAAGCGCGGTCAGTAGGGTCGTTATTCTCTTCCCTTCTGCCAAACCAAGACTGTGTTTGACTAGATATTGTCCCCTTTCTTTAGGCCCAAACTCGCAGTTTTTCGACAGGCTCAAACCAGAATTCACGCAACCCTGACTAACCCTGAGTCACCCCTGATTTGTCAGTGTCCTCATTCCCCCGCGACACGGGGCACTGATACCGTTGGAAACCATCAACGTTGATGAGCGTCTAGGAGTATTCATGTCCTCTCCCGCGTCCCCGCGTTTTCAAAAGATCATCTCCCTGATCAAGACAGGCGTATGGATCATCATCGCGATCAGCCTCGTGAAATTCGCATTCTTTCCTCCCACTGGGGCGAGCCAAAGCGACCAACCCCTTGATCCGAGCGCGAATTACGGGCAGATGACGGTCACCCCGACAAAAGCGGACATCACGAACACCGTCTCGGTCAACGGCAACATCGAAAACGATCCCTCCACCGTTGTTAAAGCAACCGGGGCTGGCGAGGTCAACTACATCGCCGTAGCTGACGGCACATACGTCGAAGCAGGAGCCATGATCCTGCAGGTGCGCGATAAAAACGAAAACATCTCGGGTACCAACGTGACAGACGACCAGCCACCGACCTTCACGTACACGGACATCACTGCCCCCGCCAGTGGCACCCTGCATCTCAGCGCGCTACTCGGCCAGGAGTTCAGCATCGGCGACCAGCTGGGAACCATCGCCCCCTCCACCTATTCCGCCGTGGCAACTCTGAACGCCGACCAGCTGTACCGCATTCAAGAAACACCCTCCGAAGCAACCGTGACCATCACTAATGGGCCCGCACCTTTCACCTGCTCGGGACTCAAGATCGTCACGCCTGACGCGACGAAGAAGAACACGAATCAGCAGGGAGAGAACCAGCAGAGCACCGGTATCCAAGCACGTTGCGCAATCCCAGCAGATCAGAAGGTCTTCCCCGGCCTCGGTCTGAAAATGGACATTGTCGCGGGCTCCGCAACCGACGTCCTCACGCTCCCCGTCAGCGCTGTTGAAGGCCGTTTCCAAAGCGGATTCGTTTACCTCCCCGTCAGTGATGGAGCCGGCAAGCCCGAAAAGAAGCCTGTCACCTTGGGCCTGACTAACGGTGAAATCGTCGAGATCAAGGAAGGTCTGACGGAATCCGACTCGGTGCTCGAATTCATTCCCACCGCCAGCTCAGACGCAACACGGGACAGTGAATCCGGTGCAGATGGAGCCACTCCTCTGACGGGCAGCACTGAAAGCTCGGCGGGCTGACATGAGCCTGATCGAACTCGCCCAGGTCACCCGGACGGTTCAACTACCCGACGGGTCCGACCTAAGAATCCTGCGTGGCGTCGACCTGAACGTCGATCCCGGCGACCACATTTCCATCGTGGGTCGCTCCGGCACCGGCAAATCGACGATGCTCAACATCATTGGTCTGCTGGACCTGCCGACTGACGGAACGTACACGATCAACGACATTGACGTGACGCGCCTGGGCGAAGGGAAGCGCTCTGCCCTGCGCGGTTCAACCTTCGGCTTCGTGTTCCAGCAGTTCAACATTTTCAACGCACGCACGGCACTTGAAAACGTTGAAGTCCCATTGCTCTACGCAAGCGGACAAGCATTTTGGAGGCGTCGCACGCTTGCCACTTCCATGCTCGACCGCGTGGGGCTCGGTGATCGCCTCGACTCCTACCCCTCCCAAATGTCCGGTGGCGAACAGCAGCGCATCGCCATCGCACGTGCCCTTGTCCACCAGCCACGAGTCATCCTCGCCGACGAGCCCACCGGCGCACTCGACCCCGAAACCGGCGCGCTGGTCATGGAACTCCTTGAAACCGTCGCCAGAGAAAACAACGCCGCCCTCATCGTCATCACCCACGATTTCGCGGTCGCCTCGCGCGCAAAGAGAATCTTCCAGCTCGCTGACGGCACCCTGCACGCAATCGACTCCCACGATCTTTCCGCCACCCGTCCTTCAATCGACGAAACCGACCCCACCCAACTGGTCACCTCCCCCTCAACCGGTGGTCGGAACGAAGAGGAGGAAACCCAGGAATGAACGCACTCAACCAGATCATCGGCGCCCTCGTAGAAGCATGGGGCGAAGTCAAAGTACAAAAAGCCCGAGTCATCCTCTCCCTTGTCGGCGTCGTCGCAGCCGTCGCAGCCATGTCCTCAGTCATCGCCTTTGGCGACATGGCGGTTCAGGCCAGTAAAGAACTTGAGGAAGCCTATTCAGGCCGATCCATTACTCTGCACGTCAGCGCGTTCAAAACCAGTTCAGACACCGGTGGGACAGGCGCGGCCTCATCGACCGAAAGCGAAACTGACACCACAACAAACGCCGAAGGGACGCCGACTATCGACAGCGACTCAGCAACCCAAGGCGCAACGAGTAGCGACGGAAGCAACGCACTCGCTGCACTCACCGGCGTCATTCACGACCCCATGGGTGACGCCATGACAACCGTCGCTCAACGCCTACAAATCCCCTACTGGTCCAGGGTCGAAACAGGGAGCATCACCTTTACTGAGATAGAACAGATCTCAAAAACCGGTTCATACCGAGGAGTCCCCACGACGCAGGACCTGACAATGATGCAAACGCCCACAGCCGTCAAAGCCGTCGACCCCGCGTACTCCACACTATTCCGATTGACCCCAACCGTCGGCAGGTGGATCGATGCAGGCGACGCCAACCAGCGAGTCGTCCCCATCGTCATCAACTCCACGCTCTGGAAATACCTAGCTCACGCGAATATTGCAGACCCGATCATCCTGCACGCCAACGATGCTTCCGCCACCCAATACCGCGTCGTCGGAGTCATCAAATCCACCTCACAATGGGACAGCCCAACCGCCTACATCGACTACACCGCCTGGCAGTTCACCAAATCGCAGTCGGCCGCGCTCAGCGGACAATCCCCCACATCAAACGGTGTTGAAATGCTGGTCTGGACCGGAGCTGATCAGGCGGAACAAGCACGAGAGCTGCTCCCCAAAGCACTCGCATCCGTACTCGGCAAAGGCTGGAAAGGCGAGGTCTACGGCGGTGAAGGCTACGACGGCGGACAATCCAGCATGAATACGATCCGCACCGTCATCATGGTCATCGGTGGCATCGTCATCCTGCTGGGCGCACTCGGGCTACTGAACGTCGCAATCGTCACCGTGCGCCAACGCATCCGAGAAATCGGCATCCGGCGAGCTATGGGTGCATCCGCTAAACGAGTCTTCTTCGCGGTCTTCATGGAGTCGGTTGTCGCCACCTTCGTCGCCGGCGTCATCGGTGTCGGAATTGCCATCATCGTGCTCCGGTTATTGCCGATTGACGCATTGGGCATCTATCTGCAGGAACGCCCACGATTCCCGATGAGCGCAGCCATCGACGGCATTGCCATCTCCACGGGAATCGGCGCTCTCTGCGGAATTATCCCTGCGCTCGCTGCCGTCAGAGTCAAACCAATCGACGCGATCCGGTACTGACAATCTGCTTGGCTAGCCTCCGACCAGTTGCTACCACTGTGCAGATAATCCCCGGAAGCTCAGACAATTGCTCTTAGTCCAGCCCACCGACGGAGCCGGTGGGCCGTCAGTAGCGAGCACAACTCGCCCCTGGGGACAACCTGCCTCCGTGACAGTGTGCAAGCGGGGACAATCAGCGCGGAAGAGCCAGGCGATCCTCGCCGACGCGCACCAGCAGGCCATCGGTAAGCAAGCCTTCGATCACACGGGGAGCCTGGTCAGGGTCGCTACCCGGCAACGTCGCCACTTCTAACGCCGCAGAGTACGAAACTGTCGGGGCGGCCTCGTCGATTGGGGAAGGTACATTGCCGGTAGCTGACGAATCACCGGAAGCAACGGGAGAATCGGAACTGGTGGAAGAAGCTGATGAGTCCCCGGAAACGTGCAGGTCGCGCAACAGTTGCACCACTCGCCCGCGCGCCTGTCGGTCCGTGCCCGCCCAGGCCTGAGACTTTCTCTTGACCTCGACCATTGGACGCCCGGCAACGAACCATGCGCACTCGGCGACAAGCGGACACGTATCACACGCGGGATTCTTCGATGTGCACGCGATCGCCCCGAACTCCATCAGCGCAAGGTTCCACGTCGCACACTCAGCGCCCGACGACGGTAGCAGGGAATCGGCGAGCTCCCTCTCGACGCGAGTCGGTGACGAAGATGCAGGTCGCTCGATCCCGCTGAAAATTCGCGCAATCACACGTCGAATATTCGTATCGAGCACCGCGCGACGCTCATGAAACTGGAACGACATCAGCGCAGATGCCGTATACGGGCCGATGCCCGGCAGGCTACACAACGACTCAAAGTCGGCGGGAACCTGGCCACCTGGACGCTCACTAATGACGATCGCACACTCGCGAAGGCGCAGTGCGCGCGACGGATAGCCGAGCCTCCCCCACTCGACCAGAACCCGCGACGCAGGAGCAGCCGCGAGCGCAGCAGGCATCGGCCACAGTTGCATCCACCGGCTCCAAATCGGTTGGACACGAGGCATGGGTGTTTGCTGGCTCATCACTTCGCCAACCAGAGTTCCCCACGGCGTCACGTCCTCGGCGCGCATAGGGAGTTCGCGCTTGTTTTTCTTCATCCAATTCACGAGGCCGGTCAGCACCTCGTTGCGTTTGGCCTGCCGAGTGGTCGAGGCTGAACTTGCGGGCGCACTTTCGCCGCGAACAGCGCCAGAAGAGGAAGAGGACATGACCATCAGCCTAAACGGTTGCCGTGAATGTGAAACAATTGGGCCATGCTATTGAGTGATCGCGATATTAATGCCGGCCTTGATTCTGGGCGTATTCAGCTGGACCCGCTTGATCGGGACCTGATTCAGCCCGCAAGTATTGACGTGCGTTTGGACAGGTTGTTCCGCCTTTTCGACAACCACCGTTACGCCGTGATTGATCCGTCCGCTGATCAGACGGATCTGACGCATCAGGTTGATGTGGGGCCGGATCGGCCGTTCGTTCTGCACCCGGGCGAGTTCGTACTGGGCGCAACCTACGAACTGGTCACCTTGGGTGATGACATTGCAGCGCGTCTTGAAGGTAAGTCGTCGCTTGGTCGCTTGGGTCTGCTGACGCACTCGACCGCTGGCTTCATTGATCCCGGGTTCTCCGGCCACGTCACGCTGGAGCTTTCGAATACGGCGACCATGCCTATCCTGCTCTACCCGGGCATGAAGATTGGCCAGCTCTGCTTCTTCGATCTGTCATCTCCGGCGGAGCACCCCTACGGTTCATCCGGTTTGGGTTCGCACTACCAGGGTCAGCGTGGCCCAACTCCGTCGCGCACGCACCTGCGTTTCAACCGCACTCGTATCGAGCGTTGAACGAACGTGTCAGACGAGGTTTCGGATAACAACGAGGGCACTGGGACGAATAGTGTTCCCGGTGCGCCGGCGCGTCGCTCTTTGCGCGATCGCATGGCAGACGCGTCTTCGCGTTCACGCTCCTCGTTGACCGAAGATTATGTTGGTGATTCAACGTCGCTCACCTCAACGTCGTTGAATGCCATCACCTCTCTGTCCGAGTTTTCGCAAACCTTCTCCGTTGGCGTCGAAGGCGTTTCGCAGACGTCGCAGATTGCTCCGATTTCGGCAACAATTTCGACTTCCGCTCCCGCGCGTTCAATCGACGAGGCCGCAGCCTCTGAACACCATCTGCTGTTATTGGCCGATGAAGTAGATCCTTTAGAAATTGAGGCACTCGCCCTGTCAATTTGGGATGAAGCTCGCTGGGAGGGAGCCGGTCAGCTACACCTTGTTGGCGAGGCACGATTGGTGGGACCGTGGAGCATTGACGCAACTCTACGTAAGACGCTCAAGACCCCCGCTTCACTAACAAACGTGTGGGTGTTGGAATGCTCAAAGTCGCGCAGAAATCCCGTGGATCCTCAGCTTGCCGTCCTCGACGAGTGGGCAAGCGTTTTCCCCGATGGAGTTCCCGTCGGCCTAGAGTACCGGATCTTGACCGCACTGAAGCGGATGGCTCGACGCCTGGGTGGCGCTGTTCGCGTCGCCGATTCGGGGAAGATGATTGCCCCGGATCCTGATTCAGCGGTTTCGTTGACCGTATACACTCCACGCTGGCTGGATCCTGAGGACCTGTTGAACCTGCTAAAGCCTCATTTCCCACAGCTCACAGATTCACGTCAGATTGCCACTCCCGCACCGCAGTCCGCGCAGCAGGTGGTTCAAAAAAATGCTGCTATCGCTGCGGAGCCTGGAACGATCCGCACAGATATCGCGACAAAGATCGCGAAAGCACGCGAACTGGCCGAAAAGGCAGCGAAAGAAGTCGGCGCCACCCCCGAAGTTGTTGCCGGGTACGCGCTTGTCACCCCGATCGCGAACCGGTCGGATCTGATGATCGAAGTAGAGCCGATTCCTCGTCCCCCCCAGGTTCTGCGTTGGGAGTCGTGGACAACGGGCGTCATCATCGAATATCACCTGAAATGGTTGCCGGCAGGAATGCTTGAGCCACCGACCGGAGTGTCACGAACAGCGCGTTTGGAGCGCATGCGTTCATCGCGTGACATTGAGAAGGTCGCAGAAATCATCGTCACCGCCGTCGGCGGATCCGTGATTGACGAAGACGGTTTCCTCGTCGGTCTTGTGGACGATACCGCAATCGAATAACGGCATACTCGGCCAGCTTGCGCCGTTTGTTCGTCTACAGCGCACACATGCTCTTGCTCAGCCAAGATTCAGGAAACATTCAGACGAGTGCGATGGAATATACCCATGAGCACCATCGGTAGCCCCGAACCTCGCGAAGTAGAACTCATCTTCGAGGATCCCACCCCCACTGGGCGCCCCTCCGCAGGATCGGCATCTTCGGCCGGCAACTCCACGCCGGATTCGCGCGACCACGTTCACTTCACCCAGCGTTCAACGCCGGGCACCAACGAGCAGACCGCGCCCCAGCCGACGAGCACCCAAGCGGGCACGGCCTCGTACACCTCAGGAAACGTCGGTCGAGAATACTCCGGCGACTCAATCCCCACCGCACGCCTGAGCGAAACACAACTGCCCAGCCTGCAGATCCTGGGGATCTCTCTCCTCGTCGCACTCATCCTGAACATGCTCCTGGCGTTCACCTCCCTGATCCCAGCAATCGCAGGAATTACAGCACCGTTGAACACAATGCTGGCAAGCACGTCAGCACTCATTGCGACGGGACTCGTTTCAACGCTCGTCGCCATCGCAATCACATTCGCCACCTGGAGTTACCTGCGTAAACGCGCAGAAAACGGGCGAGCAACCGCATTCGTGTTCATCACCTGGCTCTCATGGTTGCTCAGCGGAATCTTCGCTTCCGCATCCACCGGCTCCATCCCCTTCGTCGTCTCAGCGGTCGCATTCTGCGTCTCATTCACGACAACGGTGCACCACATGAACAACAGCACGACACGAGGTATCACCCGCTGGTGGGAATGGGTCGCCAGCGCCGTCAGCCTGATCGTAATCATCACTGCGGTCTTGACCGGCACTGCGACGCTCGTATCCGCGATCATCACGTCGATCATTTCGACGGCTGTCACCCTCATGTCAATCCGCGCATGGAACGCCTTCGTTGCACCCATCATCGACACGCGCGAACACGTCCGCTCCATGATGAACGTTATGCGAGGCACCGGCTTCTAAGTCATTGCCGAATACGCCACGGGGTGCAGACGCTCGGCATAAAAATGTGTCCCGCAGTCAACGACTGCGGGACACTCTGGCGGTAGCGGTTACACCACACAGCATTTCGAGTGCTGCACCTTCGGCCGCTCGGACACGCTACCAATGCGCATAAGTATAAACAGAAGTCGCCGGCAAACTCCACACGAGGTCCGCCCATGCGATACGTTCCACACGTTGTCCCCGCGTCGTTACGCCGGCATTCTGCCAACCCCGCACCGATCAGTGCTTCGCCCGCTTATACGCGTGACTACGCAACGGAATACCCGCCACCATGCGCACATCTGCCGGGGTGCCCGCATGTTTTGCGCGAGTGGGCACAGATACAGCGGGCGTCGTTTCCCCAGCTGGCACCGGATCTGCCTTCGAGACAACGAGGCCCGAATTTTCGGGTTTCACCCGATCAGACACCGATTGCGAAGCTCGCTCCATCTGCGGAAGCAACGTCGTAGCAGACTTTTGCGTAGGCTCTTCAGACTTCTTCGCTTCCATGTCGCTGTCTGAAACGGAGTCCGAAGAGTCGAGCGAATCCGGGTGATTCCACGACGCAACTGTCTCGAAAGTAGGGACAACAACCGGCTCACTTGCCAGAGCACCGCGCCCCGTCGGCTCAGCCGTAGTTTCACGCTTGTCTTGGAAGAACGCCTTCAGCTGGATCGTGGCTTCGACACCTAAGACACCCGGAATGACCTCAAGGCTGTGATTCATCCGAGAATCACGCAACACATCACGCAACGAACCCGCCGCGCCAGCCTTCGGATCCCACGCGCCAAACACCACGCGATCAACGCGTGACGCCAACGCCGCCCCAGCGCACATCGTGCACGGCTCAAGCGTGACAACCAGCGTGCAGCCCACAAGATTCCAACGCTTCAAGGTCTGGCCAGCCTCGCGAAGCGCATTGATCTCTGCGTGACCGCACGGATCATGCGCGGCCTCGCGAGTATTCCAGCCCTTACCAACAATCCGCCCCAGCGAATCAATGACAACGGCACCAACCGGCACATCGCCCGATTCACGGGCCTGGTTGGCGTAGAACAAAGCGCGACTCATCGCGTCACGATAACGATCCATTGGTGTCACGCCTACAGCCTACCGGCAGCCATATACAAATTGAATCGCACTATCCAACCGTGCAGGAAACTCTCAGGAAAAACGGCTTTTTCACGCGCCTTTCACTCAAGAATCCGCCTATCTCTCCACCTGAGACATCGCCCCAATATCGTCCGGCGCAATCAAGGAATCACCCTCACATTACGGATCCGAGCCTCGTCCCCCATCAAACACAAGTGGCACCGAGGCAGAATAATCACGAAAACGCCGGCGCGCTACCCACTGCCCGCCCGCGCACGGTAGCCTTGAACTATGCATCTTCATGTCGCGGACCACCCGCTTGTTAGCCATAAGCTCACCGTTCTGCGCGACCGCGAAACGCCGTCCGCAACCTTCCGTCAGCTCGTCGACGAGCTCGTCACACTGCTCGCCTACGAGGCCACGCGCAACGTCGCCGTTTCCGAAACCGCGATCAACACGCCCGTCGCCCCGACCGTTGGCCTGCAGATCTCCGAACCGCGCCCAATCGTCGTCCCCGTCCTGCGCGCAGGCCTGGGCATGCTCGAAGGCATGACCCGCATGGTCCCGACCGCAGAGGTCGGCTTCCTCGGAATGCGTCGCGACGAGGACACCCTCGAAATCGAAACCTACGCCAACCGTCTGCCCGACGACCTGTCCGGTCGCCAGTGCTTCATCCTCGACCCGATGCTCGCCACCG
>OGZA01001790.1_pt1 | contig 14017 bp, 12 predicted proteins | sample 1576591 | NCBI WGS metagenome assembly OGZA01 (sample SAMEA3541565, study PRJEB24748) | human gut metagenome | biome: human gut; feature: human-associated habitat; material: faeces | place: China | collected 2012
CGATTGATACGGGTGATATTGATACCATATAATTTCCGCAATTTCAATTGCCCCAGACGCTTACCGTTCAACTCCGGTTTCGTGATCAGGATACGGCGGTTGATAAATTGGCTCTCCATACGGATCCACTGTTTACGTTCCATATCGATCTCTTCTCCGATAAAGGTCTTGATCGTCTCGGCATCCGTCTCAGTCGTGATAACAAAAACCTTGTCGTTTTCCTGCAATACGGTATTGGCCGAAGCTATTTCGATCTGCTTGTTGCTATCACGCCAGACACGGGAAATAACAAAATCACGATGTTCCAGCAGGTTCGATAATTCGGCAACCGTCTTATTGAAGATAGCGGGATTCTTCACGATCAACGAGATCGGCTTGGCCTCATTGGTATGAGAAGAATCTTCGCTGTTCAACTGCTCGTTCTCCTTATCGAAACTTACACGGAAAATATACTTAATCAAGATAATAGACAAGATAATACCGATCACCCCTAAAGGGTAAGCGACAGCATATCCCAAAGCAATCGTATTGTCAGACACTCCGTGCATATCGGAAAATGCTTGCTGGGCAGCCCCCAATCCCGGTGTATTCGTTACCGCACCCGACAAGATTCCGACCATTGTCGGCATCGGAATACCGGTCGCATAATGCAGAATGACAGCCGTCAAGACACCTAAGAACACAATACCGCACGCCAGCATATTCAGCGTAATCCCTCCTTGCTTGAAAGAAGAAAAGAAACCCGGTCCGACCTGCATACCTACAGAATAGACAAAAAGTATCAATCCGAACTCTTTAAAAAAGTGAATCACGTTGTGGTTGATCGTAAAACCGAAATGTCCTAAAATGATCCCCACAAACAACACAAGAGTAATTCCCAAAGATACGCCGAAGACTTTGATCTTGCCTAATTGTATGCCTGCAGCGATCACAAAGGAAAGCAGAAGTATGGAGTGGCCAATGCCCTCGCCCCATAACAAATCATTAATCCAATTCATAATAATACGTGTAGTTATAATCTTAAATTTGCCTTAAAGGTTGCAAAGGTAGCCATTTACTTTGTGTTTAACAACATAAATACTATCTTTACCCACCAAATATTTTAAAAGATGAAAAAGAGCTATTGTATCTTATTAGGCTTGTTGGCCTGTCTCTCTCCTGTCTTCGGACAGGGCGATGCGGACACCGTAACATCTGCATCTGAACAGGTTCCTGCGAAAATAGTCACCATCAACACGAGCGTCGGAACCCTAAAAGCAAAACTATATGACGATGTCCCTAACCACGTCCGCACCTTTATTGAACGTGCCAAACGGGGCGAATACAACGGAACGCTGTTCACACGCGTACTCCCTGAATTTATGATACAGGGCGGTGCTCCTGATTCGCGCAATGCTCCCGCCGGTGCCCGCTGTGGTTTCGGAGACCGAAATTCGGAGATCATGCCGGAGATACGGCCTCACCATTTCAACAAACGCGGCGCGTTGGCTGCTCCTCGCCAGAACGACGACATCAACCCGCAAAAGAAATCGGATATGTCGCAATTCTATATCGTACAAGGAAAAGTCTATACCAGCGGTGAACTGGACACGCTGGAAATGATTGCCAACCAGGATATCAAGGAGAAGGCTATGCAGAAATTCTTCTATCCCGTCCGCGCCGAACTACGTATGCAGAAAGCCAGCAATAAACGCGAATACCAAAAACGTCTGCGTAAAATCAACGCCCAAGTAGACTCAATGGTACGTGCTACACCCGGACATCTGCTGTTCACCAAAGAACAACGGAAAGCCTACACCACAGAAGGCGGTTGTCACCATCTGGACGGCAACTATACCGTATATGGCGAACTCATTGAAGGATTCGATGTGCTCGATATCATCGCCGGACAACCTCGCGACGAATATGACCGCCCTAAAAAGGATATCCGCATTATTCAATTGAAAATTGAAAATTGACAATTTTCAAAGCTAATATTTCTTATGCTTAAGAGAGACTTCATCATGATACAGATCGAAGAACTTGCCAAAGTAGTCCTTCAGATCATTATGAATCGCAACACAAATGCAGCTCGCCATACTCCAGAGTTGATCCAAACCATATACAGTTCCCTCAAACTGGACCGTCCTACCCTTATGACGGCCCAGCCCGAAGAGCTTGTCCGTCGACTCGACAGTGATGACAACGGCGGAATCCTCCGTCTTGAGATAGCCGTCAAGACCCTGATCGAAGAAAGTTATCTCTATCCCGACGAGGAGCAGGCGATGTTGCAAAAAGCCAAGACAATCTTGGAATATATACAAACGCACGACAACACATTTTCTTTGGAACGCGTGAATATGTTGGACGAATTGGAACGGCGCATTCTTTAATCGACAATCAAACATTTAACCGATATCTCAAGGATATTCACTATTTTTGTGCCGTAAAAGTAAACAGCAATGGCAAATAACGAAACGGCACACGAACTAATACTCCAAATTCTGAAAACGCGAATGACCTTTCGCCAGACCATACAAAGAGTATTGAGAACCAATAATGTCGACATGACATTCGAGATGCTCCAGGTGATGCATCGTTTATGGAAGAAACCCGGAGTCAGCCAGCAATATCTGGCAGAACAGACAGCTAAAGACAAAGCTTGCTTGACCAATCTTATCAATAATCTGGAAAAGAAAGGCTGGGTAGAACGTCGAGGAAACCCGACGGACCGGCGTAACAAACAAATTTACCTGACAGAAGAGGGCGAACGGCTCGCTATCCGGGTAAAACCTCTGTTGCATGGAATATATGGTCTGATAGGAGATGAAATGCCTTCCCGGCAAATTGTCTCATGTAGAAATAATTTACAAAAAATAAATAGCATACTGGACAAATTGTAACTTGTCCAGTATGCTATCCATAAAGACGGAAACAAGTACATTCGACACACAATCCTAAAAGATAAACAGGGCTCATACTAATGTCCGAACCTTGAAGTATCAATCTTCCCGGCTTCTTTCTTCTTATATCCACCGAAGCGGTAGCTGAAATGTATGGTAAAAGAGCGCGAATAAAAATCGTTGTTCATATCCAAGTGTTGCCCATTAAAACGAACTTTCAAATTGGGCATGCCCGAGTTGAAAAGATCACTGCAACGGGCAGACAGATTTATCCTATCGCTAGCAAAACTCCATTTCAATCCGGCAGTGAGGTTATAGACTGTTTCAATGTCAAAAGTCCCCTGGATCATCGGGGTTTGTATACTACCTATCAATTCGAAAGCCAGATTCTTACCTACCTTAAACGTGTTATCCAGCGAACTGTTGAACATCCATTTCCTCCGGTTAAACGGGATATCAAAAAAGTCATCGCAACGCTGGTGAACTTGCATACCTACCAAAGTAAGTCGTGAATCCAGCCAATTTCCGGCTTTAAAGGGTAAGATGACGTTTGTCCCCCACATCTGCATATAGTTCCAGTTCGTATTCTTATAAATCAATGCCAAACGGTCAGTCGATTGATAGCCCGTCTGTACGAAAAAGTCAGACGTATGCATGAAGAACAGGCCGAAAATATACTTTTGCTTCCATATATAATTGCCGTTCAAATTATAGGCTGTCGAAGGTTTCAATCCCGGCGTCCCCCAAAGCTCGGTATATCCGTTCAGATGACTGACGGAAGACTGCATATCCCAATAACCCGGATAAGTCTTATCCGTCGATAACGAAAACTGGAATAAATGTTCGGAAGATTTTACATACGTCAAAGATGCTTGCGGATAGACAGCCCACTTACGATAATTGCCGATGGTATAATATTCACCTGTAGCAGAGATAGAAACCGATGTACCAGTCGCATAGTTCTTGCTCAAGGAAACATAGACATTGGCAGTCTGCTCACGAAGCCGGGAATCCGTATTTTCGGTCGGGATATCACCTGTAACCTTATCATAGGTCTGAAAGTCACGGTCTTTTGCAAATCGGTAAGACATACCGTACCCCAAATCCCATTCTTTAGCCAAAGAACGCTTCCGGTCAACATAAATAGAATAACGGTCTATCTTTTGACCACCGATTATAGAGAAACCGCTTTGAGCACCATCCGCATAATCCGCAAACAAAGTTTGGTTATTATCTGACGTATAATGCGTGTAATCTCCGCCGACATCAAATCCAGATCCGGAATGATATTGCAAAGTGACATTGTGCATACGGGTTTCGACATATTTGTCAACATTGCTTGCCTGATAATTACCGGAAGTCAGGCTATTGCTATGCTGCTCAGGTGTAAAACTGCTGGTATAAGCGAGATTAAAATGATCTTCATCATCCAAATTATACTCGAATGCAGTCCTAAGATTGTGGTTCCAATACTTCATCCGTAACTGCTCGTTTTGCCTGATATCATATATTTGATTTTTCAATGTATGCCTGGAATAGAGATCCATATATTCCATTTTTTTTACATCATTGGCTCCATACATGACATCAATAGCCATCTTAGGTGTCGAAAAGCGGAAATTACCGTTCGCCCCACCGCCATTGAAATATTGGTTTGTATAATCGGCATTGACTTCTCCCTGAAAAGAATAATCATTCGAGCGTTTCAAAACAATATTGATCACAGCTCCTCTTACATGATATTCGGGAGGCGCACTGTACATGACTTCCGCCTTTTCCACCCTATCCAACGGAGTATTGCGCAAAAGCATCTCAAGTTGTCCGGCGTCCATTGTTGTCGGTTTTCCATTCAAGACGACCGTCAAATTTCCCGTACCTGCCAAAGTGAGTGCGCCTTTAGTCTCTTTTACACCGGGGAGTTTAGTCAGAGCCTCGTATGCATTGTTCACCACTCCGTCGCCGGCAAGAACGGACAGATCATATCCCAAACGCCCTTCTTCCACCTTCACAAAAGGACGCTCCGCTTTTACCACGACCTCATCCAAAGCATAATCCTGCGGATCAAGTTGAATGACACCGACATCTCTGCCCTTTCCCTCGATTTCCTTAGTCCTGTACAAGAGATGCTGCACGATCAAACGGTATTCTTCAGGCTGGCTATCCAACACAAAAGTTCCGTCTACATTTGAAATAGAAGCGTTTATATAAGTAGAATCTATTGCCTGCAAAACGATGGTTGCACCATCTACCGGTTGTTTTTTATTGTCTATGACCTTTCCTACAATGTTCTGTGCCTGCAAAGAGGTAACAAAGAATAATAGTAAAATACCGATTCCGATTTTCATATAATATAAAGTTTGTATTAATTTCCACACACCCTAAACAAGGGTTATTCATCATGCTCCCAGACATAATTAGCTGTCCATCATTTTCTAATACGCCGTAAACATACAAAATTAATCGAAAAGAATAGCAAAGCATGATTCCCATTTCATTAGAAAAGGTTCAGAAAGATTTGCTACTTTTGTCCCCTCATTTCAACAGACAGTGAATTTACATGAAGGTAAAATGACGCAGTGCTCCGGCGCCACCTTCAGCTGGCCGGAGATGTGGTACTGCACCAGCTCCTTGAAAAACGACCTGTCCTTGTCCTGCAGCATGTAGTCGTACCGGATGCCGCTGCGGACGAACACCTTCTTGATGCCCGGTATCTCCCGCATGCGCCGCAGCAGCTCCGTGTATTCCGAGTGATCCGCGTCCAGATTGGGACACGGCTCCGGCGCAAGACAGCTGCGGTTCTTGCACATGCCGCAGCGCTTCTGCTTCTGGCAGCTGGTGTGGCGGAAGTTGGCGCTGGGGCCGCCTACATCGTGGATGTAGCCCTTGAACCCCGGCTCGTGGGTCAGCAGCTCCGCCTCCTCCAGCACCGACTCGATGGACCGGCTGGTGACCATCCGCCCCTGGTGGAAGGCCAGCGCACAGAAGTTGCACCCGCCGAAGCAGCCCCGGTTATGGGTGATGGAGAACTGCACCTCCTCGATGGCGGGGATGCCCTCCTTATACATGGGGTGAACGGCGCGGGTATAGGGCAGGGCGTACAGCGCGTCCAGCTCCTCCCGCCGCAGGGGACGCGCCGGGGGATTCACCACCAGATACCGCCCCTCGCAGGGCTGCACCACGGCGCAGCCCCGGATGGGGTCGTGCTCGTCGTATTCCACCTTCGTAGCGCGGGCGTAGGCCGTCTTGTCGGCGCACACCGCCTCGTAGGAGGGGCAGTCCGCCCGGTGGAATTTCAGCTCGCCCACCGCGTCGGTGATATAGGCCGTGCCGGGCACGTCGGTGATGTCCGCCGGCGGCGTTTTCCGCGCCAGACGCCGGGCGATCTCCACCGTGGCGCTCTCGCCCATGCCGTACACCAGCAGATCGGCGGGTGCGTCAAACAGGATGCTGCGGCGCACCCTGTCGTCCCAGTAGTCGTAGTGGGCAAAGCGGCGCAGGGACGCTTCCAGCCCGCCGATGACGATGGGCGTGTCCGGGAAGGCTTCCCGCGCACGGTTGGCGTACACGATGGTGGGGCGGTCGGGGCGCTTGCCCATCTGCCCGCCCTCGCTGTACAGGTCACGGGTGCGGCGGCGCTTGGCCACCGTGTAGTGCGCCACCATGGAGTCCAGATTGCCGCCGCCGATGAGCACGCCGTACCGGGGCTTGCCCATGGCGCGGAAGGCCTCCGCCGAGTGCCAGTCCGGTTGGGGCAGGATGGCCACCCGGTAGCCCCTGCTCTCCAGCAGCCGTGCGATCAGCGTGGTGCCGAAGCTGGGGTGGTCGATATAGCCGTCCGCCGTCACCACCAGAAAATCGTAGTAGTACCAACCCCGGTCGATCATATCCTCCCGGCTGACGGGGAGAAATTCAATTCCTTTTTCCATATCTCACACTTTCCATCCTCTATTCCTCAGTCCTGTCCGGCGCAGCGACGTATCGGTGGAAAATATCCCGCCGCCTATGGCCGGTACGCCGCCGGCACCGGCGGCAGTATGCGCCTTACATCCTTTTCCATATCCTCTCCGGCGGTGGGGAGGAAGCCCAGCCGCGCGAAGAAGGGGCGCAGCGCCTTATCCGGGCAGCTGACCCGCAGGGCGGGACGGCCTTTTTTCAGGCAGGCGTCGATGACCTGTCCCATAGGCGGGATGCCCAGCCCCTTGCCGCGCCACTCCGGGGCAAGGGCGTACTGCGTCAGCCGCAGGGCGTCGCCCTCGTCTGCCAGAGCGAACGCGCCGATCAGCGCATCACCGTACCACACGCCGGTGGCCTCGCTGCCCGCCGGAATGTGCCATTCCGCCCGTCTGTCCTCCGGCAGCGGCGCGTAGCCCTCGCCGGATTCCACCATATTCTTGTCCTTCCACCAGCTCTGCCTGGCGAAGGTGGACAGCCCGCGCTCCACCAGATGGCTGTTGTCGTCCCGGTATACCACCCGGAACGACGCGCCGTCCCATTCCAGCAGCGACACCGCCGTGTTGTCCCCGTGGGACGTCTGCCCCACCTGCGCCAGCGTCTGTCCCTGCAGGACGCCCAGCACCGTCCGCAGCGCCATACCGTGGGAAAATACCGCCACGGCGCCGCCCTCGTGCCTCCGCGCCACCCGCTCCAGCGCCGGGATGAACCGATCCACCACCTGCTGCGCCGTCTCCGCACCCGGCACGCGCCACAGGTCGGCGCGGCGGTTGAAGTTGTACATCTCCTCCGGGTACTTCACGTTCAGCTCGTGCCAGGTGTGATCCTCCCACGGTCCCATGCAGATCTCCCGGAAGGCCGGCTCCAGCTGCAAAGGCAGCGATTTGGGCAGCCAGATCGCCCTGGCGGTGATCTGCGTCCGGTACAGGTCGCTGCTGTACACCGCGTCGATGTCCACATCCCGGAACCGCTCCCGCAGCGCGTCGATCTGCTGATAACCCCGGTAGTTGGTGATAAGCCCGTTGCAGTGCCCGTGGGCGATGCGGTACAGGTTGCCCTCCGCCTCTGCGTGGCGGATCAGATACAGCTTCGTCATACCACCGTCACCCACTGCTTCAGCTCCTTCACCGCCCGCTCTATGGCGGCGGCGGGGTCGGACTCGTATTGCAGGCGGCTGTCCGTCAGCAGCGCGCCGTGTCCCATGTCGTCAAAGGCCGGCAGCGCGTTTTCACCGTCGCAGTCCGGCAGCAGCAGGAAGGCATTGGGGCAGACCCGCCGCACATCCCGCACGTCAAGGCTGTACCCCGTGGACACTGACAGCGCCGCGCCCCGCCGCGCCATCTGCTCCGCCACGGACAGCCACAGCGCCCGGTCGCCCGCCACCAGCGTCTGCACCTGCCCGCCGGTGCGCACCGCCGCGATAGGCAGCATGCCGCCCGCTTCCAGACAGGCGCTGCCGCCGTAGGGCGACACGGTGACGGCGTCCGCGCCGTATGCCGCCCAGCAGCCGGGCGCCGCCGCCTCCATGTCCAGGATCACATACAGCCCCTTGGCGTGGGCCGCGGAGATCAGATTGGCCAGCACGTCCGCGCCCATCATGCCCCGGCTCAGGTACGCGCCGCCCTGTATCATCACGGCGGGCAGCCTGCCCTCCGCCGCGTCCAGCAGCGTGGTACCGTGGTAGCGCAGGGCTTCCGCCTGCGCCATAGGCGTGTCGCCGAACATGTCGGTGAAATTTTTCAATATCTTCTCGCTGAGCCGCGCCGGATCGGGCGCCAGCGTCAGCGCCAGCGGCGTTTTCCTCTCGCGGATGCGCCGCTGCAATTCCATGTCAAGCATAGCCGTCTCCTTCTGTCAGGCGCGCCGCTCATCCGGCGGACAAGCGAAGCGCCATATTTATTCGATTGTATATTATAAGCGCTCCCGCGGCATTTGGCAAGAAACACCGACGGTATTTTCGCATTTTTCCCCATCCGGCGGGCAAACTATCTCCAAGCCGGAAAAGGAGTGACAGATCATGAAAATAGGCACATTTATGCGCGGCATGGTCGTCGGTGTGGCCACCGGCGTCCTGCTGGACACAGCCCTCCGCCCCTCGCCCAAGTTCAGGAAAACGCAGGCCGGCAAAGCCATGCACCGCCTGTCCTGCGCTTTGGACGAGGCCGTGGACGAGGTCTGCTCCAGGCTGCAATAGCACACGGTATCGCGCGGGCGGGCAAAGGTTATGTAAACCTCTGCCCGCCCGTCAAATTTTCTGCCTCCCGCGAAAAATTCCATCTTGACAAAATGCGCATTTTTGGTATAATAGTCCATGCTGTTTGTCAGCAAATTGAATATGCAGTGGTATCGAAGAGGTCATAACGAGCACGACTGGAAATCGTGTTGTCGTCAAAAGCGGCACGAGGGTTCGAATCCCTCCCACTGCGCCAGTGAAAAACCCTGTAACCATGCCGGTTACAGGGCTTTTCTTCTGCGCCAGAACGGGGATTTGACCATAATTTTGACCACAAACACGCCGGTGCTTACCGACCGCGCGGGCTGTCACTCCTCCACCAGCGGCGGCTCAAAGCTCTCAATAGCACTACGAAGCTTGGCGTGACGGATGACAAAATGTATGGCGGGTGATTTTTCCTTGGACACCATGGCCCACCGCCCCTCGTGCATGACGATCTGCAAATTGCGGAAGGTGCTGTCGGCGGTCAGTTCCAGGCGGCAGCGCGGGTGCACTGCCGCGAACTGTTCTGTCTGATCGATGTGTTCCAGATACTCCTGATAGGTATACGGTATATCACGTTCATAGAACGATCCTGACAGGGGCAGGGACATCGGGTATCGTTCAAAGGCTTCCTCTGTCAGTCGGGGCAGAGCCAACACCATTTCATTGTCCCGCAGGATGGTTTCGGCCTGCTCCCGGCGGCTTTTGGCGTGGGTAAGGATGCGCTCCTGATCCGGCGCAGGCACATCGTGTCTTTGCAGCACCGCCGTCAAAAACGCGGGGTCCGCGGTATACAGCGGCGGCGCCGATAGGACACACCGCCGTCGGCCGGGGGTGCGGCTGTCTGCCAACAGAAACGCGTTCAGCCGGGAAGCGCCGTCGGCACGGTATATCTCCATCAGCGGCTTGGCGTTCTCCAGCAGAGCGTCGGCCCGACGGCGGTAATAGGCCACCTCTGCGCGGTTGTTGGTCAGGTAATACCGCCCCTCGCTATGGTGGCCGGACACAGCCTCGCCGGTCAGCGCGGCGGTGCCGGATACCCGCAGGAAATGCAGGAACACACCGCCCTGGGGCGCTTTGAAGTAATACGGCTCGATCTGGCCGGTCATATACATGGGAATGAAGCTCTCCAGTCCCAGCATCATCTCCGGCAGATTGCGGTCAATGTTGTGGATGATCTGCAGCCGCAGACCTTTTTTCAGCAGCAGCGCCATGCCGAACATCCACTTCTTGGGGAACTCCGGGTCCTGGGCCATCTCTGTCATGGGCATATCGCTGTACAAAAACACCGGCTCTGTGGAGCGCGACAGCACCGCCGCCTTCATAAAGTCCAGCTCGCTGTCCATCATCTGCCGCAAACCGGAGTAACTGCGGCTGGTGGGCAGCTGGAAGGGCGCCACAGGGACCTTCAGCTCGTCAAAATGGACGGAGCGTATGTACGCATTCAGATCGAACTCATCCAGCTTGGTCAGGAAGCGGGAGACGCTGTCCTCCCGGGGCGCATGGCTGCCCAGCAGCCAATCCTGCACCCGCCGGCAGTAGGCGGCGCGGTCGCCGAGATCTTCAGCGGCACAGCCCAGCAGCGCGGCGGCCACCTCCCGCTGGGCGGGGCCGTCCATCTCCCGGGAAACATAGGACGCCACGGCGGCGGCGAACTGCTCCGGCTCCGCCGGCTGACGCTCGCCCCGGCGGAAGCGGAAGATGGCGGACGGGTCGTAGTTGGCGCAGCGGCACAGCTTCGCCACGCTGAGCCCCATGACCTCGATCAGCGCATTGAAGTTCTCCCGCAGCATTTTCTTGTCCGTGCCGGCATATTCATCGCATTGCAGGAACGCGCTATGCAGTGTGTCCGCGTCCATATCCGGCAGCGCCTTTGCTTTGGCCATATCGGCCAAAGCATCACTCAGCGCTGTGAGCACGGCGCTGCCGCGGCCCGGCGTGCGCTCGCCGGTGCGGTAGCGGCTCAGGGACGGTGCGGATAGCCCGGCAGCCTCCGCCAGCTCCTTGCCCCGGCAGTCCAGCCGGGTAATGTATTCGTTCAGCTGCTCACAAAAGCGCATGGCGCACCTCCTGCGGTGAAAGCTGTGTATAGTATACGCCCATATGGCAGAAAAGTGAAGCAAAAAAATTTCCAAAACCAGCAATCGCCGCAGCCGGTAATCGCGTTTCCCTGCCTCGTCCGCCGTGGTACAATAGAAAATGTAAAAAGCTTGTAAATACGGGAAAAATTGAAACAGGAGGATGGAACAAAATGACAAAGAAAAGGTTTTTTCCGGCGCTGCTCCTTACGCTGGTCCTGGCGCTGTCGCTGGCTCCGCTGTCAGCATTTGCGGAATCCGGAGCGTATGCTGTTAAATTTTACCCCGGAGATTATGGAACCATGACTAAAAACGATCAGATCCCGTCTGTGTATTATAACATTGATGATGATGTTAACAAGCCCTTCTACTACAAGCTGCATGTATCCGAGACAGAGACTCTCAGCTTTGCCGGCAGTATCATCGATACTTTACTTCCAAATTCGGGATATGAGTTTGCCTACTGGACAGCCAATGCTACCGTCTACCATGTCGGCAGTGACACTGCCATTCCGGCCGGCACCGCTCTTTCCTCTGATCAAATACAGAACAGCGTTAATGTGCGGAGTGATAATGTGATATTCACGGCTCATTTTAAGCAGAGCTCTGGACATTCTGACGATTCAGTAATCACCACCGTTGAAATCATCGGCGCAACCCTTTCCTTCAAACCCGGCGATACCCCGCGGGCTACGGCTACCGTAGCAGCCGCCGATCAGGGCAAGTACCGGATTGCAGATGAATACTGGCAGGAGTTAAATGAAAGCGATGTGCCCGTTGCCATATGGCATTCCAACGGCGGGGCATACAGCACCTTGCCGACCATTACAGCGTTTGAAAGCGGGAAAAAATATGTATATTCCGTTTTGCTGATTCCGGAAAGAGAATATGACTTCGCCAAAGAAGTCGCCGCTACGGTGAACGGGAACGCAGTGACGGCGGTTCCCGCCGTAGACGGCTACCTGAGTCTTCCCAATGTTAAAACGATCACGCCGACCGAACAAATCACTCCCCCCCCACCGGCGGCTACTACTATTCACCCTCTGCCGGCGGCAGCAGCGCCAGCCCCAAGACCGCGGACGCAGGCGTGGCGCTCTATGCCGCTGCCGCCCTGTTGAGCACCGCCGGTCTGGCGTGGAACGGCAGGCGCCGCGGGCAGTAAACCAGCTATTCTCTCCGGGTCGATACCGACAGGGGTAAGCCGCAGCAGCGGTAAACAAAAACGCCGCCCGAAAGGGCGGCATTTTTGTCGATTGCGCACACGCGGAAAAACAAGCGTCATATCGGTGGAAATACCTTAAGACCCGCGAACCGAGTCATACTTGGAATCGCTCAAGGCTTTGAGATAGGCATCGTATGCTGCTTCCAAGGAGGGATACTTTTCTCCGTTTTTCAGGATTTCCTTATATTGCGTTTGCGAAATAAGTGATTGAGAAACGGCAACATAGTTTTTGCCGTTTTTTGTTCGCTGGCCGGTCGTGGTTTCGGCAACGTAATATTTCCCGTCGCCGGTTTGAATAATTACGGGGATGTTTTTTCCGGCTCCGACATCGTTAGTGTTCAGAGACGTCCAGAAAAGGTATCGGTTTGCATCTTGTCCATCTTTTCCGCTGCCAAGAAAGGCCCATGTGCAGTCCGGCTGCTGCAGGAGACTGTTGTCCGAATTTTTGATCGCTTCGGAAATAGCCGGAACATAATCTGAATACGGACACCTGGAGTCAAACTCGAAGTTAAGGTGATCTTTTACAGCGCCGTTTTTCCAAAAGTCTGTACTATATAGAAGTTGGAAGAAATCCGTCACGCTTGTGTTAAATGGATACTTTGGGTCAGAAGGGTCGGCTTTCCCGCTCCAAGTCAGAATAATTCCGTAATTCTTATCATATGAAACAACACAGGTTCCATTCGGCGTAGCAACGCCTTTCCAATTATCTGTGTCTCCTTGCTTTTTATAGTGGACGATACCGCCGATATTCACGGGGTCCAATGACTGCCAGTCCGCCTGCTTCTGCTTCAGATCGACCGTGACCGTGGCCTCAAAATTTCCGAGCTGCGCCTCTGTGGAGACCTGTGCATACGCGGCGCGTACATTCGCAAGGTCTGTGGCCTCCCTGCTCTTTTCAAGCTGTGACGCAAATACCGGAATCGCGATCGCGATCAGTACGGCAATGAGCGCAATGACGATCAGCATTTCCATCAATGTAAATCCGCTGCGATTTCGTTTCATATGATCCCTACTTTATCTTTGATAGGACAAACGCATGGTGCACCCATCATGAATTGTTATTTTTAGAGTATAACACACCGCTGCCGAAAAATAAAGTAATCAAATGAAGCCAAAAAAGGATTTCTGCGAAAACTCTGCTTTTTTCGATCCCACTTTTCAGCCACACCGGTATTTCGCCATCGGAGAGCCACGTCTGTGCGATCATAGTCCCGATCCCAGGTAACAAACTGGATGCCGTGTTTACTATGCGTTCCCGCCAGTATCGTGCCATTGAAGTCGGCAAGGATGCGGTAGTCACCCTCCAGCCCGCTGGCTTCGGGCTGCGGAGCAGTTTCCATCGCAGTCATGTACTCCAGCGTTCGGGCGGCGATGTCCTCATCACGTGGCGCGACTCGCTACCGGCATCCCACGAATGGCAGAGCCATTCGCAGGAGCCCTGCCGGACCTCTTGATTTAATGCGCTTCGCGCCGGTCGAGGCAGCGAGTTCAAGCCTGCCCGCGGCATTCCAAAAAGAAAACACCCTCCTGACAGATAGTGTTTCTTTTGTGACTGCTCACAGGTTTTGCTGTCGCACTCCCGCATACCGCAAAAGTAAAAAACGTAACGAGGCTCGACTCGCTACCGGCATCCCACGAATGGCAGAGCCATTCGCAGGAGCCCTGCCGG
>OGZA01001801.1_pt1 | contig 13954 bp, 5 predicted proteins | sample 1576591 | NCBI WGS metagenome assembly OGZA01 (sample SAMEA3541565, study PRJEB24748) | human gut metagenome | biome: human gut; feature: human-associated habitat; material: faeces | place: China | collected 2012
ACTGCTGCGCACCGGCCAGAAATGTCCGCTGCAACACAAACAGCAGCACCAGATACCCCACAGCCAGCGCCAGCATCATTCCACGGTGGGCAGCGTTGGGCAGCGGGGCGCGGTGCAGCGCCAGCCACACCGGGCACAGCGCCGCCGTGCCCAACCATACCCAAACGGGCAGCGCCAGCGCAAACGCGCCGTTCAAAGCCGTCAGCAGACCCAACGCCAGCAATTCCAAAATCAGCAAATCCACTGCCATTTCCAGCACAGGGCGCGCCGCAGCCACGGTGCGGGGCAGCAGCACACGGTCCATAAACACAAGCCCCGTGTCCGGGTCGGCGGTCCGGCGGCGGGTCATGGTGCGCAGCCGTTTTACGGCAGTCTGAGCGAAGTGCAGCACCTGCTGCGGCGCATCGGCTCCCTCAGCCATGATTGCCCCGGCCGGGTCGGCGCAATAGGTCGCGCCCAGCGGCTCACGCACGGTCAGCTCGCCCACGCGGGCAGTCAGCTTCCAGTGTATCTGCTTCAGTGAATCCCCCGCACGGTAGGGCCGTAGGTCGTAAACGCCGTCAGCCATGTCGTGCCCTGCGGCGGTCACCTTCTCCACCTTATTTTGCGGCTTTGTGCCCGCACCATCGTCCTCACCCTCGGCGGGCGGCAGCACACACAGCTCCCGGCTTTGGGGCGGCACGGCGCAGGGCACGGCAAACAGGCCCAGCGGGTCGCGCACCGTGATTTCCCGCACGCGGAACCGCCACAGGCCGCTTTTGGCGGCGCGCAGCGTTACGCGCAGGTCGGCACGCTGACCCGGGGCCAGCATTGCACCGCAGGGCAATTCGATCGCCGTGCCGCTCTCGGCGTCTATTGCCTGCAAAACGACACGCAGCTCCGGCACAGGCCGCCGCCCGGCGTTGTGCAGCTGCACCAGCACGGCAAATTCCTCGCCGGGGCGCACAGGGCGGGCGGGCAGCTGCAGCGTTGCCGTCACATCCCGGCGCAGCGTGCGGGCATACCACGCCAGAAACACCACCACCAGCACCGCCCATGCCAGCAGAAACACCGCAAACGGCGCACGGCTGACTGCGGCCACGGCAAACAGCACGGCCAGCAGCAGCCCGCAGCCGACCTTACCTGCCATGGGACGGCTTCTCCGGGCGGGGGCGCGGCGTGGTGTGCAGAACATCCGCAATAATGTTCTCCACCGTCTCGCCGCCGGTGCGCGCCTGCTCGGTCAGGCGCAGACGGTGGTGGGTCACATCGGCAAAAATCGCGGTCACATCCTGCGGGGCCACATAACTGCGCCCGCTCAGAAAAGCCGCCGCGCGGGCCATACCGGCCACAGCCAGCGATGCACGGGGCGACAGCCCCAGCGCAAGGCGGCCGTCCTGCCGCGTTGCGCGGGAAAGCTCCACGATATACCGCCGAATCTCGTCACTCATAAACACTTCATCCACCTGCTGCTGCATGGCCAGCAGCTCGCTTTTGTCTATCACAGGCTGCACACGGTCCAACAGGGCATGGCGCGGCTGGCGGGCCAGAATTTCCATTTCCGCCTCGGCGTCAGGGTAGCCCATGACCACACAGACCATAAAACGGTCCAGCTGTGACTCCGGCAGCATCTGCGTGCCGACCGAGCCGACAGGGTTTTCCGTAGCCATGACCGTGAACGGCTGGGGCAGCGCGCGCGTTACACCGTCCACCGTGACGGCACCCTCCTCCATGACCTCCAGCAGCGCGGACTGGGTGCGGGCGCTGGTACGATTGATCTCATCAGCCAGAAACAGGTTGCACGCGACCGCGCCGGGGTGATAGACAAACTTGCCGGTTTCCTTTTGATAGAGCGAGAACCCCACAATATCAGACGGCAGAACATCCGGTGTAAACTGCACGCGGTTCTGGGTCAGGTCCATGGCGCGGGCAAACGCCTGTGCCAGCGTGGTTTTGCCAACGCCGGGAATATCCTCGATCAGCACATGACCGCGGGCCAGCATTGCCATCATAATTTTCAGCACGGCCTCGGGCTTGCCCAGCACAGCCTTGCTCACCTCGGCTGTCACAGCCAGCGCTTTTTCGTTGAAATCCTGCATGGGTCAATCCTTTCTGTGGCCGCGCCAGATCAGCATACAGCCGATGACGGCGGCAATCAGCACAATTCCTGCCCACAGGGCGTTGTTTTCCAGCCAAATCATCCAGTTGGAGTACGCGCCGCCCGCATCCTCGCTGCCGCCCTCGTTGGGCAGGGGGCTGATGCTTTCGGGCGCAACCTCCTCCAGCGCGGTCGTGCCGTCGGTTTCCACGGTCACCTGGCGCGGCGCGGCGTCCCATGTCGCGTCACACTCGGTCAGATCCTCCGCGTGGGTCGCGGGTGCGGCATCGGGGTCGCGCTCGGCAATCACGAGATACCGTTGGGTATTTTGGGTGTAGGGGTGGCAGGTCGTCAGGGTCAGCAGGTCGCGCCCCGGCTGTATCAGTACCGCGTTTATATCGTCCGGCTGTATAATTTTTAGCTCGCACACGCGGTAGACCAGCGTATCCCACGGCGTTGTCATCGTGATTTTATCGCCGGGTTGTATCTGCTGCACATTGCGCAGCATCTCCGCGCCGTAGTAGCCGCGGTGGGCGGCAATCACGGTGTTGGTGTTCGCGCCGCCCAGCGGCATCGAGGTCTGCCCCAGCAGCGCGCCGCCGCGGGCCATGTTGGCCGTGCTGGCGCCAAGGTAGACAGGCAGCTCCAGCTTCAGGCGCGGTATCCACAGCGCGGCGATCATATCATCGGGCAGGCCGTAGCCGGTCAGGTCAAAGGCGGGCGTCTCGTAGGCAAAGGGGTCCTTCAAGCCGCTTTGTCCCTCGGCAAAAATCTGCGCATTGTAGGCTTGCAGGGCATCGTACAGCTCGGGGTAAGCGCGGGCAGGCTCGGCGCTGTCTGTGGTTTCGGCCGCGGCGGGGGCGGCAGCCTCGGCAGCCTGCACAAATTTTTGTACGGTTTTTGTACTTTGCCGCGCCGCCAGATACTGGCTGACCGTGGGCTGCAGCATAAGCCCAACGCCCAGCAGTATTGCCAACCATGCAAAAATCTGCAAAAACAGGCGTTTCATCAGTCTTCCTCCTCGCGCTTTTTGCAGCGGTGCAACAGCAGCAGCAAAAGCAGCGCCTCGCCGCCGATGACAAGGCTGCCCGTCACGCTGATCCACGGCCATGCGTCCACCATACGCTTGACAACATTGCCGGTGTGCAGCTCCTGATACTGCACGGTCTGCGGCGCGGCGGTCTCCTCGTCCTCTCCATTATACGGCACGCGGGTGCCGCGCACAAGCATACGGTGGGTGTTGATGGCGTAGGGTGTGCAGGTTACCAGCGTGCAGTAGTCCCCGCCGGGGATAATTTCCAGATCCTCGGTGCGTTCCGGCTCCACGACCTTGACCTGATCGACCTGATAGGCCAGCACCTCGTCCATAATGTGCAGGTAAAAGCGGTCGCCCTCGCCCAGCTTATCCAAATCGGTAAAAAGCACTGCCTCGGCCAGACCGCGGTGGCCGGTCAGCACGCTGTGCGTGCCCGCGCCGCCCAGCGGATAGCTGGACCCCTCCAGATGCCCAACGCCCTTGAGCAGCACATCATCACTGGTCCCTTCATAAATCGGCAGATTGACATCAATCTTCGGGATCGTAATGTAGCCCAGACTCTCGCCCACATCCAACATGTCCACATAGCTTGTGCCGGTGTCGGCGGCCTCGCCCGCAGCATCGCGGTCAATGGCGTTGCTAAGCTGTTCATTGTAGCGGCGCGCGGCCTCCTTGGCGGCGTCAATTTTCTCGGTGTCCATCGTCTGCACGGTATCGTTGTAGCTTTCAATGACCGAGCTTGCGTGACGCTGCGCCACCGCATTGCTGATGACGGGGTACATGGCCACGCCGATGCCCGAAGCGATCATCAGCGCCGCAAAGCCAAGCTTTAATTTGACAGTGGTATCCATAGGAAAGAGCCTTTCTGTAATGGTTTTGGGGGTAGCTTTTTCGCGTAAATGCGCAAATTCCTCGCGGCAGATGCCCTTTCAGCCGCAGGGGCGGCGTCCCCGGTGCCCCGCAAGGCACTGCCGAAAATCCCTACCCTATTCTTAGCCGCCTCTCCCCGCGCGGGTATCGGCAATGTCCACAACCACCCATAGGGGAAGTACCGTTTCCGGCCCTTCCCCTATGGATTACCCCTCTATTTTGCTTTTGGTTTTAGGATTGTGCGCCTTACGCACGGTTGTTCTTCTTTTTCAGGCTGAACAGCACGCTCACGCCAGCCAGCACCAGCAGCACACCGATACCGCTGAACAGCAGCGTGCCGAAGCCGCCGGTGACAGGCAGGTTGAAACCCTTGCGGTTGACAACCGTATAAATTTTCATGTCATTATCGTCAAACGCCTTTACACTAGTGTTATATGTGCGCTTAACGAGCTTACCATCCTCATATACACTTTTTTCTATCCACTTTTCAGAATAGGCGATTGATAGCGGAGCATCAACAGGGTCTTTCAGCAGGTTATAACCGTTAAGCGTCTCTGTCTCAACAAACTTATATGTGCCGTTCGGCAAGCCCTTAACGATTGCTTCGCCTGTAGGATTGTTTGTGGGATCAGAATCTTTAGCACCGGAAATGACTTCGGTAATCTTGACCCATTTTTCGGTATCATTATTGGACAGATTCAGCGCCTTCACCGTGGCAGCATCAACATATTCTTTGGTCACGCCGTTAAAGATGATGCCCTTGCCGTCTAAGGTTTTCTCATCTGCCGTTTCGACCTTTTTATACAGATCAAATTTGACGCCATTCAGCGGCTTATTATTCTGGTCGACCTTTTTGATACCTGTCTGGAAAGTATACACAACGCCCGCATCATTGCTTTCATTGTCTTTCGGGCTTATCGGATTGCCATCCGCATCCACATTGGTCTTATTGGAATAAGTCAGCTTTGCATTGTTGATGTTACCCTCATTGCCAATAGCGGCGCCGTCCAGAAGTTTTGCTGTATATTCAATCTTGATGACCGCATCTGCATACTCTGCACCCAAAGCAGTTTTGCCCGCAGCTGTAGACCTAAAATCAAATTCCACGCTGCGCGTACCAGTCACAATGCTGTCACCGTTATTGGTTAGCGTCTTATTGTAGTACTTCTCATCAAGCGGTACTTCCGTTCCGCCCTTTTTCGTCACAGAAACCTTAAAATCACCCGAATAAATCAGTTGTTCTGCCTCAACCGTATCTGTAACCTTAAAGGTGTTCAGCTTTTCGATGGTGTTGGGGACCTTAATCGTCAGGGTGTAGGGGACTTTGTCACCAATGCCATAATCTGCATCATGAGTCTCACTGGTACTACTATCACGCTTGGTGATCTTCTTCTCAAGGTCAGGACGCTCGTTGATGACTTCAATAGAAGAAACATCATTGCTGTCAACTTTTACAACAAGTTTTCCTGTTGCAACATCGTTTTCCAGTAAAAATTTGTATGCTTTCGCCACATTGGCAATATAACCATTCACGGCTTCCAGTTCAACAAAACGGTAGGTTGCAGGTGCAAGACCATTCGTGATGTTGATGCACCCATCGGTAGCTGTTTCAATCTGCCCTTTCTTGTCAATGGCACCGGCTGCATTGACTGTTTGAACAGACTTTCCCTTTTCGATGGTTACCTTGCTAAGGTCAACCGCATCCCACGCTTCACCATTTTTAATGTCGAGCCGGAAAAGCACCCCAGAAAGACCTGTGCCGTTATCTGTATTACCCGCAACACGGCCGGTTTTGATGAGCGTAACGCCGCCATAGGTAGGGGCATTCTTCGGTTCGGCTTCAACATCATAGTTCCAGACATAGGTTCCATCGTCTTGCTTTACCGTCATGGGGATAGAAACGATAAAGTTTGCACTTTTGGTCAGAATCTGAGAGGGTGCCTTTGTCTCAGCAACCATATAAATACCAAGGTCAAGTTTAAATTTCACCTTACCTGTGCCAACCGAACTGTCTTTACCGGTGGTCTTGCTTTCAGGAGAAAGCGTGCTCATGTCAAAATGCACATCACTGAGCTTTTGGCTAACAGTCTTATACAATTTTTCCGAATCAATACTACCCTCAGCAGTTGCATCGTTGAAGTCATCATCTGACAGAACACGATTCAGTGCTGCAACCGGTGCATAAACTAACTTGCCATCTACCTGTGTAATATCAGCCAATTTATAGACCGTAAATTCAACGCCGTCCAGCAGTTTTCCTTTTTTCTTATTCGCATCCGTTTCTGTCTTGTCCGCTTCTGTCTGCTCATACTTACTAATCGTCAATGTGCCCTTTGTAATGCTCGGGTCAAATGTACTGGTGCTCGTTGTCCCGGCTGCCATTGCGGGCAGGGCGCAGACGCTTAGGGCCATGACGGCGCTGAGGGCTGCGGTGAGTAAGCGTTTCAGTTTCATCTTGCTTCGTACCTCTCTCTCTTTATGTTTGTTTGTGTAGGGGGACTTCGTTATTGACGCCCGCCCCCTTTCTTATTGTAGCGGAACACCAGCACCAGCAGCACAGCCACCAGCGCGGGCAAGCCTATCAAAAGCCACAGGCTGGGTGCATCCGCGCCCGTATGCGGCAACTCAAAGCTTTTGCGGTTGTTGATCGTCAGGGCAATGTTGTACACGCCTGTGGTGGAATCGTACTGCACATCGCCAAAAGGAGCAGCATTGTGCACGCATTGTCCACCCGTTGTCAGTTTAAACTCGATGGCATCAGCCAGCAGGGTGTACCCTTCGGCGGTTTTGGTTTCGGTCAGCCGGTAGATGCCGGGGGACAGGTTCGCAAAACTGCACTTGCCTTTGTTCGCATCTTCACTGGATGTTGCTTTCGTTTCGGCTTTAAATGCCGCATCAACGGTGCCATCATCGTTCAGTTTCTCCAGCTTGAACTCCACGCCGCCCAGCTTTTTGGTGGTATCCTGTGCGTCCTGCTTTGTGATGTTCAGGTTATACCTGGCATCTTGCAGTTGGTTGGTCAAGGTCAGCTCCAAGGGGGATGTACTGCTCTCTTGTACTTGTACTTTGTTACTGAGAATCGTGTATTTCTTGCCGCCAATCTCAATCACATTGCCCTTAGAGCCGCCGTAGAATGTTCCATTTTCCGTTGCACTTTCCAGTACGCGGTAGGTGTAATACTCATGCGTTTCGCCCTTATTGGTTGCATCAAATTTGTCCAAGCCGGTAAACTTTGCGACCCAGCCGCTGTAGCTGTCTGTCAACTTCTTGACCGTCTGGACATCCACCCAACTGTCTTCCTTTTCCGGTGTTTTGGTGCGTTGCAATTTCAGGTAGATGCTCTCAGGCAGTTCATTGCTCGGAATATCCGTCGTGCCGTCCTGTTTTTTCCACTGCTTTGTAACCGCTATGTCGATCAGCTGGCGACTTGTGTTGACAAATGTTGCTTTTGCCACATTGGTATCATCTGCCACGACAGAACCGCGCGCCTTGATGCCGTCCACAACCGCACGGTCACTTCCGCCGCCGGTGATGGTCACCGATTGCAGGCTTGTGTCCGGATGCGCATCTTCCGACACAACAAACCGTGTACCGACCGGAATCCCGTCAATTACGACTTCGCCGTACTCTTGACCACCTGCTTGCTTTGTCACTGTACATTCGTACTTTTGTTCCGGAATATCCACGCCGAGGCCTTGGCCGCCGACATTGCTGAACTTGACGGTAAATGTAAATGTTTCGTTGAGCAGTGACTCATTCTCAGCCGCATACTTGCGTATGATCAGCTTGCCGGTCTTGACCTTGTTGGTGAAAACCACCTTTAGCTTGGTCAACTCGTCTTTGTCAGCCTTGTCGCTGTAGGAGCGGAAAACAAGCGTATTATCAGCCGGTTCCTTAGTAGCTATGTCATCATATGCGTTCTTGATTGGTTTTCCATTTTTGTCGTTTCTGTCAATCACCAGCTCTGTCCGGCCATCGTCCGGGGCAGTGCCTTTAACATTCTCCAGACTTGTGATACTCGCGTCTGTCTTCACATACTCACCCGCACCGCTTACATTTGTCACCGGTGCATCATTTTCGTAGACCGTCCAGAATGTATCATACAGATTCGGATCAACCTGCTCCTGCAGGGCTATGTAGCTGCCGCGGCGGAACTGATCCTTAAAGGTGACCGTTTCACCGGCCTGCAGCAGGAACTGGCCGTCTTCATCCACAACATCCCCATTGCCACGGTCGGAGGAAAACACGGCATATGTTGCGTTTTCCAGATTTCCGCTTTTGGCGGAGTTATAGTCTGGGATGTCGTACTGCTCGGTCGTAAAGCATGGTTTTGTCTGCTCCTTCGGCGCGCTGCGGAATGTAAAGTTGCGCAGGTAAATGCTGCGCGCAAAGTTATCGCCGACTGTGATACGCTGGAGAGTATTGTTGAAACCCTTACTGGTGGTTTCCAGAGAGTTCAGCAGCAGCCGTATGGTGTACCACTGCCCCGGATGCAGCCCGATTGCCGCACCGTAGACATCACTGCTTTGCAGGCCCTTGCCGTTGATACAGCCTTTTTGGTGGCTTTCTGTATCCCAAAGCTCCACATACAGGTTGCCCAAGGCGCAGGTATCGGCCTTATCGCCCTCCACATAGACATCAAAAGTCAGGTAGCTGAAGTCTTTTATATTGATTGGTGAATCCAGCGGCAGGGTGCCGCGGCGCTGCTCTCGGTGCGCACTGGTTGGGTCATCCCTTGTGGCTGACCACCGCACGGCGAGGTCTCCGTCCTTTTTGTCTGGTGGTTCCGGTGCATAGGTCAGACTGGCGGAAGTGTCGGATGGTTTTTGAGCGTCTTTATAGGCTTCTTCTGGGAGTGCTTTGGTTTCACCCTCTTCGTAAGAAGTACCTTTTGGGACGTAGTGGGTGGCCAGATTCTTGATGTTGAAGGTGAAGATCTTCTGGTTTTGGAAGCTGTCCTTGAACAGATCGTTTACTCCCGAAACATCGACCTGCTTTTCAACCTGCAGCTCGTTGTGGTCGGGGAAGTTGAACGCCACCGCCATGTTGGACTCCCACATGCCGCGCTCCATGTAGAACATGGTCAGGGTGTGGGTGGTGCCTTTTTCGTAAGTAATGGCATCCTTGCTCTCGTGCTTGAAGGTGTACGGCTTCTCGTTGAATGTTACTTGTTTTGCAGGCGCACAATCTTTATAGATAGTGTTGTTGCTTGCTTTGATATCACTGATATAGGATGTGACTGTGTTCTTACCTCCTTGCTCGCCAAATTCCAGCAGGCCGGACGCTTTACCGTGCGCGCCGCCGACATCCAGCACCAGCTGACCGTCAATGTAGACCCACACATCATCGTCACCGGAGAAGAAGAACTTGATGGGGACTTTATCATTGGCATCGTCCCCTACTTGAACCTTACCGTCATCCGTCAATGTAAAGTCAAATTGCAGCTTCGCACCAAAGCCGTAGTTGTAATTGCTGGCTGTTGCGGCAATTGTATTTTGATTGAAGGGGAAGAAACCGTAGGTTCCCTTTTTCCCTCTTTCCGAATCCACATTTTCCGACTTATCATCTGTATATTTCGGTTTTCCATTCTCGTACTCGCCAGTCTTCGTTGCTTCCAGATAGTACTTGCTTTTGGCTGTATCCTGCTTCAGATACAGCGACCGCTCATTACTGTCAAAGTACCAGTACTTGGCTTTAGATTCAGTATCGCCGTTATTCTCCGTAAAGACGGCTTTCTGGGTAAACGGGAAGGAAACATCCTTGTACACCTTGCCCAGCACGGCTTTTTCAGTGTTTGTGCCGGTTAAAAACGCTTCGTTGAAGTGCGGCTCTGCAAGTGTAGTACCGGCCATGACCGGCATACCGTCCTTCATTTGGTTTCCAACCAAGCCTTGGAAGGTTGCATTGTAAAATTCACCCTTGCCATCTACATTTATGGTTGAGTTGTTGACTGCCATAAAATGATTGTAGTCACTATTATCAGACGCATTTATATTGCCCCAGCCGTACAAATTCAGGTTTGCTGCGATATCTGAGAATGGCGTTCCCCAACCATTATAATTGGGCTGGAAGTGGCCGGTATAAATCGGGTTTTGAATCTTTGGGGTATCTGTATAGCTGCTATAATAATTACTCAGCGCACGGTCAAACTGCCTAAATGGAACATTGCTGCGGTGTGTGCCCTTCTCGTTAGTACTGTATGTATTGCGGTTGTTGCCGTTCAGCTCATAGTCCGTGTAATAGTCATACAGTGTGGTGCTGATATACTTTGTGTTGGACTGGGGCGTAAAAGCCTTGCTTTCCAGATCTACAATACTCTTGGCACTTTCATCTGCTGCTTTTTTGCCTTTTTCAGCATCGCGGGTTGCGCCCAGTTCATCCCAATAGCCGCCGCGGTCGCCGCCTTGGTAGATTACATCATCGCTGGTGTCGGCGTAGAAGCACGGCTTGTTTAAATCAGGAATCGTCAATAAGACCGTGTCAGTGCCGTTGTTAGCGGTATTTGTACCGTCTACCGCCCAAGACGCAAAGCGGATTTTTGTATAGTCTTGCGGCACATCGACATACCAAATCTCGCTGGTGCCGTCACGAGCCATTTGCGAGGTTATCGCTGGTTTGCTGCTATCATCACTGGTAATGTAGCACCACAGGTTGCCGTCGGCGTCCGGCATACCGTAGGTGGTTGCAGAGTCATTTTTGTACGACATGTCCGAGAAGGTTGCATCGAAGTAGACGGTTTTGCTGTTCGGTGCGCTCCACCTTACATCATTATCGCCTGTATATATCAGGCAATAGCGCGTGTCGGGGTCGTATGGGAATACTGCTATTTCTCCTGTTTCAGCTTCATCATTATAGAAATTGAAGTACTGCTTGCCGATGTAAGTATTATCTGACTTTTGGAAACTTACATAGGCGCAGGCGTCTGTGGGAATTTTGATGTCCGCTTGGTCACCCGCTTGCAAAGTATTGATAGGTTGCGAAGTACCAACCTGTTTAAGATTATTTTGGTCATCCTTTTCCCAGAATGTGACGGTGACCTTATCCAGTGCCTTGTCGGAATTATTCAGCAGCACCATCTTTTGGCCGCAATAGCGGACATGCTTGGGGGTGATGTCAGCGTAGTCAACCCATTTAGTAATGTCGTAGTCGTACGCTTTGCTTGGCGTCTTTCCATCGCTGCTTTTCGCCAGTTTATTGCCGTCAAGGCATTTGTTGGCGATGTCTTCGATCTTTATCCATTGATTTCCCTCGCTTCCTTGTCCCTTCATCTCAACCCAATTGTTATTATCCAGTGTAAATTTAACCCAGACAAAGCCCTTATAGGGACATAGCGAATCTGCATCATCATTGTTATGGTAGACATCTACCTGATAAATTGGGCGGCCATCGGTAGTCTTATCCCTAATGGGCGTTGCCGGGGTTTCTCGCACTTCATGATACTCACTTGGTGGGATGTTATTATCATTACCGCGCATAAAGGAACATGTAATTGTCGATCCATTATCTAATTGTGCAATCCAATCCGTCGGCGGTGCAAAGTAGAATGTGTACTTTGTACCCTTTTGCACCGTGGCATCGCCCGCACACAGTGCAATATCACTTTCTTTGGCATTCCCTGCCGTAAGCATCCTATCATCAGCCGAATCGCCTTCGTTCAAGAAGCCTGCTTCGTCCTCGCTCCCGGTGGAATCCTCGCCGGTTTTATCCGCATCGGCGGTCTTGTCCGCAGCGGCACTGTCAGCCGGGGCGGTATTCTCTGAACCGGTCACGCCCTCGGCAGGGGGCGCGCCTGCGGTTTTGTCTGTTGTGTCGGCGCTGTTTGTAATCGTTCCTGATTCCGGCACAGAAATTTCAGGCTCTGTTTTGCTGCCCTCGTTTGTCGTGTCGGCGTCTTTTTGAATCGTTTCCAAATCCGACACAGAAATATCCGACCCGGTTCCATCAGCACCATTTCCCGTATTGTCATCGCCCGGAATCGTTTCCGAATTTGAAACAGAAAATTCAGTCTCCGTCTCCGCTGCATATACCGGCAGAGCCATGCTTGCCAGCAGGCACAGGGCGGCCAGCAGTGCCGCTACACGGTGCAGGTTGGAATTTGCCTTCGTCATCTGCCTTGCCTCCTTTTGTATGCGTTCAATACACTTTATTCCGCAGCTTACTGCGGAATAGCAAAGGGTGTACACCCTTTGGGCTTATGCTTTCCACGGCGTCCGCACGCAATCGCTGGCGTAGGGGGCATGGGAAACATAATACACTGGATTTAATTTCCATTTCTTTTATGAGAAAAATTATAGTTCTTTGGTATGAGAATTTCAAGTACCTGCGTTGAATCGTTTCATTTTCGGCAATTTGCTATATTTCAACCGCATTATATTGTGTATCCTGACGGTTCGTGCGGTGCAGCTTTGTAAGATACAGCGCGATTTCTTGCGCATCTGCACACTATATGTTGAATTATGTCGATACTTTTGCGCAGATGTTGCGCGCCGCAGGGGGACAAGATTTGTTCGGTCATGTTGGAAAAGGAAAAAACGCAGGGGCGGCGTCCCCGACGCCCCGGAGACAACTGCCCGTCTGCGGGCGCATATGGAATGCGCCCCTACGGTGTGATGGGCTTCTACCTTATGATTAGCTCCTATTAGGAAAACACACTGTCAAAGGGGTATGTAGCGGGGGTTAGCCCGCTACTGCGGGTTTTGTGGTGTTGATTTCAATGTATTCTGCTATGCGTCTAAATTCATCCGCAAACTTAAATCTCACACTAATGTTTCCATTCTCATAAACCTTGATATGGTCAATCAGCTCAACGAGAAGTTCCCGGGAAAGCTGGTCGATATTTTGATGCTTTGTAAAAGCCACCAATGCGGGATGCTCACTCTTTACACCGTTTGCCAATTCCGCCCGTTCAGCGTTCAGCCGGGCCAGTACATCCGTAAGAGCGATGGTCTGTCGTTCATAATCGGCTTTCATATCCCGGTAGTCCTGCTGGGTAATTTCCCCGTCTTTCCAGTCTTGATAGAGGGACTGCTTGTAGCGGCTGATTTTTGCCAGTTCCCGCTCTTTCGCAGCAATCAGTTCTTCCAAGCGGATGGACTGGCTCTTTTTGACCGGGGCGGTGTTAATGCGGGCAATCATTTCCGAGTATGAAACAGCCAGATGGATTTGCTGTTGTACCGCAAAGAGGACAGCGGCCTCCAGACGGTTATGCTTGATTGAGTGCATTGTGCAGGCTGTCCGGGAGCGGTTCTTGTAGGTGGAGCAGGCATAGTACACATTATTGTTGTTGCCTACGCTCCGGGTAATTGCCCGCCCACAGTCAGCACATTTCAGAAAACCGCTGAACAGGTGGACTTCCCGGCCTTTTGGAGAAGTACGGGTATCACGCTGTAAAAGAGCCTGTACCTTATCAAAGGTTTCATAATCAATGATTGACTCATGCGTACCAGCTACTTCCACCCATTCTTCACGGGGGACGCTTTCAACCTCGTGTACCTTATAGCTTTTTACCCGACTGCGGCCCTGCGCCAAATCCCCGGTATAGGTGGGGTTCGTAAGAATGGAGTGGATCATGCGGGTTCCCCACATAGGATCATCATATCCTCTTGTTGAAACAGGGATGCCCTTTTGCAGTTTATAAGCCGAGGGGCTGGGTACGCCGTGTTCATTCAGATACAAAGCGATGGCCCGTTTCGATGTCCCTTTTAGAAACAAAGAGAAAATCAGTTTGACGATTTCAGCGGCATCGGGGTCGATGATCAACTGGTGCTTGTCCTTTGGGTACTTTACATATCCATAAGGAGCAAATGCGCCGATGTACTGCCCGTTGCGCCTCTTATAGTCAAATACCTGGCGAATTTTCTTTGAGGTCTGGTAGCAGTATTGATCGTTCATTACATTCGTAATCGGGACGATAATACTGGAAACGCTGTCCGGGTTGAGATAGCTGTCCACATTTTCAGCAAGACTGATAA
>OGZA01001806.1_pt1 | contig 13946 bp, 9 predicted proteins | sample 1576591 | NCBI WGS metagenome assembly OGZA01 (sample SAMEA3541565, study PRJEB24748) | human gut metagenome | biome: human gut; feature: human-associated habitat; material: faeces | place: China | collected 2012
AAACATACGCAAAAGAGAAATTGAAAAGAATACTTTATCAGCTGGCAAGTGATATGGAAACCCATTCGCTTGATAAGGCAATAACTGCCCGGATAGACCCCTATTTTGTGGTAAACGGCCTGCAAAGCTGTATCAATCAGGATGCGCCGATTATTTGTGAAATAATTGAGGAAGGCATCAGGGACGGTTCTTTACAGACAACGCAGCCGGCATTTTGTGCGGAGGTTTTTTTAATGCTTCTAAATTACTGGGCCAATCCCATTTTGTTCGCACGTAATTATGCAGAAACGGAGAGCCGGCTGCATTATCTGCGGTTTGTCATGTGTCAGCTTGGACTGGATGTTATGGATGATAATTTAATCGCGGCCATGCTGAAAGCATATGACTGATTTTTAAACACTATAAACAGCTGCCAGTCAGCAAAAAAATAGCTGTTACAGATAACAGCCTATTTTTTAACATCGTAGAAACCGACAGTCGGTTTTATAAGGAGAAAGAAATTGAATACGCAAAAGGTAATACAGGTAAACAATCTGGCAAAGTGCTTCGGAGAGAAGGAAGTGCTCAGAGACTGCAGCATGACGCTGTCCCGGGGGACGATCTATGGATTGCTCGGAATGAACGGTGCCGGAAAAACGACTTTGCTGAATACGCTGTATTCCTTCATCCGTCCATCCGCAGGCTCGGTCAGCTATAACGACAGATCTCTGAAAAGGCTGGATATTGCCTATCTGGAAGCAGAGAACTACTTTTATCCTTATATGACAGGGCGCGAATATCTGGATCTTTTCCCAGCCGGCAAAAACGGCTTTAAAACAGACAACTGGCAACAACTTTTCCATATTCCGTTAGACGATATAACGGAGAACTATTCAACCGGGATGAGAAAGAAACTCGCTCTGCTGGCCGTTCTGAAGCTGGATAAACCGATCGTTGTCCTGGATGAACCGTTCAACGGCCTGGATCTGGAAAGTGCCCATATCCTCACCCTCATCCTGCAACAACTCCGGGAAGGGGGCAAAACAGTGCTGGTCACCTCACATGTTTTCGAGACACTGACTTCCTGTTGCGATTATATCCATCATATCGATCACGGGACAATCGACCACAGCTACTCCAAGGATCAGTTCGAAATGCTTCAAAAACGGCTCTATTCAACCATAGAAGATCAGGCTTCCGATCAGATAAAGAGACTTATTTAGTCCTTCAATCCGATAGGCATGTACTAAACAAATTAGGGGGCTTTGAAACACCCCCTAATTCCAATAGAAAAACGTTTTATATATTTATTCAGTAGTAATCGTCAGTTGTTTTCCTTGTTTCAACAGGTCATGTGAAATAAACCAACCTTTGATTTTCTGACCGTCGTAAGAGATATCCGTAATCTTCCGCCCATTACCGTTCTTTACGATCGCGAACTGATTATTATCGCCTAAAGTGAATTTCACCTGATCGAACAAAGGTACGGTTACAATATATTCCGGATCAGCCGGAGAATAGGTATATAAACCAATGGCATTGAATACATACCAGGCAGACATTTCACCGGCATCATCCATTCCCGAATAGGCGAGCTTCTCTTTACCCATATCGTAATAATGGTTCATGATGCTATCCAGCACACATTGCGCTTTCTCCTGTTTACCGATGAAATAATAAGTATAGGGAACACTGTGGTCCGGTTGATTACCATGGCAATAATTTCCGATGAAACCGGTCATATTATGCGCTTCATAGTTTCTCCACGGTTCAGTGAACAGTGAATCCAGCTTCTGTTCGACCGCTTTTTCACCGGGATAAAGGGCAATCATGCCTTCCGGATCATGGGGAGCAAAGAACAGTGACTGCCAGGCATTAGCCTCACGATACATATAGGCATAATAAGGATAGTAAGGATCGAAATCCTTGATCCAGCTGCCATCGGCAATCTTTCCGCGCCAAAAGCCCGTACCCGGGTCAAACAGATTCTTATAATTGCCGGAACGTTCCATCAATGTTTTATAAATACTTTCATCTCCCAACTCCTTAGCCAACAAAGCGGTCGCATAATCATCGTATGCATATTCCACAGTCTTTGTTACAGCGGCTTTGTATTCATCCCAGGTCGGGACATTGGTGGTATCCTTTTCTGCAATCCATCCTTGTTCGATGTATTCATCCAGATATGGCCTGCCGCCTTTTCCCGGGACAGTGGCATTATTCACCAACAGTTTATAAGCCCGGTTCAGATCGAAGTCCTTCAAGCCACGTAAATAGTTACCGGCAACAAATACAGAGGCATGGTCACCATGGAAGAAGGTCGGCATATAACCATTTCGCTTTTCGCCTTTATCCGTGATGGACTTGATCACATCGGTCGTTACATCCGGAGAAATCATTCCCAATAAAATCAACTTATTGCGATAATCGTCCCAGAATGACGGATCGGTATAATAACGGAAACCATTATTTACCACATTACCTTTGGCATCCGTATATTCCCCGTTCACGTCGCTACGCAACGCCGGCCATAAGAACGAACGGTACAGGCAGGAATAGAAAATACCTTTCTCACGTTCTGTTCCGCCGGTTACTTCTATTTTGGATAACAAATTCTCCCAGGTCTTATCAGCCTCCTTACGAACCTGCGCAAAACTCTTATCCTTCATTTCCTGCTCCAGGTTCATCTTTGCATTATCAATACTTACGAAAGAAAAACCGATCTTTAATTCCAGCGGTTTACTTCCTTTGCTATCGGCAAAACTGACAACCGAAACTTCATGTTCACCATCTTTCAACTGTCTGATATCCTCAATCTTATAATTGGAAACAGCATAGAAACGGATATTTCCTTCCGCATCCTGATTACCGGAAAAAGTATAATCGTCGACTTTTTGAATACTCCAGTCTCTTACTCCATTGTTTGTCCGTGTGATATCCACTAATACTTTCTTGTCGTCATCCGGCCGGAAAGTATATTTATGATAAGCACAGCGGAGCGTGGAAGTCAGTTCGGCATTGACCCCGTACCTTTCCAGAAACACCTGGTAATAACCCGGACGGGCCGATTCGTTCGAATGACTGTATGTTGAAGCATAATCACCGGAGGAAACATTTCCTGTCACCGGAAGGACAGGGAGATGCAGCAAATTCCAATGTCCTTTGTTGGTATGCGAAAAACCATAGATGACCGTATCTTCATACTGATAACCGGCCCCACTCCGGAACTGAGTCACCGGACTCAGCTGTACCATCGCATTCGGGACGGAAGAACCGGGAAAGACTTCTGCCCCCCAGGTCCTTGTCTTCAAATGACGCTCATAACCCAGATCTTTCGTTTCCCATAGCGTAGCTGTCCCCAAAAGAGGATTCACATAATTCGTAAGTTGTTTATCCGGCTGGCAACTTATCATTATGGTTAATGACAGCAAACCTGCAAAAAAAGAGTTTTTCATGCTAAATTAATTATTAGAATATGATAATGATCAAGAATTAAAAACTATATCTGTCTGAAATTAAAAACACGTATAACTTATAATAGATCCAAATCGTCCAGCAACGCAACCGCTTCGATCAACATACAACCGCTCAGTTGTTCGGTCAGTCCTGTAGATGCTCCCGGGGCGTTCCGCCAGTAAGTACCGAATAAGACATTCGATTTATTGGTTCCCTGCGTCCATAATGTCTCGGCATTGGTTTTCAGGAACTGCACATAACGTCGTTTAGCACCTGCATCCAGGCGGTCCTGTTGGATCAGATCCGTAAAATAACGGATAAAAATACCTTTGAATAATCCACCGTCTCCAGTTCCTTCATCTTTCAGGATGGAATTGTTGACCAATGTACTGATGGTATAATCAGCGGCCAAAATGGTATCGTTCAGATAGGCTTTTTCTCCCAATATCTTATACAATTCAACAGCCGATCCGACAAATGTTCCTTCATTGTAAGTAAATATCCAGTCTTTCTGTATTTCTCCTGTATTACTGTTTATATTGTCATACACCATTCCGTTATTACTATTGAATAATGTACTTTTCTCCCAGTTATATATCTTGAGTGCCCATTCTTTATAGGTCTCATCTCCAAACTCACGATACAGGCGGGCTGCCAGAATACAAGCCGGACCGTTTGAACAGGCATTTTTGCTATACTCCTGCCCTTTTACCCAGGTGATACCTCCACCTGCATTCTCATTCCAACCCACTTTGATATAATCCCATATCTGCAATGCCGCCTCTTTATATTTCTGTTCTTTGGTTGCCTGGTAAGCACGAAGAATAGCGAGGGCATTCCATTCCATATCATCGTAATAGTCATTCCGGAACGAATTACCGTTCTTGATCTTCACGCCTTCAAACCATTGGTCGAAATAGGTTTTATATTTTGCATCTTCCGTACGCAAATAAGCATCCGTCAAAACATCCAGCGCATGCGCCTGAGGCCAGTAATGGAACGTCGTATTTCCGTTGCTATCATAATTAAAATATTTTCCTCCTGCATTCCAGAATGAATTTACCAATGCTGTCGTACTGCTGTCGGCAGCGGCATACCAATTAATATTATCATTTTCATCCGGTCCGTTCGGAGTATTATCATCATCGCCACAAGCTCCCAGGAAAAGGGGGAGAAACAGGAAAAGGAGTATATTCTTCATGACATTATTTTTAGCTGTTAAAAAAGAAGGACTCGGAATAAGATCCATTTTTCTCGAAATATACAATTCCGGGGCCTTCTTACCCAATATTTGTAATAAACTATTTAACGATTGTATGTGTGTAAGGCTGGTCTGCCGTCAGATAAACGGTATAAGTAGCCGGAACACCATCAAAATCACCCATCAGCTTCCATTTGTTATCCCACTGGGATACCTCGGTAAACAGTTGCAGGTAATAATAAGATTCCGGACTGCTTGCCGTCGGACGGGAGTCTGTCTGGTTCAATGTACCCCAGTCGACTTCCTTCTCTGCATCGGCACCTCCATTTTCCCGGATAGTCATTCTGAACTTATAGCGTTCGTCCCTACCCCAGCTCTCTTGCTTGAAAGTTACCGTTTCCTTCGCCTGGAATACACCATAACCTACATAAGGTAGTTCAAACAGAGATTCTCCGTCCGGACAGAAATAGAAAGTTATTTTGTTTACCAACGTATAGGTACAGGCACCGGTATTAAAGTCTAATGTAATACGGTAAACACCGTCTTTAGCGACCGTTGTCGTTCCGTTCTCTTTCACCATACCGTCCGCTGTATAGAACTCTCTCGGAGTACCGGTCTTTCCGTCCGTAAAATAGAATGGTTTGCCTGCCGCCAGTTTTGTATACACTTCAAATTCACCACCGGCAACAGCTTTCATTTTATGTGCCTTTGCCAGGTCAGCCCCACCTTCAGAAGCCTCTCCGGTCACATAGACATCGATCGGAACATCTTCGAAACCTGCCAGGCGGGTTACCGTAATCTTATTTTCAACGCCGGCTTTTACGCTCTGCAGACCTTTTGAAGAGAGTATAGTCCACTTGAATGTACCCGTATCAGACGGTTTTATGCCGACCTTACCTGCAATCTGATTCAACTGTTTATGCGTAACGGATACATAATTGCCAAATCCGTTATTATTGGCACACATCACATACACCGGTTTTGAGAAATCACCGTCTACCTTATCAAATGCAATCTGGTAAAGAGCAGTACCTGTTTCCTCTACACTCGGTGTTTGCCATTCAAAATAAACACTGGATGATGCGGACGGTTCCAGAACAACGGATTTTCCATCCGCCGGTTCAAGTAATGTACTGACACTTGCCAAACGGTTATCCGTGTCACCCATATTATCATTACATCCCATGAAGACCAACACGGCAGAGGTGATGAACATCAGTTTTATAAATATCGCTTTCATAATTCCTCCTTTTTATTTGATTACTAAATTATGAGTATATTCACCCTGCGTATTCAAAGAGAATGTAACATCATATGCCTTATCGCTCCAGCCATCGGTAGCCGGGCTCTTCCAGACTTCGTTGTTTGTCCACTGTTCTACATTCGTCTTTTCAGCCATGTAGTAATACTCATCATTTCCAGTCGGTTTGCTATCATTATTGATGGCGGCTCTCCATTCGGTCTCTCCGTCAGAACTTTCCATTCTGAACTTATAACGATCGTCCGAATTATCGCTATCCGTCAATCCCGTTACCGTATAGTTGCTGATAGCCCAGACACCGAGACCCTGGTAATCCAGTTCTATCTCTTTCTGTGACCAGTTCAGGAACCATTTCACTTTAGTCACCTCTTTGGAAGTAAACGATCCGGCATTAAAATCAATATAATATTTATAGATACCGGTTTTGGTTGCTGTCGTAGTACCGCCTTCTACCAGTTTTTCACCGTTCAACGAGTATTCAGTCGGAGTACCGGTATTGGCACTGACAAACTTGAAGGACTTGCCCTCCGTCAGTTTCATGAAAACTTCAAATTCGCCGTCAGCCACTTTCTTCATGATCATGGCATTCTCCAGGTCAGCTCCTACTTCCGTGGCTTCACCGGTGATATACAACTGGCTCGGAACTTCTGCGAATCCTGCCAAACGGGTAAGCGTCAGCGTGCGTTCTTCTTCTGCCTTGACCGGATTAATACCTTTGGAGGCATACACCGTCCATTTCAGAGTCCCTTCTTCCGCAGATCCGATCCCTGCTGAAGCGGCGATCTGGTTCAACTGTTTATGTGTGATCGTTGCATGATTAGTTCCGCCATTGTTGTCGGCAGTAACTATAGAAACAGGATCGGAAAAATCACCATCCGCCTTATCGAAAACAACTTCGTACAACACAGCACCACCATCTTCGGCTAACGACGGCTCCCATTCAAAATACAAAGAAGCCGATGCCGATGCTTGCAGGACAACGGCTTTCCCATTATCCGGTTCATATAACGCTTTAACGGCAGTCATGCCCAAATGCCTCACTTCCCCGTCACTGCTACATGCCGCAAAGACCATAGCAAAAGCGAACAGCATCATATATTTTATAGATATTATTTTCATATCTCTTAGATTTTTTGAATTTAAAATTTTAATCAATATCCCGGATTCTGAGTCAGATTCTTATTGATATCCCGTTGTGACTGCGGAATAGCGAACAAGTAATCTCTATCTTTATTGAAAGATCTCTTATCCAATTGGATATACTGTGTATTATCCGCAGCAAATTTAGCTCCGCGAGGATTGCCATTTAGTGCCGTCTCGATCGTTTTCCAACGACGGATATCATAGAGTCTTGTCCCCTCGATAGCCAATTCACAACGGCGTTCGCGGCGTACAATAGTCTGCATATCACCTGAAGCCGGGTAATTCAAAGCAGAAGCGTCTGTGAAACCGGCACGTTCGCGGATCGGACGGATCGTCTTGTTCCAAACGGTTTCGTTCATCTCACCCAGTTCTGTTTTTGCTTCAGCATACATCAATAAGACATCGGCATAACGCATCAGAATCAGATTCAAGCCGGAAGCAAGACCTGCCGGAGCGGTCGGATCAAACCATTTACGGAGATAATAACCTGTAGCGGTGGAGTTCTGTCCCGGACCGATATATTCATCCAGATTAGCAGCACCTGCATCGGCAGAAGAACCCGGTTTGATATAAATTGTGGACGTTTTGCCGTTACCGTCTGTCCACTGGTAGCCATGATAAACGATAGTAGCCTGCAATCTGGGATCTCTGTTTATGTAGGGATCTTCTTCTTTATAGCCGGAACCGCTTTCATGAATCGACCGGCCATTTTTCATGATATAATCGTCCACCAGTTCCTGTGTCGGAGCAAAACCGTTTACACGTCCGCCCACAGACAAGGGAATCCCATCGTACATTTCACTCCAGGTTCTCAGATTCAGCAGATATCCCATATCCAGGATCACTTCGCTGTTGTATTCGTTTTCCGGCAAGAACAGACCTGCATAGCTTGAAAATAATGCATATTCACCATATTCGCCATTGATTATTTTCTCGCAGACAGACGAAACATTCTGCCAGTCGTTCTCATACAGATAAGTACGGGCGAGCAGAGTCATAGCAGCCCCTTTTGTGATCCGGCCGTTATCAGCTGCCGCATATTCCTGTCTTGTCGGCAATGTACCGACAATATCATTCAGTTCGTCACGGACAAACTTGATAACATCCGCTTTCGGCGAGCGGGCAATCGTATTAGCCTCTTCGATTGTCAGTGTATAGTCAAACAAAGGAACATCGCCATAATTATTAGCCAGGCGGAAGAACAGCATGGCGCGAATGAAACGTGCTTCTGCCTTCATCCTGTTTTTTAATGTTTCATCCATGTCGGGGACACGATCAACATTTTCCAGGAATGTGTGGCATGTTTTAATGCCTTCAAAACATTTTTTCCAATCTTCAGAGAATCGTCCCAAAGCGGCGTTTGCCTGACCCGAAGTAATCAGTTTCTCATCCGTACTACCACGCCCTTCGTATAAGTTGTCCGATAACCGTTCGTCTGCGAAGAAATAGCCAGAACTCATCATCTGACTGTAAGCCATGCTCAATACGGAAGAAGCCTTTGCCTCGGAAGTCCAGTAATTCAAATCCGTAAACTTATTGGTAGGAGCCAGATCCAAATCATTACAAGATACGAATGATGCAAGTATAGCGCATGCTATACTTGGCAAATATTTCAAAATATTCATTTTCATAACAAAGTCTATGTCTTAAAATTCTATATCCAAACCAAATCCATAATAAGTCAGTGTCGGGTAGTTACGTCCGCTGTTTGCCCCAATGCCACCGATGCCCCCCATATCGCTGCCGAATTCAGAAGATTCCGGATCGATAAATGAGTTCTTGGTAAATGTCAACGGATTTTCGGTATTTACGCTGACACGTAATTTCTGTACACCAAACTTCTGAGTCAGTGCCTTCGGTAAGGTATATCCGATCTGGATATTCTTTACACGTAAGTAAGCTGCATTCAACAAATAAATATCTGATCCGGCCATACCCCAGTTGTTCGTAGAAGAAGATGAGCCTGGGGCAACTAAACGAGGCCATTGGGCATCCGGATTTGTCGGAGTCCAGAAATCCAACTGATGTTGATAAATACAATAGGAATAATTTGAGTGGAATGGTTCTATCAACTCACCACGCAGATACATGGAACGTTTGCCCACACCTTGCAGCATGACGTTCAGGTCAAAACCTTTCCATGTCATATTATAAGTGAAACCGAATGTATAACGCGGAAATGCATTACCCAATATCACACGGTCTTTCTCATCGATGACACCATCGTTGTTCTGGTCGACATACTTCACATCACCGGGCTGAACGGAAGCTCCTACCGGCAGCGCACTGTTCGCAATCTCATCGTAACTCTGGAACAATCCGTCTGTTTTATAACCGAAATATGAACCTAACGGCTGCCCTTCACGAATCAATTTATACAACTGGTCATTCTGGTCAATACGTTCTTTTCCTCCGAAATCGGTCACTTTATTCTTTGAGTCGGAAACATTGAAATTGAAGTTATGCTGGAAATCGCCAGAATTTAATTTGTAGTTGATCGTTAATTCCCAACCTCTGTTTTTCATTTCGCCAGCATTCTCCTTGGCTGCAGAACCGCCATAGATAGACGAAACTTCCGGTGTTAACAATATATTAGATGTCTTCTTATCAAAATAGTCTACGGATAAGAATAAATTCCCATTCAGGAAAGTGGCATCGGCACCGATATTAAAGTTAGCAGATTTTTCCCATGTCAGGAAGGCATTACCGTCTGTATAGCTCGTTCCCGGGACAGATATGCCATTGAATACATAGCCGTTGTTGTTCATCTGATAGACAGTCTGGTAAGAATAATTGTCCACATTCTGATTTCCTAGTACACCGTACGATGCTCTCAGTTTCAAATCGCCGATGTTACTCTTATACGTATCCATAAAGGCTTCTTCAGACAAACGCCAGCCGGCAGAGAACGAAGGGAAGAACCCCCAGCGCTGATCTTTGGCAAATTTTGAAGAACCGTCATAACGGAAAGAGACATCTCCATAATACTTATCCATATAATTATAGCCTACACGACCAAATACGGAAGTAATACTTGTCTGGTCCGTATCATTGTTCGAGTTTTTGTTATCTTTATTCTGGATGGATTCGTCTGTTGTCGGCAATCCCAGGTCTTCATCCGTGTATTCCCAGGCAATACGGCTTGCTTGTTTTGTGTAAGATTCGTTTGAAACACCGACCAATGCGCTTACGTTATGGGCATTATTAAATGTACGGTTAAAATCCAATAAGAATTGTGTACTCAGAGTATAACGCTTTTCATTATAATCTTCAGTCATTGTATTGGAGTGCATGTACAGTACCGGATTCTCCAAATCGGCAGAAGAATACAACGGCACTTTCTTGTCGCGACGATAACGATGATGCTGGGTCAAATCCAGACCAACCAAACCGGTTGCTTTCAAACCATCGATGATCTTAACATCGAGGTTCATACTTCCGATAAAATTGTCTTCGTCTTTCTTTTCATAACCGCCGTCCTGCAACAATGCCAACGGGTTGTCATCGCCGACTATATCATTGACCAGATATTTGTCGCCTTCCATAAATTTGTAGTAATAATAAGACGGGACACGGGATGAGTTGATGATCGTGTTTCCTGTACCACCGGCCACAGTTCTGTCTTTACGACGGTTATAAGCCATCAAGGATGTCAACTTAAAGCGTCCGTATTCGGTACTCAGATTACTACGGAAGTTATAACGTTCCATACCGAAGCTACCCTGGAAGTTACTCTCCTGGTTATAGTAACTGGCGGATACCATGTAGGTCGTATTTTCACTACCTCCGGATACGTTTATGTTATAGTTCTGTTGGAGACCGGATTTGATGATTTGGTCATACAACCATTCTTCTTCATTACGGTGATCATACAAATCGCGAATCTGGGTGGGCGTGAACTGGGGAGCACTACCCACATTCATATTTGCCTGGTTTCTCAACATGGCGTTTTGCCAGCCTTCGACTGGTGAAAATAAAATATGCGGGTCCTGGATACCGACCTGTCCATTGAACGCAACAACAGGTTTACTGCCTTTAGAACCCTTTTTAGTCGTTACCAGGATAACACCATTTGCAGAACGGGAACCATAGATGGCTGCACTACCTGCATCTTTCAGGACAGATACATTATCAATATCGTTCGGGTTCAGATTGTTCAGAGTCGATGAACTCGATACCAATCCATCGATAACGATCAGCGGGTCATTGTTCCCCATCGTACTGACACCACGAATGTTGATGTTCATACTGTTATCGTTCGGATTCGCATTTTTACTCTGGATAATAAGGTTGGCAGAAGCTCCCTGCAACGCTTGAGTCGCATTGGTTACCGGACGATTTTCAAAAATCTCGCTGTTCACCTGGTCCACAGATCCGGTAATACTCTTACGGGAACGGGTACCATAACCGACAACCACTACTTCGTCCAGTTTCTGGGTGTCTTCTTTCAATGTAATACGAAAATCACTTTTCCCTTTCAGAGATACCGATTGTGTCAGATAACCGATGAAAGAAACGTCCAATGTGCCATTTTCCGGAACTTCTAACGAGAAATTACCGTTAAAATCAGTAACCGTACCGTTCGTTGTTCCTGAAACAACGACGTTTGCACCGATAACAGGCTCGCCTGTTTCATCGACAATAACACCTTTTACGTTCTTTACTTTCTGATTGACAGCATTTTGGAAGGGAGAGGTAATGACGAGATAGTCACCTTTTACCGAATAAGTATAGCCTGTACCAGCCAGCACCTGACTCAATACATCCAATACTTCCGCATTTTTCTGATTAAGCACAACTTTCTTGTTTACATCCAACTGTGTGCCATTATAGGCGATTTTGTACTTGGATGAAGCTTCAATCTTTTGGAATGCTTCCTTTAAAGAAACAGTCCCTTCACTAAAGGAGACCTTTTGCGCATTGATCTGCAGGCAACCTGCGATCAAAAAGCTCAGACAATAGGTTCCAATTCGTCTGGATTTGTGTTTGTTCTTCATATGTAATTAAAATAGTTAAACAATTGCACCGATTTGAGTACGTACTCATCTATAATGACAGATGGAAAAAACGTTGCACCCAATCAATCGTAAAACTTTTTCAAATTACATGTGATTTTTTTATTGTTTCCTATTTCAGATAAATACTTTTCCCGTCAATTTTATATTCCAGACCGGGTATCAACTCTTTCAGAAGCATGAATATATTTTCTACCGATTCATTTTTATTGAAATGAACTGTCAGCAGATTCTTATTATAGGCAGATGTCTGCAAATGTATATCCAATCCATATGTACGTTGCAGGATACGAATAATATCAGTGAATGAATAATTATCAAACAGCAAACCTCCCTCACGCCAATCAGAATAATCGGCAGAAACAACCTTTCTCACATCAACGCTTCCGGATTCTATATAATAGACCAATTGTTCATCAGGCACCAGGTGAAAAGTTTTCCCCTCTTCATCCTGCAAACGGACCTGTACAGCCCCTTCTTCAAGCGTAGTCGCAATCTGCCCTATTTCAGGATAAGCAAAAAGATTGAACCGGGTACCCAACACCTCGACATTCAGTGTCCGGGCTTTAACGATAAACGGTTGTTCCGCATTCTTTTCCACCTCAAAATAACCTTCACCTGACAAATAAACTTCACGTCTGTCTCCCACAAATATAGAAGGGTATATCAGTACACTACCGGAATTCAACCAAACCCGGCTACTATCAGGCAAAACAACCTGCTCACGCTTTCCCGCAGGAACAAAATGTTCTATCAGCGAAACAGTCGCCAACACATCTTTCACACTGGTTGCTTGCCAATAAAAATAAACGGATGTGGAAAACATAATCAATGGTAAAAGCCATATAGCTGTCAGTTTTACCCAAAACGGCATGATCCGCACATTTTTTGATGCAGATTTTTTCTGTTCCGTAAAACCTAAATTCCTACTCAATATGGAATAAGCCTGCCGGGGACGAGCTTCATTCATTTCCGGAAATCCCATAGTATCCCAAACCGATTGCAATGCCTCATCAACTTCCGGTCTGTCCTCTTTTTTCAATAGCCGTCGATGTATCTTCCAGTTCATCTCCTCCGGGAGATCATGGTGAAAGAAATAATCAACTATTTTTTTTATATAACTCATTTCTCCTTTACGATTATATTATAAAGACTACTCTCATGCTATTCACCCCTAATTTTTTAACACAAATAAAGTATCAATAGGTATAATAAGATTTTTCTTAACTCTTTTAACGCCAGATTCAAGTGATTCTCTACCGTCTTCTTGCTCAGATCCAATTTCTCTGCGATCTCTGCATTCGATAATCCCGCTTCACGGCTCAGCTGATAAATCAGTTTACGCTGAGGCGGCATATTTGCCACCACCATGTCTATCAAAAGTTGTAAATCTTTTGCTATCAGATCTTCGTCCGGTGAGTCATGAGCCTCTTCCTCAAAAGGCTTTTCATTCAACCTTTCTATACGTATTTGTCGAGCCTCCAAAAAATTAAAAGTAGTATTTTTAGATAAAATGAACAGATAAGCTCCCAAATTCCTGACATCGGCAAACATACTGCGACTTCCCCACACTTTTGAAAAAACCTCCTGGGTAATATCTTCCGCATCTTGTTGCGATTTAACCAAGCCGTATACAAAATTGTGGACTTTAGGATAATAGTGCATGAATATTGCCTGAAAAGCATCTTGGCTTCCCTGAACCAGTTCCTTCACTAATAGTTCCTCGTTGATAGATTTTGTTAGCATAGCAGCAAATATACGAAGCTAATATTTAAATCAAAACGAACACTGACAATTTGTTTTGACTAAATAGATTTTTTATACTGCAATCTTAATAAAGAAGCGCGGGTTGTTTGTTCTTTTTCCAATTGTTCAGTTGAACTTGTTTCCC
>OGZA01001808.1_pt1 | contig 13943 bp, 17 predicted proteins | sample 1576591 | NCBI WGS metagenome assembly OGZA01 (sample SAMEA3541565, study PRJEB24748) | human gut metagenome | biome: human gut; feature: human-associated habitat; material: faeces | place: China | collected 2012
CTCGATCGGGAATTCTCCGGACTGCCGAAAGTCCCCGAAGCGAAGATTTTCAGATGGGCGGATCGGCATGTGAGCGTAGACGGCATAATCCGGACCGATTCGGTGAGCTGCCACGTTACAAGCATCGACACCCTCCGGCAAATCGTACACCGGGTTCCGCGGCGATTCCTATTTATCCGCTGGGGCACGAAAGCAATCCGGCAGGAGGTCGTGTCGTCGAACCCGCACACACAGATCGTTTATACTGAATACATCCAATTTACCAAGAAAACACGATGAAAGAATTTCTGAGAATCGTATGGGCGGTGTTGCTCTACCTATGGCAGCTCCCGCAGAACCTAATCGGCCTTGTGTACTTGGCATTCTGCTTCGACCGCGTGAAGATCACCAAGCAAGGCGGGGCGGTGTTCTACGCAACGAAGCACGTCCGGGGAGGAATGACGATGGGACGCTATGTTTTTATCTCTCCCAAGAACATAGCCCGAGAACCCGTATACGATCACGAGTTCGGCCATGTCAGACAATCGAAACGGTGGGGATGGCTGTGGCTGCCCGTATTCGCCATTCCGAGCGGCCTGCATTGCCTTTTCTGTCGCGCGGCTAACTACTACCATTTTTATACCGAGAGGTCGGCAAATCGGCTCGGAGGAATACCCAACTACAAAGGGGAATACCACTACCACATGGACGGACTGATAGTCACGTATTGGGACAAACTAATTGCTCTCAAAAACAAATATTTCGCATAACAGCAAATCTCAACCGATTGAGACCCCAAAAAGAGAAGAGGACGGTGTTGACCGCCCTCTTCTCCACTTATAAGATACCTTTGTAACTCTGAAGGCGTGGATTAGCGTTCAAAACATCCCGTGGTGTATAGGCATCCGTAATCTGAAGCGACGAGTGCCGCGCCTGCTCCTTAACGGAAAGAGGGTCAAGTCCCGACCGAAGCATATCCGTGATACCCGAATCCTTCAGCGAATAGAACTTGTATTCCTTCGGGAATTTCAACGCCGGAACAATTTCGTTATTCCAATAGTGGCGATAACTCCGTTCGCTGCACAACTTAGGCCCCGGCCGGAACCCGGTAGAGAAAATATAATACGAAGTCGGAGCATTGAAATAATCCAAATCGACGAGCATTTCCAGAATCGGCGTCGGAAGCGTAACCACCCCCGATTTTTTATTTTTCGAAATCTGGCCGTCAATATAGACCGTTTGTTTAGCGACATTAATGTCCTGCAAGCGAAGACTCCTTCGGACGGATAAGCATATAATGTAGGAAATAGCAGACCAGCAGGAACGGCCGGTTGTGTGCGTCAAGCCAGTCATGGAGACGTTGCATATCCGCCGGCGCGATGACCGTCCGGTTCTTACTGCCAGCACCCTTTCCGATACTCTTCAGCCCTTCCGTCGGTTTACTTTTCAGATATAAGTGTTGAACCAGAAATGACGAGAACTCCCGGAGAAACGCCAGATTGTTGTTGCGCGTAGTCGGCGAATTGCCCCGTTCAACATAGACGTAATCCAGAAAGCGCACACAAAACGAACGGTCGAACTGATAGACATAACGAATGGGCGATGCTTGTTGCGCATTCCAACGTTCCATGATACCCGCCGAACAATTATAGCCATGTACGGTCGATTTTCGGAGAACACCGTCATCCTGTAACTTCCGGAGGTAATTTCGGTAGTGCACCAATACATCCGAAAATAGTTTATAGGTATAATCCGCCTCTGCCTCCACCCACGGATTCCACCCCGTTTCGAGTTTCGTAGAAAGACGATGACAAACTTGCGCAGCATACCGCCGGCGCTGTGAGGCATTCCCCACCGAATTTATCTTGATCCGTTTGCGCCGCATTTCACCCTTCGCCGGGTCGAACGCATAAAAGGAAATGAACCAGCAGGAGTTTCTTCTTGATTTTGTTGGTTGATACTTTGGTTTTCCTTGTTGCGCGGAACAATCTCGTACTGCTTGAGAAATTCCTCCACGGCTTTTGTCTTTTTTCCTGCGGCGATGTCCTCGATGGCCTGCTGTACGGCAGGGTCGTCCAGCCTGTCTTCCTTGACGGAGAGGATTCCGAAGCGTGTCGGGTCTTTCAGCTGGCTCCAGAAGTTCTTGATGAAGTTCTCGAAGGCGTCGGCATAACGGTCAATTTTCAGGAAGGAGTTCCGGTTCTTCTTGTCGGCGGCTACCGTGTTGAATTTTCCGTCCTTTCCGATTTGAGATACCGCTTCAAGAATCAGTTCCATCTTGTCGAGGATGAACACGATGTCACTCATCTGCTCATTTTCGGTGACCTGCGGTTTCGCGGGTTCTTCCCTTGCATTTTTCTTTGCCATAACATTTGATTTTTAGTGTTGATAACTCATGTTGTCAGTGCAAATATATATGAGAAAAATTGATAAATAATTGATTTGCAATACGTTAGGATATACATTACACCATGTGTCATCACATTACACCGCAGGCCGGAGAAAACGGAGTGAAAATGCGTGGGAAAACGGCAGGAAAAGAAGAAAAAACAAGGGACGAAAAAGGAAAGGGAAAAGACGGGAACAGGCCGGACAGACACGGGCATGGCGGTACATGCTGCCGCACGGAAGAAAAGGAAAAACTGTAATTATGCAGAGTTGGGAGCGAGCTGCTTTTGTCCCCCCTTGATGTGTCCTTTTGTGACAGGAGGTGGATTTCTGTTTACGGGAATAACCGGATGGCGTAATCCATTGGAACGGCATACGGGAGCATGGTTCTCCCGTCAGATTCTTTTTTATATTGACCTGTATCTATGCGTCGTAGGTCGCTTCGCTTGCTAAGTCCCGGTACTTTCCCCAACTCGGACGGCAATACCGGAGCGTTTTTTCGGGCGGAAAATTACCGCAGGGAATTTTGTGTCCCGAAAACCGGAGGCTTGAACGTGGAGGTATTCGCCCTCCGAGTTAACTTCTCTGAAGGGACTTATCAAGTGAAGCGTGGCTTATGATGCCATTTTATAGAAATATGGAGAAAAATTCCCTTTCAACATAAAAAATGCAATAAATCTGCGTAAGTAGTCAAAAAATGACTATTTTTGCAATGCCATTGCAGTTAAATTATGAAGAAGCATATAGAAACTTTGTCAGATTGGATTGAAAGCCTGGAAGTAAGGGGATATTACACCTTCACTAAAGAGGATATAGAAAAGCAATTCCCCTCAGCGGGTAAGGTATATATCAAAACCGCATTGTACCGTTTGGCCGCCAAAGCGAAGATAGTTTCTCCCTGGCGTAATTTTTATGTCATTATGCCTGTGGAATATTCGTTAAAAGGCGTAATTCCGCCTGTTTTCTATATGGATCAGCTGATGTCCTATCTTGGGAAAAGATATTATGTTGCTCTTTTGAATGCGGCTTCATTTTATGGCGCGTCACATCAAAGAGTACAGACATTTTCCCTCATGGTGGAACAACCGAGCATGAGGAATACTTCAAAGAGCGGAACATCCATATTGTTCTTTTCCAAAAAGGAAATAAGTATGGAATTTGTAAGGAAGCACAAGACGCAGACAGGTTACATCAATGTTTCTTGTCCTGAACTGACAGCCGTTGACCTGGTGGAAAACGAAAAAAGTGTAGGTGGTCTGAATCGCGTCTGCACCGTGTTGAATGAATTGGCTGAGACAATGGATCTGAACAGCCTGGATGATTCCTTTTTCAAGACATCGGCCATACCGGTCTTTCAACGTCTGGGTTATATTCTGGAACATGTATTGGAAAGAGCGGATTTGGCAGAAACCTTATATTCCAAAATGGAGGTTTCAGGACTGAAATTCAGAAAGATACCGTTTAAGATAAACAAACCGACAGAGGGTTGTGAGGTTGACAAGAAATGGAAAGTAATCATTAACCAGGAAATAGAAATAGACGAATGATACCGGAATTTGCAATCAGAGAATGGAGCGAACATGTTCCATGGACAGAGTCCGAACAGGTCGAACAGGATCTGCTGATATGCAGAGCCTTGACTGAGATATACAAGGATGAATATCTTGCTTCCCATCTGGCTTTTCGCGGAGGGACCGCATTACACAAGTTGTTTCTCTCGCCCCAACCCAGGTACAGTGAAGATATTGACTTGGTACAGATTAATGCAGAACCGATCAAAGAGACCTATGACCATATAAGAGATGCACTCGCTTTTCTCGGAGAGCCGAAAGTGAAGCAGAAAAAGCACAACAACACTTTGATTTTCAGACTGGAATCAGAATCCATACCAGTGGTCCCGATTCATCTGAAAGTGGAAATCAACTGCAAGGAACATTTCAGTGTACTGCCTATGCAACGTATGCCATTTTCAGTGGTCAACAAATGGTATAACGGAAAATGCGATGTCCTGACTTACCAGTTGGATGAACTGGTAGGTACAAAACTGCGTGCCTTGTACCAACGGAGAAAAGGACGTGATTTGTATGATTTGTACAAGGCCTTGACCACATCAGACATCAACATAGACAACGTGCTGGCTTGCTATCAGAAGTATATGGAATTTGTGGTTGACCACATTCCTACTTACAAAGAATTTATTATCAATATGGAAGACAAAATGCAGGATGATGAGTTCTTGGGTGATACCATGCAGTTGCTTCGGCCGGATGATGAGTTCAATCCGCAGGAAGGCTATGAGGTGGTACGAACGCTCCTGTTAGACAGGTTACAAAAGTGATGAAAGCCCATTTTCTCATTTATCGGGGGAAATGGGCTTTACAGGATTTTATCTTCAGGTGTGTATGCTCCATCCATGGAACGGATTGAGTATCACGGCGTATGATTCGTCCGGTCTGCCATGATAGAGTACCCCTCCGACGACTCCTGTCCGCCCGTCGGGAGTTCTTTCGGCGAATCCGAACGAATGGGGTGCGAAGTCCCGGTAGAGTTCAATTTCATATTTCCCGTTCGAGTTCTTTTCCCACTGTTGCAATCGTTCGATGCATTGTTGTAAGGTATTGTCTCCGATACTTTTGCGTATTCCACCACCTTGTTATAGTGTTCCTGACATTTGATTATCATATTCATTCATTTTTATGTTGTCTGTAACAGTTCTTCATATTCACCGAATCCGAAACATCCGGCTATGACAAAATCTTCCCCGCTTTTGTCAGCCAGCGACAGCAGGCTGTCCAGAGTATCGCAGTAGAAGAAGATTTCATCATCCATTTCCGTATCGGAATCCATGTCCAGGGCTATTCTTGTTTCCAGTGTCTCCAAGGTATCGTTCCAGCGTATGACGCATTCGAGGAAATGCGGTTCATGTTCCTTTTCATTACGGTACTCCTGATATTTTTCACGGATTTCCTTCTTGATTTCCTCCGGCTTCTTCCAGGAACTGTCATCCACGATTTCAAGACTCAGCCCCTCGACAAGCAGGCACGTGCCTTTGTCATATACCATCAGGGTACGTTTTCCCATGTGGCTTTTTCTCAAGTTTTCCCAATCGGGAATGTCCCACCGTTCGGTAGTCCATACTCCCCGGTAATTTTCGGGGACAGCGAGGTATTCGCTCAGTGTCATTCTTTTCATCTTTCTGTGTATTTATGGTGAAACAAAAAGAGCCTTGCAGGTCTTGCAAGGCTCTCCAAATGCGGGATAGCGGTCAAACTCGTTGCAGGCGTCCCAGTCCACGCTCATTGTGTATCCTTTCGGGAAATGTGTGCCGACAAACTTTTCAATCATAGCCCGTTCCTCTTCGTTCAGGCTGCCGTCCTCTTCCGTTCCGTATTCCAGGGCGTATATGGCCCATTCGGGAATGTTGTCCCATTCCGTCTTTTTCATGTGCGCTGCCATAGCATACCGTTTATGCGGCGGAAAGTCTGCCGATTATCTCCTGAAGTTCCTGTTCCCATTTCCCGTCGCCATTGCCGAAGGATGGATAGGTAAGCTGGTACCAGTTGTGGTAGTCGAAAAGTTTCATCCTCAGCGGATAGTAGTCGAATATTTTCCGGCCGTCCCTAAAGATGCGGATATGATTTATACCTACGTTCATGGCCTGTAGTCCGTGTCCGTTTAGAATCTCATGGAATCTTTCCATCGGGGTGAAGTTGCTTCTGCTCATATCTTTCATTTTTTTGAGTTAGACATCTGCGGCTTGTCAAGCCGGTATTTTATTTCTTGCCTGCCTTTCTGTCCCGTGCCGGATTGCGCAAGGCTTTGCGAAAAAATACCGGAGCACTCGTGCGAGGATGATTTTTTCAGCAAACCACGGAGGGGCCGGCCTTGCACAATCCAGCGGGCACGGGACGACCTTTGCAGGCGGAAATAAAACAGCGGTCTCCTTTTTCCTTTATTCTCCGTCATTGTTCTCTTCTTCCTCCTGCTGCGGGATGAGGTGTCTCAGTTCCGGATCATTTTTTATGCGTGTTATCTCATCCTCTATTATCTGCAAGACATCCGCCTTTATCTGCGAGTAGTTGCGGTCAATCTGCTGCTGCATGATATCGTTTCCGTCCGCGTCCTTGAACTCGTTGATGACAGGAATTTTCCTGTAGGCTTTCATCTCTTCCGATACCTTTGCGCTGTCCACGATGATGCGGGCATGGAAAATCTTCTGGTCTATCTCTTCCCCGAAATTGTCTGCCACGCTGCCCACGAACGTACCCTGCGAAAGGTTGGCTATCTTGGAGGCCGGTATCAGGGAATCAAGCTGCGTGTTGATGGAAGTCGAAGTGTCCTGACGGTTGATGGATATGGACTGCCGCTGCTGGAGAATCTTGCCGAACCGTTCCGACAGTGATTTTGCCGTTTCTCCGACCACCTGTCCGCTGAAGATATTGCCCACCGTGTTCTGGATGACCTTCGCCTCCTTGTCGCCGTAGTCGCGTGCAAGCTGCGAGAAGTCCTGGAAGCCGAGACAGACGGCCACCTTGTTGCTTCGGGCGGTCGCAATCAGGTTGTCGATACCACGGAAATAGATGGTCGGAAGCTCGTCGATGATGATGGAACTTTTCAGTTGTCCTTTCTTGTTCACCAATTTGACGATGCGCGAATTGTACAGGCCGAGAGCCGCCGAATAGATATTCTGCCTGTCCGGATTATTGCCCACGCAGAGGATTTTGGGGTGTTCGGGATTGTTCAGGTCAAGGGTGAAATCGTCTCCCGTCATCACCCAGTAAAGCTGTGGCGAGATCATTCGCGAAAGAGGGATTTTCGCACTTGCTATCTGGCCCTGGAGCTGGTCTTGAGCTCCACCTTGCCATGCGTCCATAAAGGGGGAAAGATAGTTTTCGAGGGACGGATAAGAGGTAAGAATCGTGAAGATATCGGCATACGGCTTGTTAAGAAATTCGATTGCATGAGGGAACGTGCAATACTTTCCGTCCTTGTAAATCCGCAAATACCAGATGATTGCGGCAAGCAGGATAATCGGTGACTCCACGAAAAAATCACCCTGTTTCTGTATCCAGGTCTTGTTCAGGTTGAGCATTATCGTGTAAGCTGACTCATAGGCATCCGATATGTCCGCCATGAATCTTGGATTGATAGGATTGCAGCGGTGGCTGCGTCTGGGGTCGTCGAAATTGATGACGTAGAATTCCGGCTTGACCTTGTAATGTTGTCTGTGCTTGAGCAGATGGTTGTAGGCTATCTCCGAGAGGTCCGGAAACTTGTAGTCATAGATATACATGGCAAATGATTTCTCGATCTGCTGTTTGATGTAGTTGTTTACCACGGCATAGCTCTTTCCCGAGCCGGGTGTTCCCAGCACGATAGAGGCCCGGAACGGGTTTACGATGTTGATCCAGCCGTCCCATTCCTTGCCCTGATAGACAAATTTCGTGGGCAGGTTGACGGAATACTCGTTCTCCATGAGCCTTGTTTCCTGCATGAAACTTTCGTTGGCGGTGTTGAACACGTCCTCCATGAGGTTATGCTTCAGCATACGGCTGATCCATACTCCCGACATGAGCAGGAGAATGTAGCCTGCGGTGAGCGTCAGCGTATATACGGTAGCGTTCACTGTCGTACTGAACGGCAGGTCAAGCATCCACCAGTTCATGAAGAACAGGACGATGCCGCCGAGGAAGGCGGCGTATATTTTCCGCCACGTCATCTTCTGGTTCTTGACACCTTTCGTACCCAGACACGAAAGTCCCAGGAATATGAAGGCGAACACTTTCGTCACAAGCAGGTTGCTGAACAGTCCTGCCGTCCTCTGGAAGTTCAGCAGAATCCTGTCCACGACTCCGATGTTGATGCCCATATCCACGAATGCGCTGTAGCAGAACCAGTAGACATGGATCACAATAAACACGATGGAAATGGCACGCATGAACTCCATGACCTTGGCCAGTCCTCTCAAATCATCTTCTTGTTGCATAACTGTAAAAATTTTGATGGTTGGTAATTGACAATCAGGATATGCCGCGTGAACGGCGTTTCTTCTTTTTCTTACGTTGCAGTCTGCGGGCGAGTGCCTCCTCCTGCGGGTCCGGTCCGTTGATGTCGGGACTGAATATTCCGAAAGCCTGCTCGATGGCGCTTTCCATGTTGTCGGAAAGGCTCTCCCGTGTGGAGGTATATTGTCCGGGGAATTCCGGCTCCGGAAATTCCTGCGGCCTGTTAAAAAGCTGTTCGAAGGCGTTGGCGGAAAACTCCCTGCCCAGACGGGAACCGTTATATACCTCACGATTCCTGTGGTCTATGAAGGTCACGCCGTAGATGCGGCCTTCCTCGTTTTCCCTGAACACCACATCAATGCCCTTTTCCCCGAGCAGCCGGATGAAATCTTCCCGGTTTCCACGGCAGCCGTGCATGGCCAGCGTGACGGCATCATGGATTTTCGGCTGCCACTTCCGGCTTCTGAAATCTCGGACATTGACGGCAATCCTTTTTTCTATCCCTTCGTAGCCGAAGCGCTTGCCGATGAGCGAAGACTTGATGGGCGTACATACCGGCCTGCCCGCATCGTCCGTCAGGGTATATACGATGCCGTTGTAAGGTGAGCCTTCAAATTCTCCCCGAACCTGTCTGGTCTCGATGTTGAAGCATGAGAGCATGGCACTGAACTCCCCGAATGTCTGGAAGCGGTAGGCGGTGAACACGCTTTTGAGGATATTGCCGACCTGACGTTTCACGTCCCCGTCCCGGTAGTCCGCCTTCTTGAGATACGGTTCCAGCAGTTCGTTCCGCTTGTCAGCCACAGGCTTGAGCCCGAATCTGTTTTCCAGTTCCCGGCAGGCTTTCATCGAACGGTTCCATTCGTATGCGTCACTGATTTTCTCGCCGTTCTCCTTCACGCAGGTGGAGACAATATGGACATGCCTGCGGTCGATGTCCTCGTGCAGATAGACGATGTAGGGCTGGTCGCCGTAGCCCATCTTCTGCATGTACTCGCGTGCCAGTTCCGCGAACTGCCCGTCCGTGAGGCGGTCGTCCACCGATGGGTTCAGAGAGATATGCAGTACCGGCTTCTCCGTGTTCCTGTTGGCGGCGAGGTAGCTCTCGAAAGCCCACAGTGTCTGCTGCATGATATTGTGGGGATTTCCGGTGAGATCGGTAATCATGCGGTTGCCCGCGATGATACGGGCGGTTGCCTCATCCACTTTACGCTGGTTGTAGATGACCGCCCCGTAGAGCGATACACCCCTGTTGATCTTAGCCACCATTCTGCTGTTCCTCCTTCTTTCTTTTTATAAGGTATTCCTCCTCGAACTCCCGGGTAAGCATGATGATCCGCTTGCTCAGCACCACCAGGTCGATGGTGGCCTTTTCCAGATTGCGGAGCAGGGCGAACGCCCGTTTCTCGCCGAAATTGGACTTGACTGCCTTCACAGTCTGGTTGTAGTTGTTGCCGATGGCCTGGAACTGGTGATAGAAATTTGTAAGTCTGATGTAGTAGTCCATCGCAGCCTTGTCGATTCTGACGACCTTCATTTCACGTCCGAAAATCATCGCCTTGATGAATCTTGCCCGTTGTTTCATCCCGGATTTTTCAAACAGCAGCTCGAAATTTCCGTTCTCTTCCGAAGTCAGTTTGATACCGTAGCGGAATACTGCCGGGTCGGTCTTCGGTTTTCTGCCCGTGCTTCTTCTTGTTCTTCTTTTACTGTTTTCTTCCATACGCATTGAGATTTTCTGTTTCTGATTTTACGTCATGGATTTCCGACTTTGGAGGAAATCCCTCCCGAGCCTTCAGGCGAGTGGCAAGTTTGTTTTGGGATGCCCGAATCATTTCGGGCTGCCCAAAACACAACTTGCTATGTTCGCTTGAACATGAATTTGCCTGAAGTCAAATTGAGTTTTGACCCTCGGCCTCATTCTTCGGCTTCGGGATAGCTCCATCCGGTATCCGTTCCGTTGTCGGTGGCAAAGTTACGGAAGTATATCTATCTGTAAAACAGTATTTTATATGTAATAAGATGTCATTTGATGACACGGGTCGTCACCTCATCCGAAACATAGTGCCGGTATGAAAATTTTCCTTTTTATTTGCGGCATGAACGACAGAATATGTGCGGTAAAGAGTGTGTGAAGGACCTGCTGACTGACTGTCTGGATGAGAGAATGTATGACTGGAATGATGCACGAATGGAGTACTGCACACAGGCAGTAAGGAATGTCTGACAGACTTGTGATGTGCAGTAATGACCGTCAGACTGAATGGATCAGATACCGTATTACGGCATATATCCAGTCATTCCTTACTTACTGGAATACTGAATCCAATTAATGTTTAACTATAAAAAAGAAAGAAAAATGAAAAAAGACACAGTTTTAGTTGCCGTTTGCAACCAAAAAGGCGGAGTGGGAAAATCGACCATGACGATTATGCTTGCCGGGTATTATCATTACCTGAAAGGACTGAATGTAGCTGTCATCGACTGTGATTATCCGCAGTACAGTCTGGTACGTATGAAGGAAAGGGACATGCGCACAGTTGAAAACAGTGATTATTTCAAACAACTGCTGAAATCCCAGTACGAACGTATCCGGAAGAAAGCCTATACGATTGTCGGTTCAAAAGCGGAAAATGCCCGTGATGCCGCGGAGAAACTTATGAATAATGGGAATTACGATTTGATTATCGTGGACTTGCCCGGAACAGTGAATTCTTCCGGCGTAATCAACACCATCGTGAACATGGACTATGTGATAACCCCGATTATTCCTGACCGTATTGTAATGCAAAGCAGTCTTTCGTTCTCAACTATCGTATGGGACTATGCCAAGACAAGCAAGGAAGCTCCCTTGCGAGAATTCCTCTTTTTCTGGACCCGTAAAGATGCCCGCGCTTCCACGGAAGTTTTCGACGCTTACAATATCATCATGCAAAAATTGGAATTTACGGTATTGGATACCATCATCCCAGAAACCAACCGCTACAACAAGGAACTATCCTTGACAACCCGAAACTTCTTTCGTTGTACCTTGTTTCCTCCTCCAGCCAAATCGTTGAAGGGTAGCGGGCTGACAGAATTGGCGGAAGAACTATTGGTCAAATTCAAAAAATAAATACTATGGCAAAAAAACAAGTAACCGTGAACGAAGAGATGATCAGAGGCATTATGGCCGGGGATATACCCAATTATGGGAAAGACATATCCGTGGATGATGTAATAACCACTGATGAATCCGATGGGAATGAGTGCGAAGCGGACAATCCGGGACCTGTAACTGTTGAGAAAAGTACAGGCAAACCCAAAAAACGAAAGGACGTCACGGATTCGTACCGCAAAGAGTTCCTTTCGGGAGGAAATGTTCTGCAAAGGCAGCAGGCTTATATCGGTATCGACAATTATCGGCTTATACAGAAGTTTTTATCGGTTGTAGCCCCCAAAATCAGTATGTCGAAATTCATTGACAATGTACTGACCGCTCATTTCGAGCAATATAAGGAGGAAATAGACGGCCTCTATTACAATCAAATCAATAATGAACCTTTATATAAAAAATAATTATGGGAGACTTTTTTGACACTATGACTATTGTAGTCGTTATTATCATGGTATTTCTTGTATTAGTGATAGCCATTCATGCTTCTGCAAGGCTTGTACAAATGACTTTCAGCAGAAAGTCCGGCTTGAAACAAAAGGATACAGTCAAATCAAATGAGGCTGTGAAAAATGCGGAATCGGTAAACCTTCCTGAACAAAAGAAAGAATCGCCCGGCATTGATGAACGATGTGCCATTTACAAAGAAAAATACCTTACTTGTAAACCGTTGGCAAAGCGGGCACAGGTCTGTATAGAACAGGAGAATGCCTGTATAATCAAATACATGCTTTTGGTCATAGACCCCAAAGCTACCATGTCCGGCTACATCAATAATATTGTGGACGAGCATCTGAAAAAATATTCACCCGAGATTATAAAATTGTACGAAGAAAAGAAAGCTGATTATGGAAATTAAAATTTATTTCGCAGTCAAAGTCCTGTGCGCGATCTTCATATTATACAGATTGTGGATATTCATCTTCAGTCAGCAAATGTATGACGCATGGGAGAAAGTGTACCGTATGATGCGTATAGCCCGTATCAAGTTATGGAAATATCGTAAAGAATATCGGATATACAGGGAAAAGAAAGCCGAAAAAGCCAGGAAAAAGGCAAGGCGTAAGAAAAATGTGCCGGAAACAAAAGCGGTACAGGAGAAGCCTGTAACTGTAGAACGGCCTTCTCAGGTTGACGATAACGACGTGATTGGCAAGACCAGAATCGTCTATCTGGAAGACCCTGATGTGGCAAGAAAAAAGCCTACACATTCCGAACCATTGGTTAGAGAACCTATAGAAGAAGATGAAGAAATCAATCCCGAGGATGTGGTACAGGAAAACAAAGGGTTGACCAAGGAGGAAAAGGAAGAACTTATGGCTCCGGTGGGTGCGGAGCCTGATCCTGATTTCAACACGGCAATGACATTCGAGGAAATGAATAATGTTGTGGAAGTGCTGACTTCCGCTACCCGGGATGAACAGAAGGCTTTTCGTGCGAGCATGACAATCTATCACAAGTTATCCGGTACGGAAATATTGAATCTTCTTGAAAACGAAATCGGATGCCAGCATAAAATCGGGCATCTGCTCAACGAATATCTGGATGAAGCCGGAAACCCGCTTTTAAGACGCAGGGGTACTCCGAAGAAAAAAGAAGTTTTCGATATAGGTAAATTCGTTTAATAGTTTCTTTTGTTGCCATATTTTTGGGGGCATGTCGATGTGATATCGGCGTGCCTTCTTCATTTTCAGAAAACGACGTCGGATAAAATACAAATAGTCATATCGTTATCATAATGGCAAGATTCGTACCTTTGCAAAAAATGAATGATTATGGCAGTAACAAAAGCAATATTGGAAAAATGGATGGCGGCTCAGAAGCGTCACCATCTGTCGGACAGGCATGTGCAGATGGCACGTGAACTTGGTCTGAATCCTGACAAACTCAGGAAGATTGATAACCACAGACAGGAGCCGTGGAAAGCTCCGCTTCCGCAGTTCATAGAGGATATCTACTACAAGAGGTTCAAGCGTGAGCAGCCTGAAACTGTCAGGCCGCTGAAACAGATTCTGAAGGAAATGGAATTCAAAAAGAAGCTGCAAAAAGAGAAAAAGGAGGAACGGAGGAAACAGCGTGTCTTCTCTTCCGATTCAGCAGCAGAGTAAACAGCGTTCACATGACATGAAGCGAAGTCTGAAAGCCGCCCGGTTTTCAGACTTCGCTTTTTTGATTCTGACAAGTTGCAGCGTTTTTATTTTTTCATGGAGAGTGCCCGTTTTTATATTCTCCTTTTTTCAAGCGGCTGCCAAAAATTCTTTTTCATATCGTTTGGAAATCCCTTTCCGATGTAACGTAACGACACCCGATGTCACGCATCGTCAGTGTTGTAAATCAATGAATTAAGCGTTATATATTCGTGGTCGAAATCATTTTTTGTCTCACCAATTAAAAGTTTCGACACATGAAAAAAAGAT
>OGZA01001819.1_pt1 | contig 13889 bp, 7 predicted proteins | sample 1576591 | NCBI WGS metagenome assembly OGZA01 (sample SAMEA3541565, study PRJEB24748) | human gut metagenome | biome: human gut; feature: human-associated habitat; material: faeces | place: China | collected 2012
TGTCTTGCAGGAAGCAACTGATGACGGATGCTTCCGTCCCCAGACTGATATTATCAAACAGTCTGTAATCGGACTTCTGCCCCGCCAGAGTGCAAGGAAGCCATATCTGTAACAGAATGAAAAGAAAAAGAACTGGTCTGTGCATATGCCGGGTTACGTTAAAGGTCCGGACTACTGTATTTCTTCGCACACCCGCATTTCCATGCCTTTATACACCACCACAATCTTATGCAGCCGGGTGCTGCCGATGGCACGCTTCACCGTATCGGTATCAGCGTAGCGGTTGGCTTGTGCGATAGCCTCCTGACGCAGTTCCTCCACACGGGTTTCGGGGTCTTTGTACTTGGCATACTTCAACTCTACAATGTAGCTGTGCGTCATGTCGGAGTAGATGTCCAGCATCGGACAGAGGAAAATATCGACATAGCCCGCCTGCGTATCTTGCTCGGAGATGGGACGGTAGAAACGGTTCTGTGCGGTCATGGCAAGGGTGAAGCCATGCACGAAGAACTCGCCCTTCTGCTTGTCGCGCTGCGAGGCGTAGGTCTTCAGGCAGTCGGCGATGTAGTCGAAGTAGGCTTTCCAGTTGCCATCGTAAGCGAGCTGACTGGAAAGTTCACTCTTTTCGTAGCTGCTGAAACTGAGGTCAGCTTCGTTGTAGGTGCTTAACAGATAGGTATAGAGTTGTTCCTGAACTACCAGATTGGGGATGATGAGTTTGGTCTTTCCCCGGTGCATGCCGTTGATGGTGAGCATGCCGAAATAGTAGAGCAAGCTCACGAAATTATCGGGATTGGTGATGCCGGAGGCAGGGAAGCCACTCTTCAGTTCGCCGGTGATGAAGCCCTGGCTCACGAGGGTTTGAATGACTGAGGCGTCGTGGGCAAACTCCTTGTCCTTACGGATGAGCATGCGTAGTTTCTCGTAGTCGATGCGGATGTTCTCTTCCACCATGCTTAGCGGTGCTTTGCCACGCGAGATGTAGTTCTTGACGAAATAAAGCACCATGTTGGAGTTATACATCGTGGTTTCGCCGTAACATTCCTGCGCGAAGCAATAGTTATCATACCACGGCTTCATTATCTCTATCAGTTCGTCAATGGTATGATTGAAGGGGCTGGTGGTAGAATAGTAAGTCAGCATTTCGCGCACTTCTTCTTCTGTGAAACCCATCATTTGGTTGAAGTCCGGTGAGAGGGAATAGTTGGTTCCGATGTTGAAGCCGCTGGTGAGGTCGTCCATCGTCACGGGGCTTACACCGGTAATGAAACAGCGCTCGATGCTGGAATAGGTTCCTGCTTTCACTTTGTTGAAGAAGGCGCGCAGATAACCCTCGCCATGCGTCTCGTTGGTGTAACGGTGCAGACTTTCGGGGTCGGAGAGAATGGCGTTGGTGAAGTGGTCGTACTCGTCGATAAAGAGGTACACCTTCTGTCCGGCACGTTCGCATTCCGAAATCAGATAGTCTAATTGGTTGACGGCTCCGTCCTTCTCGTCCAGCCGATCCCTGATGCCTTCCGGCAGAAGGTCGGCATAGACTTCGCAGAAAAAGTCGAAGCGGATTTGGCAGTGCTCATCCAGCCCTTTGCGATAGTCGTTCAGTGCACCGGTGATACCGGAGAAATTGAGGTAGAGCACAAGATAAGTGTTACGACTCGGTGTGGGATGCTGCCCGATGTAGAGGTCGCCAAAGAGGTCGTCGAACTTGTCGCGGGTACGCACATCGTAGTAATGTTGCAGCACGTTCAGCGTCAGGCTCTTCCCGAAACGGCGCGGACGGATGAAGAAGAAAAAGCGGTCCGCCTGCTCTATCATGGGGATGAAGCGGGTTTTGTCCACGTAATAATAGTCTTCACGGCGGATGACCGCGAAGTTCATCATGCCGTAGGGAAGTCTCTTTCTGCCGGGTACTAAGTATTCTAATGGGTCCATATAATGTCCTCCTGCTGTTTTTGGGATATTTAATCCGTCGCTTTATGACGGGATAACGACACAAAGATAATGCAAATTGAGTGCAGAACTTTCATGCAAGCATGAAAAAGTTATGCCGAAACGCAGCTTATCTTATCTAAAGATAACAAAAGTTCTTATAGAAGGGGTATATCGCAGTTATTATTTATAATGACTGAAAGCTTAGTCAACCGTTTTATATTTACTTCCGAGAATCTATGCAGTCCCGACAGTTTCATCTGGAAACAAAGCGTCTCGCAAGAAAGCAACGTGCAACGCCCATTCAGATGCAAAGTCAATGGATGTCTGCAAACGTTTGCGCTATTCTATAATCCGATAATTCTCAACGAAGAAGCTTATTCTCATCTATTCCGCTATTTTTGCAATCGGAATAGTTGGCTTACATTTTTTTAGTTTGGCAGCTATCCTCATTTGAATAACCTTTGATTAAGATAAGCTGCACCTCAGCAATAAAAATAAGCAAGCTTATTTTGTACTGCTTTCGGTTTGCATTATCTTTGGGAATATTTAGAAAATACCATGAATAAACCGCAGATAACCATCAAGGATATTGCTCGGGCGTTGAACGTCTCACCATCCACTGTGTCGAGGGCGCTGAAAGACAATCCGGATATCAGCCAGGAGACCCGTGACCTTATACATGCGTATGCCCGGGAGCATAATTACAAGCCTAACGTACTTGCAGTGAACCTTCGTGCCAGCCGTTCGAATACAATCGGTGTAATTGTCCCGCAACTGGTACATCATTTTTTCTCGTGCGTGCTGAGTGGCATTGAAAAGGCTGCTGCCGAAGCAGGATACAATATTTTGGTAGCCCAGAGCAATGAATCTTATGAACAGGAAGTGAAAATCGTACACTCATTCCTTGCCGCCCGCGTCTGTGGTGTGATTGCCTCTCTGGCAAAGGATACCTCTCAATACGATCATTATCAGGACCTGCTGAATAATAATATCCCCATTGTGTTCTACGATCGCATCTGCACCGGATTGAAAACAGAACGGGTGGTAGTAGACGACTATGCCGGTTCTTTTGCCGCCGTGGAGTATATGATACAGACAGGTTGCAAGCGTATCCTGTTTTATGGAGCAGCCCCGCATCTGGAAATCACCAAGAATCGTCGGAATGGCTATCTGGATGCCATGAAGAAATACAAAATTCCCGTGGACGACAGCATGATTATGCTGTGTGATACAAGGGAACGCGCCATATCCATCACCCCTGACATACTGGAAGGTCCCGGTCATCCCGATGGTTTCTTCGCCATCAATGACGAAACAGCTTCGGGCATTCTGTATGCCTGTAAACTGGTTGGAAAGAAAGTGCCCGATGAAGTATCGATCTGTGGATTTACCGACGGAGCCATTGCCCAAAGCACAGATCCCAAACTGACCACCGTGGAACAACATGGAGAAGAAGTCGGAAGAAGTGCTTTCAGCATTCTGATAGGCAAGCTGGAAGGGGGCGATGACAAGAGTAGTAACAAGATTGTGAGAACGAATCTTGTAGTGAGGGGAACAACGAAATAAATGAGTGACAAGCTACGAGCTACGAGTGACGAGTAGGCTACGCGGAATTGCCAGTATGCCGAAAGGAACTCGTAGCTTGTAGCTCGTAGCTCGTAACTAATAATTTATTAAGAATGAAAGTAAAACCCGATTTGAGCTTTTGGAAGTTGTGGAACATCAGCTTCGGATTTTTTGGCGTACAGATTGCCTACGCCTTGCAGAGTGCAAACATCAGTCGTATTTTTGCAACACTGGGTGCAGACCCGCATAGTTTAAGTTATTTCTGGATATTACCACCATTGGCAGGCATCATCGTGCAACCCATCGTGGGCGCTGCAAGCGACAAGACGTGGACGCGCTTCGGACGCCGTATTCCTTATCTGTTTGTCGGTTCACTGGTAGCTGTATTGGTAATGTGCCTGCTGCCGAATGCCGGTAGTTTCGGTATGGCAGTCAGCACGGCAATGATATTCGGATTAGTATCATTGATGTTCCTGGATACCTCCATCAATATGGCGATGCAGCCATTCAAGATGATGGTAGGCGACATGGTGAACGAAAAGCAAAAAGGCCTCGCCTACTCCATCCAGAGTTTCCTGTGTAATGCGGGCAGCCTCGTAGGTTTCCTGTTCCCGTTCATCTTTACATGGATCGGTATCAGCAACATAGCCCCGCAAGGCGTAGTACCCGACTCGGTGATTTATTCCTTCTATATCGGAGCCGCCATCCTGATACTCTGTGTAATCTATACCACAGTGAAAGTAAAGGAGATGCCACCCGCCGAATACGCTGAATACCACGGCATCACCGAAGAGGAAGAAAAAGAAAAAATCAATATGGTGAAACTGCTGGTAAAAGCGCCGAAAGCTTTCTGGACGGTAGGTTTGGTTCAGTTCTTCTGCTGGTTTGCTTTCATGTTTATGTGGACGTATACCAATGGTAGTGTAGCCGCCAATGTATTCGATGCTCCTACAGTGGAAACCGCAGTGAACGGAGTCAGCAAAGTTATGCTGGACACCAAGAGTATTCAATATCAGGATGCTGCCGACTGGGTAGGCGTGTTGTTTGCCGTACAGGCTATCGGTTCTGTACTATGGGCTGTCTGCATCCCGTTGTTCAAGGATCGCAAACTGATCTATTCTCTCAGTCTGGTGCTGGGTGGATTGGGTTTCATCTCTACTTATTTTGTTCATAATCAATATGTATTGTTCATCTCCTTCCTACTGATAGGTTGCGCATGGGCTGCTATGCTGGCGTTGCCTTTCACCATCCTGACCAACGCACTGAGCGGCGGACACATGGGAACTTATCTGGGCTTGTTCAACGGAACAATCTGTATTCCGCAGATTGTGGCGGCTTCACTCGGCGGGAGCATTCTTGCCCTGTTCACTCCCAAAGGTATGTTGCCTCCCGAAATCAATATGCTGGTCATGGCAGGTGTCATGCTGATTATCAGCGCAGTTTGTGTATATTTAATCAAAGAGACCAAAGGAGAACAAACAAAAGCATAATCCTTATAAAAAGAGTGATAAAGTGATAAAGTGATGAAGTGGCAAAGTGATAGTGGAACAACACTCTGTGATATATAACGCAGCTACTTTATCACTCTATCACCTTACCACTTTATCACCTTATCACTCCCCTTTCATCTACTTTTGTCATACTTTCTTGCCGTTTATCCGTTTATTTGTTTATCTTTACCGCCATAATCACCATTGAGATACACGCCATGAAAAGATACCTTAGAACCGATGAATGGAATATTATTGAAGATAACTTTCACGCCGACAACCTGAGAATGTCCGAAAGTATATTCAGCTTGGGGAACGGACGCTTTGGACAACGGGGAAATTTTGAAGAGCCTTATTCAAGCGATTCCTATCGCGGTTCATTTGTAGCCGGTATCACTTTTCTGGATAAAACGCGTGTAGGTTGGTGGAAGAACGGCTTTCCTGCTTTTTACACACGTATTCCCAATGCAGCGGACTGGAGTCGTGTCAGCCTGCGTCTCATTGATGAAGAACTAGACCTGGCACAATGGGACGTAAACAGCTTCAGCCGCAGACTTGATATGAAAGCAGGTATCTCCTACCGGGATTTCGAAATCACATCTCCCAGAGGACATCAAATACGGGTACATGTGGAGCATATCAACAATATGGCCCACCCCGATTTATGCCTAATAAAATACAGCGTCACCTCCATCAATTATACAGGAAGAATATCACTGATTCCCTCTCTGGATGCAATCATAGTCAATAAGGATGATGATCCGAACGAGAAGATATGGAATATCCTCCGTTCCGGCGTCACAAAGGATTGTGCTTATCTATGGACGCAAACCCGGCGGGAAGATGCGCAAGTGTGCTACGCCATGACCTATCAGTTCTTCAAGAACGGCAAAGAAGCCACCTCGAACCCGATACGCATTGAAAAAGAGAAACAAACCGGGTTCAGCATCGGGGCAGATGTGAAACCGGGAGACAATGTAATGCTCATCAAATATACCGTTATAAGTTCGTCGCTCTATGATGAACGCCAGGAATTGATAGAACATTCCATCACCAAAGCCCGTCAGACTAAAATAGACGGCTGGGATAAGTTGGAAAACAATCATCAACAAGCCTGGGCTAATATATGGAAGGAAATGGATGTGGTTATCGAAGGGGACCCGGAAGCACAACAGGGTATCCGGTACAACATCTTCCAACTATGCCAGACGTACCGCGGTGATGATCCGCGTCTGAATATCGGCCCGAAAGGATTCACTGGTGAAAAATACGGTGGAAACACATACTGGAACACGGAACTTTGTTGTGTACCGTTCTTCCTGCTTTCTACTCCGAGGGAGATTGTAAAAAATCTGTTGATATACCGTTATAACCAACTACCGAAAGCTATAGAGAATGCCCGTAAACTGGGATTCAAAGAGGGGGCTGCTCTCTTTCCGCAAGTCACTTACAGTGGTGAGGAATGCCACAGCGAATGGGAAATTACTTTTGAAGAAATACACCGCAACAATATCATCGTCTATGCCATTGCACAACATGCCGCAATCACAGGCAGCAAAGATTATATAGCCAAATACGGACTGGAAGTAATGATTGCCGTCTCCCGCTTCTGGAGCCAACGTGTATCTTTCTCAAAACCAAAACAGAAATATGTCATACTGGGGGTAACCGGACCGGATGAGTACGAAAACAATGTGGATAATAACTGGTACACCAATTACTCGTGTGTGCAGTGCCTGCAGATGACACTTAACTATCTTGAAATCATTGCCGGAGAATACCCCGACGAATATGCGCGTGTACGCCGTGTCACCAACCTCCGCCAACAAGAAGAGGCTGAACGCTGGCGCGACATCATCAACCGTATGTATCTACCGGAAGACAAAGAACTGGGGATCTTTGTACAAAATGACGGTTTCCTGGATAAGGAACTGAACAGTACCGATGCCATTCCACCCGAAGAACGCCCCATCAATCAGCATTGGTCCTGGGATCGTATTCTTCGTTCGTGCTACATCAAACAAAGTGATGTGTTACTGGGATTATATCTGTATTACTTCAATTTCGACAAGGAAACTGTCCGCCGTAACTTTGATTTCTATGAAACAATGACGGTACATGAATCTTCACTTTCCCCGCACATCCACTCCATTCTTGCCGCCCGCATTGGCGAAGTGGAAAAGGCTTACCAACTCTTTCTGCATGCCACCCGTCTTGACCTGGATGACTACAACAACGAAACTCACCAAGGACTGCATATCACCAGTATGCCGGGCAGCTGGCTTGCCATTGTACGAGGCTTCGCCGGAATGCAGATCCTGGAGGGCATACTCTCTTTCTTCCCAGTCATTCCCGAAAAATGGAGCAGTTATTCCTTCCAGATAAATTATCAGGGACGTACACTTCATATGCGCGTAGGCAAAGAAATAAATATTTCACTTATTACCGGAGAAGAACTGAACATACAAGTATATAAAAACGTTTATAAGCTCAAACTGGGCACCGATTTGTTGCTCAGAATAGAGGAGTAGAAGCCTTTATCATTAACAACGCGTAACAAAATAAACCGGGAGAACAATTATCTGTTTTTCCGGTTTTATGTTTCTATATCTAAACGAACAACTATATATTAGTATGAAAAGAATCTATTTGTTCACCATCGGCGTGATGCTGCTTGTCACATCATGCGGACACAAGAAAGAGGGCGATGCCACCCTGATTCGACCTGTTAAGACAGCTAGTGCCAGCTCCCAATCGGTCATCCGGAAAGACTTCTCCGGTATTGTAGAAGCCGTAGAATACGTGAAACTAGCCTTCCGTGTCAGCGGACAGGTTATAAATCTGCCTGTGGTAGAAGGTCAGCGGGTAAAGAAAGGACAATTGATCGCCGCCATTGATCCACGCGACATTTCCCTGCAATACGCCGCCGACAAAGCCGCTTATGAGACTGCCGCAGCACAGGTGGAACGTAACAAGCGCCTGTTGGGACGCCAGGCTATCTCCGTGCAGGAATATGAAATCAGCGTTGCCAATTACCAAAAGGCAAAGTCCGCTTATGAATTGTCCAGCAATAATATGCGGGATACCAAACTGACTGCTCCCTTCGACGGTTCCATCGAAAAGCGTCTGGTGGAAAACTATCAGCGCGTGAATTCCGGAGAAGGCATTGTACAATTGGTGAATACACAAAAGCTCCGCATCAAATTCACCGTGCCGGATGATTATCTGTATCTGCTTCGTGCAAAAGATGTAACATTCAAAGTGGTTTTCGACACCTATCCGGACATGGTGTTCAACGCACAATTGGAAGAATATCTGGACATTTCTACAGCCGGAACAGGTATCCCGGTAACTATTACGATTGAAGATCCTGCTTTTAATCGTTCCTTATACGATGTGAAACCGGGATTTACGTGTAAAATCAAGCTGGCATCGGACGTAGCTCCCTTCCTGGAAGAAAAGCTTGTGAATATTCCGCTCAGTGCCATATTCGGTGAAAGCGAAAACCAGAAAACTTATGTGTGGGTAGTAAAAGATAATAAGGTAAGCAAGCGGGAAGTAACCGTATACTCTCCCACCGGAGAAGCCAATGCTCTTATCTCTGCTGGTATACAACCGGGAGAAACTATTGTAATTGCCGGAGTGCACCAACTGGTGGACGGACAAACGGTGAAAGTTATCAATTAGACTACCAACTACTGCGACCTTGAGGTCGCCCAAATATAAATCATATGAATTTAGCTAAATATGCATTAGACAACACCAAGATTGTTTATTTCTTCCTGGCTGTGTTGCTAATCGGCGGTATACTATCATTCGGCCGGTTGGGAAAGAAAGAGGATGCACCCTTCGTCATCAAGTCAGCGGTCATTATGACTCGCTATCCGGGGGCAGAACCGGCAGAAGTAGAACGACTGATCACCGAACCGATCTCCCGCGAGATACAGTCAATGAGTGGTGCATATAAAATTAAATCGGAGTCCATGTACGGACTATCCAAGATAACATTCGAGCTTCAACCTTCCCTTTCCGCAGAGTCTATTCCGCAGAAATGGGATGAACTTCGCCGCAAGGTGCTCAACATACAACCGCAACTACCCGCCGGTGCTTCCGTTCCCACGGTATCGGACGATTTCGGTGATGTATTCGGCATCTATTACGGTCTGGTAGGCGATGACGGTTTCTCTTACGAAGAAATGCGCAACTGGGCAGAGCGTATCAAAACTCAGGTTATCACTGCTGACGGGGTAATGAAAGTAGCCCTGTTCGGCACGCAAACCGAAGTGGTGAATATCTTTATATCCGTCAATAAACTGGCCGGTATGGGGATAGACCCGAAGCAAGTGGCAAGCCTGTTGCAATCGCAAAACCAGATTATCAACACGGGTGAAATCAACGCCGGTGAACAACAATTGCGTATTGTAGCCAACGGAACTTACACCACCGTCAATGACATCCGGAACCAAGTGATTACAACTTCGGGAGGGCAAGTAAAATTGGGTGATATAGCCATTATCGAAAAAGGATATATGGACCCACCCGGCAACATCATGCATGTCAATGGGAAGCGTGCCATAGGTATCGGCGTTTCCACCGACCCGACAAAGGATGTAGTAAAGACCGGAGAACTGGTAGATCAGAAACTGGCTGAACTTCTTCCCCTTATTCCGGTAGGGTTGGAGTTGGAAAGTCTGTATCCGGAAAATGTCATAGCTCAGGAAGCAAATAATGGTTTCATCATTAACCTGATAGAATCCCTCCTCATTGTAATCGTTATCATCATGCTGGTAATGGGGCTACGTGCTGGTATACTTATAGGAAGTTCACTGCTATTTACCATTGGCGGCACGTTGCTCATCATGTCCTTCATGGGGGTAGGACTGAACCGTACTTCCCTGGCAGGTTTCATCATTGCCATGGGTATGCTGGTGGATAATGCCATTGTAGTGACGGACAATGCACAAATAGCCATTGCCCGAGGAATAGACCGTAGAAAAGCACTGATAGATGGAGCTACCGGACCACAATGGGGCTTACTTGGCGCCACGTTCATCGCCATTTGTTCATTCCTCCCGTTGTACCTCGCCCCTTCTGCCGTAGCGGAAATCGTAAAACCTCTGTTTGTCGTACTTGCCATTTCTTTGGGATTAAGCTGGGTACTGGCACTCACACAAACCACCACTTTCGGCAATTTTATCTTGAAAACCAAATCCGGCGATACTAATAAAGATCCGTATGATAAACCTTTCTATCACAAGTTCGCATCTATCCTCGGAGTACTTATCAAAAAGAAAACGCTCACACTAGGTAGTATGGTAGTCCTGTTTATCATCTCACTGATCATCATGGGAATGATGCCGCAAAACTTCTTCCCCTCATTGGATAAGCCCTATTTCCGTGCTGATATATTCTATCCGGACGGTTACAGCATCCGTGACGTGGAAAAGGAAATGAAACAGGTGGAAGCGCACCTCCTGCAACAACCGGAAGTGAAACGGATATCCACTACTTTCGGCAGTACGCCATTACGTTACTATCTGGCATCTACTTCCGTGGGTCCCAAGCCCAACTTTGCCAATATACTCATTGAACTAACCGACAGTAAATATACAAAGGAATACGAAGAGAATTTCGACCAGTATATGAAGGCGAACTATCCGAATGCCATTACCCGTACCACTTTGTTTAAACTATCACCTGCGGTAGATGCTGCCATTGAAATCGGTTTCATCGGTAATAATGTCGATTCACTGGTGATGCTGACCAATAAGGTCCTGGAAATCATGCATCGGGATGACGATCTCATTAACGTACGAAATTCATGGGGGAATAAGATTCCTGTATGGAAACCCGTTTACAGTCCGGAACGTGCCCAACCGTTAGGTGTCTCCCGACAGAGCATGGCACAGAGTATTCAGATTGGCACAAGCGGTATGACATTAGGTGAATATCGTGAAGGCGACCAAGTGTTGCCTATCCTGCTAAAAGATAACACGGTCGATTCTTTCCGTATCAACGATCTGCGTACGCTACCCGTATTCGGTACAACACAGGAGACCACTACACTGGAACAAGTAGTCAGTGAATTTGATTTCCAATATAAGTTCTCGAATGTGAAAGATTATAACCGCCAGATGGTAATGATGGCGCAAGCCGATCCACGCCGGGGAGTAAATGCCATAGCAGCATTCAATAAGATATGGAAAGAAGTGCGAGAAGAAATTCAGGTACCGGAAGGATACACCATGAAGTATTTTGGTGAACAGGAAAGTCAGGCAGAAAGTAATGCAGCATTGGCAGCTAACATGCCATTAACTTTTTTCCTGATGTTCATTACCCTGTTATTCCTGTTCAGAACCTACCGCAAGCCAATCGTCATCCTATTGATGTTGCCGCTTATCTTTATCGGCATCGTACTGGGATTAATCTTGCTTGGTAAATCATTCGACTTCTTCTCTGTCCTCGGTCTACTGGGATTGATTGGTATGAATATCAAGAATGCAATTGTATTGGTAGACCAGATCGATATAGAAACTGCTTCCGGAAAAACGCCACTGAATGCGGTAATCAGTGCAACAACCAGTCGTATCATACCTGTAGCCATGGCATCCGGAACCACGATTCTGGGTATGTTACCGTTGCTATTCGACGCTATGTTCGGTGGTATGGCGGCAACAATCATGGGTGGTTTGCTGGTGGCTTCAGCATTAACGCTGTTCGTTCTTCCAGTGGCATATTGTGCGATACATAAGATTAAAAAGTGAAAAGAAGAAATACAAGTAATCATGAAAAAGAAGATATTCATAGTCACACTACTCTGTTGCTTCAGCCTGAAAGCCGGAGCCCAACAGTATCTCAGCCGTGAAGCATATCGTGACAAAGTAGAAGCCTACAGCCAGGTGTTGAAACAGCAGCGCCTGAAAACCATGGCAAGCACCGAAGCGCGAAAAATAGCAAATACCGGCTTCCTGCCACAAATAGACATCACTGCCGAAGGTACCGCCAACCTCAACCATCTGGATAAGTGGAACAGTCCGAAGGGTGAATACCGCCCCTACACCTATCAGGCACTCGCAACTTTGGCACAGCCCCTCTATACCGGTGGTTCTCTGATAGCCCAGAAACGTATGGCACAGGCAGACGAAGAGTTAAGCCAACTCACCACCGAACTTACTCTCGACCAAATTCATTATCAAAGTGATGCCGTTTACTGGAATGCTTCAGCCGCTTATGCCAGTCTTGAGGCTGCTGCTACATTTCAGGATATCATAAAGAAGCAGCACGATATTATTCAGGATCGTTTCGACGATGGCGCTATCAGCCGTACAGACCTGCTGATGATTTCCACCCGCCAGAAAGAAGCTGAATTGCAATATATCAAAGCCCGCCAGAATTATACCCTTGCCCTGCAACAACTGAACATTTTAATGGGAGCAGCACCCAATACTCCCGTTGATAGTCTAAGTGAAATCAGTATAGCCAGTGAACCCGTCGACATTCTTGGACTTGACGATGTACTTCCACGCCGTGCCGATTATGCCAGTACAACAGTAAACATTGCCCGAAGTGAAGCACAACGCCATGCCGCTCTCAGCAAGTATAATCCCCAGGTAAGTATGTTCCTTGCCACAGGTTGGGATACAGGTATCACATATATGGGACAGGAAATCCCCCATACTCCTGTAGCCGGAGTAAACGTCAGTATCCCCATCTTCCGTTGGGGAGCCCGTTTCAAGACAAACCGACAACAGAAAGCATTCATTGGCATCCAGAAGCTACAACAAAGTTATATTACTGATACTATTCTTGAAGAGCTCTCCGCCGCCACTACGAAACTGACGGAAACGGAGCAGCAAGTAAAGACTGCAAAGGAAAATATGGCTCTTGCCGAAGAGAACCTGGACCTTGTCACTTTCTCTTATAATGAAGGAAAATCCAGTATGGCAGATGTCTTATCCGCACAATTATCTTGGACACAGGCACATACGAACCTGATCAATGCGCATCTGGCAGAGAAAATGGCAGTGGCAGAATACAAGAAAGTAATTAGTGAATAAAAAGTCAGGCGCGGATTACACGGATTTATTTCTTTATTGTAATGAAAGAATCTGTGTAATCCCCGTAATCCGCCCCTAAAAAGTCCGCGTTCGTCCGCCTCAATCCGCGTCGTCCGCGTATCTATTCTCCTTATCCCAAGAACGAGATCAGCACACCCGCAGCCACCGCCGAACCGATAACACCGGAGATGTTACTGGACATACAGTAATTCAGCACATGGTTCTTCGGATCATACTTTGTAGCAATCTCATTGCACACACGGCTTGCCATAGGCACAGCACTCAGTCCAGTTGCACCAATGAGCGGGTTGATCTTCTTCTTGCTGAACAGGTTGAACAGTTTCACAAAGAAGATACCACCTGAAATAGAAAGTGCGAATGCAAGGAAACCACCCACTACAATGCCGATAGTCGTCCAATTCAGGAACGCTTCACTCGTCATTGTGGCACCTACACTCAGTCCTAAGAAAATAGTTGCCGCATTCATAATACTGTTCGCTGCCGCATCGAATAAACGACTGGTATCCGTACCGATTTCTTTTATCAAGTTACCGAACATCAACATACCAATCAAAGGCACTGCCGTCGGCACAAAGAGAGCAACGACCGTAGTTACTGCAATCGGGAAAATAATCTTCAGTACACGCAGGTTCTTGATTTCGGTTTTCGAAGGATAGAGTTTCTCTTGTTCCTTCATATTGATCATCAATTCCTTCTTCGAACAGAGTAATTTCACCACTAACGGAATAATTACCGGCACCAATGCCATGTAAGAATATGCTGCGATAGCAATCGGTCCCAGCAAATGCGGAGCCAGCTTGATAGTGGTAAAGATAGCCGTAGG
>OGZA01001821.1_pt1 | contig 13881 bp, 10 predicted proteins | sample 1576591 | NCBI WGS metagenome assembly OGZA01 (sample SAMEA3541565, study PRJEB24748) | human gut metagenome | biome: human gut; feature: human-associated habitat; material: faeces | place: China | collected 2012
GGAAGTACTTCGCGCCGATCTTCGCGTTGTTCTTGAAGAGCACTTCTTTCAAGCCGTCCTGCAAACCGGCAATAAGGTTATTGTGCCAGGAAGAGCTGTTTGTATATGATTGTATGAAAAGTACATTATAATTGTTTTCCGCAGCCGAAAGCGTCCCCGATATCATGCATAAGAAAGCTAATGAACATGTTAAGAAAAAGTATTTTCCCATTCCGTTTGTTTTGATTTGTCTGCGTAAACTTCTTTATAACTACGCAAATATACAAGCTTATATCGAGAATATACATCTTTTGATAAAAAATAATAGGATAAAACGCAGAATAAGGAAAATTTGAGCATTCTCGCTGACAGTCTGAGAGTTTGGCTTCGGATGGCACAAATTGGCATAAGGTCGGGAAAACGGGTTTAGGCAGAGAACCTGAGCACCGACAACATCGTGGAAATGAACGGTACGCCTTGGATTGTATCGAAACGCCAAAAAACGGGCGTACTGTTCCAAATCAAACTGATGGACATCCCCATGCAGATTATCAGACGTTACAAGCCGTTCAGAACAGACAAACGGCTGTTCAACATCGGCTCGCTTGACACGGTGAACAAACGCATCAAGGCTGTGGCGAAGAAATGTGAGATAGAAAAGCCGATTTCATTCCATTTAAGCCGCCATTCATTCGCTGTTTTGGCATTGAATTACGGTATGCCGATAGAAAGCGTGAGCAAGATTTTGGGGTATACCAATATCACCACCACGAAGCTTTACGCGAAGGTGACAAGCAAGAAACTCGAAAACGACATATCCGCTTTCGAGAGCACCGCAGGGAAATGTCGGACAAGGAAGCGGAACACCAAAAGGAAGTGTCATTTCTGAAAGCTATCATCTTGAAAGCCAAGAAATGGTTTCCGCTGTTCCAAGAGTTGGTGTACATGGAGAGGTTCTGCCTGAATGGTTCAAGGAGCAGTTCAACAAGCTGTTCTCATCCATTAGGAGAACGGTTACACAACCACGAGGCATTAAATTATGAGCATCAGGCAGAAGGGAAGTTCAAAATAGCAGGCTTTCCGTCTGCCTAACTTGGAATGTTTGTATTCTATATTCCGAGCTTTTTTAAGATACGCTGATTTATAGCGCAATGTGCATGATATAATAGTTAAAATAACAAAAAAGACGGATTACGCAAAGTCACGTTTTATTTCTTTTTTTTCTAATTTTACACCCGAAAACAAGTAAATGGCATAGTTAAATGGAAACTTATACAGTACATTACAAAAACAAAATCTGTTATTTCCACGCATGGGGAGCAGAGGTGCAGATTTAACCTTCCGTTTCCATTTCCATAGCTATATTCATTCTATAAACATAAAATAATCAGTTAATTTATGAGCAAAAAGAAAAGGCTCATAGGGCTGTTGTACATTGCAGTCCTATGCAGTCAGGGGTTGTGTGCCCAAACTCGACAAATGGGCATAGAGGAACTGTTCCGTCTTGCCGACGAGCAGAGCAAAAGTATTCAAACGTACCGAACGGGGGCAGAATCCGCCGAGGAAGCCCTTAAAGCGGCTAAGGCACAAAGGCTTCCGGATGTAAATGTGTCCCTTTCCGCCAGCTATTGGGGCAACGGCAAGCTGTGGGACAGGGACTTTGGCAACGCCATGACGGTAGACATGCCGCATTTCGGCAACAACTTCGCATTAGAAGCGCAACAGGTCATTTATGCAGACGGTGCGATAAGCAGCGGCATCAAGCAGGCGGAAATAGGAAAGGCGTTGGCGGAACTTGACTTGCAAAAGAACGTGCAGGAGATACGCTTCCTGCTGGTAGGCCATTATTTGAACGTGTACAAATTAGACAACCAAATCCGGGTGGTGCAGAAGAACATGGAACTGATAGAGGAGGTCATTGCCAACATGAAAGCCCGCAGGGAACAAGGCACGGTTCTCAAAAACGACATTACACGTTATGAATTGCAAAAGGAGCAACTGAACTTGCAGTTGTCAAGAGTGGAAGACGCGCGTAAAATTGCCAACCATCAGCTGGTTACCGCCTTGCATCTGCCCGAGGGTACGGAAATATCCCCTGACACCTACTTGCTGGAGCGGCAAATCCTTACCCTCACAGAGGATGATTGGCAGGACATGGCCGAAACCAATAACATTCTCCTGAAACAGACACAGGCCGCCATCCAAATGAATGAGCAAAAAGTAAAGCAGGAGCGTTCCGAACGCCTGCCGCATATTTCCATTGTCGCCGCAGAGCATTTGGACGGCCCCATCACCATTGAAGTGCCCGTACTGGATAACAATTTCAATTATTGGTACATAGGGATTGGGGTAAAATATAACCTTTCCTCCCTGTTCAAGAACAACAAGAAGCTGAAACAGGCACGGTTGAATGTGCGTCAGGCACAGGAACTCCATCAGTTGGCGCAGGAGCAAGTGGAAAATGCCGTGCAGGAGGGGTATGTGAACTTCCTGACTGCCTTTACCGACTTGCGGACACAGAAGAACAGTGTAAAGCTGGCAGACGAGAATTACAACGTCACCGAGAACCGCTATAAAAACGAGATGGCGTTGCTGACCGACATGCTGGATGCCAGCAACATGAAACTCACCGCCGACTTGGGACTGGTGAATACCCGCATCAACATCCTGTACAACTACTATAAAATGAAATACATCACCCATACTTTATAAACAGAATATCATTATGGTTACAAGAAAGACAAAAAAGCTGGTTTACAATACGATTGTCATTGCATTGCTGGTTATCGGCATAGGGTACGTTTGCACACGCTTTCTCCATTTGGGCAGCGTAGAATATACGGACAATGCGCAGGTAAAGCAACATATCACTCCCATCAACACACGTGTACAAGGCTTTATCAAGAAAATATATTTCGAAGAATACAAGCCTATACACAAAGGCGACACGTTGCTTGTGATTGAAGATGCGGAGTTCAGATTGCGGCTGGCACAAGCCGAAGCGGATTTGGCAAACGCATTGGCAGGACAACAAGTCACCCATGCCGGGATAGCCACGACACAAAACAACCTGACAGTCAATGATGCCGGCATCGAGGAAGTCTGCGTGCAACGGGCCAATGCAGAGCGTGAGTTGCAACGGTATAAGAAACTTTTGGAGGAAGATGCCGTCACCCGGCAGCAATATGACAATGTAAAGACCGCATACGATGCCATCAACGCCCGGTATGAACAGGCACTCCGCATGAAACACACCACGTCCTTGATCAAAGAGGAACAGACGCATCAGCTGGGACAAAACGAGGCTGCCGTCCGTTTGGCACAAGCCGCCGTGGATTTGGCGCGGCTGAACCTGTCCTATACGGTCATCATCGCTACCTGCGACGGCGTGACGGGACGCAAGACTATACATGAGGGGCAGTTGGTACAGCCCGGCCAAACGCTGGTGGACATCGTGGACAACAGCGACCTTTGGGTCATCGCCAATTATCGGGAGACGCAACTTCCCAACATCAAGGAAGGAGCGGAGGTTATCTTTACGGCAGATGCCGTTCCGGGCATCGTATATAAAGGAGTAGTAGAATCCATATCCGATGCCACCGGAGCGGCGTTCTCTTTGATTCCACAGGACAATGCTACCGGAAATTTCGTAAAAGTGGAGCAAAGAGTGCCCGTTCGCATCCGCTTGCAAGGCAATGATGCCGACAAAGTGAGCCGATTGAGGACAGGGTTCAATGTAGAATGTAAAGTGAAATACTGATATGAGTGGAACTGCACAACCCATGCCTTTTTCTATGCCGATGTTCAGGAATTTTATCCCTGAACAAATACGACCTTGGATATATGTATTCATAGCTGTCACTTTCCAATTTTCCGGCGGACTTTATTTGGGCACGCTGAACCAGATGATGGGCGAAACGACCCTGATGCGGGAAGACCTTCTGATGTGCCTTTACGCAAACTTGGCAGGAATGGCCATTTATTTTCCTTTGCTGTTCCGCGTAAAGTTCCGTTTCACCAACAAGACGCTGTTGTGTGGAGCAGCTACCGGGGTATTGCTCTGCAATCTGATTGCGCCGCATATCACTTTTCTTCCATTGCTTTGGCTGATATGCTTCATCGAAGGTATGTGTAAGATACAAGGCACATTTGAATGTATGTCGAATATCCAACTTTGGATGAGTCCGACACGCGACTTTACCGTGTTCTTCCCCGTGCTGCATATCATCATCTTAGGGAGTATGCAATTGTCCGATTTGTTGGCCACTTATCTGATGTATTACTACCATTGGGACTATATGCAACTGTTCATCTGTGGCATCATGATGACAGACTTGCTGATATTGACCGTCTGCACACGCCATTTCCGTATGTTCAAGAAGTTTCCCTTGTTCGGCATCGATTGGCTGGGAACGGTACTTTGGGCGGCGCTTGCCTTGGAAATCACGTTTGTTTTCAACTATGGCGATTATTACGACTGGTGGAACAGCCCGGTCATCCGCAAGGTCAGCCTTTCCGCAGCCGTTACGTTCGTATTTTGTTTGAGGCGTATGTTCTCTATTCGTCATCCGTACCTTGAACCCAAGATGTGGACATACCGTTATTTGGCTCCGATTCTTGTGTTGGTCGCTTTGGTGGAAATGTTGCTTGCCACCGAGCATGTATTGGAAGAGACATTTTTTGAGGGCGTAATGCATTACGGCACGATTACCGGCGTACAGTTGGATTGGCCTGTGCTTGTCGGATGCCTTGCCGGATGTTTGTTTTCCTATTGGTGGATGCACATCAAGCAATTCAACTATCTGCGGCTGATAATCATAGGGCTGGCAGGCGTGATATTTTATCTTCTCGGCTACTATTTCACAGTTTCAAGCGACATTCACATATCCCAGCTGTATCTGCCGATGGCTTGCCGTGGGTTCGGGTATGCTGTGTTGAGCGTGACTTTCCTGACCTGCGCAGAAGAAATCATGAGTTTCCAGCATTTTTTCCAATCCCTTGCCGTGTTCCAAATGCTCCACATGGTCATGGGCGGTGTGATAGGTGCTGCCATTTACACCCGTGGTCTGAAATATTATATTCCCGACAATATAGCACGGTATGGGGCGGCGATAGACAATGTGGCTGCCAATGAAGTGCCGGTGAATATCCCATATTTTATGGAGATGTTCATGTCGCAAATGACTGAAATCAGCATAAAGCAGATATATGGTTGGGCTGCATACGCCTGTATCTTCCTCTTTTTGCTGTTTCTGTTGTACGATGCTCCGATACGCAGGGAACTCAAGCAGATACCAAGCTGGCAGAAAATAAGGCAGAAGATTGCCGAATCTTTTGCTGATAAAAAGTAAAAATGACTATTTACAAATCACATACATAGCCACTTGCTGGGAATCTTCTGTTTTTGGCAAGTGGCTATAAATTACCCCCACTCTTTGAGAAAAGCTCATAAGCAGCTTATTTCTATTTTAATATCGTTTTTCCGGAAAAACTTTATTCATCATGCAATGCTTCTGCCGGGTGTACTTTCATCGCTCCATAAGCAGGATACCAGATTCCGGCAACAATCATCAGCGCCATAAGCAGCCATGTCAAGGCAAGAGCCGGCAGAAAGCGTCCGGCATCGAAAGGCATTTTGCCCACATCCACCAGTTCGGCATAACCGATATTGAAAGCGATGACAGCCGCCGGTACGGCCGCCAGCGTAAGCAGCAGCACCCCTTCGTACATGAGACAGGAGAAAATCTCCCGGCGCGAACTGCCCAACGCCATCCGCAGCGCAACCTCTTTACGGCGTTGCTGCGTACGGAACCAGAATGTGCCGATAACGCCCAAAAAGATATTCAACAGCAGGAAACCGAGCACGCAAAGCTGCGTCTTCCATTCGTTCATGTCTTCCAACTCGCAGATTTCGCGCAAATGGCTGAAAGGTGTAATGTCCAGCAGATACAGATTACCTACCTGATAAAGGCGGTCGGCATCATTCATCAGCTTTTCGGCAAAGTCCTTATCGGCATCTTCGGAAACGCGCAAGCTGACTGTGACATAACGGGGATCGCCGAAATTCCGTAACCTCTTCGCATTGAGCGGAAGGGCTGCAAAAGCCCCGCCCCACTGCGACGGAGTATGGAAATGCGACCAGCGCACGGGCGTGCCCACCGCACCGATGCGACGGCGGACATCCTTGCCGTAGTTCAACAGCAAGACTTCCCGCCCCGGCAAGGACGCACCGCCTCCCAATTCCGGATGTCCTTCGGTGAGATTGGAAGATACCACCGGCTCGTCATTGCGGAATGCAGCCTCTACCTTGGCAAACTCAGCTTCCTCCGTAAAGGCATAACGGAACACGCGGAAAAAGTCCGCCTCCACCCAAAGAAGATGTACATTGACAGCCACGGAGTCAATACCCAAATCAATACCATTGCTGCCCTCATTGTACGGAAAGCAGTTTTGCGAAAGGGCAACGGCCTCTACGCCGGGGCAATGGCGCAGCCTGTCCGTAAGCCGGAGCAAATCGTCCATATCATCATCGGCGGTTAGCTCCGGATTATAAAGAGGCGAGTCCTCTCCCAACTTGCCTACGGTGATATTGTAGCAGTGCTCCGTATCGAATCCCATCGGAGCGTGATAGACCTGTGCAGTAACAAGCGTCCAGTCCACAATATACCACAGCACGACAAAGACCAGCAGCAGCTCCACAAAGAGAAAAAGATTGCTGTTCCACTCGTTCTTTATTTGTTTCAATATCGTTTTCATAACCATCGTTTACCTTTGATTGATCGCATCCGTTATATTCATTCTCGAAGCCCTCCATGCCGGTATGCCTGCCGAAAGGATGTTCATCAGCAAACAGAAACCGAAAGCTGCAAGGAATGCCCAGGGCGAAAGCAGCATGCCCGGTGTCAGGGCGGTTTCCCCGCTGAGGTAGGCATTGGTGCTATTGTTGAAAAGGAAACCATTCAGCAGGAAGGTGGCGGCGTAACTCAGCGCAAGTCCCAACACGCCGGCAAACAATGTCAGCAACAGGTTCTCAAAGAATATCTGGCGTATCAGTTCGCCACCCGTAGCCCCAAAAGCCCTGCGCACGCCTATCTCCGCCATACGTCTGCGCATACGGGAGAGCGTCATGCTGCTCAGGTTGATGGCAGGCACAAGCAACAGGATGGCAATAACGAGCATATAGCGCAGGATAATGGCTTTGGTATCGGGTGTTTCGCTCCACTTGCGGTAAAGGTTGGCAAACCGCTCATCGGGTTGCCCGCGATAGAACACTTCCGAGTCGTGCAGACTGTCGTTATACTTACGGCGGAGTTGCTCCGCCTCCTCACGGATAGCCGGGAAATCGGCTGCGGAGCGCGCAAGGATAACCGCCCTCATCTGCCCCATGGTCTCCTCCCACCACGTCAGCCGGGCAATGTCTGTGGACGTATAGGGAACCCACACCTGCGCATAGGCGGAAGTGGCCAGTACGGACACATCCGTCACCACACCGGATATACGGTATTCCACATAGTTCAACTGTACCGTCTTTCCCGCAACGTCCGTTGTGCCGAACAGGCGGCGCGCCACCGCAGCGCTCAACACGGCACATGGCACTCCGGCATCGCTGTCGGCCTTGGTAAACGCCTTGCCGCTGAGAAAGCGGAACCGGAAGATATGCCAAAAGGCGTCGTCCGTCTGCACCATGTCGGCCGTGACCTTGTTGCCTGCCGGCAGGGACACACGTACCTTTTCGGGCAAGGAAACCAACGTTACCGCCTCCGCCGTAGTGAGATTCTTAAAGCACTCGCGCCCCGTACGCACCGACATGCGGGCGTTGGATGAATCGCCGTCGCTCCCGCCCTTGTTCTTGACGGACATGGCAGACACATACAGCGAACGGCTGCGATTCACCTCGGGCTCGCAGTCCACGAGCCGCACCTGAAAAGTGATGACAAGTACCATAATCATACAGATGGCCAATGCCGTACCCAATACGGAAACCCATGTTATGATGGGATTCTCGCGCAAGTGATATAGCGCTTGCTGAAAGTAAAGACGTATCATATTCCGTTATCTGTTTAACTTCCTAAAATCATTCATCATGCAAAGCCTCTGCCGGTTGTACCTTCATCGCCCTGCGTGCCGGAATGCCTATACCAATCGCAATCATCAATCCTATCAGCAGGAAGCTGATGGCAGCGCAAAGCAACAAACGCTCCCACTCCAAAGTCGTACCGTTGCGCCAGGAGTTCAGTTCCATGCTTGCCAGATTATAGTCTATGAGCAAAGCAACAGGCGTAACAAGCAACAGCAAAAGCAGCCCCTCGCTTATCAGACGGGTGAAAATACTCATGTCCGATGCTCCATGCACCTTATGCAGGGCAATCTCCGAACGGCGTTGCTGGGTACGGAACCAGAAAGTGCCGAGCAGTCCCAGAAATATATTCAGCAACAGAAATCCCATACCCATTACGTAATTGCGCAGGTCATTGCTCCATGTCTGCTGGAAATTACGGCGGATGTCCTTAAAGGAGCGTATCTCGGAGATAAAGACATTGCCGATACGGAACTGTTTCTCACTGTCCGTTTTCAGGCGTTGGATGAAATCATGGTCCTGATTTTCGCGGACACGGACACAGAGTTCCAATCCCGTATCATACCAATCGAGTTTATAAAGAAAGGTATACGAATCGCGGGCCTGCTCGAAATCATTGTAACGTACATCCTTCAAGGCCGCTCCCAGCCGGTAGGTTTGTATTGTGTCGCCGAAAAGCCGGAAGCTCTTGCCTACGAATTCCGTCAGCGGATGGCCGTACTTCCGGTAAAGGTTGTCGGAAGCAAGGAACTCTCCCCTTTCCAACATCCCGGCAAGCTGCTCGGGCGTCTCGCCACGTGTGCCCTGATAACGGAACACACGCACAAAATCGGGAGTCACCAAACGGCGTATCGTCCAATTACCGGAGACCAGCGTATCGTACTGCACCAGATCTGTGGAGTTACTGCCATTATATGGATATGAGTTTTGCGAAAGGCTCACCGCCTCTATCTCCGGACGACGGCGCAGACGGTCCACAAGTTCAAGAATATCGGCATCTTCCTGCTCATCGGTCCGGTTCGGGATATAATCGGGACTCTTATCGGTAAGCTTTCCCATTTCGATAAGGTAGCAATGGCTGATGTCGAAGCCCCGCGGCTCCAGATAAGTTGCCGTACGCGTATAGAGATAGTCCACCACAAACCACATCACAACGCTTACAACCAGCAATTCCAACGCCAGCCACAGATTATTGCGCCATTCATTTTTTATCTGTACTAAAAGTTTCTTAGTCATTTCTTTCCATAATTAATAGTTAGCGACAAGCGTTTAGTGCAACCGTCCTCCCAATGCGTTCACTATCCCGATGCGGGAAGCCTTCCATGCCGGGAAACCGCTGCTCATCAGATTCAGCACAAAGCAGAACAGCAACGCCCACCCAAAGGTAGAAGCATGAAGCAGAATGGAAGCATCCACTTCCGGCGGGTTCAAAGTCTGACTGAATTCCTGCGCAAAAAGCAACGTGTTGCCCACGTATGCAAAGGCCACGCTCAACAGCAAACCGACAACACCTGCCAATAAAGTCATTACCAGATTCTCCGCCACAATCTGCCCAATCAGCTCCATCCGTGTACTGCCGAAAGCACGGCGCACTCCGATTTCCGATACCCGCTGACGCAAGCGACTCTGTGTCATGCTCGAAAGATTGATGGCAGGCACTATCAACAGAATGACGAAGATGATAATCCGCTGACGGCGCGCCGCATTCACATCCGGTTCGATATTGGCGCCGAAAGCAATGGAATTCTTTTCCTGGTCGTAAGGGCGGTTGCGGTAAATCAGCTTCCAGCCGGTCTCTCCGATAAGCGTATTATACTCCGATTTACGGCGTTCCGCTTCCTGGCGTATAGCGGGGAAATCATCCCGGCTACGCGCCAGCATCGTACAACTCATCATTCCCATGTGCCGGTCGTTCCATGTTTCATTATCCATACCCGTTGAGGTATACGGAACCCATACCTGTCCGTAAGCGCAATCCGCCAGTGTAGACACATCCTTCACGACACCGGCTACGCGATAGGGCGCATGGCTGAGGAGAAACTCACGCCCTGCAACATCAGTCGTTCCGAAGAGGCTGCGCGCTACACTCTCCGTAAGTACGGCAACCGGCTGCCCGGCATCGAACACGGCTTTATCATAGGGCTTTCCATTGATAAAGGAAAAGTCGAATACGCGCCAGAAGATGTCGTCCGTTTGCCGTAAATCCACACTGACTGCCGGTTTGCCCGGCAAAGACACCGGAGTGGATACGGGGAAAATGGTATAGATAGTGACCGCTTCCGGCGTCTTCAACGACTGAAAACATTCACGGGCTGTCTGTACACTCATCGGTCCGTTGCTTGTACCGTCTCCCCAATTCGAGTTGGAGATGCTCATTGCCTTGACATGCAGGAAGCGGTCGCGATTGCTTTCGGGCGCAAAAGGAGCCACCTTTACCTGCTGCATCATTACCACCAGCATAATAAGGAATATGGCAAGCGCAGTACCGGCTATGCTGACGGCGCTCATCATCGGCTGCTGCCGCAACTGCGCCCAGGCTTGTGCAAAGTATTGCTTTATCATCTTAACGGCCTATTTTCAAGTTATCTGTATTTACTCCTCCTATGCCTCCTTTGGAAATATCGGCACGTCCGGCGGTTCCGCTCAAAGTGACATCGCCCACACCACCCATTTTGGCGGACAAATAGTCGCAGGTTACATGAATATCGGCGCTGCCTACTCCGCGCAAGGCAACTTTCAGCTCGTTGCACGTCAAGTCGGAGACATTCACTTCACCCACACCTTTTATCTCGAATGACACGGCATCGAGCTTCAAGGGTTTCTCACATTTGAATTCGCCTACACCGGTAAACTCCACCTCCTTCAAGTCGGGAGCCGAAATCCAGATAGTCACGCCATCCTTCTGATTGCTCCTGCGCTTGTTTTTCCCGTCCTTGAAACCTATCAGCAGACGGCCGTCCTTCACTGTGGTCTGCGTATTCTTCACGTACTTCTCCCTGCCTTCAATCCTGAAAGAATAAGTATCACTCTGTGTAAAATGAATTGTCCCCACAGAGGTTATCTCAATGGACGAGAAAGCATCCACTTTACGTACCTCACTTACTTTTGCATCTTGTGCACAAACACTCAGCATACCTGCAAAGGCCAATACCAATGCAATGATAACACCTGCTACATCAGTTCTCATATTTCTTCTTTTTTATTTTGTTTCACATTCTATTCTTCGTGCAACGCCTCTGCCGGCTGTATCTTGATAGCCTGCCGTGCCGGGAACCATATTCCAATCACCACCATCAGCGCTATCAGCAGCCATGCACCCAACGAGCCCAGCAGGAAACGCAGGAAGCTCCATTCCACCGGCCAGGTGGTAATCAGTTCCGTATGTCCCATTGTAAATTCGGCAATGCCCACGTTATAGCAGACAATCATGGCAGGCAGCGCAACAAGAGTCAGCAACAGCAATCCCTCTCCCATAAGCAGACAGAATATCTGTTTCTTCGTGCTGCCCATGGCAAGCCGCAAAGCTATTTCATTGCGGCGCCTACGGGTACGGAACCAGAAAGTACCTATCAGCCCCAGGAACACATTCACCAACAGGAATACCACCACAACCGTTTGCGTATTCACCTTGTCCACATCGCCTTTCATCACCTCAAACTGATATTGCTGCTCCGTGTAAGGAGCTACATCGGCTATGAACATATTGTCGGTGTCCAAATGCGGGGCTATCTCTTTCAGGAACTTGCTCCGGTAATCGGAAGAATCCATGTTTTCCTTCACACGGAAAACAATCTGCGCTTCATAATCCTGTAATTCGGTCCGTATCACATTCTCGTCAATTCTCCGGAAAGCCCACTTTGCATCGGCCCCATAGCGATAGGAACGGAAACTGCCGATCATGCCGCACTGCGTTACCACATTCGCGGTATCTCCGTACCAGCTCAAGGGAGTATCCAAAGAGAAGCCGGGCACCCTTTCCTTATAATAGTCGGCCGTACCCTCGCTCAGCATCACATAATTGCCGGACGTGACATCATTCCCCACAGGCATTGCCGCAAACGGACGTCCGGCATCTTCCTTCATGCGGAATACCCGCGTATATCCTCCGGTAGCGTTTATTATACGCACCGCACAACCGATGGTATCCTGCACAGCCAGCGAGTTATAGGAATTATTGCCGCTCATCGGCAGGCTCCAATACGACAGGGCGGCCACTTCAACCGCAGGCTCCCTTTCGAGCTTCTGCAGGATGCCCAGGTATTTGTCCGCACTCGTCATGCTGCTGTCCCGGCTTTCACCGCCCTTAATCATTGAAAGCTGGTACACATGGTCTATGTTATAGCCCAACGGGCGATAGAACGTATACTTCAGGCATCCCAGCGAATCGCAGAGAAACCACATCACGATAAATACCAGAAACAATTCTGCAAGCACCCATCCGTTACTGCGGAGACGCGCCCGAATCATACGTAAGTTATGTACTATGAATTTCATAATCAATCTCGCTTTATTTATCGTTCAAAGAATCCACAATCGTGTGCCGTGCGGCAAGCCATGTAGGCAGGCCTGCGCTCAGCAGGTTGATGACCAGACAGAAAAGGAATGCCAGACAGAACACCGTAGGGCTGAACAGTACCGACATGCTCAGGTCGAACTCGCCGGAAGTGCCGGTGTTCTGATTATTGGTGAACAGCCACGTACGCATGCCGTACACGGCCAGATAGCTGAACACCAGCCCCACCGCTCCGCCAATCAGAGTCAGTACGAGGTTTTCATTCAATATCTGCCTTATGAGTACGCCGCGCGTCGCTCCGAATGCCTTACGCACGCCCAGTTCGCTGATGCGCTGCTGCATACGGCTGTTGCTCAGGCCACACAGATTGAGCGACGGCACTAAAAGAACAATGAGCAATGCCAGAGAGTACTGTATGTACAACATCCGCAAATCCGGTCCTACGTTGGCCCACACATGGTTGACATGCGCCACGATTTCATCGGGCTGTTCCATAATGTCCATCAGCGTTTCGGCCTGTACGGCATTGATGTCCTTCACCCGCTTCGCTATTCCCTGCCTGATGGCCGGAATATCTTCGGAAGAGCGTGCCAGCGCCACCACCGTATGCGATTGGGCATAACTCCGGATGGAAGTGGCATCCTGCAACTTGGCGGGATACATGCGCCACACTTGCGCATAAGCATCCTTCGCAATGACCGAAACATCCTTTACCACCCCGCAGATACGCGCTTCGTTACGGTTCAGCAGCACCGTCTTGCCCACCGCATCCGTAGTGCCGAACAGTTTCCGCGCCACAGAAGCAGCCACGACAATGGCGGACACATCGCCGCCCCGGTCGGAATCGTCAAATCCCCGTCCTGCGACAAACTGCATCCGGAACACTTTCCAGAATCCCGGGTCGGTTTCCATAGCATCCACTTTCACCGCATTAGTGCCGTCGGGCATGGAAACCAGGGCGACCGTTGCCGGAACAAATGCCGTACAGGCCTCTACTTCGGGCAACGGCTGCACACAGTTCTTCATGAAAGCCGGCGAACAGGCTGTATAATTATTCCAGTTCTTGTTTTCCTTGCCCTGCAAATGCATCTTGCTTATGTAGAGAGAGCGGTTACGGTTCACTTCCGGCTCGATGTCGGCATATTTCATCTGCCAGGTAATCACAATCGCCATAATCATGGTAATGGCAAATGCCGTACCCAATATGAATATGGTACTCAGCAACGGGTTCTGCCGTAAAAGTATAAAAGCTTGGCGAATGGTCTGCATTTTTGAGTTATGAGTTATAAGTTATGGGTTATGGGGGTTATTC
>OGZA01001827.1_pt1 | contig 13851 bp, 14 predicted proteins | sample 1576591 | NCBI WGS metagenome assembly OGZA01 (sample SAMEA3541565, study PRJEB24748) | human gut metagenome | biome: human gut; feature: human-associated habitat; material: faeces | place: China | collected 2012
GAGCATTAGCCTTCCAAGCTGAGGGTCGCGGGTTTGAGCCCCGTCTTCCGCTCTTCTGAAAATCAGATAGTTATCGTAAGATTTCTATCTGATTTTTGTTTTTAGAGTGTGCTGAATTTAGCGTGGTTTAACCGAGTGAGTTAAACCGAGAGTTAAACCAAAATCTTATGAACACAACAATCAATGTAGCGTGCTACAAATGGAAAACTCTAGCAAAAGAAAATGATTACCTACATCTGAAACTCATAATCATAAGGTTTATGGAATATATTAATGAATTTCACAAGTAATAGATAGAGTTCACTCATCAATCAATACCCTCATTGGGCAAGCTACCGCATCGTTAGAAGAGAAAAGGAAGCAGCAGGAACGTTTGAACGAACAGAGACTTATAAGAGAAGACAGACAGAAGGACTGATAAGATTTGCCAATTCCAATAACCTATGAATTTCTCTCCGAGCTAAATAGATTGAAATTAATAATTCAAGCTCTCTTTTACAACAATTCAAGTATCTGCTTCTTATAATTAAGTATAAAGGAATGGCCTTGTAAGAATTCGATATTTAAGAGCCCAATATTGCCATCACCTATTATAAAATCTAACGTATACTCATCCTTTCCTATCTTGAATGTTACATCTCTACATAATTCAGCCGTCTTAATTGATAATTCATTTACGATATTAGCTGTTTCCTTTTGAATTTGCTCAAGTTTTCCTACATATAAACCACGTTGAAGCTTATTGTTTCTACATCCTGTATCAAAAGCAAATCGTGTTTTTTTTCCATTGACTTTACTATCTAAAATGATATAATCTATTGCCACATCAGGATAGTCTTCATGGTTTTTCCATTTATAAATAATCCCTTTCGTTTTATTATTATAATCGTAAGGTTCAACAATATTCTTTTCCATATCAAATTTCCAAGCTCCTGATCTAAGGATATTAGCCCCAACGATAAATTTGGGTGCATATTTTTGATAAAGACCAGTAAGATCAGCAACCAAGCAATACACTTTATGATATGTCTTTCCACAAAAAAACATTGAATCTATAAAAGCACTTGAAATCTTATCTTTAGTTTGGTTAACAGGAATTGTTTGTAATTCATCTTCTTTTATTCCGCATGAATCAATAGCAAAAATAGAATACACATAACGAACAACCTGTATCAATAAGAGAGGGTATTGAGTGCTTTTTTGTCTCATTGAACACCTGTACATCCGTATACATAAACTTATCTTTAAAAATAAGCTTTGATTGTGCTTTAGCAGCAAAACTGACAGCAAGCATTATACATAAGGATAAAAAATATAACTTCATAATTATTAAAAAAATATATCTCGTAAAACATCTCCTATCCACGGTTCTCTCATTTTTTCTCGAAAAGAATCATCCTTAAATTTAAAGGCATCTTTATTGCATATTCTTTTAAGATTGTGATTCACACTGTCTCGGTAGTGTAAGATTAGCCGATAATACAATGCAGAGTCATTAATTTCATCTTGTTTTGCAATTATTGAATCTTTAGCTGCATGTGTAGTAGCAAGGGTATCTTGGATTGTACTTGTTACCAACGTATCTTTTACAAATTTTATATCTAACGTGTCTTTATCTGAATTAAGAGATCTATTTGTCTGTGCAAATAAAGCCCCGTTGCTAAGTGCAAGAATTAGTAAGATTGATATTTTAAGTACATCTTTCATACACCGTTTTTTGCAAAGATACAACATTCTAAAAATAGATGTTCCTTTTACCAGAAAAATAGATGTATATCTGTAAGTTCCAAGTTTTGGGATTTCAATAGAAGCATATCTAAGTCCAACTGTCCTAACAAAGAGTAAATGTTATGTGTAATGGTAGGAGAAGAATGCAAGAAACTAAAAAAACAAATATGCAAACCGGAAATAATTAGCGAAACACTTGACATCGCCTTCTCAATATCGTATCTTTGTATCATCCTTTTATAGATAATCTTTATTCAACTTAGTATTAAAGTACATTTCACGGCATATAGGAACGGAGAAGCAACAGCTTCCCCGTTTTTTTATTCCCTCAACACAACAGGCTCCGATAGCTCACGGTTCTATAAGCGTGGGCTTACACTTATATAAGCGTGAGCCCACACTTGTACAACCGTAATGCCACACTCCGTCGTCTCCAATGCCACACTTCAACAGTTTAAACATGTGGCATTCAGCAGACTAAGATGAGGCATAGAGGAGAATAAAGTGTGGCATTTGCCTCGCTAACCACAGGCAAAAGATATCAGAAATTCACAATCACAAGACATTCAAGTCATGACACTCATCTTGGCAGTATTCCCGTTAATAATACATAAATCTGCTATTGACAAAAGGCAACGATTATCTGCCGGAATCAGTAGATATTATGCTTAATTTGAACCAAATCACAATAAAGAATGTTTCATTGCGAGCAGAATAATTTCAAAAACATTCCCTCTTATTTCATAATATTACTCCTGTACTGCGTCGGCGTCAGATTAACCAACTGCTTAAACGTGCGATTGAAATGAGTGATCGAATCGAAGCCGCATTCCATAGCTATCTGCGAAATATCCATCTCTCCTAATGCTAACAATTTACAAGCATATCCCACACGCATTCCCATCACATACTGCAAAAGCGTCTTCCCAGTATTCTCCTTAAAGTAACGACAGAAGGCGCTGGAGTTCATGCTCGCCATTTCGGCTATTTCATTCAATTTGAGATTACGGGTGTAGTTATTGTTTATAAAGGAAATGATTTTATCAATCCGCTTGTTCCCCAGCGTAGGAAACTTTTCGTAATAATGCAGACTTGCCAACGTCTTTCTTTGCGGACTGACTGCCAGCTCCTGCAATAAATCCAACAACCCGCTTATCTGGTGAAAACCACTTAATGAAAGAAACCCGGAAAGCAACTCCCCTACCCGGGTTGCATCCTGTTTCGGAAAGATGATACCTCTCTTCGATTCCTCCAACAGCATTTTGATTTGCAGAAACTGAGGATAATAATCAAAGGAATACTGCATAAAGTTCTGCTCAAACTGAATGATAGTCCCTTGCACGCGTGAAGTGGCGTTCTCCGAACCATAAATATCATTGCTCCGCATGTAATGGGGCAGATTAGTACCGAACAGAATCACATCACCCGCAGAGAACTTCTCAATGCAGTCGCCTACAAAGCATAGACCATGACTTTCCTTTACGTAAATGATTTCATACTGGCTGTGGAAATGCCACGGATAAGTGAAACGATCATAATCGTAATACCGCGCCTTGATCGGATTCGACTCCGATATAGGCAACTTTTCATTTATAATCGGTCGGCGCATATATTCTGCAAAGCTTAATTCACACACAAAGATAAGGAAAGACAATAGAAATGCTACCGCATACATGCAAAAATCCGCATATATTCTGCAAATATCCATTTATCACAGCATTATTTTTGCACGTATATTTGCAACATAAGTAATGTTTGAAAATAAAGTGGTATAAATGGGTGCTTTATTTTCTCCTATTGGGAAAAAGTTTTTTCCCAATAGGAGAAAAATAATTCAATAATAGACTAACCATAAATCGGGAGATAATTTATTATTCATGTACCAAGTTCTTTTTTTAAGCAATACTAAAAACCAAGTTAAACTATTAATATATAAATGTTATGGAAAAAACCTGGAGATGGTTTGGCAAGAAAGACAAGATCACGCTCGACATGCTGCGACAGATAGGCGTGGAAGGAATTGTAACTGCCTTGCACGATGTGCCCAATGGTGAAATATGGACCGAAGAGGCAATCAACGATCTGAAGACCTATATCGAGTCTTACGGCCTGCGCTGGTCTGTAGTAGAAAGCCTGCCTGTTTGTGAGGCGATCAAGTATGCCGGACCAGAACGTGAGCAGTTAATAGAAAACTATAAAGTCAGCCTGGCAAACCTGGGCAAGTGCGGTGTGAAAACAGTATGCTATAACTTTATGCCCGTTATCGACTGGATACGCACGGATTTGCAACATCCCTGGGCAGACGGCACTTCGTCACTCTACTTCGACCGTGTTCGCTTCGCTTACTTCGACCTTCGAATCCTCGGACGCGAAGGAGCCGAAAAGGACTACTCCGCCGAAGAACTGGCAAAGGTTGCAGAACTGGACAAGACCATCACCGAAGCAGAAAAGGATGATCTCATCGACACGATCATTGTAAAGACGCAAGGTTTCGTCAACGGAAATATCAAAGAAGGAGATAAGAATCCAGTGAACATCTTCAAAAAGCTGTTGGCCCTCTATAAAGGTATAGACCGTGATATGCTACGCGAAAACATGCGTTATTTTCTCGCCGCCATCATGCCCGTCTGCGAAGAATATGGTGTGAATATGTGTGTGCATCCCGATGATCCTCCGTTCCAAGTGTTAGGTTTACCACGTATTGTCACCAACGAAGCAGACATCGCCTGGTTCCTGAATGCAGTGGATAACCCGCACAACGGACTGACCTTCTGTGCCGGTTCCCTCAGTGCAGGCGAGCATAACGATACCCGTGAACTGGCAAAGAAATTCGCCAAACGTACTCACTTCGTCCACCTGCGCAGCACGGCTGCCATGCCCGGAGGCAATTTTATAGAAAGCTCGCACCTGACCGGACGCGGACATCTGATTGACCTCATCCGTATCTTTGAGAAAGAAAACCCGGGACTTCCTATGCGCGTAGACCACGGACGGATGATGCTGGGTGACGAAGACAAGGGATATAACCCCGGATATTCATTCCACGGCCGTATGCTGGCATTAGCACAGGTAGAAGGAATGATGGCAGTGGTGCAGGACGAAATAAACAATTAAAAACTAATAATTAAAAATTAAATAAGGAGATTATGAACGAACAATTCAGTATTGCAGGTAAAGTAGCCGTTATCACCGGTGCAGGTGGTGTATTGGGTGGCAGCATTGCCAAATGTTTCATGGAGCAAGGTGCCAAAGTAGTAGCCGTTGACATCCGTCAGGAACAACTGGACAAACGTGTAGAAGAACTGAAAGCTTACGGTGAAGATGTGATCGGCATCGTAGGTAATGTATTGGATATCGCCAGCCTTGAAAAATTGGCTGATGACATCGTTGCCAAATGGGGACGTATCGACATCCTGCTCAACATTGCCGGTGGCAATATGCCGGGTGCTACGCTGGCTCCCGACCAGAACTTCTTCGACATGGACGTTACCTGCTGGGAGAAAGTGACTAACCTGAACATGAACGGAACCGTTTATCCTTCTATGGTATTCAGCAAAGTGATGGCTAAGCAAGGTAAAGGCTGTATCGTAAACGTATCTTCCATGGCTGCTTACAGCGCTATCACTCGCGTTCCGGGTTACTCGGCAGCTAAGACAGCTGTTGCCAACTTCACTCAATGGCTGGCAAGCGAACTCGCACTGAAGTACGGAGACGGTATCCGTGTGAATGCCATCGCTCCGGGTTTCTTCATCGGCGACCAAAACCGTGCCGTACTTATTAATCCTGACGGTTCGCTGACAGACCGCAGCAAGAAAGTTCTAGCCAAAACTCCGATGAAACGCTTTGGAGATATCAACGAACTGAACGGCGCCGTACAATTTTTATGTAGCGATGCGGCAAGTTTCGTGACGGGTGCATTGCTGCCGATAGATGGTGGATTTAGTGCATTCAGCGGAGTATAATTATCCTTGCTATTCAAAAAGCATTTTCAATTTTATTCTAAAAAGCTGCTTCCAAGAGGCAGCTTTTTTTATTGAGAATTGTACGTAGCGGAGAGATAGACGGCACAACTACCGAAGAACTCTTGCAACGCTATCAACATCCTTTTACAGCTACCATCGGCAAAGAAGGCGCCCTCAAAGGTGCCCCGAACGAGATGAACTATATCATGGATTACCGCCTCATCTACTGCCTGCACCACGGACTTCCTCTGGATATGGACGTTTATGACGCCGCCGAATGGTCGTGCATCACCGAGCTTAGTGAGCAATCGGTACTGAATGGCAGTCGCCCGGTAGAAATACCCGACTTCACGCGGGGCGCATGGAAGACTTTTCCCAGCGTTTCAAGATAGAAAGAGAAAACTGATAACATACTAATAATCAAACTCTTGTATTTACAAACAATTTTCCTCATAATGTAAAAGCATTTACCACAGGATGTAACGACCTTTACTTCATATTGTAACGACTTTTACTTCATATTGTAACGACTTTTACTTCATATTGTAACGACTTTTACCTCGGCATGTAACGACCTTTACCTCGGTATGTAAATAGAGTTACCGTGTGGAGTTAATAAAGTTACCCCAGCATGTTAACAAAGTTACCATTTGGAGTAATTTGATAGATTCACTTCAAAGTTTACCTATTCTTTAGAATATCTTTGACCTATTCAGTCCGGACAATGCCATACAGCCCCCAAGGATTGATACTGTAAGAAGATACTCGAACTGTTTATATCTGCAAAAAAACGTTCCTTTTCCTTGCATACTTTAAAAAGATGCATTACTTTTGCCGTCGTTAAACACAGTATTCACCCCTTTAAAACTGAAAGAAAGGGACTAATTTATGTTGGAACTATAATATCTCAGCCAGGACTAAGTTGACTCATCGGGATGATGGGGCTTTACAATTTTCTTGATTAGTCCTACAATCACATTTATAATTTTATTATTATTCACTTCAATGCAGTGGACGGATAGTGTTGTACCTATCATCATCCCATGCATTGGGTGCAAAACGCATATTGCATTGCCCCGTCACGAGGCGGGCAGCCCATGCCGTATGCGTACACATGAAAAAAGAAAATATGGGAATACGATTAAAAGATTTAAGTAAGCTGGGATATAGAGACAATGTAGCACGCAGTCTGGCAGTAGCCATTGTCGGCAAACATTGCAAGCACCAAAGCAAAGAACAGATTATCAAGACACTGAGCGACGTGCTGAAAAATCCCGATACTTATAAAGAGAATGAGACATGGGGCAAACTGGCCGAACACCTGTCCCCCACCCTCATCGAAAAGAAGTTCACAGCATACGACTTGCTCGACGAGCCGTTGCCCTATAAAACCTATGGCGGCAAGTTCATAGAACCCCTCGCCAAACAGCAGATGAATCTGGCCATGAGGCTCCCCATCAGCGTAGCCGGCGCACTGATGCCCGATGCACATGCCGGATACGGTCTGCCCATCGGCGGTGTACTCGCCACGGACAATGCCGTCATCCCCTATGCCGTAGGGGTGGATATCGGTTGCCGGATGAGCATGACGGTGTTCGATGCCAAAGCGGATTATCTGAAAAGATACTCGCATCAGATAAAAGAGGCACTGAAAAACTATACCCACTTCGGCATGGAGGGCGGCCTGAGCTTTGCACAGGAACACGAAGTGACAGAACGGGAAGAATTCCGGTTGACCCCTCTTCTGAGGGACTTACGCGGAAAGGCTATCCGCCAGTTGGGCAGTTCCGGTGGTGGAAATCACTTCGTGGAGTTCGGAGAGCTTCTTCTGCAAGGAGAAAATGTGCTGGGACTGCCCGAAGGCAATTATATGGCATTGCTGTCACATTCCGGTTCGCGCGGACTGGGAGCAGCTATTGCCATGCATTACAGCCGGATAGCCCGTGAAGTCTGCAAACTGCCACGTGAAGCGCAGCATTTTGCCTGGCTCGACTTGAACTCGGAAGAAGGACAGGAATACTGGATGAGCATGAACCTGGCAGGCGACTATGCCCGTGCCTGTCACGAACAAATCCACCTGAACCTCTCGAAAGCTCTGGGACTGAAGCCAATGGCGAACGTGAACAATCATCACAACTTCGCCTGGAAAGAAGAGATTGCATCCGGACGCACTGCCATCGTGCATCGCAAAGGGGCCACTCCTGCACAAGCTGGGCAACCGGGACTTATCCCCGGAAGTATGGCAACTCCCGGTTACCTCGTAGCAGGTCGGGGAGTGGAAGAGTCGTTATGTTCCGCTTCGCACGGTGCCGGACGGGCTATGTCACGCCAGAAGGCAAAGGAGAGTTTCACCCAGTCGGCCATGAAGAAATTTCTCTCGCAGGCCGGAGTCACACTGATTGGGGGCAGCATCGAAGAGATGCCATTAGCCTACAAAAACATCGACCGGGTGATGCAACCCCAAGAGACATTGGTAGAAGTACAGGGCAAATTCATGCCGCGCATCGTAAGGATGAATAAAGAGTAAGAGGCTATGGAGAAAGTATATATGCAAATCACCTCCGGACGCGGCCCTGCCGAATGTTGCCGCGTAGTGGCGCTAGTACTGGAAAAGATTCTGAAACAAGCCGCCGCCAAAGGAGTGAAAACAGAGGTTGTGGAACGCGAAACCGGACCTCTCAACCGTACCCTGCTCTCAGCCGTCATCTCCCTGCAAGGCGGAGATTATCATGCGCTGATTGAGGACTGGGAAGGTACCGTGCAGTGGATTGCCAAAAGTCCGTACCGCATCCATCATAAACGGAAGAACTGGTTTGTCGGTGTGCAGACCTTCACGCTCTCCGAAAGCCAGGAGGCTACGGAAGCGGACATCCGTTATGAGACCTTGCGGGCATCCGGACCGGGCGGTCAGCACGTGAACAAGACGGAGTCTGCCGTCCGTGCCGTCCATATCCCTACCGGAATGAGTGTAGCAGCTTCCGACCAACGCTCGCAATGGCAAAACAAGAAGTTAGCCACCGAACGCCTACTGTTGAAACTGGCATCATGGAGCATAGAACAAGCCATGATTCAGGCACAGGCCAACTGGAGTAACCACAACTGCCTGCAACGCGGTAATCCAGTGAAGGTAATCCAGGAACCGCTGATTTAAAGTAAATGAATGATTTAAAAAGAAAGGAGCAACTTATGTTATCAGAAAAATATGGTCGCACATATCATTATCCGTTTTCTCCCGGAACAACCAGTGACGACCGCATCAACCATACGTATTGGGAAGACATCCAACAGATAGAAACCCTGATACACACCGAAAAGCTGGACGGAGAAAATAATTGCCTAAGCCGCTACGGTGTATTTGCCCGCTCGCATGCAGCGCCTACCACATCACCGTGGACCAGGGAACTGCGCGAGCGTTGGGAACTCATGAAAAACGACTTGGAAGACATCGAGATATTCGGTGAAAACCTGTATGCCATACATTCGATAGAGTATCGCAAACTGGAAACACACTTTTATGTGTTTGCCGTGCGCTGTATGGATCAGTGGCTGTCGTGGGAAGAAGTGAAATTCTATGCCGCTCTGTTCGAGTTGCCTACAGTGCCCGAATTACAAGTGGAAACAGTAGCAGGATTGACGCGGGAAACGTTACAACAACAGGTCGTCAATCTGGCACAAGAACCGGGTGTGTTCGGGACACGCGATCCGCAAACAGGCGCAGATTGTACCCGCGAAGGTGTAGTCACCCGTAATATAGGTGAATATCCTGTAAGTGAATTTGCCCGCAACGTATTCAAGTACGTACGCAAGGGGCATGTGAAGACCGATGAGCACTGGACACGCAACTGGAAGCGTGCCCGCCTCATCTGGGAAATAGGAAAGGAGGAATAAAATGAATTGGAAACTGACAGATAATAAAAATTGGGACTCACTGGAACAACAGTTCCGGTGGGTACAAGATATGAACTTCGTAATGCAGCACCATTTGCATCATGAAGAAGGTAGTGTGGCCGTGCATACCCGCATGGTACTGGAAACATTGCAGCAACAGCCGGAATATCGGGCTTTGCCCGCACAGGAACAAGAAATATTGTGGGCAGCCGCTTTACTGCATGATGTGGAGAAGCGTTCTACTTCGGTAGATGAAGGAGGTGGCATTATCACTTCCAAGGGACATGCCAGACGTGGGGAATATACAGCACGCACAATTCTTTACAGGGATATTCCTACTCCGTTTCATATCCGGGAGAACATTGCTGCGCTGGTGCGTTATCATGGTTTGCCGGTTTGGATTATGGAGCGGGAGAATCCTGTGAAGAAGCTGTGTGAAGCATCTCTCAGAGTGGATACACGTTTACTGAAAATGCTTGCTGTGGCGGATATTCAGGGACGTATCTGCAAAGATAAGCCTGCATTGATGGAAGCTTCCGAGTTATTCGAGATGCTTTGCCGTGAACAGGATTGCTGGGGAAAGGCACGAAGCTTTGCAACGGGTCATGCCCGCTTTCAGTACTTTCAAGCGGAGGATGGGTATATAGATTACATTCCGCATGATAATTTCCGGTGTGAAGTTATCTTATTATCCGGTTTGCCGGGAATGGGGAAAGATCATTATATCCGTACATTGCCACAGGATATTCCTGTGATAAGCCTCGATGACATCCGGCGAAAGCATAAAGTTAGCCCTACGGATAAAGCTGCCAATGGCAGAGTGGTACAGGAAGCCAAGGAAACAGCTCGCAACTATCTGCGTAAACAGCAGGGCTTTGTGTGGAATGCAACCAATACCTCAAAGCAAATACGCTCGCAACTGATTGATTTATTCCTCACTTACGGGGCTAAAGTGAAGATTGTTTATATCGAAAAGCCGTATGCGGTATGGAGGAAACAAAATCGTGAACGGGAATTTATGGTTCCGGAAGCAGTACTGGATGCAATGCTCTACAGGCTGGAAACTCCACAATTGACGGAAGCACATGAGGTGATGTATCTCATCAGCAAATAAATTTTAAGTCCACCCCGCACGAACAATAATCTTTTGAACAAGTATTCAAAAAATTAGATTTATCTTTGCGCCAATTTACAGCCAAAACACATTTATCATGAGAAAGCTTGTTAAATTAGTTATAACCCATACTTACGCATAAAGTCAGATGAAAACAATCGTAAACGTCCCTACTAAGCAAAGCCTGATTCGGGAAACAAGAGATTATTTAATGATCGCCCTCGGATTAATTCTTTATGGTATAGGTTGGACAGTATTTCTGTTGCCCAATGACATCACCACCGGAGGAGTGCCGGGTATCGCTTCCATCGTCTATTTCGCCACAGGATTCCCTGTGCAGTATACTTATTTCAGTATCAACTTCATCCTGTTATTACTCTCTATCCGCATTCTGGGCTGGAAGTTCAGTATCAAAACGGTGTTTGCCGTATTCACCCTGACATTCTTCCTTTCCATCATTCAGAGACTGGCAAGCGGTGTAGTCTTACTGCACGATCAGCCTTTCATGGCGTGCGTCATCGGTGCATCCCTCTGCGGAGGCGGCATAGGCATCGCTTTTTCTTCCAACGGTAGCACAGGCGGAACGGATATCATTGCCGCCATCATCAACAAATACCGGGATATCACATTAGGCCGTGTAATGCTGATCTGTGACCTGATTATCATTTCTTCCAGTTACTTTGTTTTGAAAGATTGGGAAAAGGTGGTTTACGGTTATGTAACCCTGTACATTTGCAGTTTTGTCCTGGACCAGGTAGTGAACAGTGCCCGGCAATCCGTACAGTTCTTTATCATCAGTGAGAAATATGATGAAATAGCCCGGCACATCAATGTATATCCGCACCGGGGGGCTACCGTCATTAATGCTTCCGGATTTTATAGTGGCAAGGAACAAAAGATGTTGTTCGTACTTGCCAAGAAGCGCGAATCAACAATTATATTCCGATTGATAAAGGATATAGATCCAAACGCATTTGTATCACAAAGTGCGGTAATCGGAGTATACGGAGAAGGGTTCGACAGAATAAAGGTGAAATAACTACTTGTCACTTGTAGCTCGTAACTCGTAGCTATTCCCTTTCCAAATATACACTACAGGGCGGCGGAGATACGGTTTCAGTTTCTCTGTCGCTTTTTTATCCATATAGTCAGTAGTTGTAAAAGTAAAGGTAAGTGCATTGTCCTTTGCAGAAAGATCGGCTTTCATCAGCAACATATCTGCCTGTTCGCCGGCATCTCTCACTTCATAATCCATCACCGTATCGGGTAATGACAGGAAATCTTTCATTACAGGAGGCGTGAGGAAAGAAGAAGCGGGTAATTCTTCCCAACCGGTGGTATAGAAATGGACATCACTATCACAAGCAGGGGCACAAGCTGTAGATACGGTACAGATTACTTTCGTGCTGTCGCTCGTAGCTAGCAGTTTCATTTGCCAGGAGCTTTGCGGTGTCATCTGGATACGGATATAGTCGGGAGCAAGCTCCGTCATTTCCGATTTGCCGCCAAAACGGTTGGTTACTTCCGCTTTCATCTTACTTTCAAGGAAGTCGATACAGTCGGCACGGTTCACGGCAGTAAGCAGTGGACTGAGGCTATCGGGCATATTTTTGAAAAAGGTTTTAGCTTCCTGGGCTTGCAGAGAACACGTCCAGACACAAGCCAAACACAAAAACATTGTCAATTTCTTCATCATATTATTTTTCTGTTATTCCTATTTTGTATTTTATTACTTCAACACAATCTTCAGAGCCAGGAACATATCTCTCCAAGAAAACGTGCATCTGTTCCGTCAAAGGTATTCAGGCTTTCACTATCTATATCGAGCACGCCCCACACCTCGCCATTCTCACGAATCAACGGAACAACAATCTCCGAGCGCGACAACGAACTGCAAGCTATATGTCCGGGAAATGCATCGACATCGGGCACTATCAACATTTCCGCCTTAGTCCATGCCGTGCCGCAAACACCCCGTCCTTTCCGGATACGTGTGCAGGCTATCGGTCCCTGAAAAGGGCCCAACACCAACTCTTCCCCCTTCACCAAATAGAAGCCTACCCAAAAGAATTCGAACGTTTCTTTCAGCGCAGCCGAAACATTTGCCAGATTGGCTATAAGGTCATTTTCACCTTCAATCAGGCTCTTTATCTGGGGAAGCAAAGTCTGATACTTTTCAGCCTTGCTGCCGTTGCTGATACATAAATCTTCTGCCATATATTTTGTCTTGAGATTTATTTACTTCCCAAATATAAGAAGAACATTCCAATCAATACCAAAATGAGATCGACAGCCTTACTTTTTAAATTCTTTTCACGGAAGAAGAGAGCTCCGAAAAGGAAGGAGACAACCACACTGCCACGGCGAACCATGGAGACTATGGAAATCATGGAGTCTTCATAACTCAGAGCATAAAAGTAGGCAAAGTCGGCGGCACTGAGGAAGATGGATATCAGGATGATGGTCCAGTCCCAACGGAAAGGGGTACTTTCTTTTCGTTTGGGATACCATAGTAAAAGGATGATGGGACACATGATAAATACCTGATAGACATTATACCACGACTGCACCGCCATAGGATTGAATTGCTTCATCAGATACTTATCATCTTCCAGCTGCGGACAGTCCGCATATACATCCCTGTTCCAAAATACATTTTCCCTTTTCACGCTGTTTTCATTTCCCATTTTTTTACCTCATACATTCTCACATATAATCTGGTTTTCTGTTAACAGCATCATTATAAACAACCTACTATGACACCTATATGTCATAGTTTTCCAAAATTCCTGAAACTTTTCACCAGTTCAGGCTTATCATAATTCTTACAAGCTTTCCGCCCCATCCGCATACCACTGCTTCTGCAGCGAATACATCCTCCGGAATTCCCCATCCTTGTCCATCAGTTCCCGGAAGGTTCCCTGCTCCGCAATACGTCCCTTTTTCAGCACCACAATTCTGTCCGCAATCTTCACCGAGCCCAGCCGGTGCGTCACAATCACAGCCGTCTTTCCTCTGGATATATCCGCGAATTTCCGGAACATCATCGTTTCCTCGTAAGGATCGATAGCCGAAGTCGGTTCATCCAGTATGATAAGCTCATGTTCCCTGTAGTACCCTCTGGCAATGGCAACCCTCTGCCACTGGACGCCTGAAAGG